>CXWL01003250.1_pt1 | contig 108795 bp, 106 predicted proteins | sample 590931 | NCBI WGS metagenome assembly CXWL01 (sample SAMEA3498368, study PRJEB10139) | groundwater metagenome | biome: water well; material: biofilm material | place: Germany | collected 2015-04-27 | reverse complement strand
TTCCGAAGGATCGAGCCAGGCAACGAAGAGAACCTCCGTTTGCAGGCGGCGACTCGACTTCGGGGGGATCTGAAAGCCGAATTTGGAGCGGACGCCAATCGACTTTGGAACGCGCTGCGGGAATATCGTCCTGGACTCTTGACTCTATGTCCGGGGGCAGACGAGCCGTGGTTGTGGGCTTTGATCGAAAAGGCCCCGTCCCCATCCCAAGGAGCGAAGCTTACGCGCTCCAGTATCGGCGCGGTCTTGAAGAAGCACCGCATCCGCCGTCTCACCATCGAAGACGTGCAAACGGTCTTGCGCGGCGACGTTCTGTCTCTGCGCTCGGTCTACATCGAATCTCACGTGGCGAGGGTCTTGGTCTTGACCGCCAAGCTCAAGCTGGCGCAGACCCAGATCGACAAACTCGAGAAGGAGATTAAGACGGAGCTGGCGGAAAGAGTGCAGTCCGAGGAACAAACCAAGCGCCGTGACCTGACGATCCTTCTTTCCTTGCCGGGATTTGGACCTTTGACGACGGCCACGGCGCTCGGAGAAAGCGGAGATGCTTTCGANNCAGCCGCGTTTGCGGGTTGCATTGCACATCTCGGCCCTGCAGGCGATCCGTATCGATCCCAAACTTCACGATCTGTATGCCCGCGCTCGGGCGCGCGGACATACCGTTGGTCACGCCATCAGAAACATCGTCGACCGCCTACTGTGCCTGGCCGTGCAGTTGCTCCGAAAGAACGAGCTCTATGACATCACGCGCCGCCAGCTTGCTCCTCAGGCTGCCGCCGCCTCTTGAACGCTGTGGAATAGGCCGTCGCAGGGAAGGCTCGGCCTGTGGGAAACCGGGTCCGTTACCGGTTTTCCATAGGCAGAGGAGCCTTCCAAGCAAGCTACAGACAGGGCGTTGACGTAGAAGGGGTAGCGGGGAGCAAGCCGGCTTTGGGACGCCTCCAAATTCCTCTTGACTCGTTGCAGGAAGTCCTTGGGCCACGCGGGGGTTTGGGGGGCTGAGCACTTTGCGGCCCCCCAACTTGAGATGAAGACTTACCCGACGAGGATGCCGGCGATGGTGCCGGTGAGGGCGGTGGCGAGGGCGCCCGCGATCATGGCTTTGAGGCCCACACGAGCGAGATCGGAGCGACGGTCCGGGGCGATGGCGCTGATGCCGCCGATCTGAATGCCGATGGACGAGAAGTTGGCGAAGCCGCACAAGGCGTAAGTGGCGATGACGACGGTGCGCGGGCTCAGGGTGTGCTTGATGTGGCCGAGTTCGACGTAGGCCACGAACTCGTTCAGCGAGAGCTTGGTCCCGATCAGGTTCCCGAAAGCGAACAGGTCCTTGCTATCGACACCCATGGCCCAGGAGAGCGGATAAAAGGCGTACCCGAAGATCGTGGCCAGCGACAGGCCGGCCATGCCAAGCACCGCGTTGACCACGGCAACCAGCGCGATGAAGGCGATCAACATCGCAGCCACGTTGAGTGCCAGCTTCATTCCATCGCCCGCGCCCGAGGCTGCGGCGTCGATCACGTTGGCGGTGGTGCGCTCAGGATCCTGGACAGCGCCACCCTGGGTACGCGGAACGCCGTCCTCTGGGTAGATGATCTTCGCCAGCATGAGCCCGGCCGGCGCGGCCATCACACTCGCCGCCAGCAAGTGGCCCGCGTCCACCCCGAACCGGACATAGGCCGCCATGACGCCGCCGGCCACGGTGGCGAAGCCGCCGGTCATGACCGCGGTCAACTCGCTCTTCGTCATGTCGTTAACGTACGGCTTGACCACCAGCGGGGCCTCGGTCTGGCCCACGAAGATGTTGCTCGCCGCCGAGAGGGACTCGGCCCCGCTGGTGCCGAGAGTGCGCGTCATCACCCAGGCGATGCCGCGCACCACGCGCTGAACGAGCCCGAGGTGGAAGAGCACGGACATGAACGCGCCGAAGAAGACGATCGTGGGCAGGACGTGAAAAGCGAAGACTATGCCTATGTTCGCTAGATCGCCGCTGCCCGCATCGACCAGGGCGAGCGGTCCTTGACCGCCTGAAGGAGCGACGCCGTTGTAGAGATTCCCGAAGAGGAAGCCGGCCCCGTAGTCGGTGAACGTCAGCAGCGTGGCTACGGCGACGCGGGCGGCATCGAAGAGCCAGCGCCCCGGCGGGGTCCACAAGATGATCATCGCGAACACGATCTGGAGTCCTAGACCCCAGACGATCAGGCGCGGCTTGATCTTTTTCCGATCATTGCTCATGAGGACCGCGATGCCGAGGATGGCCACGATCCCGATGATCCCGCGCAGGCGGTCGAGAATGCCGCCGCTCGCCGTCGCCAGACCGTCGACCCGCCCGAGCTTCTGATCGAGCGCGGCGCGCCTTGGATGCGAGGGGGCGAGTGTTATCAGTTCGTCGAGTCGCGCGTCGGCCAGATCGCGCTGGCCGGCGTCCGCATGCGCCGCACTGAGAGTGGCGAGCACGTCGGGCAGCTCCGGACCCCTCTGGGCGGTGATCAGAACCCGCCGTAGCGTGGTCAGGGCTCCGATGTGGTTCGGTGAGGCGGCGAGAATTCGGCGTAGTTCGGCTTCGGCGCCACCGACGTCGCCGAGCTTCAGCAGCGTTTGCGCGCGGGCGAGAGTTGCTTCCGGGTCGATCGGTCCGGCGGCGGGGGGCGGGGCTTGCGGGGCCGGCGTCTGCCCAGCCGGCGCCGATGCTTCCTGGCCCGCGGCGTCGGTGGCTGGCGCCTGCGCGCGTGTGGGCAAGGGCAGGATGAAGCTCGCGGTCATCACCACCACGAAACTCGCGAACGCGGGCAGCAGAATCCGACGCAGGAACATGGGCGCCTCTTTCATCGGTCAGTCTTTGGTGGGTTCCTGGCCACTTCGGAGGTCGTGAGCGACCTTCGAGAGCCAGTTGGAAATTCGCCGGTGACTATACGCTCATAGGGGAGCGTGGCCGCGGATCAGGCGAGTGAGCGCTTTGCCCGCCCGTCCCAGCGGCCGGTTGCGGTGGTGAATCAACCAGGGCGTGAACCGATACCTCGAACCTCCCTGGTACTTCACTTCCACCAGGCTCCGGCTCTTCATCTCGTCGCGAATCAGATACGAAGGCATCCAGCCGTAACCCAGTCCCATCATCAGCGCCTGCTTCTTAGCGTGGAAGCCCTCGAGAAAGAAGACTCGCTCGCTGCCGAACATGTGGACATCGCTCCCGCTCTCGCTCGAGTCCTGGACCGTCACTTCGGTGTGCTGCTGAAGTTCGACGAGCGGGACATTCTTTCGTCTTGCAAGGGGGTGAGACGCCGCGACGCAGAGGATGCACTCGATCTCCGCGAGAGGCTCCTTCGCGAGCGCAGCAGAGTCCTTGTAGTCCTTCACGATCATCAGATCCGCCTCGTCCGTCTCGAAGCGGTGCTGCACGCCGCGAAGGAACTCGACCTTGACCTGCACGCGAGTCGGCGCGCCCTGGTCGGCCAGCTCCTTGAGCGCGCTGAGGACGGCGTCGAGGGGCACGATGCCGTCCACGATGAGCTGCAGCCGGGCTTCCCACCCTTCGCGAAACTGCTTCGCCAGGGCCTCGACCTCTCTCGCCCGGCTCAGGAGATTCCGCCCCTCGGAGAGGATGATCTCGCCCATCGGTGTGAGCTTCACCCGATACCCGTCGCGGTTCAGGAGAGGCGCGCCGAGCTGCTGCTCGAGTTTGGCCACCTGGTAACTGACCGCGGAGGGGACTTTGTGCAGTCGCTGCGCGGCCCGGGCGATGCCTCCTTCAGCCACCACCGCGTCGAGCGTCGCGAGCGCTTCGAGATCGAGGGTCATCGATCAGGATGTTTGCATATTTCGATGAAGAGGATCAAAAACATTCGCTTTTTCTGGAATGTCGAAACGTCTAACGTCGATCGGATATGGAGACAAATCCGGTCGGCCTGCGGGGCATCGAGTTCACCGAGTTCTGCGCGACAGCGTCCATCGACATGGAACGGCTGTTCTGGGACTTCGGCTTTTCGAAGACGCGGCGTCATCCCATCCGCGAAATCACCTGCTTCGAGCAGAACGACATCCACTTCCTGCTCAATGCGAAGAAGCAGGGTTTCGCGGCCGGTTTCGCTTCGAAGCACGGCCCGGCGATCTGTTCCATGGGCTGGCGTGTGGAAGATCCCGCGAGGGCTCTGCAGGAAGCCACCAAACGCGGGGCCCGCGAAGCGAAGGGTGAGGATCTCGATCACCCCTACCCTGCGATCTACGGCATCGGGGACAGCCTGATCTACTTCATCGGCGCATCTCCCGGCCCCTCCATCTACGAACGCGATTTCGTCGCCCTCGATGCCCCGCGGCTCCAGCCCGACAAAGGCTTCCTGCGAGTCGACCACCTCACCAATAACGTGCCCGCGGGCGAGCGTGAGAAGTGGACGGCCTTCTACAAGGATGTCTTCGGCTTCACCGAAGTGCGGTACTTCGACATCAAGGGCGCCAAGACCGGCCTCACCAGCCTTGCCCTTCGGTCGCCCGACGGCAGTTTCTGCATTCCGATCAATCAGCCCAAGGACGACCGGGATCAGATCGCCGAATACCTGCGTGAGTACAACGGCCCGGGCGTTCAGCATCTCGCCTTTCTGACCGAGGACATCCTGGCCTCGCTCGACCGGTTGAAGGGCTGCTCGATCGAGACGCTCAATATCGATGCCGACTACTACCGCGACGTCTTCGACCGGGTGCCCAACGTCCGCGAGGACCGCGCCCGGATCGAGAAACACCAGGTTCTCGTCGATGGCGACGAGAAGGGTTATCTGCTCCAGATCTTCACGAAGAACATCATCGGCCCGATCTTCATCGAGATGATCCAGCGCGAGGCGCACCAGGGCTTCGGCGAAGGCAACTTCGGCGCGCTCTTCCGTTCCATCGAAAAAGATCAGGAAAAGCGGGGGGTGATCTGAGCGTGACCAGCCATGGATCCGTGCTGCAGGGCGTGCACCACGTGGCCTACCGGTGCCGCGATGCCAAAGAGACAGTGGAGTTTTACGAGCGCACGCTGGGCATGGACTTTCTCCTTGCCATCTCCGAGGATCGCGTGCCCTCGACCCGCGAGCCCGATCCGTACATGCACGTCTTCCTCGACGCGGGGAACGGGAACGTCCTCGCCTTCTTCGAAGTACCGAACTCACCGCCCATGGGCTTCGATCCCGACACGCCGTCGTGGGTCCAGCACATCGCCTTCAAGGTGAAGGACCTGGAGGCGCTGCTCGCCACCAAGGCTCGGCTCGAGGAGCAGGGACTCGAGGTTATCGGCCCGGTGAATCACGAACTCTTCCAGTCGATCTACTTCCACGACCCCAGTGGCCATCGCCTGGAACTCGCCGCGAACACGTCAACCCCCGAGGTGCTCGAGAAGCTTCGCCAGGTAGCCCCGACCATGCTGGAAGACTGGGCGAAGACCCGGCGCACCGTCCGCCACACCGCCTGGCTGCACGAACGCGAGTTCGAACGAACGTAGGGCCCGCGGCCCTGCCGGAGCTAGATTCTCTGGATGATCCAGCCCCTCTTTCTGATCGCGACTCTGGTGACCCTCGCTTTCGAGCGTGGCGACAATCAGGTGGAACGCTCGCCCCTCGTCCGTGGGACCGTGGCGTTCGCCCTTCAGGACCGTGAGCTGATCCCCGAGAGCGTCGCCTACGACCCCAAGGAACGCGCGTACTACGTCGGGAGTATGTACAAGCGGAAGATCGTGAGGGTGGCGGCCGACGGTCGGCAGTCCGATTTCGTGTCCGCGGCCGCCGACGGCTTGTGGGGTGTCTTGGGCATGAAGGTCGACGCGGAGCGCCGCGAGCTGTGGGCGAACGCGTGCAACCTGAACGACCGGCGGCCACCGATGATTCCCGACGACGAGGCAACCCGGGGTCAGGGCGGCGTCTTCCGCTACAACCTCGACACCGGCAAGCTCATCGCGAAGTACACCGTGGGTTGGCAGATGGCGCCGCGATGCTTCAACGATCTCGTGATCACGCCCGACGGCTCCGTCTACTTCTCTTCCGGGCCCGACGGTGTTTATCGACTCCGGCCGGGCGAGAGCCGCGTCGAGGTGTTCGTCGAGTACCCGTCCTTCGTCAACGGTATCGCCGCATCCGACGACGGCACCCGCCTCTTCCTCGGCGACTATCGCGGTGTCCAGGTCATGGACGTCGCCACCCGCATCGCGCGGCCGTTGAGTGTGCCCGTGGGCGAAAGCCTCGCCGGCATCGACGGCCTCTACGTGAGCGGGAGGACGCTCGTAGCCATCCAGAACGGGCGCCGAAATCAACCGGAGCGTCTGCTCCAGGCCGAGCTCTCGCCTTCGCTCGATTCGGTCACTTGCTTCACCGTTCTCGAACGCGACCGGCCCGACTACGACATTCCGACCACCGGTGTGCTCGTGGGGAATGAGATCTTCTACGTGGCCTCGAGCCAGCTCCGTCGATTCAACGAAGACAAGACGATCTTCGCCCCGGACAAGCTCGTCGAAAGCGTCATTGTTCGTACCCGGCTCGAGATCCCCTGCGAGTATTCCGCCGCCGGCGAAGCGCCGACTCAGTAGTGATAGCGGGCCTGCAGGAAGTCGATCCGTCCGGGACGAACCAGGTAGACCAGCCGGTGCTCCTGCGTGATTCGGCGCGACCAGGCGCCCTCGGCCTGGTACTTCAGGGGCTCGGGCTTTCCGATCCCGGCGAAAGGGTCGCGCAAGACAGCCTCGACCAGGTCGAGGACCTTGAGCGCCACGCGACGGTCAGTCACAACCCAGTGGCGGAGGTCCTCCAGGAATTCCTTCTGGAACCGAGCCTCGTGGGCTGCCACCGGTTACAGGTCGGTGGCGGAACGCAGCTTCTGAAGGGTCAACCTGCTTCCCAGCCCCTTCCGAGCCCGCCTGAGAGCGGAGCTCAAACGTTTCGCGTTTGCCGGCGAGCGGAGCAGGTGGGCGGTTTCGAGGATGCTGGACAACTCGTCCGCCGCGATCATCGCGACGTCCGCACCGTTCCGCCTCTTGATCAAAACGGTCTCACCGCCCTCGGAGGCCCGGTCGAGATACACCTTGAGGTTTTGCCGCGCCTCGCTGTAGCTCGCTTCAATCACTGTACAAGGATACTGTACAAGTGCGCGACGCTCCTACAGGAACCTCTTGTCGAAGGGTTCGGGGAGTAGCGCGGAGAGGCGCATCGTCTTCTTGTGGCCCTTGAGGTCCGCGCTGTGGACCCAGATGTTTCCGCAAAGTTCCCACAACACCTGACGGCAGGCGCCGCAGGGCGGAGTGACGGTGCGGGAGTCGGCCACCACCGCGATGGCGGTGAATTTCCGGAAACCCTCGGACACCGCCTTGAATACCGCGATGCGTTCGGCGCACAACGTGAGCCCGTAGGTGGCGCTCTCCACGTTGCAGCCGGTGATGATCTCGCCGTCCGCGGTGAGAAGGGCCGCGCCTACCTTGAAGTTTGAGAAGGGCGCCATGGCGAGCTTCCGCGCGTCCCGCGCGTAGTCGGAGAGGCCGGCGAGCGGCGGGGTCGCGGTTTTTGCCGCCTTCATTTCATGCTCCCGATGGTCGCGCGGAGCGCCGCGACGAACTTTCCTTCGGCTTTCCGGCCTTCTTCCAGAACCGACTCGTGGGACAAAACCTCGCCGCCGTGGTCGGAGGCCGCGTTCGTGATGCACGAGATGCCGATCACCTTGATTCCCATGTGCCGCGCCGCGATGGTCTCGAGCACCGTGGACATTCCCACCGCGTCGGCCTCGAACAAGCGGAACATCTTTATCTCGGCCGGGGTTTCGTAGCTCGGGCCGAGCAGGCCCACATAGACCCCTTCGTGCACCGTGGCGTAAGCGGCCCGGAAGGCGGCGAGCGTGGCGCCACGCAGTTCGTAGTCGTAGGGCTGCGACATGTCGGGGAAACGCGGGCCGAGTTCGGGATCGTTGGGGCCGAGCAGGGGATTGCGGCCGGTGAGATTCAGATGGTCGCGCAGGACCATGAAGTCCCCGGGCGTATAGAGCTTGTTCACCGCGCCCGCGGCGTTGGTCAGGACGATCGCGGAAACGCCGAGGCGACCGAGCACGCGCACGGGATAGACCACCTGCTGGTCCGAATAACCCTCGTAGAAATGGACGCGGCCGGACATCACCGCCACCGGGACGCCCGAGACCTCGCCCAGCACGAGTTCGCCCTTGTGTCCTTCCGCGGTCGGCCGTGGGAAGTGGGGGATCTCCGCATACGGGATGCGGATCGCGTTGTCGATGGAGTTACCGAAGGCGGCGAGTCCGGAGCCGAGGACCACGCCGACCCGCGGGGCGAGGGGCGCGCCAGCGCGAGCGCGAATGGCCGCCACCGCCTCGTCCGCCTGTCGGGAGGGCCGAGCCGTGGCTTCGACGTGGTCGGGCATGGATGAAGATGTCATCACACCAATGATAGTGCGGGCGGGCCCTAACCCCCGCGATATGCTCGGACTTTGGCGCGAAAAGACGTCATCCCCGACCCCTCCCTCCAAGGAGCCTGCTTGCAGCACCTCATTTCGTTCGTCGGCATGTTCGTTTTCGTTCCGGATTCGGCAGACTCAACGGGGACTTGCAAGGCAGGACCCGAGTGACGGTCCTCCTGCGGGCGCAGGTGGCCCTGCTCGCCGCCACCGCCGCGTCCGCCACCATCTCTGTTTTCGCCTCGCAGGTGGGCCTGGCCCTCATCGGCGTGGTGCACGTGGCCCGGACCATCCGTCGGGAGACCCGTGGGTTCGCCCTGCCCATCGACGCGGCGGTGGGGGCCTTCGCCATCTGGACATTCATGTCCGCCGCTTTCGCACCCTCGCCCATCGCCGCCCACGAAAGCGCCAAGAAGCTGGTGCTCTTCCTCCTCCTCTACTTCGCGGCCGAGGCACTGCGCAGCAAGCCAAGTCGCCAGTTGCTGGTCGACGCCATGCTGATCGGCGGCCTCGCCCTGTCCACTCTGGCCGTGCTGCAGTACGCGTTCCTTGGTTACGACACCATGGACATGCGTCCGCGGTCGTTCCTCGGCCACTACATGACCGCCTCGGGGGTGATCGCCATTCTGCTCATCGTGGCCGCGGAGCGGATCCTCGCGCTCGGCTGGCCCCTTTCCGTCTCCAGGCGGTCGGTTCAGTGGTGCGGCCTGGTCATGGGCGCGTCGGTTTTGGTGATGCTCGCCTATCGCACCGGCCTCATGCCCACGGAGATCGAGCGCGTGGCCATCCTCGGGTTGGCCCTGCTGGCCGGAAGGCGGGCGTGGAGAGGTCTCGCCTGGCCCGATGTCTCGTTCTCGGACACCCTCGCCCTCTTCATGGCGCCCATCGGCGGTCTGGCCCTGCTCCTCTCCCGCACCCGCAGCGCCTGGATCGGTGTGGTGGCGGGTCTGGCTGTCCTCGCCTGGATGAAGAAACCGCGGCTCCTGCTCTTTATGCCCGCAGCGCTCGCCGTGGTTCTGCTCCTGTCTCCCCGCACGGTGCTCGACCGCATGACCGTGACCGACGCCAGCAGTTGGGACCGCTACTACATGTGGCAGGCGGGGCTCGACATGATCATGGACAAGCCGATCTTCGGTCAGGGCACGGGCATGATCCTCGAGGTGTACCCGAAGTTCCGCTGGCAGGGCGCGCCCAATCCCAACGCGCCCCATCTGCACAACAACTTCATCCAGATCGCGGCCGAGCGCGGTTTGCCGTGTCTCGCGTTCATCGGCTGGATCCTCTTCCTCCTCAGTCGCGAGGCCTGGCGCGTGCGGGTCTCCTCCCGCTTCGGCGCCCTGGTCATCGCCGTCCTCGCCACCACACTCACCTCCGGGATGTTTGAATACACTCTCGGCGATTCCGAGATACTGATGCTGATCCTTCTCCTGAGCGCCCTTCCGTTCTCCATCCGCTCCTACCAGCGGGAGCCGGGCATGGCCGAGATGCGCGGCGATTCTGGTCCCGTCCCTGCCCCCGCCGAGCTGGTGCTCGAACAGTGAAGACACTCCTCGACGCGGTGCGGATCGAAGCCATCCTCAGTTCGCTCAAGGGCCGCCACGTGGTGGTGGTGGGCGACGTGATGCTCGACGTGTTCGTCTTCGGTCAGGTCACGCGCATCTCTCCCGAAGCCCCGGTGCCGGTGGTGCGGGTGACCCAGGAGACGGAACGCCTGGGCGGCGCGGCCAACGTGGCCATTAACGTTCGATCGCTGGGCGGGTCGGTGGCGCTGGTGGGCGTGGTGGGGGACGACAGCGCGGGCGTTCATCTGACTCGGGCCACGCGGAAGCAGGGAGTCGATGCCCGGCTCGTGGTGCTTCCCGGACGTCCGACCACGGTGAAGACGCGGATCATGGCCCACCAGCAGCAGATGGTCAGGACCGATCGCGAAGTGGCTGACCCCATCGACGCTACCGTCGAGGCAAAGCTCCTGGCTCAGGTGGGCAAGGTGCTGAAGAAGGGTTCCGCCCTCATCGTCTCCGACTATCAGAAGGGCGTGGTCACGCGTTCGTTCATGCGCTCTCTCATCGCCCTGGCGAAGAAACGCGGCGTCCCCGTGCTCGTGGATCCCAAGGTCCGCAACATCGGCTTCTTCAAAGGAGCGTTTCTCGTCACTCCAAACCAGAAGGAAGCCGAGCAGATCAGCGGGATCGCCATTCGCACCGACGCCGACGCCGAGCAGGCGGTGCACCGTATCGCCGCCATCGCGGGCAGCGTGGGCGCCCTGGTCACGCGCGGCGAGGAAGGGATGTCGCTTGGCCTGCGCGCGGGCCGGAAGTTTCTCTACTGGCACGTGCGGGCCACCGCGCGTGAAGTCTTCGATGTCACCGGCGCGGGCGACACCGCCATCGCCACCTTGGCCCTGGCCCTTGTTGCCGGCGCGGCTCCGCACGAGGCCATGGTGCTTTCGAACCTGGCCGCGGGCGTCGCGGTCGGGAAGCTGGGCACATCCAGCGTGACCGCAGCCGAGATTCGCGCCGCGCAGTGAAGGTCTGCATCGTCGGAGCCGGGCCCGCGGGCTCGATGGCCGGTCTCGAGTTCGCGAAGCGGGGCGCCCAGGTCACGATCTTCGATCCCTCGCATCCGCGGGAAAAGCCCTGCGGTGGCGGACTGACCGGCAAGGCCCTGGCCCTTCTTCCCGACGGCCCCGCGCGCGATCCGCTGCCCGCGCGCCGTGTGTCGAGCTGTCGGTTCGACACCGCCCGCGGCTTGATGATCGAGCTGGACCTGGGTGAGCCGGTGGGCATCGTGGCGCGAGCGGAGTTCGACGCCTGGCTGCTCCGCCGCGCGGTGGAAGCGGGCGCCCGGCACTCGAATGATCGCGTCACCCGGGTGGACGCCACCGGTCGGGTGAAGACGCTCGGTGGGCTCGAAGAGACCTTCGACCTCGTGGTGGGAGCCGACGGGGCCAACTCGTTGGTGCGCCGGACGTTTCTGAGCGCCACGCCCAAGGAGCGGCGCTGGATGGCCTGCGGCTGGTATGCCCGCGGTGATTCGGAGATGGTGGTGCGTTTCCTCAAGGACGTTGAGGGCTACCTCTGGTTGTTCCCGCGCGCTGGTCACGTGGGCGTGGGCATCGGCGCTCCCCTCGGTCATCCGCCCACCCGCGATCTGCTGGCTCTGCTCGAGCGCGAAGTGGCGCGCGCCTTTCCCGCCATGGCCCGCGACGAAGACACGCCCTACTACGCCCACACTATTCCCTCTCCCGGTGAAGACGGCGCCACCTTGCGCGAGATGTCCGGAGAGCGCTGGGCCCTGGTGGGCGACGCGGCCGCGGTCGCCGATCCCATCACCGGCGAGGGCATCTACTACGCGCTGCGTTCAGGCCAGCTGCTCGCGGAAGTTGTGAGCGGCGGAGGCACGCCGCACAAGTACGCGGAGCGGGCCATGGAGGAGTTCGGCCACGACCTCATGCGCGCGGCCCGGCTCTACAAGCGCTTCTTCGCTCCCGGCTTCACCGACCGGATGCTCGACTACGCCGATCGCTCGCCCGCGCTCTCACGCGTGATGGTCGACCTCGTCCTCGGCAAGCAGGACTACATGTCTCTCAAGAAGCGTCTGGTGATGACCCTGCCACGCTTCGCTCTCGACCTGGCTTCTCACCCAGCCCGCAAAGTCCTCCGCCGCCTTCGCAGCGTTTGACGCGGTAGCGCGTTCCTGAGAACCTGACTATCTGCGCTCGTGAAAGGCGGAAACGAAAACCATTCTCAAAACCGGGACCAAGGCAGGAGAACCAGCATGAAGCGACGGGATTTCAACAAAGTGATGAGCGCGGTGGCGCTTGGCCTGGTGGCGGGCGCGCGCGCCCATGCCCACCCCGATGACGCCAAGGGCGACAAGAAGGCGGACGACAAGGCCCCCAAGCACATCTGCAAGGGCCGGAACGAATGCAAGGGCCAGGGCGGCTGCAAGGCCGGCGACGGCGGTTGCGCGGGGAAGAACACCTGCAAGGGCAAGGGTGGCTGCGCTACCACGCCCCATCACGAGTGCCGCGGCAAGAACGAATGCAAAGGCCAGGGCGGCTGCGGTACCAAAGAAGCCGGCTGCCAGGGCAAGAACACCTGCAAGGGAAAGGGCGGCTGCGCCGTCCCCCTGAAACACACGATTAAGTAGGGGCTACTTGGTGGGCTTCGTGGTGATCTTCACGGAGCCCGCCTTCTCCCTCGCGCGCAGGACGGTGAGCACGTCGCCGACCGGCAGGGGAGTGAACTCACCGGAGAGGAAATCGCGGATCTGAAGCACGCTCAGCCTCTTCGCGATCAGTAACGAGAGTTCTGCGTTGAACTCGTCGGGCAGACTCGGCCCGGTGGACGGGCCGCGGCCAAAGCCGCCCGGGCGAGTCCCGGGAGGGGGCGGCACGGGTTCGAGCAGAAGCATGGAGGCCTCGCGCTCCTCAGCCGACATCACCGGCTCGACCGCGCTGACCGATCGCTGGGCCGCCTGCAGCTGATACGCGGCCTTCACCTCGTTGAGCAAAGCACCGGCGCGCTGATCGATGAGTGGCTCGAACGAGACGGTCCGCTTCTTTCCCTCGTCCACATTTGTCCACAGGACGCTTGCTGATCGCACCACCGCCTTCTCGATAGTCGCCTGGTGCTGGATGGCGTTCCGCGCCTCCTTGTAGGCAGTGGTGAGGGCTGAAGCGTCCTTCGCATCGGCCAGGTAGCCGAGCCCTTTGGTGTGGGACTCGCCCATGCGCGAAAGCCCGCGGCCCAGGTTGTCGGCGAGGACCCGCGCCGCCATCTCGTTCGTTCCCGAGGCGATAACCGCGAGAGACCCAAGACCCACCGTGCCCGCGCGCTTGTACTGGGTGGAGTCCTGCTTGTCCGGAGTGTCTTCGGACGAGTGGTACCACATGTCCGGCCAGGTGATGAACATGACCGCGGGGATGCCGTGCTGCATGTAGGTCACGTGGTCCGAGGAGCCGTAGTGCTTGTCGATCTTGATGTAGAAGGCGTCCTTGCTGCCCCGCGGCGACTCGACGGGCTGGGTGGGCGCGTAGCCCGACAGCGACCGGCGGAAGCGCACACGCTCGCGCGAGATGTCGGCGACGTACTCCATCATGCTTTGCGCGATGTCGTTCAGATACGACGGGAAGGTGTCGGGTGTGCGCTGCAGGATCCAGAAGCTGCGGCTCGTGGCCACGCGGATGGCCTCCATGTCGAAGTTCAGCGTGCCGATGATCGCCTTCTTCTTCTCCGGATAGGCGTTCAGCCAGGCGTTCGTGCCCACGATCTCAGGCACCCAGAGGAAGTTGATGGTCCGCTTCGGACGCGGCAGCTTCCCCTCGTTGATCAGCTTGATGTAGGCGCGGCCGATCTCGAGAGTGAGCGCGCAGCCGGAACTGTCGTCATTCGCTCCCTGCTTGATGACGCCTTCGTAAAGGTGTGCCGCAATCGCCACCTCCTGGGTGGTGCTGCCGTCGCCCTGGATCTCGGCGCGCACGTACTCGGACTTCACCTCCACTTGAGCACTCTTCGTGATCGAGCGGATGGTGATGGTCTCGCCGCGAGTGATGAGGGCGGCGAGATTGTGGCGGACCTCGGGGGTGAGCGACCACGCGACGGTGCCGGGACGGGCATTCACGTTCGACGACACGATCTGGGTGGGGAAGTCCACGGTGCGCTGATAACCGATGGCGCTGATGCCCAGGACGCCGATGGCGCCGCGCTCCATCGCCTGGGCGTAGGTCGCGGAAGTGGACCCGGAGGAGAGGACGAACTTGCCCTTCACGTCCTTGCCCTCGAAGTCCTGCGCCCGCCCCGCTCCCACGTCCACCAGTTCCCCGGTGAAATCGCCGGTCGCGTTCAGCGAAGCCAGCGAAAGGGCGATGTCATGGATGTCGAAGAGCTTCGTGTTCTTCGGACTGGTCATCCAGAGTTCGCCCTGCGTGGGCTGCCACGCCATCACCGGCGTGCCGTAGGTCTCGATGACCACGTTGCTGAAGCCATACGCCTTGGCGAAGTCCGCCATGACGCGACTCTCCCGGTAAGGCGCCGTGTACTCCGACGGCGGACGCACCCGCTGATAGGGAACCAGCTCGAGCACATGGTGCATGGCGCGCTCGCCCGAAACCTCGTTGATGATGGCGGTCATCTCGGTCTGACTGAGCAGCGTTCGATCCTCTCGCTCCTGAGCCGTGGCAATGAGCGACAAGGGAAGAAGAACGGCGACAACGATCGAAGCAAGCCGGCGAGCAGTGATGGTCATATGAAGTGCCGCGGAACATAGCACCGCCCATGTCGGCGGGAGTCTCAACCCAGCCCGAGCCGCTTGTAGTCGCCGAACGTGTTGACGTTGAGGAACACCGCGGGGGTGGCGTCGATGGACTGGAGAAGCAGACCGTCGAACGCGGCGGTGAGCTTGAGCTCGCCATCGAGCAGCGCCTTCCTCACCCGCGCGAGTGTGGGCTCGGTTCGGAAGGCGGCGCACAGAGGCTCGAGCCCGCGCTCCGTGCGGGCCATCGCCACGTCGGCCTGATCGAGTTCGCTCACGAGCCTCGACAGGAACTCCGCGGGGACGAAGGGAAGATCGACGGCCAGCCAGAAGATGCGCTCGCGACCATCGGCGGACGCGGTGAGCAGAGCGCTGTAGAGGCCGCCGAGCGGGCCCACTCCGCACACGACGTCTTCGACCACCGGGGGGCCGAAGTCCTCGTAGCGACGAACCGGCCCGGCCAGGATGGCCACGTCGTCCGTCACCCGACGCGTCTGCGCGATCGCGTGTTCGAGGAGCGTGGATTCGCCGTAGGGCAGCAGGGCCTTGTCGCGGCCCATGCGCGAGCTGCGGCCCCCGGCCACCACGAAACCGCGGGTGATGAGGGGCCAGCGGGTATCGGAGGCGGTGTCGGACATCGTCGTCGAGTGTAGCCCCAGACCAGGCACGTCAAGGGCACTGGCCCACCCTTCGACGGATCCCCTTCGACGGGCTCAGGGCAGGCAAGGGGTGCCCCTACTCCCAGCGTAGGGCTTCGACGGGATCCAACGCTGCGGCGCGCTTCGCGGGCCACACTCCGAAGCCGAGTCCGACACCGATCGAGACGCCGAGCCCGGCGATCACCGCCCACATCGGAATCTCGGTGGGCAGTTCCGGAATCAAGGCGCGCAGGATCCAGCTGACCGCGCTTGCCAGCATCAGGCCGAGCATGCCCCCGAGGAAAGTGAGGGTCACCGCCTCGAAGAGGAACTGGCGCACGATGTCGCCACGGCGGGCGCCGAGGGCCTTGCGCACCCCGATTTCCTGGGTGCGCTCGGTGACGCTCACCAGCATGATGTTCATCACTCCGATGCCGCCCACCATCAGGCCCACCGAGGAGATGGCGATGGCTACGAGGCCGACCCCGGCGGTGATGTCGTCGAACTGCTCAATGATCCGGTCGGCGGTGGAGAGGTCGAAGTTCGACTCGACGTTGGCGCGCAGCCGGCGCTGTCGGCGCAACACGTCCTCGACCTGATCGAGGGCCGGCTTCACCTGACCCGACTTGGCCTTGATGATCAGCATCAGCCACTCGCTGGTCTGCGGCGCGATCTTGCGCGCGGTGCGGTAGGGCATCAGGGCCTGCCCGTTCTGGTCTTCTTCGCCCATCAGCCCGCCCGACTTCTTCTTCTCCAGCACGCCAATGACCTTGAAGGGCTGGCCGGCCACCTCCACTTCGGAACCAAGCGCGGTGCGATTGAGAAACAGCGCCTCGGCGATGCTCGAGCCGATCACGATCACGTTGCGGCGCGCGAGGTCGTCCTCGCGAGAGAAGAAGCGCCCCTCGCGGAGTTCCAGGGTCACCACCTCGGGATAGTTGGCGCTCACTCCCTCGATCTGCGGGCCGCGGAACTTGTCGCCCTGGAAGTGGATGGCGTTGTCGCCGGGGATCCACAAGCCGGCAGAGTTCGCCACATCCTCGACGAGGGAGGCCTGGGCCGCGATGGCCTGGCCATCCTCGGGACGCAGCGGCTTGCGCCGGTACTCCGCGCGGTCGCGCGGACCGAAGCGCGGGCCGGTGGTGAGGTGAAAGGCGAAGATGTTGTTGGTGCCGTACTCCTCGATCGACTGGACGATGTTCTTACGCATCCCGGTCAGGATCGATGAGATCACGATGACGACACTGACTCCGATCACCACGCCCACCACGGTGAGGAAGCTGCGCAGCTTGTGGGCGCGCACATTCTCGAGCGCCATGCGCAGCGCTTCGGCGGTGACGAAGGATCGGTTGCGGGGTCGGGTCATGTTCTTGGCTTACGCCGTCCTCGTGAGGGCGACCACGGGATCGAGCCGAGAGGCGCGCCAGGCCGGGTAGATCCCCGCGATGACGCCCACCACGCTCGACACGAAGAGCGAGAGCAGGATGTATCCGGTGGTGATGGTCATGGGGATGGGGGTGGCCGCGGAGATGGCCCCTGAAACCGCGGCGGCGAGCAACAGCCCCAGCACACCGCCGATGGCGCACAACACCGCCGACTCGATGAGGAACTGGATGAGAATTTCCTTGCGCCGCGCCCCCAGGGCCTTGCGCAGGCCGATCTCGAAGGTGCGTTCGTTCACGCTTACCAGCATGATGTTCATCACCACGATGCCGCCGACCACCAGCGAGATCAACGTGATGGGGGTGACCACCATGGCGATGGCACCGGTGAATGAGTCAACCTCGCCCTTCACCTCGCCCACGTTCACCAGGCCGAAGTTGTCTTCGGTGTTGCCTCGCAGTTTCCGGCGGGTGCGCAGGGCCACGCGGGCGTCGTCGATGGCCGCGTCGAATCGGGCCTCGTTCGGGGCGAGGCCATGGATCTGCAGGGTCGTGCGAGCCCCGTACATGCGGTGGAAGGTGGTGATGGGGATGTAGACCTGATCGTCGAGGGACTGACCGAACATCGAACCGCGTCGCGCTTCGATTCCGACCACTCGGAAATCGAGGCCGCGGATCCTCAGGGTCTTGCCCATGGGATCGTCACCGAGGAAGAACTTATCGCGCACGTCCTGGCCGATCACCACCACCCGCATGGGATTTTCCACCTCATGGGGCAGGATGAAGCGGCCATCCTCGATGGTCTTGTCCTCGATGATCCACATGTTGGCGGTGACGCCGGTGACCCGGACGCCCAGCATTTCGATGGTCCCCATCTTGAGATCGGTGCGCTGGGTGGCCGCGGCGCCTACCTCGGCGCAGTTTTCGCAGTGCCCCTCGACCCAGTTGATGTCGAGCCAGTCGATCCGACGGTTGCGGCGGTCCATCTTCTCCCACTGCGCCTCGGTCATGTTGTTTCCAGCCATCCGCGCCACCATGAAGTGGTTGACCCCGAGGACCTTGGAGACCCGGTCGATCACATAGGTGTTGAGTCCGCTGATGCTGGCGCCCACAACCACGACCGAAGCCACTCCTATGATGATGCCGATCAGAGTGAGAAACGACCGCAGTTTGTGGGCGAGGATCGAGGAAAGAGCGATCCGGACGGCCTCGATGTGGGAGGAGGAGATCATGGGGCGGGGGGCGCGGTTGCCGGTAAGACGGACTCCGCTTCCTTAGCAGTTACGAGACCGAGGGAACTTTGGTTCCAAGCGCCTCAGTCCCGGCGCTTGAAGCTCCACTCCACTTCGAACTCGGAGGCCACATCGCCTGCCGCGTTTCGCCCCACGGAACGCGCCACGAAGGCCGCGGCTTCGCCGGTCTGAGCGGCGCGTTCGATGGTGCTCGCCATCTCGCTGAGGTCGCGGAAGGTGAACTGCGAGGGCCCGGCGATCTTCTTGGTGAACCGGGCGTGGATCGCGGTGACGAGCATGGACACGCGGGCTTCGCTGCCGCGTACCAGGACCATGGCGGGCGCACCCGTAGACATCTCCGCGGCCATGGCCTGAGCCGCGAAGTAGGTGGAACGGAAGGGGTTCTGGGTGCGCCAGCCTCCCGGCAGCATCACCGTGCACCCACCCTCGTCGAGAGAACGCAGGCGCAGGCCGGCGAAGGCCGCGAGGGGCAGCTCCTTCATCATGTAGAGCTTGAAGCCAAGGGGAGAGAGGACCTGGCGGCGAATTTTGTCGGCCTGGGCGTTGAAGAGGGCGTTTGCCATGAGCAGGAATCCTAACCCGCCACAAGGCCTCGTATCATTCGGGTCTGCCCGCCGGTTCAAACCCTGAACGAAGGAGTCGAAGGTCATGAGTCAACCGTCGCCTGGCCTGGCTGTCGCCTGGAGAATCGCCGCCACCGAGGCGGGCGCCGCCGGCTGCAAGAGGATCGAGTGCTCTCATCTGATGATGGGCCTTCTGAGCCTCGACAAGGCCACCGCCCGTGTTCTTCAAGAGCTCGGTTTTGGGCCCGCCCAGGCGGCCCGGGTGGGGGCCGAGCGCGCGGCCATCGAAGACTTCCTTGCCGCGTCATCCCTTTCGCCCCAGGCGCTCCGTCGCGATCTTCGGGCGCGGGTCAAGCGGCGTCCCGAGGCCACCCAGGGCATGATGTCCCGAAGTACGGCGGCCCGCGCCGCCTTCGTGCGCGCCGAGGCGCTGGCTCCCTCTGGGAACGTGAATTCCCTGCACCTGCTGGGCGCGCTCCTGCGCGATTCCGATCCCGCCATTGTGTCGGTGATGACGGCCCGCCGCCTGGGCCGGGACCTTGCGGAGCGGGCCGAGGCCGCAGCGGCGAAACCCATTGGAGGCCGGCGCGCGACGAATCGCACGGTTGAGCAGACCGTTCCCGCAGGGCTCCGTCCACGCCCCATCACCCAGCGCGGCCCGGCGCCGCCGCCAGCGAAGGTAGCCGTGACGCCCGCGGTGAGCCCGGTGCCCGAGGTCCGACTGATCAAGCTCGAAGCGCACTTGAAGTCGAAGATCGTCGGACAGGACGAAGCGGTGGCGAAGGTCGCCGCCCGCATTCGCAAGGCCTGCTCGGCGGCCCCGAAGGACTCGGGCCCCCTGGCTGTGTTCCTTCTTCTCGGGCCGGCCGGCGTAGGTCGAACCGAAACCGCGCGGACCCTTGCGACTTACCTGTTCGACGGGGCCGACGCCCTGGCCCGGTTCGACATGTCGGAGGTCGCCGACGATCGTCAGATGTCGCGGCTCCTTGCCGAAGCTCTGCGGCAGAAGCCACGCTCGGTTCTCCTCTTCCATGAGGTGGAGAAGGCGAACGCGAAGACCCTGGAGCTGATCCGTCAGGTGGTGGTTCAAGGCGAGATCGCCGACGCACAGGGCGGTGGGGTCTCCGCTCGTGAGGCGGTCGTCGTGATCACCAGCCTGCTTCCTAAGGGGTCTGCGCCTGCTGCCGGCAAGACCGCACCCCCGATGAAGACAGGAAAGCCGAAGGGCGATTTGCCCCGCCTCCTCGGCGCCGATCTTCTCAATCGCATCGACGACACCCTCACGTTCCGAGCTCTGGACGAAGCCGACGCCCGTCGCATCGCGCGGCCCCTGCTCGCGGCCCTCGTGGCCCGGGCCCGCAAGGAATACAAGATCCTGCTCAACATCGAACCCGAGGCCGAACGGCTGATCGCACGCCTCGGCTTCCAGTCGCAGGGCGGGGTGCCGGAACTGCGGGCCACCATCGAGCGCCTGGTGGAAACGCCGCTCGCCGGCCTCGCCAAGACGGGCAAGCTTGCGAAGAACCCGGTGTGGAGGGCGGTGCACGATGAAGGCGGGATCTACATCCTGCCCCAGTGACGGCGCTTACCGGGGCTTTCCGAGTGTAGTCACGAACTCCCGCGCGATTTCCCTTGGGTCGCGCTTGCGGCCGTCGACTTCGAAGTTGAGCCGGCGCATCGTGGCCGCGTCGATTCGATCGGCGAGGCTGTCGATGGCCGGGCGGAGGCCGGGATGCCGGTTGAGCGCGGCCAGGCTCGCCACCGGGATCGCGTCGTAGGGCGGGAAATAGCGGCGATCGTCCTCGAGCACCACGAAGCCCCGGGCGGCGATCAGGCCGTCGGTTGTGCTGCCGACCGCGAGGTCGATGCGTTCACTTTCGAGGGCCTGATACAAAAGGCCGAGGTCCATCTCGGTCGGCGGCTGGGCGAAGCGCAGGTCATAGACTTTCGCCAGACCGGCGAAGCCGTCGGCTCGCTCGAGGAACTCGCCAAACATGCCGAGGCGGAACCGGTCCTGCACCTTCGCGAGGTCGGATATCCGCGCGAGGCCGAACCGCGCGGCGTCGTTCGCCCGCACCACGAACGCGAAGTTGTTCTCGTAGCCGAGGGGGGACAAGGTGCTCAGGCCCACCTGAGCGTAGTCCGCGGCCACCGCGGATCGGACCTTCATCCGGTCGGTCTCCTTTGGCCGCTTGAAGATGTCCATCAGCGCCGTGCCCGTGTATTCGACGTAGACGTCGAGGTCCCCGGAGAGCAGCGCGCGATGACAAAGCCACGCGCCCCCGAGATTGAAGCGGCGATCGACGGCGAAGCCGCGATCCTCGAGGGTAGCGGCCACGATCTCGCCGAGCAGGACCGACTCGGTGAAGTTCTTCGAGCCGACCACCACGCGGGGGACATCGGGGCGGAAGTCGATGAGCGAGGCCGCGGAGAGCACGCCCACCAACATGAGGATCGCCGCGGAGCGCGCCGGACGTTCGGAGCGCGCCAGTCGGCCAAGGGAGGCGTCGACCAGAATGGCGAGGAGCGCGGCCGGGATCGCCCCGGCCAGCACCAGCCGCGTGTCGACGGTGGCGATGCCGCGCAGGACGTAGGTGCCGAGTCCGCCCGCCCCCACCGCGGCGGCGATGGTGGCGGTGCCCACCGAGAGCACGGCGGCGAGACGCACGCCGCCGAGGATCACGGGCAGGGCGAGGGGCAGTTCGATGAGGCGGAGCCGCTCCATCGGCCGAAGGCCCAGCGCCTCGGCCGCTTCCCGCAAAGCCGGGTCGACGCCACGGATTCCATCGTAGGTGTTCCGGAGGATGGGCAGGATGGCGTACGCGATGAGCGCGAGAATGGCGGGGCGTGGGCCAATGCCGCCGATGAGGGGCAGGGGAATCAGCAGGCCGAAGAGCGCGAGGCTTGGGATCGTCTGCACCACGTTGGCGAAGGCCAGAAGCGGCGCGGCAAGGCGTTCGCGCCGGGTGAGGAGAATGCCCATGGGCAGGCCGATGAGGGCCGCGATCAACGTGGCCAGGGCGGCCATGGCGAGGTGCTCGACCACGAGGCGAGAGAGTTCGCCTCGACGTTCGGCCACGAAAGAGAGGAACTCGTTCATTCGGGTCGACTCGCGGCCACGAAGGAAGCGACGTATCCGGCCTCGGGATGATCGAGCAGATCTCGCGGAGTCGCGCGTTGGGCGATTCGGCCTTCGTGGAGAACCACGATCTCGTCGGAAACGCGGCAGGCTTCGGCGAGGTCGTGGGTGACCACGATCGCGGTCTTGCCGAGGCGCTTCACCAAAGCGCGGAACTCGTCCTGCAAGCGTCGCCTCGTGATGGGATCGAGAGCGCCGAAGGGTTCGTCGAAGAGAAGCAGCGGCGGATCCGCGGCGAGGGCGCGGGCAAGACCCACGCGCTGGCGCTGACCACCCGACAACTCGCGAGGCATACGGGCGGCGAACTCTTTGGGCTCGAGGCCCACGAGACTCAGCAGCTGCGCCACCCGGGCCTGAACCTTGTCCTCGTCCCAGCCCATGCGCTCCGGCACCAGGCCGACGTTTCTGGCCACGTCGAAGTGGGGGAAGAGGCCACCTTCCTGAATGACGTAGCCGATGCGTCGCCGCAACTCGACCACGTCCCAGTGCTCGGCGGGCTGCCCCAGGACCACCACCTGGCCTTCGTCCGCTTGGACCAGCCGGTTGATGAGTCGCAGCGCGGTGGTCTTGCCTGAGCCCGAGGCGCCGAGCAAGGCGAGCACCGAGCCATCGTCCACCGCGAGAGAGAGACGGTCGAGCACCAGGGGGGCCGGGCCGAAGCGCTTCGTGACCTCTCGCAGTTCAACCAGCGCGCCCATGGCCGCGATCTTACGGATCTCTCGAGGAATAGACTCGCTGCCCCCATGAAGAATCGCCGACCACCTCTCCCCGCACCCCGGGGCCGCAAATGAAGCTCCACATCCCGGCCGGAGAGTTCCTTGGCTACATCCTCGACTGCGACGGCACCCTTGTCGACACTATGCCCCTGCACTTTCGCGCCTGGAGTCAGGCCATGCGAAATGCGGGCCTCGAGGAAGAGCTGAGCGAGGAACTGTTCTACTCCCTGGGCGGCACGCCCACCCGCAAGGTAGCCCAATTGCTCGCGAAGCACTACGACCTGGTCATCGATGTGGACCGCGTGTTTCATCAGAAGGAAGAGTTGTTCCTCGAGATGCAGGCGGAGATGAGAGTGATCAAGCCCGTCGTGGACTTCGCGCGGGAGCTGCATGGTAGGTCTCCCATGAGCGTGGCCTCGGGTGGTCCGAAGCGGGTGGTGAAGAAGACCCTTGAACTCATGGGTCTCGATGAACTGTTTCCTGTGGTGGTGACGCCCGAGGATGTGACCCACGGCAAACCCTCTCCCGACATGTTCCTGCTCGCGGCCCGGCTGATGGGGGTCTCCCCGGAACGATGCCTGGTGTTCGAGGACGCTCCTCCGGGCTTCGAGGCCGCCACCGCGGCGGGCATGCAATACGTCGTGGTCGATAGTCGAAAGGCCCAGAAGGGGCAGAGCAGGTAGCCTGGAGGTCGCCATGTCCACGCCGCGGTTCGAGATGTCGCCCACTTCACGGTTCGGGGATCGCGCTTCCGACTACGCGCAGTTCCGCCCCTCCTATCCGCCCGCCGCGATCGACGCCATCCTTGATGGGCTGGCCGCGGGGCCGGAGTTTGTGGCGGCCGACATCGGTGCGGGGACGGGCATCGCTTCGCGGCTGCTCGCCGAGCGCGGCGTGCGGGTCCTTGCGGTGGAACCGAACCAGGGAATGAGGGAAAGCGCTGAGCCGCATCCCCTTGTTTCCTTCCAGGGCGGCGCGGCCGAGGCCACCGGACTTGGAGAGGGGAGCGTTGACCTCGTGTTGTGCGCCCAGGCCTTTCACTGGTTCAAGCCGCAGGAAGCGCTTGCCGAGTTCCGGCGCATTCTCAAGCGTCCGGGGCGCCTGGCCCTGCTCGTGAACGAACGGGTCGACGATGACGAGGCCATGCGCGCCTACAACGCCGCGATCCGCGCCGCCGCCCTTCGAGAACTCTCCGAAGGCATGCGGAGCGCGGTTGATGACGCGCTGCTCGCCGCCTCGCTCGCTGCCGCACCCGTGTGGTTCCCACATCGGCAGAGCCTCTCGCGCGAGGGCTTGGTCGGCCGCGCCCGCAGCGCGTCGTACGTTCCGAAGGACGGCCCGCGCTACGACCAGCTACTCCGCGACCTCGACCGCCTGTGGGAGGACCATCACGACGCGTCGGGGCTCGTGTCTCTCGGCTATCGCACGTTTGTATGGCGGGTCGACTTCACAGCTTCTTCGAGTTGACCGTCTTCGTCAGAGGATCAGCGGCGGTCGCTCCTGCTCGACCTTTCGCTTGCCCAGTTGCGTCCAGCAGAATTGGCAGACGTACTCGTAGAGATCGCCGTCGGGCAGGATGAGGAGGAGACGTTCGTCGACCGGCTGGGCCCGCTGACACTTGGGGCAGTAAAGGCTTGACGCCTTGAAGCTCTCGAACTGTTTCTCGGCTGTCGGTCGTGCGGCGCGGGGGTAGGGCACGGGCAGATTCTCGATCAGTCGATCAGTTCCCCTGAAACCTTTGGTCTCTTGGTTCCGTCTTCATAATCACATGCAACGATTTCGCGAGGCGGTCCGGCACTTCTGGATCGAATGGCTGAGACCCCTGGCCGTAATCGCCCTGGTTCTGGGCTCGTTCCGTTCGGCGGTGGCCGACTGGAACGACGTGCCCACCGGCTCCATGCGGCCCACCGTGCTCGAAGGCGAGCGCGTCTTCATCAATCGCGCAGCCTACGATCTCAAGGTGCCGTTCACCACCTGGCGACTCGCGCACTGGTCCGACCCGAGCCGGGGCGACATCGTGGTCCTCTACTCGCCATTCGACGGCACGCGGCTCCTGAAGCGAGTGGTCGGGGTCCCGGGCGACCGCATCGAGATGAAGGACAACCGGTTGATCGTCAATGGAGTCACCGCCCTCTACCGCGACACCGCTACGCTCGATGGCGCGTCCGTCGTTTTGCAGGAGAGTGTGGACCGGCGCGAGCATCTGGTGGCCGTGGGCAATCGCCAAAGCGCGGCGTCCACCTTCGGGCCGGTGCTGGTGCCCGCGGAGCGCTATCTGGTGATGGGCGACAACCGCGACAACAGTTTCGATTCGCGTTTCTTCGGTTTCGTTCCACGCGAGCAGATCCTCGGCCGCGCGACACGAATCGTGGCCTCGGTCGACCCCGCCCGCAGCTTCCGCCCACGTTTCGAAAGGTTCTTCAAGCCCCTGATGTAAATCGCGCGGGGCCGATGACTGGTCGCCCTGGGCGACCTCGACCGTCGCGTGCGCTATTCTTGCCCTGTGAGGATGGCGCGCCCGGTTTGGCGTTCAATTCCTGGAAGGCCAGGAAACGTGCGGTTGGGTTAAGGACTTGGATTGATGTCCTTCGACGCAGGCAGCAGCCTGAGCGTCGCGATGGTGCTCCGCATCGCAGCTATCGCCCTGACGCTGCTCCTGGCCCGGCGGTCCGCCGCCTGTCGCTTTGTGGGGTTCCTGGGTTCGGCCCTGGCATCCCTGGTGGTGGTTACCGCCGCCGCCGCCACGCTCGGTTCCGGGACATCCGCCCAGGGCGAGCTATGGCTCCATCGAGCGTCGGGGTTCGCCTTCACCTACTCCATCGACGGTCTCTCCGCATGGTTTCTGATCGTGGTGTCGGCGCTCGCCATCCCCGTGGCGATCTTCAGCCTTGGGTACTTCGCCCACGGCCCCCTTGCGCGCCGTACGGCGTTCAGCGGGGCGGGCCTCAACGTGCTCCTCGGCGCGGTCGAGCTTGTCGTCGTGGCGAACGATGCCATCACCTTCCTCTTCGCCTGGGAACTGATGACCCTCACCGCGGCTGCGCTCGTGACCACCGAGCACGAGGAGGCCGATCATCGCCGGGCCGCCCTGCTTTATCTCGTCCTCTCGCATCTGGGTACCGGGTGCGTGATGGCCGGGTTCTTCGTCCTGGCCGGATTGAGCGGATCGGGCTCGCTCTCGTTCTCGACGCTCCTTTCCGGCGAGGTCGCCCCAGGTTCGATCCGCGACGGACTCTTCGCTCTCTTCTTCGTCGGCTTCGGGGTCAAGGCGGGCATCATCCCGTTTCATATCTGGCTGCCCGAGGCGCATCCCGCGGCCCCGAGCAGCATTTCGGCACTCATGTCCGGCGTTCTCCTCAAAGTAGGGATCTACGGGATCGTGCGCGTCTGCGTGTTTGGCCTGGGGACGCCGAGCCTGTCATGGGGCGTCATCGTTTTTTTGCTCGGGGGAATCTCGGCGGTGCTCGGCGTGCTCTATGCGCTGATGCAGCACGACATCAAACGTCTCCTTGCGTATCACAGCATCGAGAACATCGGCATCATCCTGCTCGGCCTGGGCGCAGGCATGGTGGCCCTCGCGTACGGCAGCGGAGAACTCGCCTGGCTCGGTATCGCCGCGAGCCTTTATCACGTCCTGAATCACGCGGTGTTCAAGGGTCTCCTGTTCCTGAGCGCGGGCGGCGTCGTCATGTCCACGGGGACCCGTCAGATCGAACAGTTCGGGGGCCTGCTGCGTCGGATGCCCTGGACGGGGCTCTTCTTCCTGATCGGCGCGATGGCCATCTCGGGCTTGCCGCCCCTCAATGGTTTCGCCAGCGAGTGGCTGACTTTCCAGTCGTTCCTGTACGGCTTCCGTGTCTCGCCCGAACCGCTTCCCCATTTCCTGTTCCCGGTAGGCGGCGCGATGCTGGCGCTCACCACCGCTTTGGCCGCTGCCTGTTTCGTCAAGGCCTTCGGGATCAGCTTCCTCGCCTTGCCCCGCTCCGAGGCCGCCGCGAACGCTCATGAAACCCCGGTGCTCATGCTTGCGCCTCAGGCGCTGCTGGCCGCGCTCTGCGTGGGTCTGGGGCTCTTCCCCGGTGTTGTCCTCGGAGTGCTCGATCGCGTGCTTCAGTCCTTGCTTGGGATCAGGCCGCGGGTGGGGGAACCGTGGACCGGGTACGGCATGGCTTCGGGCAGCGCCTCGTTCGACTCCGTCGTTCCATTGGTTCTTGCCACGGCACTCGCGGGCGCCATCGTGCTCGCAAGCGTCTTGCAGGCGCGGTCCGCCTTCACCGCGCGCCGCGTTCCCACATGGGGATGCGGGGGAGAGCTATCGCCGCAGACCGAGTACACCGCGACCGCGTTTTCCAAGCCGCTCATGATGATCTTTCGGGCCGTGTATCGACCGACCCGGCGCGTCGAATCGTTGGGCGACGTCTCGCCGTATTTCCCTCAGGGGGTTCGTTACCACTCGCAGATCGAGCCCACCTTCGAACGGTTCTTTTATGGCCCGATGTTGCGCGGCGTCATGCGCCTCGCCTCGGGCCTGAAGGTGGTCCAGGCCGGCAGCCTCCACGCCTACCTTGGCTACGTCATCGCCCTGGTGGTGTGGCTGATGCTTCTGGTATGGTGGCGGGCTTAGGTTGAACTCGTACTCGCTGATGGATATCGGCGTTCCGGCCGCCGTTGTGGTTCGTCTCGTGGCCGTGGCCGCGGCGTTCGTGTTGGCTCGCCGGACAAAGGCGAGCCGATACGCCGCCCTGGGAGGGTCGATCCTCGCGTCCGTGCTGACCCTTTTCGTGGCCATCCGCGTCCTCGCGGGCGGGGCGGTCGAGAACGGTTCACTGCTTCGGCATTCCGCGTCCGGAATCGAGATGTCCTACTCGGTGGCGCCCCTGTCAGCCTGGTTCCTGATGGTGCTCGGGCTCATCTCTATCCCGGTGGCCGTGTACAGCCTTTCATATTTCGCGCACTCGATTGCTCCCGGGCGGACGGCGTTGGTGGGCGCGGCCTTCAACGTCATGCTGGGCGCGATCGAACTGGTGTTCACCGCGGGAGACGTCGTCACATTCCTGTTCGCCTGGGAGCTGATGACCCTCGCCACCGCGGCCCTGGTGGCCACGGAGCACGAGGAGCGATCCACCCGTCAAGCGGCCTTCCTCTACCTTGGCATGTCGCACGTCGGCACCGGTTGCCTGTTCGCGGGCTTCTTGATGCTCTCGTCGGCCGCCGGTTCGGTGTCCTTCTCGCTGGCGCTGGCGGGCGATTCGCTCCATGGGCTCCTGCGCGATGGGGTGTTCACGCTGTTCTTCCTCGGTTTCGGCGTGAAGGCGGGGATCATCCCGTTCCATGTCTGGCTCCCGGAAGCCCATCCGGCCGCGCCGAGCAGCATCTCGGCCCTCATGTCGTCCGTCTCCATCACTACCGGCATCTACGGCCTGTTCCGGGTCTGCGCCTTTGGTCTGGGCGTCCCCGCCCTCGGCTGGGGGCTCACCCTCATGGGCCTTGGCACGCTCTCCGCGATCCTGGGCGTTCTCTACGCCCTGACCCAAACCGATCTCAAGCGTCTTCTGGCCTACAGCACAATCGAGAACGCGGGGATCATGGTGCTCGGGCTTGGCGCCCTCATGATGGCCCTCACGGACGGGTTGCCGGCTCTGGCCGCGGTGGCGGCGGCGGCGAGCCTCGCGCATGTGCTGAACCACGCGGTGTTCAAGGGCCTTCTGTTCCTCGGCGCCGGCGGCGTGGTGATGGGGACGGGCACACGGCGGCTCGAGGAGTACGGCGGCCTTCTGCGACGGATGCCCTGGACCGGGCTCTTCTTTCTCATCGGGTCCCTGGCGATCGCCGGCCTGCCGCTTCTGAACGGGTTTGTGAGCGAATGGCTGACGTTTCAAGCGCTCCTGGTCGGCTTTTTCACCAGACCCGGCTTCGCCCGGCTCAACTATCCGCTCGGCGGCGCATTGCTGGCCCTCACCACCGCGCTCGCGGCCGCCTGCTTTGTGAAAGTGTTCGGCATCAGCTTCCTGGCCCTGCCCCGCAGCACCGCGGCGGGCGTTGCGCACGAGTCGCCGTGGGTAATGCTGGCGCCGCAGGCGTTTCTCGCGGCGTTGTGCGTGGGTCTTGGGGTCTTTCCTGGCGTTCTCCTTGGAGCGCTGGGTGGAGTTCTGGCGTCCTTACCCGGGTTAGCGCCGAAGGCCCTCGATGGCGCCCTGGCTCTTGGGATGAAATCGCCCGCGGCTGCCTTCGATCACGTGATTCCGGCGATGTTCGGGGTCATGGTGCTCGGAAGCATCATCCTCGCGAGCCTGCTCGCTTCGCGACGGAGTCTCGTGGTTCGGCGCGAGCCCACCTGGGGCTGCGGCGGCGAACTCTCCGCGCGCACGGAGTACTCGGCGAGCGCTTTCTCGAAGCCGCTGATGATGGTCTTTCGCGCGATCTATCGGCCGACCCGCCAGGTGGAAACGCTGGCCAAGATTTCTCCGTACTTCGCCGAGGAGGTGCGCTACCGCGCCGAGGTGGAGCCCACCTTCGAGCGATATGTGTACCACCCCCTGCTCCGCGCGGTTCTGGGTGTGGCGAATGGCATGAAGGTTTTGCAGGCCGGCAGTCTTCATGCCTATCTGGGTTATGTGCTCGCCCTGGTGGTGGGTCTGATGCTCCTCGTTTGGTGGAAGGGTTGAGTTGAACCTTCCCTGGCTCGTCGAGGCCGGCGTTCCCGCGGCCGCGCTCATCCGCATCCTCGCCGTGAGCGGAGCGCTCATCCTGTTTCGCCGGGCCTCGGCAGCTCGATATGTCGCCCTCGTTGGGGCGATCCTCGCGTCCGCCCTGACCTTCAGCACCGCGGTCCAGGTCCTGCTCGGCGGCGAACCTCGAAACGGCATCCTTCTTCTTCACTCGGCGTCGGGAATGGCCCTGTCCTACTCCGTGACCCCGCTCTCGGCCTGGTTCCTGATGGTCTTCGGCCTGATCGCGACGCCGGTTTCGGTGTACAGCCTGGGACATTTCGCGCGCTCGATCGCACCCTCCCGGATGGCAGCGGTCGGCAGCGGGTTCAATCTCATGCTGGGCGCCGTGGAACTTGTCTTCGTGGCCGCTGACGTCATCACATTTCTGTTCGCATGGGAACTGATGACGCTCGCCACCGCCGCACTGGTGGCGACGGAGCACCAGGAACGCGATAGCCGGCGCGCCGGGTACCTCTACCTGGTCGTGTCGCACGTCGGAGCCGGCTGCCTGTTCGCTGGCTTTCTGACCCTGGCCGCGGCCACCGGGTCCCTCTCTTTCTCGACCCTCTTCACCGGGACCGCGCTGTCGGGGTGGTCGCGCGATGTGGTGTTCGTGCTCTTCTTCGTCGGCTTCGGGGTGAAGGCGGGCATCATGCCCCTTCACATCCTTCTACCCGAGGCGGACCCCGTCGCTCCGAGCGGGATCGGGGCCCTCATGTCGTCGGTGTTGATCACGGCCGGCGTCTACGGTCTCGTCCGGGTTTGCGCGCTCGGACTGGGCGTCCCCAGCGTGAACTGGGGCCTTGCCCTGATGGGTCTGGGCGCGCTCTCCGCGATCCTGGGCGTTCTCTACGCGCTCACCCAGAAGGATCTCATGCGCGTTCTCGCCTACAGTTCCATCGAGAACGTGGGGATCATGGTGCTCGCTCTCGGCGCAGGGATGCTGGCGCTCGCGCAGGGTCGCCCCGAGCTGGCCGCGGCCGCGGTAGCCGCGAGTCTGGTGCACGTGCTGAATCACGCTGTGTTCAAGGGTCTCCTGTTCCTCGGTGCGGGCAGCGTCGCGATGGCGACGGGCTCTCGAAGGCTCGAACAATTCGGGGGTCTGCTGCGACGCATGCCCTGGACCGGAGTCTCGTTCCTTGTCGGGTCAATGGCCATCGCCGGTCTGCCCCTTCTGAGCGGATTCGTCAGCGAGTGGCTGACCTTTCAGGCGCTCTTGGTCGGTTTCACTTCAATGCCGGGTCTCATGCGACTAAACTACCCACTAAGCGGCGCATTGCTGGCTCTCACCAGCGCGCTTGCCGCCGCGTGTTTTGTGAAGGTGTTTGGCATCAGTTTCCTCGCCCTCCCCCGTAGCGCCGTTGCCCGCGAAGCCCATGAATCGCCGTGGGTCATGTTGGCTCCGCAGGCCTTCCTCGCGACGCTGTGCGTGGCCCTCGGAGTGTTCCCCGGGGCGGTGATGGGGGCGCTCAGCGCCGTCCTGGCGTCGCTTCCCGGCCTTAGCGCCTTAACGGGCATCGACTCGGGCTTTTTTGCTCTCCGGTCGCCGGTTCCGTCCTTCGATCATCTGGTCCCCGCGGTGCTTGGGGTCATGATTCTTGGCAGTCTCACGGTCTCGAGCGCGCTTACCTCCCGAGCGAAGTTGGGGGTCCGCCGAGAGCCGACCTGGGGCTGCGGCGGCGAACTCTCGGCGAAGACCGAATACACCGCGAGCGCGTTTTCGAAGCCGCTCATGATGGTCTTTCGCGCGGTCTACCGGCCGACCCGTCAGGTGGAGACGCTCGTAGAAGGATCGTCCTACTTCACCCAGGAGGTGAGCTACCGCGCGGAGGTGGAGCCGACCCTAGAGCGGTACGTGTACGGCCCGCTGTTGCGTGCGGTGCTGGGTGTGGCGCACGGCATGAAAGTGCTCCAGGCGGGCAGCATTCATGCGTACCTAGGCTACGTGCTCGTCCTGGCCGTTCTGCTGCTGCTCTGGCTCGGAGGTAACGCGTGATCCTCACCGCTTCCCAGGCCCTTGGCGCTCTCGGCCTCGCGGCGCTGCAGGCGATTCTCTTCCTCGCCGCCGCTCCCCTTCTCAAGACCCTGATCAAGATGATGAAGGCGAGGCTGCAGAATCGCCAGGGGCCGCCGCTACTCCAGGGTTACCGGGATCTTGCCAAGTTGCTGCGGAAGGAGGCGGTCCGGTCCGAGACCGCGTCCTGGGTTTTTGTGGCCGGTCCGCGTGTTTATTTCGCGGCGGTCCTCGCGGCAACGTCACTGGTCCCGGTTCTGATGTCCCGCGCGCCTCTCGAGATCGCGGGTGGAATCCTTTTGCTGGTGGGAACGCTGGCCCTTGGCCGCTTCGCGCTCGCCACCGCTGCCCTCGACACCGGGAGCGCGTTCGGCGGCATGGGATCGAGCCGCGACATGACCATCGCGGCGCTTGCGGAACCGGCGCTCATGCTGGGGCTCTTCACCTCCGCCCTCGCCGCCGGCACCATGAACCTGGGGGCGCTGGCCAGAAACAGCCTTCTGCATGGCGTGTCCTTCCATCCGAGCGATGTCCTCGCTTTCGCCGGTCTCTTCATCATCGTCATCGCCGAAACCGGCCGCGTTCCCGTGGACAACCCCGCCACTCATCTCGAACTCACCATGATCCACGAAGCCATGCTCCTCGAATACTCGGGGCCGGACCTGGCACTCGTCGAATGGGCGTCGGCGGTGAAGGAACTCCTGTACCTCACCCTGCTGGTCGACCTCTTCATGCCGTGGGGGATGGCGTCCTACGCCGCGCCGATGTCGATTCTGATCGCGCTTGTGGCCTGGGCCTTCAAGGTATTCGTGCTGGCCATCGCGGTGACGATCACCGAAACCATGAACGCCAAACTTCGACTGTTCCGGGTGCCGGAACTCGTGTCCATCTCCCTGGGCCTCGCCTTCCTGGCCCTGACCATCCGGTTCTTGTGAGGCTCCTTTAATGAGCACGAGCGATCTCCTGGTTTTGTGCGCGGCCGGCATGCTGGTCAGCTGCTATTTGATGGTGGGCCAGAAAGCGCTGTTCACCACCATTCGCCTCTTCGCGCTTCAGTCGTTTCTGCTCGGGGGCGTCGCCGCCATCATCGCGGTCACCGAATCGCGCCATGAACTCTTCGTGACCGCGGTGATCACCGTGGCTATGAAAGCGGTCCTGATTCCCTGGTTCCTGATGAGAATCATCGACCGCATTGGCATCAAGCGCGAGGTGGAGCCGTTCGTCAATGTGCCGGTGTCACTCCTTGTCTGCCTGGGCCTGACCGTGGTCGGGTACCGGGTCAGCACGGGATTCCCGGAAGGAGGCGGGGGAGTGCGCCACCATCTGATCGGCGTCGCCCTCTCCATGCTCCTCATCGGCATGTTCCTGATGGTGACCCGCAAGAAGGCGATCACGCAGATCCTGGCTCTGCTCACCGTCGAGAACGCGGTGTTCCTCGTCGCGGTCGGTGTCACTCCCGGCATGCCGCTCGTGGTTGAACTCGGCATCGCCTTCGACGTGATCATGGCCGTGGTCGTGCTCGGTGTTCTCGTTCAGCGACTGGTCGACCGCTTCGAGTCGATGGATGTGAGCCGCTTGTCTCAACTGAAAGGGTAGATCTTGAACCTCCTCCTTCTGGCTCTGGGTGTTCCCCTGGTCACGGGTGCCTTGGGTGGGCTTGGCGGCCCCCGCCGGTTCAAGGAGATCACCATGGTGGGCGGGCTGCTCATCACGTTCGGCCTGTGCCTCGCCATCGCCTTCCAGTTTCTGGGCGGCGCGGTGCCCCAGGCCTTCGACGAGGCGCTTCGGGTCGACGGGCTGTCCGCGTTGGTGCTGGTGCTGTGCGGATTCGTGGGCCTCCTCGCCGGCGCTTACGGTGTCGGGTACCTGAGGCGCAATGAGGAGCGCAACCTCGTCACGCCGCGCATGCGTCGCGAGTTCTACGGACTGATTCCCGCCTATGTCTCCGCGATGCTCCTCGTCGCCATGTCGAACAATCTCGGGATTCTCTGGATCGCGGTCGAGCTGACTACTCTGACTTCTGTCTTCCTCATCACCTTCCATGACAAGGAGACATCGCTCGAGGCGGGCTGGAAGTTCCTCGTCCTCGGGAGCCTCGGCCTCGCCTTCGCGCTCCTCGGCACCGTGCTGCTCTTCGCCGCTGGCCAGGGGCATCTCGGCGAGGGCATGGCCGCGCTCAACTGGACGAGCCTGATGAACGTGGCGCCGTCACTTCACCCCTTCACTCTCAGGCTGGGCGTCGTGTTTGCGCTGATCGGCTACGGCACTAAGGCTGGTCTGGCGCCGATGCATACCTGGAAGCCCGATGCCTATCGCGAGGCGCCCTCGCCCGCGGGCGTGCTCATGGCCGTCGGTATGCTGAACGGCGCGGTCTACTGTCTGCTGCGCATCCATCTCATCTCGTCCGCTGCGGTGGGCCCGGCGTTTTCGGGAGATCTTCTGCTCGGCCTCGGGCTCTTTTCGGTGCTCATCGCGACCCCGTTCGTCCTCATTCAGTGGAACCTCAAGCGGCTCCTCGCCTACTCGAGCATCGAGCACGTCGGCATCATGGCCATCGGCTTCGGCCTGGGCGGCGAGGCGGGCGCTTTCGGAGCGCTCTTGCATATGACCTACCACTCGCTGTCGAAGCCGGTAGCTTTCTTCGCCGCGGGCACCCTGGCCCAGCTTCACAGCTCGTCCAATCTCGACCGGATCGGGACCGGAACTTTCTCCCGCGCTCCCATGGCGAGCGGCCTGCTGGTGCTCGCGACCCTGATGGTCACGGGCTCGCCGCCCTTCGGCCTCTTCTTCAGCGAGATGACCATCCTCAAGGCCGGCTTCTTCGGGCCCCACACCACCGTGACCGCGATCTTTCTGGCCGCGCTGGTCATCCTCTTTTGCGGTCTGGCCTTTCAGATCGGGCGGATTGTGCTCGGGCCTCCGCGAGATCCGTCCGACCAGAGGGTTCCCTCGCCGGAGAGACTCGACATCAGCACGGGAACGGCGCTCCTGGCCGGTGTGGTGGCCGTGATCTCCTCGTTCTATCTTCCCCCCTGGTTGCTCGCCCTGATCCATGCGGCCACCCGGGTTGTCACGGAGGCGGCCTGATGTCGGTCCTGCAGACGGTCACGACGACTCTGGGCGCAGTTGAAGGTTCGGTCCGCGAGTTGCGCGCCGGGGAGCTTTCACTTGAGACCGAGGCCGCGGCTTTCCCCGCCCTGGCAGATCAGATCGCGGAGGGGCTTGAAGGACGGCTGATGTCCCTCTTCGCGACCGACGAGCGCGAGACGACGGGCCGCTTCGTGGTACGCCAGGTCTGGTCGCTGCCCGCTCACCGAACCTTCCTCCACATCGCGGCCCCCATCGACCCGGCCGCACCCTCGTATCCGTCGATTTCGGCGAAGTATCCGGTGGCGAACTGGTTCGAGCGGGAAGTGATGGACTTCTTCGGCCTGGTGCCCGACGGGCACCCGAACCTGTCGCGTGTGGCCCTCCACGACGACTGGCCCGAGGGCGCCTGGCCGCTGCGCAAGGATTTTCCCGCCGATCAGGTGGTGCCGCGCGTGGAGGGTGAGTTCCATCCCTTCCGACCGGTGACGGGCGAGGGCGTCTTCCAGGTGCCGGTGGGCCCCGTTCACGCGGGCATCATCGAGCCGGGGCACTTTCGGTTCGGCGTGGCTGGCGAGCCCATCCTCTACCTTCAGCTTCGCCTGTTCTATGTCCACAAGGGAACGGAGAAGCGTTTCGAGAGCCTTCCCTGGCGTCACGGAGTATTCCTCGCCGAATCGATCTCCGGCGACACCTCGGTGGGTCATGCCCTCGCCCACGCCCACGCGATCGAACGATTGGCCGGCGTCGAAGTCTCGCCCCGGGCTCGTGCGCTGCGGGTTGTGATGCTCGAACTCGAGCGGATTTACAACCACACCGCGGACATCGGTGGCGTGGCCACCGACGTGGCCTTCGCGGTGGCGGCGAGCCGCGCCCAGGCCTTGCGTGAGGGACTGTTGCGGCTGCAGGACGATCTCTTCGGCACGCGACTCATGAGAGGCGTCATCGCGCTGGGCGGCCTAAGGCGCGATGTTCCGATGGCGGGCCTCACCGGCCTTCGGAGGCATCTCGATGGCTTCGAGAAGGAGTTCGACGCCCTGATCAACCTGCTCATCGACGCAGGTTCCTTCACCGATCGTGTCGACGGAACCGGAATCCTCACCCGGGAGGCGGGTCGAGACCTTGGGATCGTCGGCATGGCCGCCCGAGCATCGGGTATCGACATGGACTTCCGGCGGGACCATCCTCACGATGCTTACGAGGGGTTGCGATTCGAAGTTCCCGTGGAAGAAGGGGGAGACGTGAGAGCGCGTCTCATGGTTCGAGCGCGCGAAGTGGAGCAGTCTTTGCTGATCCTGCGCCAGGTCCTCGATGCGATGCCGGGCTCGTCCGATGCGCCCATGGCTGTGCCGTTGCCGGAACATCTGCCCGCGCGCTCATCGGCGCTTGGTTGGGTGGAGGCGTGGCGGGGCCCGTGCACCTACTGGGTCGCGACGGATGATCGCGGCGAGATCGCGCGGGTCAAGATCACCGACCCGAGCTCGCTGAACTGGCCGGGAATCATCCAGGCCTCACCGGGCAACATCATTCCCGACTTCCCGGTGATCAACAAGAGCTTCAACTTCTCCTATTCCGGCAACGACCGGTAGCTAGAGAGGCGCCTCAAACTCCATGTTCAACATCATCGCGAAAAGCGTGAGGACCGGCGTACTGACCGAGGCGCAGCCCTTCGGCACGAAGGTGTCTTTCGGTTTCCCGGTCATCGACGTCAACCGATGCGTGGCCTGCGACGTCTGCGAGCGCGCGTGTCCGACGGGCGCGATCAAGACGGCCTCGGGCTCGTCCGGACCGGGCACCAAGACCGTGGCCTTGTCCTACGCCGCTTGTATTCAGTGCCGCGAGTGCGTTGTCGCCTGCCCGGAGCAAGCGGTCACCGTCTCGCATGGCGTGGAGGTCGCGGCCTATACCCGCGAGCAGCTCACGCGCCGCGCGTCATACACGGTCGATCCGGCGACTGGCCGGGGAACCCTGGCGCAGGTGGAGGTCCAGCCAGGCCCCACTCTCCAGGAATCAGCCGATCGTCTGCGTGCGCGCATCCACGGAAGGCTCGGGCGGTCGCTTCATGTGCGGCAGGTCGACGCGGGAAGCTGCAATGGATGTGAGGCCGAGATCTCGGCCACCACGAACCCGTTCTACGACCTCGAGCGATTTGGCGTCCACCTCGTCGCGAGTCCGCGTCACGCCGACGTTCTCCTTGTCACCGGGCCCGTGACCCGCAATATGGAAATCGCGCTTCGCCGGACGTACGAAGCCACACCGGATCCGCGGATTGTGGTGGCGGTAGGCGCCTGCGGATGCAGCGGCGGCATCTTCGGTGAGGGGACCTATGCCTCAGTGGGTGCGGTCGACCGCGTCCTGCCGGTCGATGTCTACATTCCCGGTTGCCCGCCGCGTCCGCAGGCGATTCTCAACGGCTTGCTGGTGGCCATGGGCGTCCGCGAAGCACGCCTGGCGTCGGTGACCGACCCGACGTAGTCCCTGCGCCCCTGTTCTCTCAGGACTTCAACCTCAGAGATCTCGTAGCGCGGCTCCTACCGGCATGCGGGCGGCGCGGATGGCCGGAGGCAGACCGCCGAGAATTCCCATGGCCAGAGCGAAGGCGAAACCGGAACCGAGGAGTTCCGGGGTGATCCGGAACGCGAACGACATGTGCGAGAAGGTCTGGAAATTCATCGTGCCTGTGGTGAGTCCGTTCACCGGGAGCACGATTATGCAACCCAGGATTCCGCCCACCGCGGCGATGAGCAGCGCCTCGAAGGTGAACGAGGCGATGACGTTGCCGGCGCCGAAGCCGATGGCGCGCAGGGTGGCGATCTCGCGCCCGCGTTCGGCCACCGCGGTGTACATGGTGTTGAGGGCCCCGAAGATCGAGCCCACCGCCATGATGATGACCACGGGCACGCCGATGCCGAGGATGAGCAGAGTGAGCTGCTGCGAGGACTTTTCGTAGTACGTGGTCTCGCGGTCGACCTGCGAGGTCATGCGCGGATCGGTGTTGATCGCCGACGCGAACGCCTCGAGTCGGGTCTTGTCGGCGAGGCGCGCCGTGACCGACTGAAACACCCCGACCGGTCTTTGAAAGGCCTGGCTGAGCAGGGTGGCGTCACACCAGATCTCGGAATCAAGTGCGCTGCCGCCCGCGTCGAGAATCCCCACGACCAGCCATTCGCGGCCGCCGATTCTCACCGTCGCGCCGACGTCAAAGCCCAGGTAAGCGTTCGCGGCGTTTTTGCCCACGACCACCTCGTTCGTCCCGAGGGTCAGGAACCGCCCTGCCGACACCTTGACGCCCTTGCGGACATCAAGCACGCGTGGCCCCACACCGCGAACCTGCACGTTGCTGTCGTTGCCGTCCGAGCGGGCAGGGAAGACGGCGAGCGTCACTACCTCGGGGCTCACCACCGGCCCACGTTCGTCGCGTTCCACGAGAGGATGGTCCTCGATCACCCGGGTCTGCGCGAGACTTACCACGCTGTCCATCTCCGCGGTGGCGCCCGCGCGACGGATCACGGCGTTCTCCTCGAGACCCGAGGCGACGAGCGTGGCCCGAAAGCCGTTGGCGAGGGAGAGCGTGGCAATGAAGACCGCTACCGTGCCCGCGATGCCGAGGACGGCGACAAGTGAGCCCGTCCAGCGTTCGCGCAAGCTTTCGAGGTTGTAGACGACGGGAATCACAGCCTTCGCAGGGCCTCGATGACGCTCAGGCGCCGGGCGCCGAAGGCGGGGATGAGGGCCGCGGCTAAGCCCGTGGCGACGATGAGGAGCGCGCCAAGGATGAAGCCCTGAATAGGAATGTAGAACGCGGGAAAGAAGCCGGTGGGATCGCCCCGCAGCGTGAACAGGTGGCCGGCCAGTAGCCCCAGGCCACCGCCAATCGCCGCCACCAGCACGCTCTCGAGGAAGACAAGGCGCAGCACGAAGTCGTCTGAGAAGCCCACGGCCTTCAAGACCGCCAGTTCGCCCGTCCGTTCGCGCACGCTCGCTGCGATGGTGTTGCCGGTGACGAGCAGGAGAGTGAAGAAGACCACCGCGCCGATGGTGACGAGCAGGAACTTGACGTTGCCCATGGCCTTGATGAACGACTGGTTCAGGGCGCGTTCGGTCATGGTGCGCGTCTCGTAGGGCGAGTTTGCGAACATCGCATCGATCTCTTTCGAGACCTTGACCGTGTCGTCGATGTTGCCGAGCTTCACGATGTACCAGCCGACCATGTTCGCCATGTCGCCGCCCGCCTTGTCCTTGAGGTAGTCGTAGCGGAACCAGAACTGGGTGAGATCGTCGAATTCGCGCGTGCCCGTGTAGATGCCCACGAGGTCGAATTCCCAGAGCCCCGGGTAAGCGCCGCCCTGCATGGGGATCCGGTCGCCGACCTTCCAGCCGAAACGCCGCGCGGTCGATTGGCCGACGATGGCGCCGGACTTGGTTCTCAAGAACGCATTCCACTGATCGGGAGGAACCACGAACTCGGAATAGAGCTCGCGCCAGGTTTCGGGGTCGATGGCGAACTGGGCGAAGAAGTTCTTTGGGTCCTGATAGACGCCGCCGAACCATACGCCGAGGCCGTTGGTGACGAGCCCCGGGACCTTCGCGATGCGATCGCGGTAGGCGTAAGGCAGCGGGACAACAAACGACGTCCGGTTCATCACCACCAGACGATCGGCGCCGCCGGCCGCCACCGCGGAGTCGAAACTCGCCTGGACCGCGGTGAGGACGGCGTAGAGGAAAAGCGCCACCGCGAAAGACCCAATGGTGAGGACCGTGCGCGTCTTCTTACGGCCGAGGCTCGAAAGAAGGAGCGGGAGGAACTTGATCATGCGTGGGGCGCGGCCGGGGCCTCCGCCGCGGCCTCCGCTTCGACGAGCACGCCCTTGTCCAGATGCAGGATGAGGTCGGCCCGTTCCGCCGCCTTGGGGTCGTGCGTGACCATGAGGATCGTCTTCTTGTGCTCGTGGACCAGGATGTCCATGAGGTCGAGGATCTCTGACGCACTCTTGCGATCGAGGTCGCCGGTGGGCTCGTCGCAGAGCAGGAAGGTGGGATCGGCCACGATGGCGCGGGCGATGGCCACGCGCTGCTGCTGGCCGCCCGAGAGCTGACGCGGATAGTGCTGCGTGCGATCGGATAGGCCCACCACGCGCAGCGCGGTTTCCACCCGGACCTTGCGGTCGGCCTTGCTGAGGTTGGTGAGCAGGAGGGGGAGCTCGACGTTGCGGAACGCGGTGAGCACGGGAATGAGGTTGTACATCTGGAAGATGAAACCCACATGCCGGGCCCGCCATTCGGTCAGCTTCGCCCGCGACATCGCCTCTAACTCGTCGCCCGCCACCGTGATGGAGCCCTCGGTGGGAACATCGAGGCCGCCGAGCAGATTGAGCAGGGTGGTCTTCCCCGAGCCCGAAGGGCCCATGAAGGCCACATAGTCGCCGGCCTCAATGTCGAGATTCAGACCCTGCAGGACATGAATCTCCTCACTGCCGCGACGGTAAGTCTTCGTGACATTGCGGACCTGGATGAGGGAGGTGTCGCCTTGGGTGGCTCCTACGCGCATGGGACGGATTCTAATTTGCGGCCACCATCAAGCATGTTTGACCTCGCGTCATTGTTCCCCGTCCCGGCCCCGCCTCGCCGCCCCACGCGCTACTATCCCAACACAACACGTATCCACATTGGGGAGGGTCGCCCGGGGCATGCGCTCAACTACGGAGTTCCACACGCGAAGGCCGCGCCCTGCCGCCTACCGCCACCGGGAGCTGACCCCCACGCCGGCCCGGATGACCTGATGAGCAACCCCTTCTTCGAGAGGCCGATCCTCAACTCGCCTTACGAGCGCCCCACCCGCCACTGGGAACTCGACAGCGAGGGCCAGCCCACGCAGAAGATCGTCGACACCCGCCGCAAGGCCGAGTTCCTCTCGCCCATCCCCACGCCGAAGAAGCGCAAGGGAGCGAAAAAGCAAGAGGCCATTGTCTTCGACGAGGGCAAAGGCCTCTCGACGAAGGAGCAGCAGTACGACGCCTCCATCATCAACCTGCTCCGCAGCCAGGTCGACAACTGGCGTCAGCTCAAGAATCCCAACGACTGGTTGGTGACGCCCGAAACGCAGGTTCTGCTCCAACACTGGCGGCACCACAAGTTCAACGACCTGCGCCCGTTCTTCTGCCAGGTCGAGGCCGTCGAAACCGCGATCTGGCTCACCGAAGTGGCGCCTCACGCCGGCAAGAACGGCAAAGCCATCCTCGACCACCTCGCCGATGCCAGCGCCAACGCCAACCCTCAACTGTTCCGCATCGCCCTGAAGCTCGCCACTGGAGCGGGGAAGACCACGGTGATGGCCATGCTCATCGCCTGGCAGACCATCAACGCCGCCCGCCGCCATAGCAAACACTTCACCCGCGGCTTCCTGATCGTGACGCCCGGCCTCACCATTAAAGACCGCCTTCGCGTCCTTCAGCCGAACGATCCCGACAGCTACTACGCAAGCCGCGAGCTCGTGCCCGAGCCCATGCTCGACGAGGTCAAGAAGGCGAAGATCGTCATCACCAACTACCACGCCTTCCAGCGCCGCGAACGCGTGGCGTTGTCGAAGGGTGGCCGCCTGCTGCTCCAGGGCAAGCGAGGCGAGGAGCTCGACACCCTCGAAACCGAGGGGCAGATGATCCAGCGGGTGATGCCCGAACTCATGGGCATCAAGAACATCCTCGTCCTCAACGACGAAGCCCACCACTGTTATCGGGAGAAGCCGAAGACCGAGGGCGCCGAGGCCGATGATGAACCGCTGAAGGGCGACGAGAAGAAGGAAGCCGAGAAGAACACGGAGGCCGCCCGCGTGTGGATCTCGGGTCTCGAAGCCGTCAACCGCAAGCTCGGCGTGACCAAGGTTTTCGATCTCTCGGCCACGCCCTTCTTCCTGAGCGGTTCGGGCTACGCCGAGGGCACACTGTTCCCCTGGACGATGAGCGACTTCTCGCTGATGGACGCCATCGAATGCGGCATCGTCAAGCTCCCGCGCGTTCCCGTGGCCGACAACATCCCTGGCGCCGAAATGCCGATGTTCCGGAACCTCTGGGAGCACATCCGCGCCAAGATGCCGAAGAAGGGACGGGCCAAGGGCGGCGAACTCGATCCGCTCAGCCTCCCGCCCCAGCTTCAGACCGCACTTCAAGCCCTCTACGGGCACTACGAGAAGACCTACGCGCTGTGGAAAGAGCGGGGCATCCGCGTTCCGCCTTGCTTCATCGTGGTTTGCCAGAACACAGCGATCTCGAAGCTCATCTACGACTTCATCTCGGGTTTCGAAAGGCCAAAGGACGACGGCACGTCGAAACTCGAGAACGGTCGGCTCGCCCTGTTCCGCAACTTCGACGAGAACGGCACGCCGTACGGGCGACCCAACACGCTGCTGATCGACAGCGAACAACTCGAGTCAGGAGAATCGCTCGACGACAACTTCCGCGCCATGGCGAAAGACGAGATCGAGCGCTTCCGCCGCGAGATCATCGAACGCACCGGCGACCCGCGAGCCGCCGACAACCTCACCGATCAAAACCTCCTGCGCGAGGTCATGAACACGGTCGGCAAACACGGGCAGCTGGGCGAGCAGGTGCGTTGCGTGGTCTCGGTCTCGATGCTTACCGAAGGCTGGGACACCAACACCGTCACCCATGTGCTCGGCGTGCGCGCCTTCGGTACCCAGCTTCTCTGCGAGCAGGTGATCGGCCGCGCCCTGCGCCGCCAGTCATACGAACTCAACGAAGAAGGCGAGAACGCCGGGCTCTTCAACGTCGAGTACGCCGACATCCTGGGCATCCCCTTCAACTTCACGGCCAAGCCAGTGATCGCCCCCTATCAGGCCCCGCGCGAGACGGTGCTAGTGCGTGCGGTGCGGCCCGAGCGCGATGCCCTCGAGATCCGCTTCCCGCGCGTGGCCGGCTACCGGGTCGAGCTGCCGAACGAGCGGCTGACCGCGACGTTCAACGACGACTCGATCCTCGAACTCACGCCCGACCTGGTGGGCGCCACCGAGACGCAGCAGTCCGGCATCATCGGCGAACGCGTCGACCTGAACCTCGTTCACACCAAAGACGTCCGCCCCTCGCAGGTTCTCTACGAGTTGACGTCGCACCTCGTGCTTCAGAAGTGGCGCGATCCGGGCGAGGAGCCACGGCTCAACCTCTTCGGGCAGCTCAAGCGCATCGCCCGCGAGTGGCTTGACGGCTATCTCCACTGCAAGGGCGGCACCTATCCCGCCCAGCTCCGCTACAAGATGCTGGCCGACATGGCCTGCGAGCGCATCATCGCCGGCATCAACCGCGCCCACATCGGCCAGAGCCCCATTACCGCGGTGCTCGACCCCTACAACCCCATCGGCTCCACGGCCCACGTGAAGTTCACCACGTCGAAGACCGATCGCTGGGAGGCGCACTCTGAGCGGTGCCACATCAACTGGGTGATCCTCGACAGCGACTGGGAAGGCGAGTTCTGCCGCGTGGCCGAGAAGCACCCGAAGGTCCGCGCCTACGTGAAGAACCACAACCTCGGCCTGGAGGTTCCGTATCGGTACGGCTCCGAAACGCGCCGCTACATCCCCGACTTCATCGTCCTCATCGACGACGGCCGTGGTGACGCTGACCTCCTTCACCTCATCGTCGAGATCAAGGGCTACCGGAAGGAAGACGCCAAGGAAAAGAAGGCGACGATGGAGACGATGTGGGCCGAGTTCACCGAGGTCTACATGATCGAGGCTGACTTCGCAGCCAAGGTGGAGGGCCAGTTCGACAAGATGGTCGCCGCCGCGACGAAGGTGGGGGCATGACCACAAGAACCGCGCCCATGAGACGCGCCGTCACGGTCCCTGAGTCCGACGAAGGGTGTCCCGGTCGAAGGGACCACCGGATCGGCGCGCGAGGCGAACGCCCTCACCCGACCATTTTCCTGACGTCAGGAAAATGGTCCCCCTCCGGAGCCTCCTACTGGTATCAGGAGAGGATGAACCTCCTGATTTCGTCGAATCACCCCATTCCAGACCATTTTGTTGACGTCAACAAAATGGTCGTTCCGGCCATCTTCCGGCCCGGTGTACCGGACTCTGTCAATTGTCTCAGCACTGCTGAGACAAATTCACGCCGATGACTGCCAAGCGGCCAAAGGCCCCGAGGCGGGCTAACAGGGTGAAGGTGAAGCGGCCCATCAAGGCAGTACGAAAGCGCCCCGCATCAGGTCGACCGAGGCCTGTTCCCGAGGCCTCCTTTGCCGAAGTGGTGAGACTGATCGAGGGCGCACGGGCGCGTTCCTTCCAGGCCGTCAACACGGAGCTGATCGACCTCTACTGGAACATTGGGCAGTACATCAGTCGGAAGATCGAGACCGCTGAATGGGGCGAGGGCATCGTCTCCGATCTGGCTCAATACCTTGCGCGAACGCAGCCGGGAACGCGAGGCTTCTCCCGCCAAAACCTCTTCAGAATGAGGCAATTCTTCGAGACGTATCGCACCAAGCCAATTGTCTCAACACTGTTGAGACAATTGCCTTGGTCCGCGCACTTGCACATCATGGGGGCGGCGCGTAGTGCCGAGGAGCGGGACTTCTACCTGCGCATGGCCTCGCGGAATAAGGGGACGGTCCGGGAACTGGAACGGCAGATCAAAGCGGCCCTCTTCGAGCGCACCGTCGAAAGGCCCGCAAAACTCTCAACAGCGTTGAGACAAATTCACCCGGGGGCCGAAGCCGAGTTCAGAGACTCCTACATGCTGGAGTTTCTCGGCCTTCCCGAGGAACACTCCGAGGCCGATCTCCACTCCGGACTTCTTCGTCACCTCGGCCGATTCATCAATGAGCTTGGGCGCGACTTTGCCTTCGTCGGCTCGCAATATCCAGTTCAGGTCGGTGGCCGAGACTTCGCTCTGGACCTTCTCTTCTTCCACCGCGGCCTCAACTGCCTCGTCGCCATCGAGCTGAAGGTCGAGGAGTTCCAGCCCGAGCATCTTGGGAAGCTCCAGTTCTATCTGGAAGCGCTCGACCGCGACGTCCGAAAGGAACACGAGCGACCCTCCATCGGTGTTCTTCTATGCGCATCGAAGGACAACGAGGTCGTCGAGTACGCGCTCGCTCGTTCCACATCGCCAGCGCTGATTGCCGAGTATCAGCGCATGCTCCCGAACAAAGCTCTCCTGCGGTCCAAGCTGCACGAGTTCCATGCCCTGATCGAAAGCCGGGCGAATAGGGACAAAAAGGGGACAAAGGGGACATGACCTTTCAGGGTTTGATCGACACAGCAGCCGACCATTTTGCTGACGCCAGCAAAATAGTCGATCTGCGGTACCCCAGTCCCTACTCGTGTGCTTGCAGCCACTCCCGCAGAGCCGCATTCATCTGCGACTGCCAGCCGCGCCCACGAGCGCGGAACCTCTCCACCACATCCGCATCGAAACGGATGGTGGTCGAGACCTTCTTGCTGCCCACAGGCCGCCCGCGCTTCGACCGATACGCGGCGATGCCCGCCTCCATTTCGGCCGCAGTGAGGGGCCGATCGTCTTCGTCGACACCGTCCCAAACGAAGTCTCCGCCCGGGGGCGGATTCTTGATCGCCTCCAGGATGGCGCTACGCGTTAGGCGAGGCGTCTTCTTCGATCCACTCATAATCGAGATTTACTGTAGTAACAAATACTCTTCGACGCCAACGCTTCCGGCGTCGCACCAGCCCATCGAACTCCAGCTCCCGCGCATTGCCGCGCTTGGTGACGATGCTGCGGCCAAGGCACTGGAGCTTTCCCTCACATACGGGGGCCTCGATGCGTTGTTAATGAACGGCGCGGGGCCCCAACCCCACGGTCGCAGAGGTACTGCTCGGCGCCCCTCCGTTCGGGAAAGGTGCCTTGGCCTCCGCTCGCGTGCTGCCGCGCTGGGTGTGGGCCGTCCAAGTCGCTTGAATCGCCATGGAATCGCCACTTGCCACCAGTCGACATCCCACGCGCTCAGCCGGTCCCTGAGCGCATCGAAAGGCGTGACTGTCGAAGGGACCGCCACGTCCACGAGCCGCCCGACTGGGCTCGAACCAGTAGCCTTCTCCCACCACCGTCACCCCGGCGCGCCGCCCGGACGCGGGGGGCTCGCCGGGCAAGTCCCCTTTCCGTTCGAGGGGAATGGCCGGAGTCCAGGCGCAGCAAAGGCCACCCAAGATAACCATGCCGCCTAAGAAACCAGCCGCGAAGAAAACCGTCGAAGCCCTTAAGCACGACGAGGCCACGCGCAAGAACATCCCCACCGCCGAGTACCAGTCCGTCCTCCAGAAGAACGAGCAGGAGCCGGTCAAGGTGTCCTACCCGAGAAACCGCGACTTAGACCCCCAGCTCGTCTGGCGCGGCAAGGATGAGCAGGACTGGAGCGACCTCGTCGTGCACGCCCAGCCCCTCTACATCCAGGAGAAGGTCCACCCCAAGGTCCTGATCGACGACCTCCTCAACCGCACCAAGGCCGACGACAAGGCCTCCGAGCCCCAGCTCGACCTCTTCGGCGACTTCAACGGCATCCCCAAGGGCGCCGACAAAACCGAGTTCTACCAGCACGACCAGAACTGGTCGAACCGCATGATCCTCGGCGACTCGTTGCAGGTGATGGCCTCCCTCGCCGAGCGCGAGGGCCTGCGCGGCAAGGTCCAGTGCATCTACTTCGACCCGCCCTACGGCATCAAGTTCAACTCGAACTTCCAGTGGAGCACCACCAGCCGCGACGTGAAGGACGGCAACGCCTCTCACATCACGCGCGAGCCCGAGCAGGTGAAAGCCTTCCGCGACACCTGGCGCGATGGCATCCACAGCTATCTCACCTACCTGCGCGACCGTCTGACCGTGGCCCGCGACCTGCTGACGGACTCGGGTTCGATCTTCGTCCAGATTGGCGATGAGAGGCGGTAGTATTCACAACACTTCGGTCCGGCGTGGGGGGAGACCCGATGAAGTTCTGGGTGGGCGTCACCGACAACACGTGGTTCAGCTATCTATCCACCAGCGGCCTGGATGAGGTGAACTTCTGGCAGCCGAGCGCCACTCCTCCTTTTCGCCCCCAAGATGCGCCGACAGACATGCCGTTCCTCTTCAAGCTGAAGCGGCCCAACAATCACATCGCAGGCGGCGGGTTCTTTGTCACCTACAGTCGGCTACCACTCGCGCTCGCCTGGGAAGTGTTTGGCCCCAAGAACGGTGCCGCGTCGCTGGATGATCTGCGCGCCACGCTCGATCCGCTCACCAGCAATGTGGGGCTCGGGACCGAGATCGGCTGTACCGTGCTGGCAAACCCATTTTTCCTGCCGCGCGAAGACTGGATCGTCATCCCCTCGGGCTTCGCCGATAACATCGTTCGCGGCAAGTTCTTCCAGAGCGAATCGGGGGACGGCGCGGCTATTTGGGAGGCCATCGAAGCGCGGCTTGCGACGGAGCGCTACGGTGTCGCTGACGATCGTTTGATCGCGGCCACGCCCGCTGCTGAGCCGGGTGAGAAATATGGAAACCCAGTTCTCATGAAGCCACGACTTGGTCAGGCGTCGTTTCGGGTTCTCGTGATGGATGCTTACAAGCGACGATGCGCGATCACCGGCGAGAACACGCTCCTGGCCCTTGAGGCCGCACACATCGTGCCCTACAAGGGCGCGGGAACTCATGACGTCCGGAACGGCTTGCTCCTACGAGCGGATTTCCACCGTCTCTTCGACGTGGGGCTCGTTAGCGTGACTCCGGATCTGCAAATCAAGGTGAGTCCGAAAATCCGCGAAGCTTGGTTCAACGGCAAGGTCTACTACAACCTGAACAACCAGCCTCTGTCGGTCGTGCCGGAGGCACCCGGCCAACGCCCTGATCCGGATTTGCTCAAGTGGCACTACGAGACGCTGTTTCAGGCATGAGGTAGGGGGCCATCTATGATACATCAGCGCACCGTCAGCACCCACTCGGGTGCGCCTAGCCTCAGTAGCTCTGAGGCGGCCTTGCCCGGGGTGGGATGTCCCACACAAGCCGCTGCGAGGTGGGCCGAGGCCGCGACGAAGCTCCAGGCCGAATGGTGGAAGGCGCGCATCGGGCGGCAGAAGGAGATCGACGCCTCCCTCGCTGCCCAGCCCGAGTACGAGTACCTCTACGACAAGCCCTGCGAAGACAAGAAGAAGGTCCGCGTGGCCGGACCGTTCACGGTGGAAAGCCTCTCGCCCCACCGCGCGCTGGGCGTGGACGAGAACGACGAACTGATCGACGGCGCATCAGAGAAGGAAGGCAACGACTGGGGAGAAGAGCAGACCTTCCCCCAGATGATCCTGGAAAACCTGAAGACCGCCGGAGTCCGACAGGCGCACAAGGCCGACAAGGTCACGTTCACGTCGCTCGTCCCGTGGCCCGGCCGCTACATCTGCGCCGACGGCCACTGCCTCGAAGGCGAGACCAGGCGCCGCGCCGGCATCCTCAACGGCCCCGAGTTCGGTACGGTGTCGAGGCCCGACCTGGTGGAAGCCCTGCGCGAAGCTGGCGCCGACGTGCTCATCGCCTGCGCCTTCAACTACGACGGCCACGCCATCGACCTAAACAAGCTGGGCCGCATCCCGCTACTGAAGGCGCGCATGAACGCCGACTTGCACTTGCCCGACGACCTCAAGAACACGGGCAAGGGCAACCTGTTCGTCATCTCGGTGAACCCTGGCTGATGAAAATGACAATTCGAGAACACCGACTCACTCGTGACCCAGCCGGATCCGGAGGATTACCGCCCGTGTGTAGTCCCCCTCCACGGGCCCAATGGCAATGGGCCTACGGGCACCTCTCGGCGTGGTAGCTGGCCGCTACCAAATATGGGTTGGCCCCAGTCCGATGTCTCTGAGCCCGGAGCGTCCCCGTTTCATCAGGGCCTTGAGCACCCCTTCAAGTTGCCACGAACCCGCTGCGCGCCCGCGGGTTGCCAAGAAAGATCAGCTATCAAATTTTGAAGGCCCGTTGTACTACGATGAAGTCAACGTTGTCGACGGCACGAGCCTCCTCGGCCATACGCCCGGTCAGGTTCTTATCGCAGTTGCCCAGGGAGGGCCGAACATGGCAGGAACAGTGACGCTCGTTGTAACCGGAGGCCCTCGCTCGGTGCGGGGCAGGACATTTGTTTTCGACGAGCACGACACCTTCGTCGTGGGAAGGGGTGCCGACTGCCACGCTAGGCTGCCCGATGATGACGACGCCGTTTCCCGCCACCATTTCATCCTGGAGGTCGTCCCACCCGATGCCCGGGTCCGTGACCTGGGGAGCAGGAACGCAACGTTCGTCAACGGAGTTCGCTACGGGGGCCGTGCGGAGTCCGAGACCCCCGAAGAAGCCGCCCGCCGCCCCTACCCGGCGGCGGACCTCAAGGATGGGGACGAGATTCGTGTCGGGGAGACGGTGATCACAGTTCGGGTGGACCAGCCCAACAACGGGAAGGCTACGCGATGGCTTGAGGGGAAACGCTGTGCTCGCTGCGACATCGCTGCCGCACAGGACCTAGCCTCTGGGAGCGGGGGCTTGTGCCGAGACTGCGAGAGAGCGATCGATATGGACCCACGTACGGCGCTGGCGAAGAACCACCAAGCCCCCGAGCCGAAGGAAGGCTGCGTGACCCGGACGTTGACCGACGCCTCGGCCGAGGCCAACACCAGCCGCGATGCTGACATTGACGACTACGAGCTCGGGCAGATGCTGGGGCGGGGAGGCATGGGTGCCGTGTACCGGGCGCGCCGTAAACGAGACGGCGCGAGCGTGGCCGTCAAAGTAATGCTGCCCAAGGTCGCCGTCGACGAGGATGCTAGGAGGCGCTTCTGGCGGGAAATAGTCGTCCATAGCAGGCTCCAGCACGAGAACATCGTGCCGTTCTTGGCCAAGGGCTGGTCAGGCTCCGGCTTCTTCTTCGTGATGACATTGTGCGGGGGTGGAAGTGTAGAGGAGTTGATGAAGAGGCGAGGTGGTCGGCTATCTCCAGCAGAGGCCTGCCCGCTAATGCTTCAGGCTCTCGATGGCTTGGCGCACGCTCACGCACGCAATGTGGTTCACCGCGACATAAAACCACCGAACCTTATGCTGAGCAGGGCTGAGGGGGGGGGAGCTATGGTGTCCGATTTTGGACTTGCCCGCTCCTTCGACAAGGCCGGCCTTTCCGGGATGACAGCCACCGGTACTACCGCAGGAACTCCCCGGTTCATGCCCCGTGAGCAACTCACGAGCTTTAAGCGCGTCATGCCATCCGGCGATGTCTGGAGCCTGGGAGCCACGTTCTATTACTTGCTTACGGCTCAGTTCGCACGCAACTTCAAGGCTGGGAGCGACCCTGTGGCCGTGATCCTTCGCGAGGCTGCGATCCCAATTCAAGAACGAGACCACACTATTCCCAGAACTTTGGCGCAGGTCATCGATAGGTCTCTTGACGATGTGGTCTCGAACCGCTACCAGACAGCCGGAGAGTTCAGAGACGCCCTCGTGAAGGCCTTGTAGCGAACATATGGCGGGAGCATGAATCAGGACTCGAGGCACGAGCCACAAACCCATCCAGTTCTCGGACCAGCTCGGGAGAAGAGAACTCGCGTTGCTAGGGGAGTTGCTAACTCCACACCCGGACCGACCCGCCAAGTGGCAGTTGGCGAGGCTCTCCCTGACGGGATGTCTCCCAGACGCAAGGCGTTCTCCGCCGACTGGAATCCGGGGGATCTCATCCTCGACCTGTACGAAGTCGAGGGTCTTCTCGGGGAGGGGGGGATGGGCCGTGTCTACAAGGTTCATCATCGGGGATGGAGGGTTACGCTTGCCGTGAAGACTCCAAGGCCGGAAACCCTCCGACACGTCGGGAATGAAGCCTTCACACGTGAGGCCGAGACTTGGGTCGGTCTCGGGATCCATCGACACGTGGTCTGTTGTCACTACGTGCGTACCATCGACGGCGTCCCAAGGGCTTTTGCCGAGTGGGTCGCCGGAGGAAGCCTATCCAGTTGGATCGCGGACCGCCGTCTCTACGCTGGTGTGCCGACCGTAAGTCTGAAGAGGATCTTGGACGTGGCCATTCAGTTCTCGTGGGGCCTCGAGTACGCGCATCAACAGGGGCTAGTTCACCACGATGTGAAGCCTGCGAACCTGATGATGACGCTTCAAGGCGTTGCAAAAGTAACGGACTTCGGCCTGGCGGTCGCCGGGGTCGCGTCGGGTTCCGTCGGGGAGCGTTCGGCCACGGTCGCCAAGGAGTTGACGGGCTACTTTGGAATAACGCGAGCGTACTGCTCTCCCGAGCAAGCGGAGGTTGCTGCCCAAATAGCAGCCGGTGTTCCGCCGGGAAGCAGAACCGCCCTGACGATGAGAACTGACATCTGGTCTTGGGCCATCAGCATTCTAGAGATGTTCTGTGGCGAGCGACCCTGTGACGACGGTCAGGCCGCGGGTGCAGCACTTGAGAGTCTCCTTGAGTTCGGCAGCAACGATGCGGAAATCCCCGTACTGCCGGCCGCGCTCACAGACCTGCTCAGGCGATGCTTCGAGTTCGATCCGGCTAGGCGTCCCGCCACTATGGCAGAGGTTGGGCACACTCTGATCGAGATCTACCAGGAGCAATTCAGCGAGTGCTACTCCCGAGAGAAGCCAGAGTCTGTCGGACAGACCGCGGACACGAGAAACAACCGGGCAGTTTCACTCATGGACCTCGCGCGCGACGCTGAAGCCGAGCGCCACTGGCAGGCGGCCTTACTCTCGGACCCCCAACATCTCCCATCCTTGTACAACTACGGCCTCGTCCTTTGGCGAAAGGGGCGCATGATGCCGGATGCACTTCTCCGGAACATAGAGGGCGCTCGGCGCTCCGGCTCTTCCCCGACGCTCGTAGACCAACTCACGGCGGAGGTGCATTTGGAATGCGGCAACTACCGAGATGCCGAGGTCCTTCTTGACGGCCTTCTGGAGAGTGCGGAAGGGTCCGACGAGATTGAGCACCTTGTTCGGTTTGCAAAAGCGCACGCACGCCCCAAGTGCTCCGGGGTTGTTGGAAGGCAGGAAGGATCGGTAACGGACGTGGCCCTGAACACCTCCGGAACGCTTGCGCTTGCTGGGAGCCGGGACGGAACTACCGGGCTCTGGGATCTCGACGCTGCGACTTGCTTGCGAGTCTTTCGAACAACGACAGCGGTCAGAGCAGTAGCTCTTGGTCGCGACGGCAGCATCGCGATCACCGGACACGACGACGGGCTGATTCGCGTCTGGGACGCGACGACTGGCGCATCGATTCGATCCTTCGGGCCGGGTCTCGACTACGCCGTGCAAGCGTTCGCAACAACTCCGGATAGTCGGCGCCTGCTCAGTGGACACAGCCATGGGGCGATTAGCCTATGGGACATCGCGAGCGGCAGCAAAATCTGGTCGGAATCACATCAAGTCTCGGACCGAGTTACCACGATAACTATTCTTGGTAGTGGCGCGCTTGGTCTCGTTGCAGGCATTGATCGTGCAGCCGGAGCGGAAGCGGATCATCTGCTGAGCCTGTGGGACCTTGCGGCGAGGAAGCGTGTGCGTACGCTGAAAGCGGGGCACGTAAGCGCAGCGTGCGCCGACGTATCTGGGCGCTTTGGTGCCTCCGTCGGTGCGGGGAAGGTGATTCGAATATGGGACCTGCGGAGCGGGAGCCTTCTCCGATCGCTTGAAGGAGACTCTCCCAAGATCAACGCTATAGCTATGAGCCCAAGTGGGCGGAGGATCCTTGCGTGTGAAGAGGGGCAGATCCGGATTTGGGAAGCGTCGGGGCGTTGCCTCCGATTGCTCAAGACTGGCCCGGAGTCGGTGAGCTCCATTCGGTTCGATCCAAAAGGCGGCTTTGCTGTTTCGGGCGCGACTGACGGGACCTTGAAACGTTGGGAAATCGGCGGGGACGAAGACAGGCCTTACGTCGCCCGCATGATCCTGTCAAGGCCCCAGGACACCGACAGCGCCCTCTCCGTCCAGAAGGCGTACGAACGTGAGATCGCGATGGCTGTCAACGCGCATGCCCGTAGAGCATGGCGCACGAGTTGCGAGCACGTTCGTCGAGCGCGTGCGCTTCCGGGATTCGGACGCGATGAAGTCGCGCTCAACCTCTGGTCATCCCTCTCGAGTCAACTTAGGTTGGGCTCGCTGCAGGGCGCGTGGCTGGACGGCTCCGCGTCAGTAGGCGCATTGCTCAATCGGTCGGCCCTGTCCCACGATGGAACGAGGGTGGCGTTAGCTTGCGACGATGGTCGCGTTCGGATCGTGCTACTGCCATCCGGACGCCCGATTGGCGAATGCTGGCGGCACGCGGCGCCGATCAGTGCTGTTGGTCCTTGCGGGAACGTATCTTGGGTGGCGGGCGCCGAGGACGGGGCGCTTGTTCTCTGCGTCGCGAGCCCGACCGCGGTGCAGTTTGGCGGCGGCGACCCGGTGGACTTTTCCGCGGAGTTCTCCGCCGAGGGCATTGCCTCGTTGGCAGCGCATCGAGTTAGGTTGCTGGTACCTCCGGGCGGGAGTGCCATCAGGGACGTCAAAGCTACGCGCTTGGGCGACTTTGTGGCCACCGGTCATCAGGATGGGAGCGTCTGCCTTTGGAGCACGACCGCGGCGATACCTTCGCACTCGATTCGGGGGCCCGGCCCAGTGAACTCAGTGTGGGTGAGCGCGGACGCGGCGCGCGTGGCCTTTGCGGGACAAAGTGGGTGCATGAGCATTTGGAGCACTCGGGACGTTCCTTTGGGCGGACCAGTAACTTGCTCCGGGCGCCATGACTCAGGAATCGTGTCTTTGGCCGTGGACCTAGGTGGGCACACTGCCGTTTCAGCGGGAAACGACGGAACCCTCGGGGTTTGGGACCTTTCCAACGCTCGATTCATGCGCACGATTGCGGCTCACCGTATGGGTGTGACGGCCGTTGCGATCACGGATGACGGACGCTTCTGCTTGTCCGGAGGCGAAGACAACATGTGCAGGCTGTGGGACATCGAGTCCGGTAGTCAGGTCCACGCGTTCGATCGTTTCTCGCATTCGCTTGTTTCCGTCTCCCTAGGTCAGGGCGGGTCCGCCGCCTGCGCGGCGGCTATTACCGGCGAGGTTCGTCGATGGCAGCTTGACTGGGACCTGCATTCTGACAACATCAATGGAGCCTCTGCTCATGAAACTCGACCGTAGCCGAAACCTCCCAAACCCGTGTCCTGCCCAGCGCGCGGGTACGCCATGCGAGTAGGAGGCGTACCGTGGATGTCTCGAAGCGGCGACGAGTGGAGGAATCCCGGGGAGGGCAGCACGCTCGTTTTCGTTCCCGCCGGGACTTTTACGATGGGCTGCGGGAAGCGTGACTTGGAGAAGACATTGCTACGGCTCGGAGCTCCTGCCGATGCACTGCGCCTCTTCTACGATGAGACACCGGTCGCCGAGGTCCACCTAGACGAGTACTGGATTGGCAAGTACGCTGTGACCAATGGCCAGTTCATGCGGTTCTACGAAGAGACCGGGAGGCTACGGAATCCGGATCTTTCGACACCCGACCGATACAACTTCGAAACGCTGTTGGCGGAGAAGGCGTGCTGGCCTTACCCGATCTCCATGATCACTTGGTTCGAAGCAGTCGAGTACTGTCGATGGGGAGGAATGGACCTGCCCACAGAGGCCGAATGGGAGAAGGCAGCGCGCGGAACCGACCAGCGGATGTTCCCTTGGGGCAATGAGGCCCGGGCAGAATTGGCAAACACCGCGGAGACGTCCATGCCTATGCCCGACGGAATAGAGGTTACACAATTGGAGGAAGGAAGAAGTCCCTACGGATGTGTCCAAATGGCGGGCAATGTTAGCGAGTGGTGCCGGGATTGGTACGGACCTGAGTCGTACGCGAGTATGCCCAGGGTGAACCCGCGTGGCCCCGACGAAGGCACAAGCCGAGTCTGCCGCGGGGGCTGTACCGAGAAGGTGCTTGCCTTCGCCCGCACTACGGCGCGCGAGTTCGCCCCCCCCAACTTTAGAGGTGACTGGATCGGCTTCCGGCCCGTCATTCGTCGCGCGGAGAGCGACTGATCGAGGCAGTCTGGAACATTTCGGGAATGCGAAGCGGGAATCTGGGAGGTCTCGCAATCAACGTGTTCACGATGGGTGGCATCGCTGGCGATGCTGGCCTTGCCACGAGGAGTTTCGCGACCTCTTGTGAACTTCCGAATCGCCGACACGTTCACCGACAGCCTCGGCCGCCTCACCGCCGACGAGCAGAAGGCTGCGAAGACGACGGCGTTCGATCTTCAAGTCAATCCGGCGAGTCCGGGGCTTCAATTTCACAAGCTCGACAGGGCGCGGGACCGGAACTTCTGGTCGGTGCGGGTGGGCAGCGACATCCGGCTCATCGTCCATCGGACCGACGGCAGTCTGTTGCTCTGCTACGTCGATCACCACGACAAGGCCTATCACTGGGCCGAGCGGCGCCGGCTGGAGACGCATCCGAAGACCGGCGCGGCGCAGTTGGTGGAGGTCCGCGAGACCGTCCAGGAGGTCATCGTCCCGGTCTACGTGAAACAGGAGCGGCCTGCTCCGCCCAAGCCGGTGCTCTTCGCCGAGATCGCGGCCGAGCGCCTTCTCGAATACGGCGTTCCCGTTGAATGGCTCGATGACGTGCGGGCGGCCACCGAAGACAGCATCCTCGACCTTGCGAGCCACCTTCCCGGCGAGGCGGCCGAGGCTTTGTTGTGTCTCGCAGTGGGGGGCACGCCGACTGAGCGCGTGATTTCCCCGATCCAGAAGCGTTCGTTCGATGCTCCTGTCGAGGCGGTTGCTTTCGAGCATCCCGACGCCCAGCGACGATTCCGCACCGTCTCGAACATCGAGGAGTTGGAGCGAGCGCTTCGAGTTCCCCTGGGAGAAGTGGACGCCCTCCAACTCCACGAGGATGCGATCAAGCAGATCGCGACTCGCAACGGTGCCACAAATCTCCGCCTCGTGGGCTCCGTGGCGCGAGGCGAGGAACACGAAGGATCCGACAGTGATTTGCTGGTGGACTTCGCCCCGGGCCGCTCGCTCTTCGACCACGCCCACCTCGTTGAGGAGCTGGAGGCCCTGCTTGGGGTTTCGGTCGATGTCGTTTCGTCTCGCGGACTCAAGCCCAAGGTCAGAGAGCGGCTTCTTGTCGACGCGAGGGCGCTCTGAGGCGAGAGCGGGAGCGGTTGTTCGGGATCTTCGTGCGCTCGGCCGCGCAGCGCCCCCTTGACTCGCGAACGTTCTTGTATATACATTAAGCTCCGTGGTCATCACCTATGACTCGGCCAAGCGAGACAAGACGCTGGCCGAGCGAGGTCTGGACTTCGAAGACGCGGCGGTGGTCTTCGAGGGGTTGACCTTGGTCGTCGAGGACATTCGCAAGGACCACGGCGAGAAGCGGTTCTTGTGCCTCGGCACCCTCGACGGCGAGATGGTGGTGATCGTGTTCACTCCCCGCGGCGAGGGACGTCGCATCATCAGCATGAGGAAAGCCAATGACAGGGAACGGAAGAAAGTCGGTCCGAAGATCGGGTTCTGATATGGCGCGGGTCCGGGCCCACGTGATTCAGCCGCACGAGTACAAGGAGGCGCCGGAACTTACCGACGAGATGCTCGCGCGAGCGGTAATCCAGAAGGGCGGGCGGCCGCCCTCGCCCGACCCTCGGAAGGCAATCTCAATCAGGCTTCCGGCAAGCGTGCTTGCGAGGTGGAGGGCGACCGGGCCGGGGTGGCAGACGCGAATGGCCGAGGTTCTGAGCCGAAGAGCGCCGGCGGCGTAGGATTCCCTTCAGCGTCCCGCTCCCGCACGCTTCCAGACGTGACTCAGCCACCAGAGCCTGCCCCGCTGAAAGTGCGTGCGGCCCGTTCCCAATCGCGCAAATCCTGCCCGATCGGAGCCTCAAAGCAGGCAAAACAACGGCACATCGTTTGCAGCTGTAGAGGGTGTCACTTCTCGAACCGCGGAGGAACCCATGACGCCTACCATGCTCATGATTTTCATCCCGATCGTTATCGGGCTCGGCTTTCTGCTCATCATGGCCTTCTATGCTCCGGGCGCGGCGCCGAACCTGGAAGAGTCTGGGCTCGACTACCCCGCTTCGCGGCCCGGAACGCAGAGGCTGCTCGTGGCAGTCGACGGTTCGCCGGCCAGCGCCGCCACCATTGCCAAGGTGGCCGAGCGGCCTTGGCCGGCCGGCAGCGAGATCGAGGTTGTTACCGTGATTCATTCGCCAGTTCCCGTCTTCCCGGATCCGGCCTTCTCGATGGCGGCCGTTCACGCCGAGCAAGAACGACAGCAGGCCCACGACGCCCCGGCCCTTCTGGAGGCTGCGGTCGGACGCCTCCAATTGGCTTCTCCGGGCGTGACCGTAAGTTCGAAAGTCCTGGAGGGTGACCCGGCGGACGCGATCGTCGGTGAGGCGCAGCGCCTGCATGCGGATGAGATCTTCGTGGGCAGCCATGGACATGGCCCCCTCTGGCGCGGTCTGCTGGGCTCGGTCTCTCGGAAGGTGGTCGCTCAGGCCCACTGTTCCGTTCAGATCGTGCGCGCTGCCTGAGTCGCGGCGAAGGGCGGTGGCGTCCCGCCCCTTTCCTTCGGTCACGGACCGGGGGAAAGCCTGCTGCGCTGACGCTACGGCTCCTGGCTGACGAAGAGGCTCCGTCCGAAGATCTCGAACATGTCCCGATAGGCCTCCCCTTCGGTGATGGTTTCGGTCTTCTTGAGCTTGCCGTGTTTGTCGAGGAGCCGCCGCTGGAGAGCGATGCGAACCCGCACGCTGTTCTCATCGATGGCGGTGACGTTGATGCTGGCTTCGATCTCGTCGGTCTGGTTCAAGGGGATAAGGCCGATGAGCCCGTACGAGAAGGCGGCGCCCACATATTTGAGCGCCCGCTTGCCGGCACTCGGCCGACGAACGACGGCTCGCCTCCCGATTGCGAGGCCAAGTTCGCGGTCTGTGCGTTCAATGGTGAAGCCGCCATCCTGCAGCATGTCGATTGCCGCCTTCATGGCCTTGAGCGGAGTGACTTCCTCGAATGTGCGGGTCTGAACTTCGCGCACCCCGATGGGTGCTATGGCAATGCGCTGGTTGCCTGCCGACGCGTTTCCTACGGCCACCAGGGCCACAGCCAGCGTGAGTGGTATTCGGGAGAGCAGGTAGCGCATGGTGGCCTCCTGGCTCAGAACCGGGACAGGCGATAGGAGAAGGACTCGACGGTGCCGTCGGGTCCGAAAGTGACGAGCAGCATCAGAGTGGTCTGGCTGGTCGTCGACTTCTTTTTGCCGCCGCTCACTCCGATGACGCCGAGGAGGCTGGAACCAGCGCCCATCGCGCCGCCTCCGGCCTGAATGCCCTGCTCCGTGGCCTCGGAGGAGAAACGATCGTAGACCCATGACTCGCGTCCGTTGCGCCCGCGTGTGACCAGATTCGGGGAACCGGCAGCCTCGATTACCTCGGTCGCGGACATCCCGTTCTTCATGGCCCGCTGGATGGCGCCGAGCGTCAACACACTCTCGCGGGGTGCTTTGGCATCGTCGGCGGCGACGATCACCGGTGAAACCGAAAGCACCACCAGAAGGCCCAGGGTGTTCCATGTGTTTCTCATGACTGTTTCCTTTCTCCTTATCAGAAGCTGGCTGCCTTGGCCCCAGGGCCAGGCGACTCGCTCGACAAGGGGATAGTAGGGAACCCACGGAGCCACGCGTCCCCGGCACTGTGACGCTTTTCCGAGGGTCATACGCGGTCGCGCGCACTCCCATAAAACCATAAATATGGGATACTGGGCCCGTGAAAACGACCATCGAACTACCGGATGCGCTCTTTCGGTCTGCCAAGGCCCACGCTGCCCAGGAAGGTCTGTCTCTGAGAATCTTCTTCGAGAAGGCGGTGACGTCTCAACTGCGGGGGACGGCCTCGCCAAGGGCCGTCCCCGCGTGGCGAAGATCGTTCGGCAAGCTCAAAGACATCAAGGCAGCGACTCGCGAGCTTCAGAACGTCGTGAACCGTGAGTTCTCACGGATCGAGGTTGATACGTGGAAGTAGCCCTCGATACGAACGCTCTTTCGGACTTTGCGGCGGGAAGTGATGCGCTGGGCGAGGTGCTGATGCCATTTCGCAGCCTGGCCCTTCCGGTCACGGTTCTGGGTGAGTACCGCTATGGCTTACTTGGGTCGAAGAAGAAGGCGCGACTAGAGCAGTGGCTGGACGACCTGCTCAACGACGTTCGCGTACTTGAAGTCAGCGCGCGAACCAGCAGTGTTTACGCGCTGGTTCGCCAACAGTTACGCACGGCGGGAACTCCGATTCCCGAGAACGATGTCTGGATTGCGGCGATCGCGATCGAGCAAGGCCTTCCCCTCGCCACCCGGGACAAGCACTTCAACCTGGTGAAGGGCTTGGAACTCGTCGGCTGGTAATGCGTGCGGGCCTGACCCTTACGCCTTGACCGCCCCCGCGGCTTCAAGCTCCGCCCAGCGGGCGTAGAGGCGGTCGACTTCGGCCTGCGCCTTCGTGAGGCCAGCGTTGGCGTCGATGAGGGCCTGATAGTCCGAGGCGATTCCAGGATCGGCGACTTTCGCCTGCGCGGCTTCGAGGGCCTGTTCCGCTTCCAGGATCTTCGCTTCCATCTGGTCCCACTCGCGCTGATCCTTGTAGCTCAGCTTCTTCGCTTTTACCGCGGGAGCGGCGGGGGCTTGTGAGGGGCGAGGGGCGGCCACCACCGCGGCGGCGGTAGCAGTGGGAGGCGGGACGTATTCGCGTCCCTGCGCTTCTTCCCACTGCGCGCAATCCGCGAAGGGTGTGAGCCCGCCGCGTCCGTCGAGGGCGAGGATCTGCGTCGACACGCGGTCGAGCAGGTACCGATCATGCGTGACGAGGACGAGCGCGCCGGGGAACTCGAGCAGGCTCTCCTCCAGCACCTCGAGGGTGGGGATGTCGAGATCGTTGGTCGGCTCGTCGAGCAGCAGCACGTCCGCGGGCTCGAGCATCAGCTTGGCGATGACCACGCGGGCCTGCTCGCCGCCGGAGAGGCGGCTCACTGGCGTGTCGAGCTGCTCGGGCCGGAACATGAATCGCTTGGCCCAGCCCACCACGTGAATCGACCGATCCTGGAAGATCACCGAGTCGCCCGTGGCGCCCAGGGTCTGCCTCAGCGAGGCCGTGGGGTCGAGGCGCGACCGATGCTGGTCGAACATCACGATCTTCAATCCCTCGGCGTGCTTCACCGTTCCCCCATCGGGCTTCTCGGTGCCGGCCAGCATTCGCATCAGCGTGGTCTTGCCGCTGCCGTTGCCGCCCAGCAAGCCAAGACGCATACCCGGCGAAAGGGTGAGGTCGAGTTTCGTGACAATGGGGCGGTCGCCGTAGCTCTTGCTGAGATGCTTCGCCACGATGAGCTGTTTGGTCCGGCGCTCGGTGGCCGCGAAGTCGATGCCGACCGTGGCCTTTTGCGACCGTCGGTCGAGATCGGCGAGTTCGCTCTGCATCCGACCGGCCTCATCGATGCGGGCCTGCGCTTTGCGGGTGCGCGCCTTGGCCTTGCGAGACAGCCACACCAGTTCGCCGCGCACGCGATTGCGCAACGAGTCCTGATACGCGGCCTGACCGGCCAGTAGCTCGTCCTTCTTTTCCAGGTAGCGGCTGTAGTTCCCGTCCACGTCGCACATGCCGAGGGCGAAGGCCTTGTTCAACTCGATCATGCGACTGGTGATCGATTCGAGGAAGTAGCGATCGTGGCTGATGGCCACGAAGGCCTCGGGCTCGCGGGGCAGCAGGTCTTCGAGCCACAGGATGCCTTCGAGGTCGAGATGGTTCGTGGGCTCGTCGAGCAGGAGCAGTTCGGGCTCGCGGATCAGTTCGACGGAAATCGCAAGGCGCTTCTTCCATCCGCCGGAAAGCACCGCGGTCTTCGCGTCGGGATCGTCGAAACCCGAGGTGCCCATCATGATGGCGACTTTCACGTCGAGTTCATGGGGATCGAGGTGGCTGTCCTTGAGGGCGGCGCGGAGAACCTGTTCCACGGTGTGATCGGGATCGAACTTCGGGTCTTGGGCCACGAAGCCGAAACGCAGACGCTTGCGCGAGGCGCGCGTTCCCGTGCTCGGCTCTTCGAGACCGGCCAGGATCTTGAGCAGCGTGGTCTTGCCCGAGCCGTTCGGGCCGACAAGGCCGATGTGATCACCTTCGAAAACGCCGAACGAGAGGCCTTCGAACAACGGGTTGGAGCCGAACGACTTTCCCAGATCCTGACAACTCAACAACAGCTCAGCCACTTATTCCCCGTTCACCAGCTTCTCTTTGGCCTCCCGATTGAGGCTTTTGATACGGAACTCTTCCTTGAGTCCTTCGCCCCAGGTGGCGCATTCTCTCGACCACGCCAGCGCCACCGGAAGGTGGGCGCGCGTGTAGCGTGAGCCCTTTCCGTCCTGGTGCTGCTTCAGTCGCGCTTCGACGTCCTTCGCGACCCCCGTGTAGAGCGACCCATCGCCGCAACGCAGCATGTAGACCCAGGGCAAGGGAGAGATTCTAACGGAGGATGGGCGTGCAACCCGCCCCTACAGCTCTTCCGCCTCGGGGACGGCGCCGATCGTCTTGCGGTGCGCCGCCGCGGCGAAGGCTGCGGGGATGGCGAGAAGCGTGGCTGCGATCAGAACGCGCGCCATCCCCTCGATCTTGAGGCCGAGGTACAAAGCTCCCATGACGAGGTCGTTGTCGATGCCGCGTTTGCCCTGCAGGTACCAGGCCTTGTCGATACTGTTACCGAGCAACGTGAAGCCGAGCCCCAGGCTCGCGAACACCAGCATGAAGGCGAGGAAGGCGTAAAGGGGCCGCTCCGCTTCGATCTTGCACCCCCAGCCGGTGAGGGCGCGATAAAGAAACAGAGCGCCGAAGATGATCTCTGCCGCGTGCCCGCCCAGGGCGATGGACAGGCGTTCTCCTCGCGTGTTGTACATAAAGAAGTACACGACCACTACTGCGGCGAGGGCGATAAGGATTTCCTTGCGTTCCCTCTGCCACCATGCGAGCAAGCCGACGCCCGCCGCCCAGGCCCACACGATGAGGGCCGAGCGGTCGTAGTCGGTCATGGTCATGCCCCCTCCTTCTCCGAAGTCGAAAGCGGGCACGGCGCTGTAGCCGAAGGCCCAGAAGGCCACGGTATGGCCGATCTCGTGGACCAGCGTGCTCAACGGGCGCAGGATGAAGGTGAGGAACGGGAAGAAGGTGAGCACCCCGGCCATGGCCAGACCGATCGCGGCGGCCTTCCAGCCCGCATGCGTGATCCCCAGGGTTTCGGGCGGCGGTGGCGGTGGCGGGTCGGCCTTCAACATCACCCACTCCGCGTTGAGGCCGTGAATCACCGGCCGCGCGTCATCAGCTGCGTTTGAGGCCGCGTTTCGGGGCGGACGCCACTTGGCGAACACAATCCCGCAGGCCGGGCAGTCGAGGAGGCCATCGGCGGAGTCGTTTGAGCAGCGGGGGCAGGTCATCAGTCGAGTCCCAGTTGCTGCCAACGTTACCCCTTGCGCCATCGATCTTCATGGGCCGCCGAGGTGGCGGCGGGCGGCCATACAATTCCGCGCACAAAGGAAATCCTGAATGAGACCTGTCTTCGCTTCGTTGTTCCTCGTCTCCGCGCTGGCCGTGACTGCCGCGGAGGACGCCTCTTCCCGGATTGTGCGCGAGGTGGGAGAGTCCTATCTGCAAATCGTCACCCGCGAGAACCCAAAGCGGCGGCTAAAGCTCGGTCTGCCCATCGACAACCTGCCCGATGTGACCTTGGCCGGCGAGGAGGCCGGAGCCAGGGAGGCGAGCGTCCTGCTCGCGAAGCTCGGGCCGGTGAAGGCGTCGGAGTTGACCCACGAAGAGGGACTCTCACTCGATGTCCTCAAGCGGCAGCTCACCCTAAGGATCGAAAGCCCTCGAAGTTTCCACCACCGCTTTCAGGTGACGCCCTACATGTCGCCGCTCGGAGTGGCGGGTCGGATCTTCGCTTCGCTGCCGCTCGCCACCGAGGCCGATCGCACGCGTTACCTCGCGCGGCTTTCCGACGTGCCGGCCATGGCCGCGGGGATCCAGGCGAATGTTGAAGCGCAGGCGTCGAAGGGAATCCGTGTTCCGAAGCCCCAGCTCGATCAGGTCGATGGCCTGCTCAAGGCGTTCCAGGCCACCGGCCCGGCCAGTCCCTTCCGCCCCGCGGTCAGCCGTCTTGTCGGACTCGCCCCACCGCCTCGGGATGAATTCCTCAAAGCGGTCGATCAGAGCATCACAGCGAACGTCGCGCCCGCGATCGCCCGGCTGGCGGCGTCGGTGCAGGGCGACTATCGGACCAAAGCGCCCGAGGCGGTGGGCCTCGGTCAATACCCAGGCGGCCCCGCGATTTACCGCGAGTTCGTGAAGTTCCACACCACCATGGACGTCACTCCCGAGGAAGTCCATACGATCGGTCTCAAGAACGTCGGGCGCATCGCGGGAGAGATGGCGGGAATCCGCGCCGAGCTTGGCTTCAAGGGGACGGCCGCCGACTTCAGGGAATCGCTGCGCACCAATACCCGGCTCTTCCCGAAGACGCCCGATGACATCGGCGAGCGCCTCATGAGCTTCATGACGAAGATCGAGCCGGTGGTCGACCGCTTCTTCGGGCGGCGTCCGAAGGCGCCCTACGGCGTGAAGCGCCTCGATCCGCAGCTCGAGCCCGGCCAGACCTTCGGCTTCTACGAGATTCCCACCGCCACCGAGCCGCGGGGCCTCTACAACTACAACGGCTCGAACCTCGCCGACCGCTCCCTTCTCAACGCCGGGGCTCTCGCCTATCACGAGCTGATTCCCGGTCACCATTTCCAGATCAATCTCTCCTTCGAGAATGCGGCTATCCCCGAATTCCGGCGTGAGTCGTTCGATACCGCCTACACCGAAGGTTGGGGCGAGTATGCGGCCGGGCTTGCGGGGGAGATGGGCATGTATCAGGACCCTTACGACCGCTATGGCCGCCTCGCCATGGAGATGTTCGTGTCAGTGCGGCTCGTGGTCGACACGGGGATGAACGCTCTCGGGTGGTCGCGGGACCGAGCCATGGCCTACATGAGGGAACACGCGATGGAGACAGACACCCAGATCGCGAGCGAAACCCTGCGTTACTCCACCGACATGCCCGGCCAGGCCCTCGCCTACAAGATGGGGGCCATGCGCATCCTGGAGCTGCGGGAGAAGGCGCGGGCCGCCCTCGGTCCGCGGTTCGACATAAGGCGGTTCCACGACTGGATACTGGGCAGCGGGTCTTTGCCCATGACCACGCTCGAGCGGCATGTCCAGGCCTTCATTGATGCGTCAAACCTGTGACGCCGCCCACCGGGTCGAGGGGTGCACGGCGATATCCTTGGCCCTCCAACTCGAAAGGATCCATCCATGATTCGACCCGCCGCTGCCCTCGCCCTCTTCGTCGCGCTCGCCACCACCACGGCCACCGCTGAAGATCTCACCATCAGCTTCAAGTCCGGCGATGGAGGTGTGGCCACTCACTACTTCACCAAAGACCGGGTCCGCATGAACAGCGGAAAGACCGACACAATGATGGAGTTCGCCTCGGGCAAGATCGTGAGCATCGACCATAAGAAGAAGGAATACTTCGAAATGACCATCGCTGAACTGGACGCGACGATGAAGGGCGTGGCTGCGCAGATGGAAGAGGCCATGGCGAACGTGCCGCCCCAGATGCGCGGACAGATGGCGAAGATGATGGGCGGTGGGGCTTCCGAGGTGACGGTGACCAAGGGGGCGACGAAGACCATTGCCGGCTACCCCTGCCAGACCTACACCGTGAGCATGGGAACCACCATGACCCGGGAGACGTGCAACTCCACCGCCCTCACCCCGCCGTTCGACCCCGCGCACTTCGAGAAGATGTCCCGGGTCAGTATTCCCATGATCCAGGGCATGGACAAGATGATCAAGAAGATGTCGGAGATTCAGGGTATCGCCCTGATGGAGCGCACGTCCACCAGCATGATGGGCCGCAAGTCCGACACCTCGATGGAGGCGACTGCGGTGGGCAAGAGCGCCATCGCCGCCGACGTCTTCGCCATGCCCGCGGGCTACAAGAGGATCGACTCGCCGCTCAAGAACCTGAAGATGGGGCGTTAGGCAAACAGCCTTGGTCGAAGTCGCGTCGAACGGGCGGATGCCCGCGGTGTTCGTGGGCCACGGGTCGCCCATGAACGCCATCGAGGACAACGTGTGGAGCCGCGGCTTTCGCGACCTCGGCGCGCTCCTGCCCCGGCCCCGGGCCATCCTGGCCATCTCCGCGCACTGGTTCATCCGGGGCACGGCAGTTACCGCGAACGACATGCCTCCCACCATCCACGACTTCGGCGGGTTCCCCGAGCCGCTGTACGAGATGCAATACCCGGCCAAGGGCGACCCGGACCTCGCGCATCGGGTCGTCGATCTGCTGGGGTCGGAGGTGGCTTCGACGAGCCTCGAGTGGGGTCTCGATCACGGAACCTGGTCAGTGCTCAATCATGTTCGCCCCGGGGCCGATTGTCCGGTGGTCCAGCTGAGTCTCGACGCCGGCGCTTCCGCGTCGCGTCATGGGGAGCTTGCTAAAGCCCTTGCTCCTCTTCGCGAGGAAGGTATCTTGATTCTGGGCAGCGGGAACATCGTTCACAACCTCGGCGACGCCTTCGGACGAATGCGTTCGGGAGACCTCGCCACCCCGGCGTGGGCCGCCGCGTTTGATGGCGCGGTGGCGCAAGCGCTCCAGCGACACGACCTCGCCGAGCTTGCGCGCCTCATCGAGTCGGCGGATGGACGCCGCGCCCATCCCACCCCCGAACACTACCTGCCCCTGCTCTATGTGGCCGCGGTGGCGGGTGACGAAGCCCCGGCGTTCCCGATCACCGGCTTCGACCTCGGGTCTCTCTCCATGCGCAGCGTTTTGTACCAGGGGGTACGACCATAATGGCCGAGCGAAAGACCCGCGCCGAAGCGCTGGCCCTGCTTCACGAGTTCACTCTCACTGATGCTCTGCGCAAACACGGGGTCGCAGTGGAGACGGCCATGAAGGCCTGCGCGCGCTACTACGGGATCACCGACGAAGCGGAGATCGAGAAATGGGGGATCGTCGGCCTGCTTCACGACTTCGACTACGAGAAACACCCCACCGAGGAGACGCATCTCGTTCTCGGCCAGCACATCCTGCGCGAGCGCGGCTACGAGGAGGAGATCATCGATGCCATCTCGTCCCACGCCGACTACATGAACATCCCGCGCGACACGCCGCTCAAGAAAGCGATCTACGCCTGCGACGAACTGGTCGGCTTCGTAGGCGCGTGCGTCAAAGTCCGGCCGTCGAAGAGCATCCACGACCTGCCTGTCGACTCGGTGATCCGGAAGCTCAAGGACAAGGCCTTCGCCCGATCGGTTGACCGCTCCTACGTCTACGGCGGAGCCGAGGCCATGGGCCGCCCGCTCGACGAGCACGTGGGCTTCATCATCGAAGCTTTGAAGCCCGTCGCCGAAGAGATCGGCCTGCAGGGTATTCTTACCGGGTAAGAGGGATATTGCCATGCAAACCGTCACCGTCTCCGAGAAAGGCCAGGTCGTCATTCCGGTGCAGATCCGTCGCCGCCTTGGCATTGCCCAGGGTTGCCAACTCAACTTCAGTCTGGAGGGGCAAGTCATTCGCGTCGAGATCAAGCGGCCGATGGTCCAAACCCGGGCTGACGATGGCTTTGGCATGTTGGTATGCAAACGACCGGGGAAGCGGCGTCTCGCCGATTTTGATGTCGCGCTCGCCATGCGAAAGGGCCTTCGATGATCGCTCTAGACACGAATGTCCTGGCTCGCTTCTATGTGGATGATCCGAAAGACTCCGAGGCCGCGAAGCAGCGCCCGATCGCCCGTCGCCTAGTCACCGAATCGGCCGAGGTGTTCGTTCCCCTGACGGTTGTTCTGGAACTCGAATGGGTCTTGCGAGCCTTCTACGGCTTTGGGGCGGACGACTTTGTGCGAGTGGTTAGGCACTTGCTGGGACTGCCCAACGTCAACGTAGAGGCATGGTCGCGCGTCACCGATGCCTTGGATTGCCATTCTCGCGGCCTGGACTTTGCCGACGCTCTCCATCTGGTGTCCAGCGCTCACTGCGCCGAACTGATGACTTTCGACAATCAGAGATTCGCGCGACGCGCCACCCGCCTGGGCTTCGTTCCCGCGGTCGTTGTGCCGGCCCGCTAAGTGCGAGTGCGAGGTCAAGGATGGCGTATCGTTTCCGTGGTCCTGGCGACTGGGCTGAGCATGCTGGCGTCGACCGGCGCCGCACAAGTCCCGAACCCCTCGCCATCCGCGGCGGCAAGCGAGCGGAGCGACAAACGTCCCATTCTCGTGGGGTCGCTGACCCGAGCGAACCTGAAGACCGCGCCTTTCGCCGAGTGGTTCGAAAGCCAGTACGCTAAGTACGAGCCCAACCCCGCGGACATCGACAAACTGCGGGAGCCGATCAAGGGCCTCGCCATCGAGGCCTACTTCGGCACCTGGTGCGGCGATTCGCGTCGTCAGATTCCGCGCCTCATGAAGGTACTCGACGCTGCCGGGTTCGACGAGAAGCGCCTCGCCATGGTCGGTCTGTCCGATCGATCCATGGAGTTCAAGCAGGCGCCGGGGCGCCCCGAACGGAAGCGCCTGGTGCACCGCACGCCGACGGTTGTGCTTCTTCGCGACGGAGTCGAGATCGGACGCATCGTGGAAACACCGGCGACGACCCTGGAGGCCGATCTGCTTGCCATGATCGAAGGGCGCGGTCCCGAGCCGAAGTATGGGGCCGAGGCTTTCGTGCATCGGCTGTTCTCCGCACTCTCGGGGAACGAAGCCCTTAAGGCCCTCTCTGCTGCGGAAGCGGAAATCACCAAGCTCAGCACGCCTGGGTCACTTGGGCACTACGCCGAATACGACCTCCTGAAGAACGGCCGCGCGGCTGATGCGAAAGCGCTGCTCGACCTGCATCTGAAGATCGATCCGAAGTCGGTGTCGGGCCACCTGCTTATGTCGGAAGCGCTCGAGACGCTGGGCAGGAAGGACGAGGCCCTGGTCGCCGTCGAACGCGCCCTGGCCCTTGAGCCCGCGAACGCTAGCGCGCTCAAGGTCGCCGCGCGTTTGCGAGTGAAGTGACCGTCACATCTTCCTGAGCTTGCCTCTGTCGATCTTGCCGAGGTGGGTGCGCGGCATCGCTTCGAGCACCACGACCTGGCGCGGGGCCTTGTAGGGCTCGAGCCGGTCGAGCGCGAAGGCTCGCAGGTCTTCGGCGAAAGACGCCCGTGCGTCGGGCGTGCAGGAACGAGCGACCACGTAGGCCCAGGGTTTGACCAGGCCCTGGGCGTCGGGCACGCCCACCACCGCTACCTCGGCCACGTTCGAATGCTGTTGCAGGCAGTTCTCGACTTCGGCGGGGGCGAGCCATCGGCCGCCCACCTTCAGCATGTCGTCGTCGCGGCCCGAGTAGTAGAAGAAGCCGTCCTCGTCCTGACGGACCATGTCGCGCGAGGCGTACCACTCGCCGCGGAAAACCTGCTGCGTTTTGTCCATCTCGTGCCAATAGGCGATGGCTCGCGACGCTCCCCGTACCCACAGGAAACCGGTTTCGCCCCGGGGAAGTTCCTTCCCATCGTCGTCGCACACCCGCACGTCGAAACCGGGAACTGCCAGCCCCAGGCTTCCCGGCCGGACGTCCTTCACGGTGTTGGTGAGGAAGATGTGCCACATCTCCGCGGTGCCGAGGCCATCGAGGAGGGGAACGCCGAAGAGCTTCTGCCAGCGTCGATACAGCTCTTCGCTCAACGCCTCGCCCGCGGATGTGGTCGCGCGCAGGCAGCTCAGGTCCTGAGCCGCCGCGGTGGGATGCGAGGTCATCTGGTGCACCATGGTGGGCACGTTGATCAAGACGGTGGGCCGGTGGCGGGCGATCCGGGCGAAGAGCGCCTCGGGAGTGCACTTCTCGCGGAAGAGAACGGACGTGGCCCCAACCGAGAAAGGGAAGATCAGGTTGGAGCCGGTGGCGTAGCCGAAGAAGAGCTTCGGGACCGAGAGGGTGATGTCGTTCTCGCCGTAACCCATCGATCCCTTGGCGTACAGCTCGGTGGTATTCACGAACGAGCGATGGGTCTGGACCACGCCCTTGGGTCGTCCCGTGGTTCCTCCGGAGAAGAGCCAGATCGCGGCGTCGTCGCGATGAGTCTTAAAGTTCTCGAAGTGATCCCCCGCGGCGTCGAGCCGCTTTTCGAACGCCTCTTCCCCCACGACAAGGACCGCGCGCAGGGTCGAAACAGCATCGCCGGCCTCGCGGAAGATCGCGGCTGATTCCCGCTCGGTCACCACCACCTTCGCCCGCGTGTACTCGAAGAAGTATTCGATCTCGTCCTTCTTGAGACCTGGGTTGGCCATCACGACCGCCGCGCCAAGTTTCAAGGCCCCGAAGAACGTGGCCACCCAGTCGAGGCCGTCGCCCAAGGCGATGAGCACACGCTGCTCGGGTTCGACCCCGGCCGAGCGCAGAAGGCCCGCGAAGCGGTTGGCGCGGGCCTGCACCTCGGCGTAAGTGAACACGCCCTCGTCGGTAATGAGAGCCCGGCGTCCGCCCCGCCCCTCGCGCACGTGCGCGTCGAGGCAGTAGTCGGCCAGATTGATGAATTCGGGGATGTTCGGGGTCAAGGCGGGCGCTCTCCGTTTTCTAACCGACGCCTGCGAGAATAGTGGCGTCAGGAAAAGGGGTCAATGAAATATCTGGCTGAGATGACGTTTGCGGAAGTGCAGGAGTGTGCGAAGGACGCGGTCGCCATTCTCCCCGTGGGTGCGATCGAAGCCCACGGCCCTCACCTCCCCCTGCTCACCGACGTGATCATCGCTCGCGCCATGTCCGCAGCCTGCGCCCGCGTGGTCGAAGCCCGTGGCGTCGAGCACGTGGTGGTGGCGCCGCCGCTTCAGATCACCTCGGCCGACTTCGCCGCCGGTTTCGCGGGAACCCTGTCCATCCGGCCCGAAACCGTTACCGCTCTCCTGGTCGAGGCCCTGCAGAGCCTCCATCGGGCCGGCTTCTCAAGGCTTGTGGTGGCGAACGCGCATCTCGATCCCGCGCACATCGCGTCGATCCATGAAGGCGTGCGCATCGCGCGCGAATCTCACGGCCTGTCCGTGGCCTTTCCCGACATCACGCGCAAGCCGTGGGCGCTGCGTCTCACCGCGGAGTTCAAGAGCGGGGCTTGTCACGCCGGCCAGTTCGAGACCTCCATCGTGATGGCCGAGCGGCCCGACCTTGTGCGCGAATCGATCCGGGTGACCCTCGATCCCAATCCGGCCTCGTTGTCGCAGGCCATACGCGACGGCAAGCAGTCGTTCGAGGAAGCAGGCGGTCCCGCCGCGTACTTCGGCTTCCCCCAGGGCGCTACTGCCGAAGAAGGAAGGGAAACCCTGGCCGTCCTGGGCGAGATTCTCGCCGACTCACTGGACGTCGAGGCAGAGAAGAATCAGGCCACAGGAGACAAGTCATGAAGTTCGACGGGAAAGTTGCCCTGGTCACCGGGGGCGGTCGAGGCATCGGCGCCGAGATCGCCCGCAATCTGGCCAAAGACGGCGCGGCGGTAGCGATCAGCGCGCGCACCGAGTCAGAGGTGCTCAAGGTAGTCGAGGCGATCGTGGCCGCGGGTGGTCGCGCGCAGCCCTTCATCGCCGACCTTTCTCACGCCGATCAGGCCGCCGGGCTCGTGGGTCGCGTGCAGGCGGCGATGGGGCCCATCGACTTCCTGATCAACAACGCGGGTATCGCGGGGTCGGCCCCAGTCGTGAAGCAGACCCTCGACGAATGGAACCGGATCTTCGCCATCAACGTCACCGCCACTTTCCTGTGCACCCAGGCCGCGTTGCCGAAGATGATCGAGCGCGGATCGGGACGCGTCGTCAACATCGCGTCGGTGGCCGCGCGATTCGGCGCGCGTTACATCGGGGCCTACGCCGCGTCGAAACACGCGGTGCTCGGCTTCACCCGTTGTGTGGCCGCCGAGGTGGCGGCCTTCGGCATCACCGCCAACGCGGTGTGTCCGGGCTTCGTCGATACCGAGATGGTGTCCTCGAGCGTCACCAGGATCGTCGAGAAGACCGGTTTACCCGCGGAGCAGGCCCTCGACACCATCAAGAGTCAGTCGCCGCAGAAGCGACTGCTCACCACATCCGAGGTGGCGGCCATGGTTTCGCTGCTCTGCTCCGATGAGGGGCGCGGGATCAACGGCCAGGCCCTGGTCATCGACGGTGGAGGCCTGCTCGCATGAGCGTCGACCCCATCAATCCCAAAGACCTCGGTCCGGCGTCCGGCTTTTCGCACGGACAACTCGGCCGGGAAGGCGGCCGCGTGCTCTTCGTCGCCGGGCAGATCGGCGTGATCGATGGCGTGACGCCGCCGGTGGTGAACGACGGGGCGTTTGTCGATCAGTTCGCGGAGGCCCTGCGCCGCGTGCTGTGCGTGGTCGAGGACGCGCAGGGTGGCCCCGCCGACATCGGACGTATGACCATCTTTGTCACGGACATGGAGCTTTATCGTCGGAGCAGGAAAGAACTTGGCGTCGTTTGGAAGGCCTGGATGCACCCGCACTATCCGGCCATGGCCCTCGTCGAAGTGAAGTCGCTCGTGGATCCCCTGGCCCTGGTCGAGATCGAGGCCACCGCCGTCATCGGAGGGAAGTAGCTTGGCCATCGAACCGAAATCGTTCCTCTATGAACTCGACAGCGCGACCGGCGTGGCCACCATCACCCTCAACCGGCCCGACCGGCTGAACGCTCTCACCTTCGAAATCTATCGGGAGCTCGCCGCCACCTTCCGCGCCCTCGACACCGAACCCGGGGTGCGCGCCATCATCCTCACCGGCCAGGGCCGAGCCTTCTGCTCGGGCGGAGATGTCGAGGACATCATCGGCGCGCTGCTCGGCCGACCCATCGACCAGCTTCTCGCCTTCACGCGCGTCACCTGCGAACTGATTCTCTCGATCCGGGAATGCCGGCGACCCGTCATTGCCGCGCTGAACGGAACCGTGGCCGGGGCGGGCGCGGTGATGGCCGCGGCCTCCGACTTCCGGGTGGCCTCGACCACCGCGAAGATCGCGTTCCTGTTCACCAAGGTCGGGCTCACCGGCGCCGACATGGGTGCGGGTTGGCTTCTGCCTCGTCTGGTGGGGGAGGCCCACGCGCGCAGGCTCCTGATGCTGGGCGACTTCATCAGCGCGGCCGAGGCGCTTTCGATCGGCCTGTACACCAGTGTCCACGAAGCGGAAGCCGCGGCCGCGGAGGCGAAGGCTCTGGCCGTTCGCCTGGCCAAAGGCCCCTCGTTCGCGCTGGGCGTGACCAAGCAGGCGCTGAACCGAGAAGCCTCGCTCGACTTGCGCACCGCGCTCGACAACGAGGCTGAACTTCAGGCCATCTGCATGCAGAGCCCGAACTTCGCCGAGGCGCACAACGCCTTCATGGCGAAACGTGAGCCGAAGTTCGAATGACAGTCGACCTGCATCCGATTCGCGCGTTCCTCGATGAGACGCACGGGGCGCTTCTCGCGAAGGCCCAGGCCTTCGGTCGGGATGTGTTGAAGGCGCGGAAACCGCCCGATACCGACGTCGAGGCCCGGGCTGAGGCACGGGCCCTGCTCACGCTTATGGGCGACGCCTTTCTCTTCGAGCCCATCAAGGCCCGCGATTACCGCGGCTGCTGCCTTCTGCGCGAGGAACTCGCATTCCACTCCCCGCTCGCCGACGCGGTGTTCGCCCTTCAGGCCCTGGGCGCCACTCCTCTCATTCTGGGGGGCTCGCCCGATCAGGTGGCCATGGCCCACCGCGCCATCAGCGGAAAGATGATGGGTGCCTTCGCCATGACCGAGCCCGAGGCGGGGTCGGACGCTCACGCCATGTCGTGCGAGGCGCGCCGCGAGGGCGATGGCTACATCCTGAACGGCACGAAGACCTTTATCTCGAATGGCGGACTCGCCGATTTCTATGTGGTCTTCGCCATCCTGGAGAAGGCCCAGCCGAAGACCATCACTGCCTTTCTGGTCGAAGCGAAGAACCCCGGCTTCCAGTTCGTGCGGCCGCTTGAGATGTCCGCCCCTCATCCCCTGGGCGAGATCGCGTTCCGCGACTGTGCGGTTCCCGAGACGTCGCGGATCGGCAAGGAGGGTGAGGGCCTGAAACTGGCGCTCTCCACCCTCGATCGGCTGCGCGCGACCGTGGGCGCCGCGGCCTGCGGCATGGCCGCGCGAGCGCTCGACGAAGCCATCGACCATGCGCGTACCCGCCACCAGTTCGGCAAGCCTCTGGCCGACCTGCAACTCATCCAGGACAAGATCGCGCGCATGGCCATCCGCCTGCGCGCCTCGCGTCTGCTCGTCTACGAGGCGGCCTGGGAGAAGGATCAGGGGGCCGAGCGGGTGACCCTGGAGTCGGGCATGGCTAAAGCCTTCGCCACCGAGAAGGCCCAGACCATCATCGACGACGCCGTGCAGATTCTGGGTGGTCGCGGTGTTCTGAAGGAGTCCATGGTCGACCTTCTCTACCGGTCTGTGCGCGCCTTGCGCATCTACGAAGGCACCACGGAGATCCAGCATCTGCTCATCGCTTCCCAGATCCTGAAGCCCCGCGCATGAAGATCGCCTGCGCCGGCGCCGGCCCCGCCGCCCTTTACCTCGCCATACTGCTCAAGAAGCGGAACGCGGCCCACGAGATCACACTCTTCGAGCGGCACCAGCCCGGCGACTCGTTCGGCTTCGGCGTGGTGTTCTCGGACGCCACCATGGACAACCTCGCGAACGCCGATCCGGCCACCATCGACCGGCTCAAGGCGAGCTTCCATCATTGGGACGACATCGACGTTCACTATCACGGAGAGTTGCTGCGTTCGACCGGCCACGGCTTCAGCGGCATCGCCCGCGCCGCCCTGCTGAGGATTCTGCGCGAAGAGGCTCTCCGCCTTGGAGTGGAGATCAGGAACGGGGTGGAGATTCGCACCCGGGCCGACCTTCCGCCCGCGGATCTCCTCGTGGCCGCCGATGGTGTCGCGAGCTTCCTCCGAACCGAGGCCGTCGCCCGTTTCGGCACGCACATCGACGAGCGGATGAATCGCTTCGTCTGGCTCGGGACTACGAGGCGTTTCCCCGCGTTCACCTTCTACTTCAAGGCCAGCGAGCACGGCCTGTTCCGGGTTCACGCCTATCAGTACGAGACGGATCCGAGCGGAGACGGACCGTGTTCCACCTTCATCGTCGAGGCCACCGACGAGACTTTCCGGCGCGCCGGCCTTTCTGAAACCGACGAGGCCGCGACGGTCGCCTACTGCGAAGCCCTCTTCCGTGAAGAGCTTCAGGGCGAGCGACTCATTCCCAACCGGTCGATCTGGCGTCGTTTCCCGACCATCGTCAACGAGCGGTGGCACGACGGTTCGCTGGTTCTGATCGGCGACGCCGCCCACACCGCGCATTTCTCCGTCGGCTCGGGGACGAAGCTCGCCATGGAGGATTCGATCGCCCTGGCCCAGGCGCTCTCCGAGGAGACCTCCGTGGCCGAGGCCCTTGTCCGTTACGAGAAGGAACGACGCGGCCCGGTGGAGAGCCTGCAGCGTTCGGCCCAGGCCAGTCTCGAGTGGTTCGAGGACACCGAGCGTTACATGAATACGTCGGGCATCCAGTTCGGCTTCAATCTCGTCACCCGCAGCCTGCGCATCACCCATGAAGACCTGCGCAAGCGCGACCCCGCGTACGTGGCCGAGATCGACGCCTGGTTCGCGGGCGAGGCGGAGTTGCAGGCGGGTGTGATCGCGCCCCATCTCGAACTCGTCGAGCGCACGGCCACGGGACCGGCGCGCCGGGTGGCCCCGCCGTTCCTCACCCCTTTCAAGCTGCGGGACCTGGTTCTCGAGAACCGCATCGTGGTCTCGGCGATGTGTCAGTACTCGGCCGAAGATGGCCTGCCCGACGAGTGGCATCTGGTGCACCTGGGCAGCCGGGCCATGGGCGGTGCCGGCCTGGTCATGGCGGAGATGACCGACGTGACGCCAGAGGGTCGGATCACCCTCGGCTGCACCGGTCTTTACGACGACAAGCAGGCCCGCGCCTGGAAGAAGATCGTCGACTTCGTTCACGGGAACACTACCGCGAAGATCGGGATCCAGCTCGGCCACGCGGGCCGGAAGGGCGCTTCCACGCTCGAGTGGGAAGGCGACGAGCCTTTGCCCGAAGAGAAAGCGTGGGAGCTTCTGGCCCCTTCGGCCCTTCCCTGGTCGCCGCACAAACGCGCGCCTCGCGAGATGACGGCCGAGGACATGGCCGAGGTGAAGGGCCACTTCGCCCAGGCGGCTCGGCGCGCGCGCAAGGCGGGTTTCGACATCCTCGAACTTCATTGCGCTCATGGCTACCTTCTCGCGAGCTTCCTTTCGCCCCTGACCAATCACCGCACCGACCTCTACGGCGGCTCGCTCGAGAATCGCCTCCGTTTTCCCCTCGAGGTCTTCGACGCGGTGCGCGGGGCCTGGCCGGCTGAGCGGCCGATGAGCGTCCGCATCTCCGCCACCGACTGGGTTGACGGAGGCATCGATGCCGCGGAGGCAGTGAAGATCGCGCTCGCTTTCAAGGACCATGGGTGCGACCTGATCGATGCCTCCGCGGGTCAGACCGTGCCCGAGCAGCGGCCGCGGTACGGCCGTCTCTTCCAGACACCGTTCGCCGATCGGATCCGGCACGAGGCGGGCATCGCCACCATGGCTGTCGGAGCGATCTCATCCTTCGCCGACGCCAACACCATCCTCGCCGCCGGTCGCGCCGATCTCGTGGCCCTCGCCCGCGCGCATCTGTTCGATCCCTACTGGACGCGTCACGCGGCCTACGACTTCGGCGTTCGCCTCCCCTGGCCGGCGCCCTACTCTTCGATCAACCGCTACAACCACCGGCCGCGCTGAGCAGACGGTCGGTTACGAAGAAGGCGACGGTCCCCGCCCAGTTTCGCGCTCTGCTTGAGGCCGTCCCATCCTCCAAGGGAGGCAGACATGGCACAGCATCCAGCTCCACCCGGAACGGCGGTGCACCACTTCGTTGACGTGGACTCCCTGCCCAGCTGGTACGAGAGGGGCGGGTGTCTGTGCTGACGTGGCTCCAGCGATTCCTGCCGCGGACGCTCGCCGGGTTCTGACCCGGGCGGCTCAGCCGAGAAGTCGAATGTGCCGGTCGGTGGCGCCGTTGACCGCCTTGATGGGCAGCCTCCGATCGAAGGTTGCGAGCCGGCCCTCGTTCTGTACTGCAAGTGCCAGAAGCCGGGCATCCGTGATCTGGCGATGACCCTCCAGAAATTGGGGGCGGAGGATGGTTTCGTCGAGGAGCGAGATCGCGTCGGGCCAGAACTGATGCTGATCGGCCGCGCACAGCTTCTTGAGGTGAGCTACTGCCTGCGCCGGCGTGGCATCGACCGTGGGGTAGGCCGGGTTGGAGATGACCCGGACGAAACCGTCGATGGTCAAAGGCGTGGTGGCCCAGGGCTTCTTCTTCTGGGCCTGAAAGAAGGTATGAGCGTCGGCATGCGATGGGTGTCCCGGATCGAACAGCGCGATGAGGACGTTGACATCCAGCAGGGTGGCGGTCATTCGGCGTCGCGGAGGTGGTTGACCAGATCGAGGCTTGGTTTGGTTGCTCCGGCCCTGACCTTGAACAAGGGCACGCCGTTCTTCACTCGAGGCTCGTTCCCCGGGGTGAGGGCCAGGCGGAGAAGATCGGACACGACCCGGCCCAGAGTCGTCTTTCGCTGATCAGCCAGCCGTTTTCCGACCAGGATCAGGTCGTCGTCGAGTTCCAGGGTGGTGCGCATGCATCAATCATCACGCATCAGATGTGGGATGTCAACCGAGACCCTGACGCCCGAGGCTCGAACTTCGAGTGGCCGGCACGTCTCAGCCTGCCATCGTTGTACCGGCATGCGTAGGCGCCCTGAGAGAGAACCGCAGCGCGGTGTTCGCGTGCCTGGTGAGCGACGCGGGCGAGTGGATCGGCAAGGAAAAGACCTGGTTCCTTCCTGCTCAAGCACCCACTCGTCGGGATGCAGCGAGGTCGCCGGCCGGTTCGAAATCCTGGAACTGGTGACCGACGCGGGAGGCAGACGGTCCAGAAGTTCGCGGCGAACTTCGAGCAGCTTTGTTCGGGCAAGCGCCTGCAGGGCCTCGTCCGCTTCAACTCCACGATTGATCGGTGGAAGCGCCTCCGTCTTCCCCTCGAGGTGTTCGACGCGGTCCGCAGGCCCTCCGGGCACCCACTCCTCGATCAATGGCTACAACCCACCGGCCGCGCTAGCGCTCCGCGGTAGGACTCGGCCGATCCGTGTACGATTCGGTCCAGGCGACGATGTCGCCCTTCTCCCAAGCCCGCGCCGCCCCCCCCAAAGGAACAAACCCATGCAAATGACCGACATCCTCGCCCAGATGGGCGGACTTCAATCCATGGCTCGTGAACTTGGGGTGAGCGAGAGCCAGGTCGCGACCGGCGCTTCGGTGCTGATCCCGGCCATTCTCGGCGGATTCAAGAAACAGACCCAGGCCCAGCCGAGTGGTCTTGAAGGCCTGGGCGGACTGCTCAGCCAGCTCGGCGGTGGAGGACTGCTCGATCAAGTCCTGGCCCCTGAACCGACGAAGACTGGATTCGGCGATGCCGTGCTCGGTCAGATCTTCGGCTCCAAGGACGTGAGCCGGACAGTGGCCCAGAGCGCGGCCAAGAAGTCGGGCCTCGACCCGGCCCTGCTCAAGAAGATGCTTCCCATGCTGGCCATGCTGGTGGCCGGGTACATGGCGAAGCAACGGGCCGCGGCTGAGCCCGCTCCGGAGGATGCCGGCCTCGGGGGAGCGCTCGGCGGACTGCTGGGAAACATGCTGGGCGGCGGTGGCGGAGCGACTGCGAATCGACCGGCCTCGGGTGGACTCGCTTCGATGATCGACCTGAATGGCGACGGCAATCCGCTTGACGACATCATGCGAATGGCGGGCAAGGCGTTCCGCTAGTCGGCACTCTTGCCAGCTACCCGCGCGGAATCGCTCGGCCCGGGGGCGGGGGTGAGGGCTCGCCGATCCGCTGAACGGTGTGCGTCGGATAGGCGAACGTCGTGCCGACGCCTTCCACCACATCCATGATCTGGAGCAGGACGTCCTGGCGAATCAGCTGGAACTCCGACCAGTCCGTGGTCTGGAACCATACGTTGACCTCGATGTCGAGGGAGACGGGGCCGAGTTCCTTGAGTCGTACGGCTATCGCGTCGGGCCAGACCTTGGGATGCGAACGCAGGATCTGTTCCACGCCTTCGAGCACCTGACGCACTTGCGCGGCGGTGGTCCCGTGGACGAGGCCGATCGCGCAGGCGAGACGCAGGCGATCGCGAACGGTGTAGTTCTCGAGCTTTAGATCCGCCACCCGTCCATTTGGGATGGTGATCAGGGTGCGGTCCGGGGTCCTGAACCGTGTTGAGCGCAGGCCGACACTCTCGACGTGGCCGACGAAGTCCTCGACTTTCACGAACTCACCCACGTCGAAGGGCCGGTCGAGGGCGAGTGACAATGAGCCGAAGAGATTTTCACCCGTCTTCTGCGCGGCGAGCGCGAGGGCGAGGCCGCCGATGCCCAGGCCGGCGAGCAGGCCGGACACGGGATAGCCCAACTCGGAGAGGGCCGCGATCAGGCCCAGGGAGGCCACGAAAACCTTGGTCAGTCCGCCGGCGAGAGACACGAGCGACCGCGTGGCCGCGCCCTGATTCCAGGCCGAGCCGCGCAACGCCGACTCGACCACGTCGACGGACCGCCAGAGGGCCCAGAAGATGGCCACGAGGCCGAGCGCCCGCAAAACACCGCGGACGAATTGCCAGGCCGGCTCGTACAGTTCGAGCGACGGCACGACGCTCCATGCCACGGCCACGCCGAGGAGGAGGGTGAGCGGTCCTCCCGAACGTTCGAGAAGCGCGTCATCCCAGGTCGTTCTGGTCTTCGAGAACACCCGCCGCAGCAGGAAGGCGACGGGAAGCTTCAGCAGCTTCCCGCCCGCAATCGCCAGGACGCCGATGCCGAACACGGCGATCCATTGCCACCACAGCAGTTCCTTGGGGCCGGTCCGCAACAGTACCTCCGGCGCGTGCTCGCGTATCCAGCGGTCGGTCAGGCTCGCGTACCAGTAGTCGATCCGGCTGACCGTGCCGTTCGAGAAGACCCAGCGGGCGTCGGTGACTCCCTCCAGCTTCACCATGCGCACGGGCTCGGGCCCGGGCAGAAGTCCCACTTCGTCCATGCCCGCGGGAAGGCCGTCCTTCTCGTCGCCGGCCGAGCGCGGCGACATGCGCTCGAGGTCGACCCAGAGATGACGGTCGAGAACGGCTTTCAGATACCGCGCGAGTTCTGCCGCGCGGGGACGCTGAGTCTCCGAAACCGCGAGGTAGGCAGCGGCCTCGTCGTACTGGCGTCGGCGCGTCAGGTCGAGGAAGCGGGTGATCGAGGCGCGTGGAGAATCGGGGTCGACAGGGGCGGCGGAGGCGGCGGTGGGTGCGGGGCCCGAGGGTTCGGCGGAGGGCGACACCCCTTGCGCGAGCGCTCTGGCCGGGACGCCGGCGAGAGTGAGTCCGATGCATAGGCGAAGCGTCAGTGCGACCAGATCCTTCATCACGGGAAGGCTAGCAGGAGCGACATAAAGGCGATGCCCTCGGCAAGGCGTTTGGGTAGGGGCGAGGGCTACAGGGTGGCGCCGGCCAATCGCGCGGCCTTGCGCGCGCTGGCGAGAGCCGATTCGAGCGCCCACTCCCAAGCCAACCGGTCATCGCCCTCGAGTCCGGCCATGAAGGGCGACTGCCCCACCTCCTCGTACCACGCGAGTTCCACGCGATAGGCGTCGGCCTCGTCGACCAATCCGTCGCGGTGAGCGAGTTCGTGGCGCATGGCGCCGCCGAGGCTCAACCAACCGAAGGCGTTCTGGTGGCCGCGGGGGACGACCGGCGCCCCCCTGGGATAGAGGTGGGCCGGGGGGTTCAGCAGGGCCACACGCCTGATGTAGATCCGCCGCACCAGACCGAGCGACTCGACATAGGCCGCCCACCGGTCAGGCCCGAGCCCCGGCGCGACCCAAAGCTCCCGGCCGAGGCGAAGTTTCTCGAGTCGATCGGCGAGCGGCTTCTGTCCTATCACCACGAGCTGCGCTTCGAATTGACGGAACGCGGCCAGGTCCGCGGGCTGCTTTTCATCGAGCAGGAGACCCCGCGATCCCACGGCGGCGTCACATTTCGCCTCGGCGATGCGTAGCACCCCGAAGTAGGTGGCGACGGCGAGGACCACGGCTCCGATCAGTTGATCACGTGCGCGCATCGGGGCAGCCAGATCGCGTCAGCCCCCGACGATGCCGAGGGGCGGGCGGCTCCTCCACTTTCCTCGGGTGAAGTCGGGAATGTCCACCGCCTTCGATCGCGAACCGGCGGACTTGCCGGTGAGTTCCACCATGGCGCTCCAGGCCGCTGCGTCGTAGACGTCGAAATCCGTGGGCGTGCCATGACGGAGGCACTCGATGAGTCGCAGGTCCTCGAGGAAGTCCATGCCCCCGTGGCCATGTTTCGCGTTGACCACCCGATCGGCTTTCCAGAGGGGGTGATCCCATTCCGCCGCGAACTCGGCGAGTGGCTTGTAGCGGTGGGAGGGTTCCTGGCCATCCACGTAGAAGCGGGGCGGGAAACCCATGTAGATACCCTTGCTGCCCTGGAATACGTTGTACCGGGCGTAGGGCCTGGGAAGATTCGTGTCGTGGACCATGTAGATGGTCTTGCCCAGCTTGGTCCGTATCAGGCTGGTGTGGACATCGCCGAGCACGTAGCGCTCACGCCGCCTCGGATCGTCCTCGGCCAGGTGCTCGCGCTGGAAATCCTGCAGACCTCGCGAATTGCCGGCCATGGCCACCAGATAGTCGAACTGGTCCCCGCGGTTCACTCCCATGGCCTGAGCGGCCGGACCGAGGCCGTGGGTGGGGTACAGATTCGCGTTCAGCCGCGTGGCATGAGCGCGTCGCCACAGCCCCTCGTCTTTCGTCTCGAACTTGATGGCCCGGAGGTCGTGCTGGTAACCGACCTCGGCGTGCATCGCTTCGCCAAGCAGACCCTTGCGCAGCATGTGCAGGACCATCATCTCGGGACGGTCGTAACAGCAGTTCTCCATCATCACGCAGTGCTTGCGCTGTTTCTCCGCGGTCTCCACCAGTTCCCAGCAGTCCTCGACGGTCTGGGCCATGGGCACTTCCGTCACCGCGTGTTTGCCGTTCCTCATGGCCGCGAGCATCACCGGCACATGCCACTCCCATGGCGTGGCGGTGAAGACGAGGTCGAGGTCCGCTTCCGCGCACAGCCTCTCGAAGTCGCGGGGACCGTTGGTGAAGCCCCTCGGTTCGGGTTTTCCCGCGGCCTTTGCCAGTTGTTGAGCGTTCGCAACTTTCTCGGGGGCGATATCGCACACCGCGCGCAGTTCCACGCCTTCGATGTCGAGGAGGTTCTTGATGTGCTCCGTGCCCTGGAGACCGCAACCCACGAAGCCGATCCGGACCATGTCCATAGGTGCACTGCGGAAGTAGAGGGCGGCGCTTTGTGTTGCGTCAGCGCGCGCCTCGGCCGTAGCGATGAGTCCGGCCGCTGCCGAAGCGAGAGTTCCGGCCTCGAGAAAACGTCGCCGCGAGACGTCGTCGTGGGTCATAACTCGAACACCCTCTCGAATCGTTGAAGAACCGCGCGCATGACCAGGCCGGCGCCAAGAGCCACCACACCGAAGATGGCCGCGGTTCCGGGGCGCCCGTAGAGTACCTCGCCCACGCCGAAGAGCAGTGAATAGACGAGGACGCAGCCGGCGATGGCCCCGGTCAGGGAATCGCCGAAATGAGTCTTCTCCGGACTGGTGATGCCAAGGCGAGTGCGGGTGGCGCGCCAAAGGCCGCCTCCCACCCCTGTCCTCTCGATGAAGCGGCGGAGCGTGCCATCGTCAGAGGGGGCGAAGACGAAGGTGGCGATCACCGCAGCCAGGGTGGTGAGGGCCACCGTGATCACGAGCTTGAGCGAACCGGAATAGCTGGCGGCGAAGGCGCCATAGCGGAAAGAGAGGGCGATGACCAGCGAGACCGCCATGCCCACGATCTCCGTCCAAGGATTCACACGCCACCAGAACCATCGCAGCAGATAAATGGCGCCGGTGCCCGCGCCCACGGAGATCAGCATGTTGAAGGCTTCGGAGGCGCTGCCCAGCGTCAACATGAACGCGCCGGCGGCGATGGCCATGAGAGCCGACGACACTCGGCCGAGGAGAACGAGCTTCTTCTCTCCGGCGTTTGGATTCATGAAGCGGACGTAGACGTCGTTCACAATGTAGGAGGCTCCCCAGTTCATGTGGGTCGACATGGTGGAGAGATACGCGGCCAGGAGGGAGGCGACGACGAGGCCCTTGATACCGGAGGGCAAGCCCAGCAGCATGGCGGGGTAGGCCAGGTCGTGACCGATGAGTGCGGGATCGACGTGGGGCAGGGCGGCGCGCAGGTCGTTCAGGGTGGGGAACACCTTCATCGAGGCCAGGGCCACGAGGATCCAGGGCCAGGGACGCAGCGCGTAATGCGCGATATTGAACCAGAGCGTTCCCTGCAGAGCGTCCTTGGGCGAGCGCGCGGCCAGCATGCGCTGGGCGATGTAGCTGCCACCGCCGGGTTCGGCGCCTGGATACCAGGTCGACCACCACTGGATCAGGAAGGGGATGATCAGGAGAGAGAGGACAGCGTCGGTGTTGGAGAAGCTGGGAAGCAGAGAGAGGATCTGGGGGTCGGTGGTGTCGATCAGGTTGCGCAGGCCGCCCACCTCGGGGCGGGCGAGGGCGAAGTAGGCGGCGCCCGTCACCCCGACCATGGCCAGGCTGAACTGGATGGCGTCGGAGACGAGGACGCCTGCGAGTCCCGCTGCCGACCCGAAGATCAGCGACATGGCGATGCAGGCGATAACCGCGTCCTCGCGGGACAGGCCGAGCATCACCGAGGCCATCTTCACTCCGGCGAGGGTGACCGAGGCCATCACCAGGATGTTGAAGAAGACGCCGAGGTAGACGGCGCGGAAGCCGCGAAGGAACGCGGCGGGTTTGCCCGCGTACCGTAGTTCGTAGAACTCGAGATCGGTGAGGAAGCCGGCGCGTCGCCACAACGGGGCATAGAAGAAGACGGTGACCATCCCAGTCACGAGGAAGGCCCACCACGCCCAGTTGCCGGCGACGCCGCCGGTGCGGACCAGATCGGTCACCAGGTTCGGTGTGTCGGTGCTGAAGGTGGTGGCGACCATCGATGTGCCGATGAGCCACCACGGCGCGCTGCGGCCCGAGGCGAAGAACTCGTCCTTGCCTTTTCCGGCCCGCCTGGCCAGCATGAGAGTCGGGACGGCGGCGAGCGCGACGCTCAGGATGACGATGATGATGTCTAGGGTGGTCATGGCTCTTCGGGACCATACAGCAGCGTGCGCCGCCCGTCACCGGCGAGGCGCGGGCCTGGTCCGCCTAAGTTAGAAGACGCAATACTGGCGGGTGGCGGGCACGCTCACGAAGGAATCATCCTCGGGAATCCAGGCGGTGAGGCGACCGCCCCAGACGCAACCGGTGTCGAGCCCGCGCAGGCCCGGACGTTTCACCAGTCCGGGCCGGGACCAGTGTCCGAAGACGATCGTCTCCTTGAATCGCCCCTCCAGGTGTTCATGCCAGGGGAGGTAGCCCGGGGTCTCGGGGGGATCGGCCTCGGGTTGCGGCATGCGACCCTTCTCATCGCACCAGCGGAGGCGGGTGGCCACATCGATGTTGGGATGGCGCACCTCGGGATCCAGGCCGGAGAGTTCAGCCACGGGGTCGGTCCAGGCCGGACTCAGTCCGGCGTGGACGAGCAGAAGCCCCGGCCAGGCCTTTATGAAAGGCCTCGCGCGCAGCCAGGCCAGAAGGTCCTCGCAGTCGGGCGCTTCGAGCACCGCAGTCAGTGTGTCCCCCTCCTTTGGAGTCCGGGCGCCGCGGCGCGTGGCCAGAAGGTGGAGGTCGTGATTCCCGAGCACTCCGCCCGCGTCGAGCGACTTGAGGAGGCGAAGGGTGCCGAGTGAGTCGGGGCCCCGATTCACCAGGTCTCCCACCGGTTCGAGGGTGTCGCGGCCTGGGTCGAAGTGGAGAGCGGAAAGCAGCCGCTCCAGTTCCTCGCGGCAGCCCTGGATGTCGCCGATGAAGATGCGCCTTTTGGGGGATGGCTCCACTCAATCCCTCTTGGAGTGAAGGCTGTGGCCCTTGGCCTCATACATCATCTGGTCCGCGCGGGAGAGAGCCCGTGACACGTCCTCGCCGGCCATGCGAACCGCGACGCCGAAGTTGAATGCGGCGGGGCTCCCCTGTTGCGCGGCCTCGATCACTCGATCGGCCACGGCGCGGCCTTCCTCCTCCTCGGTTGTCCTTACGAAGAGCGCGAATTCGTCGCCGCCCAGCCGCACCAGGATGTCCTCGCTTCGGTGCAATCGGAGAAGGAAGTGCGCGAAGGCCACGAGAACGCGATCGCCCTCGGCGTGGCCGTACGTGTCGTTGATGGCCTTGAAGCCCGTGAGGTCGAACAGAAGGCAGGCCCAGTGGACGCCGTCCTGCTCGAGTTCGGCCCGTCGTTTATCGATATAGCGGCGGTTGAAGCAGCCGGTCAGGGGGTCGCGAACGCTCATCTCCTCGAGGCGGGCCTCGAGCTCTTTGCGCGCCGTTATGTCGCGAACCAGCGTGCGGATCCTGCGGGGATGGCCAAGCGAGTCGGCAACGAAGACGCTCTGGGTTTCGGCGGGGAATACCGTCCCGTCCTTCCGGCGCATGTTGAACTCTCGAAGATCCTGCTGGGTGCTGCGGACGTAGCGCGTGCCGCCGCCCTCCGCGTAGCCCCTGGTCAGGCGCTCACGCGTCTCCATCTGCGCGCGTTCGTAGTCGCCTTCGGCGAAGATGTCCTTCGCGGTCAGGCCCTGGACATCCTCGGCCGAACAGCGAAAGACCTGGCAGGCCAGACGGTTCATGTACAGCACCCGCTCGGTGGCGAGGTCGCCCTCGAGCAGGGCGTCTGGAAACTGAAGGCGGAGATCCTCCAACTCCTGCCGCACCGCGGCGAGTTCGGCTTGCAGGGCTTCCATGTCGTTCGTCACGAGCGTTCCCGAGGTTTCGCCGAGTATAGGCGGCGCGGTTCGCCGAACCGGCGGATAATGGGGGCGCCGATGGCCATTGCCCTTTCCGTGAATCTGAACAAGGTGGCGCTGCTCCGGAACTCACGCGGGGGCTCGAACCCGTCGCCCCGAGTCGCCGCGAACGCCTGTCTCGATGCCGGCGCCTCCGGGATCACCCTGCACTGGCGTCACGACAATCGCCACACGCGCGAGTCGGACGTTCGCGATCTCAGGGCGCTGTGCGCCGAGCGGAGGGTCGAGTTCAACCTCGAAGGCGATCTCCGCGAGGAACTGATTGCTCTGGCCTGCCGGATTCGCGTGGACCAGTGCACGCTCGTGCCGGTGACGCCGGGTGAGATCACGAGCGACCATGGCTTCTCCCTGCCCGGCGAATCCGCGGCCATCATGCCAACCATCTCGAGATTGAACGATCGGGGGATACGCACCTCGATCTTCGTCGACGCGAACGCGTCCATGATCGAAGAGGCGGCGCGTACGGGGGCCTGTCGGATCGAGATCTACACCGGGCCGTACGCCGAGGCCTGGGGTGCGTCGGCCATGGAGGCCGAATTCATCCGCGTGCGCGACACCGCTCGCGCCGCCGCGGCCCTGGGCATGGGCATCAACGCCGGCCACGACCTCGACCTCTCGAACCTCCCGCGCCTCGCTCGTGACGTCCCGGAGATCAACGAGGCCTCGATCGGCCACGCCATCATCGCGGACGCCCTTTACCTCGGCCTCGCCGAAACTATCCGCCGCTACGTCAAGGCCTGCGGAGGCGAAGAAGTCGAAGCACCAACGACGAACTGAGTGGCCTCTCTCAGGGCGCGGGTCTGTCGCAGGACCTCGCGGGCCGCCTCAAGCGTCTCGGCGGAGGCGCCGTGGGCCGGCTCCGGCCTGACCTCGAACGTCCCCGCTCGGTCCGGATCGCCCAGCCCCGCCTCGCGAAAGGCCTTCAGCCGGGCGAGAATCAGGTCGCGGATTTCCTCCGCGTTCTCCACGCTGTGGAAGACGCCGGTGTGCAGCGGCTGGCCTTCCTCCTCGCCGTGGTCGCCCCCGCCCGCCGAGCGGACGCGCACGTCCGCGAGGCCCAGAAAGCGCTGAACCGGTCCCTGCTTCACTTCGACCTGCTGCAGATTGGCGAAGCTCATGGTCGACTCGGAGAGGGCTAGAACGCCGGTCCGGATGCGGAGACTTCGATCGGTCACGATGTACCAATGCTGCTCGAATTCCAGCCTCACGAGCGCGTATGTAAACGGAAGCGACAGGAGGAACGTGGCGATGGCGAAGAACTCAAGGAGGAGCAGGAACGGTACGACCCAATTCCTGAAGAAGGTCATCCCCTGGGGCGGAACCCGGGCCGCCATCCGGGAGGCGATTTGGCGCGCGGCCTCGTCTCCCGAGAGGCGAATGCGCTTCCGACGTGTTGCGGCGGGAGAGGGCGAGGGTGACGCCGCGATCACCGGCGCCTCGCCCGGTGGTGCGGTGGTTACGGCCCCGGCTGTGGTCTCCGACGTCGGGCTCGGGGTTGGGCTCGGGCCCGGGTTCGCGCTAGGGCTCGCGCCGGGAGACGGTGACGCGGCCGTGGCCGGAACCCGCGGAACGACGCGGTTGACGGTATCCAGGAATGCTGCGGTGAATCCGATGGAGAAGACGATCCCGATCGCCGCGCCGATCTGTGTGGCTCCCCAGCGCAGCAGGCGAACGTAGTAGTAGTTGCGGCCGGCGCGGAACGTGCGAACAGAGCCCGGCGCCCCGATCGGGGGGTTGGGTTCAGGCGACACCTTGGCCCACCGCAGCGCGGTGGCGGTCGCCCGCTCAAACATCGGCCGGCTTCTCAGGCGTTTCGCCCGCAGCGGTGGATGGCACATTCGAAGGCTTGGCCTCCGCTCGCCAGGCCAAGACGGCCGCGCGGGTCAGCTGCAGTTCCCGCGCAACTTCGCGCAATGTCTCCGCCAGTTCCGCGTCGCCGGCCCGCGCCGCGACCGAAGCCGCCGTCGACGCACCGGAGGTCTCCGTCGAATCGGACACGCCTCGCATCTTCGAGTAGAGAAAGTCCCGTACCGCCTCGTACTCCTTGAGCCCTTCAATGGTCATCTCCGCGCCCGCGCTGCCGCTGGCGGTTTGCACCAGGATGCGGCTCAGCCCCAGCCACCGCTCGACCAGATTCGAGCGGAGGTGAATGTCCTGGATGCGCGCGTAGTTGAGGATGATCTCGCGACGGAAAAGCCGTCCCCATCGCATCGAAACACCCTCCTGGGTGAAGGTGTAGCGCAAGGTGCTGTACCGGACCCATCCGAGGAAAAGGACGACCAGGAAGAGTGGGGGAAAGATGAGGCTCGGCAGCGCGGCCAGGATGTAGTACGTCCAAAGCGCCGGGTCGGGCCGCTCGAGCGCGCGGATCCTCTCCTCGAGTTCTCGGTTCATCCTGTCTCCTGAAGGCGGGCGCGGATCATCGTCATTTGCCGATTCCGCGCACCGCGATTCAAGAGATTAAACGCCGCCGCCCCCCGCGATGTTCCTCGGGAGGCGGTGGTGTCGTGACAGAACGCCTTAACTGCGCTTCGACATCACGGTGTAATCACGCTTGCCCGAGCCGAGATACACCTGACGGGGCCGCGCGATCTTCTGCTCCTTCGCGTCCTCGACCATCTCGTCCCACTGCGCGAGCCACCCCGCCGTTCGGGGGATGGCGAAGAGCACCGGGAACATGTCGACGGGGAAGCCCATGGCCTGGTAGATGATGCCCGAGTAGAAGTCGACGTTTGGGTAGAGCTTTCGCTTGATGAAGTACTCGTCCTCGAGGGCGATGCGTTCGAGTTCGATCGCAATCTCGAGAAGCGGGTTGTGGCCCGTGACCTCGAAGACCTGGTCGGCCATCTTCTTGATGATCTTGGCCCGGGGGTCGAAGTTCTTGTAGACGCGATGACCGAAGCCCATCAGTCGCACGTCGCCGCCCGAGCTCTTCACCTCGTTGACGAACTTGGCCACGTTGTTCTTGTGGCCAATCTCCTTGAGCATGCGCAGGACCGCTTCATTGGCGCCGCCGTGGAGCGGTCCGTAAAGCGCGCCGATGGCCGCGGCCATCGAGGAGTACGGATCGCTCTCGGCCGAGCCCACCGTGCGCATGGCCGTGGACGAGCAGTTCTGCTCGTGATCGGCATGGAGAATGAAGAGGACCTCGAGGGCTTTTTCGAGCACCGGGTTCACCCGATAGGTGCCCTCGGTGCGTTTGAACATCATGTTCAGGAAGTTGCCGCAGTAGCTGAGTTCGTTGTCGGGCAGCACGTAGTGCAGGCCGGTGCGATGGCGGAAGGCGTAGGCCGCGATGGTCGGGATCTTGGCGATCAGGCGGTGGATCTGATGACGACGCACCTCCTTGTCGCGCACCTTTTTCGACTCGGGGTAGAAGGTGGAGAGGGCGGCCACCACCGACATCACCATGCCCATGGGATGAGCGTCGTAGCGGAAGGCGTCGATCAGCTCCTTGATATTTTCGTGCACCATGGTGTGGTGCGTGATCTCGGAGGTGAAGGCCTCGTACTGCGGGCGGGTGGGAAGGTCGCCGTTGAGCAGGAGGTAGGAGGTTTCGAGGTGGTTCGACTGCTCGGCCAACTGCTCGATGGGGTAACCGCGGTAGTTGAGAATGCCGATGTCGCCATCGATGAAGGTGATGCGCGAGGTGCACGACGCGGTGTTCGTGTAGGCCGGGTCGTAGGACATGAGACCAAAATCGTCGGCCGCGGTCTTGATCTGTCTTATGTCGATCGCGTTGATGGTCCCGTTCTTGATCGGGATTTCGTAAACCTTGCCGGTGCGGTTATCGGTGATCGACAGTGTGTCTTTGGTCATGCCTGTTGTTTCGCGGCTCCCTTGACCGCTTGGTCCAGGGCCGAGGCTAGCAAAGGTCCCCGAGTACCGAAAACCGGCCGCGCAAATTCCCGAACGCTTGTTCGGATGCCGGACGGCGGTGTTGCGGCCGGCCGGCGGTCGCCCAACGATGCCCCTCCGCGCGCGGTTAAAGTAAGGGTTTTGGAGGCTTCCGATGAGGCAATGGATCCACCGACTCACCTCGCTCGGCGCGCTGGCCCTGGTGCTCGCCCCCGCCCCGTTGGTGGCGGCGCAGAAGGCGAAGGCGCCTCGCCCGGGAGATCAGGCCGCCCTGCACGCGGCCATCGACGAGGCCGCGAAGGCCATCCTCCCGAAGGTGGTGGCCTGGCGCCGCGACTTCCACGAACACCCAGAACTCGGCAACCGCGAGGTCCGCACCGCGAAAATCGTGGCCGATGAGCTGAAGGCTCTCGGCTTCGAAGTGAAGACCGGTGTGGCCAAGACCGGCGTGGTCGGCCTTCTGCGCGGAGGGAAGCCGGGACCTGTGGTGGCCCTGCGTTCCGACATGGACGCTCTGCCCGTGGCCGAAGAGGTGGATCTGCCCTTCAAGTCGAAGGCCACGACCGAATGGGCCGGCCAAACAACCGGCGTGATGCACGCCTGCGGCCACGACAACCATCTCGCCATGCTGCTTGGAGCGGCCCACGTGCTTTCGGGCATGAAGGCGCAGCTTTCGGGCAGCGTGAAGTTCATCTTTCAGCCCGCCGAGGAGGGCGCGCCTCCCGGCGAAGAGGGCGGGGCCAAGCTCATGATCGACGAAGGTGTTCTGAGCGAACCGAAGGTCGACGCCATCTTCGGTCTGCACGTCTTTCCCTTCGAGACGGGGACGCTGGCCTGGCGCTCGCGCGGCATCATGGCCGCCGCCGACAATATCGACATCGTGGTCACGGGCCGCCAGACCCACGGGGCCCAGCCGTGGGCCGGGGTGGATCCCATCGTGGTGAGTTCACAGATCGTGATCGGATTGCAGACCCTTGTCTCGCGTCAGGTCGACCTCACTCTCGCCCCCGCCATCGTCACCATCGGCGCCTTCAATGGCGGGAACCGGCGCAACATCATTCCCAACGAGGTGAAGCTCTCGGGCACGCTGCGCACCTATGACAAAGGGATGAGGGACATCCTGATCCAGCGCATCGAACGCACGGTGACGCTCATCGCGCAGAGTGCCGGGGCCACGGCCACGGTGACCTTCGGCCAGGGCCTGCCCGTGACCTACAACGACCCCGCGCTGGTGTCGAAGATGGAGGCCACGTTGCGGCGGGTGGGCGGCGAGAAGATTCTCCCCGACGTGAGCCCAAGCACCACCTCCGAGGATTTCTCTTTCTTCCAGGAGAAAGTGCCGGGGATCTTCTTCTTTCTCGGCGTGACGCCTTTGGGCACACCGGCCTCGGAGATCTACGCGAACCATTCCCCACGTTTCTTCGCGGATGAGGGCGCCCTGATCACCGGAGTGCGCGCCTTCGCCAATCTGGCGGTGGATTACCTAAGGTAACAACCCGTTCATTTTCATGGTCGTTTCGACCAGGCGCTTGGCGACGGCGGCGACGGATTTCAGGTGGCGTTCGTCCACGAAGGAGCCGTCTTCCTTGAAGGCCTGATCGGCCTTGCCCAGGGTCACCTGGTCCGGAATCACCAGCACCGTGAGCTTGCTGAGGATGGGTCGGAGGCTGCCGAGGCTTGAGATGGCGCCGAAGTTCCCGGGCGAGGCCCCCATGATCGCGGCCACCTTGCCTCGGAACGGTTCGAGGCCGCTCCGCCCCTCGAATTCCCGGCTCAGCCAGTCAATCGTGTTCTTGAGCAAGGCGGAGACCGAACCGTTGTTCTCGGGTGAAGCGATGAGCAGGCTCTGGTGGGCCAGGAAGAGTTCGCGCAGTTTGACCGCGAAGGGCGGCATCCCTTCGCGGCCTTCGAGATCGCCATCGTAGATCGGGATCGGATAGTCGCGCAGATCGACGAACGTCACATCGGCCCCCGCCTCGCTCAGGCAGCGAGCGGCGACGCGGGCGAGTTTTTTGTTGAGGGAGCCCTCGCGAGCGCTGCCCGCGAACACGAGGATCTTCGGTTGGGTGGCCATGGGGTTCCTCCGGTTGTGGGGGGCGGCGGTTAAAGATGGTCGAGCAGAGCGTCGACATCGGCCTCGTCGTGGTAGCCGCCGAAGCCGATGCGAAGGCGGTCGCCGCGGTGGTCGACGATCACGTTCCGCGCGGCCAGACGCTCGGCGATGGCACCTGCGTCCGCGCGTCGGAAGGTCAGGAAATGGCCCAGCAAGGAGACGCCTTCGGCGGGCGCGATCAAGTCGGAAGCCGACAACGAAGCGCCGGCCCGCCGCGCCAGGCGCTCGAGGAAAAGGCGCTGCAGCGACTTCACCTGCGCGTCAACGCTCGCGATCGAAAGGCCGGAGGACGCATAAAGCCTTGCCACCGCGTTGAACCGATACAGGCCCACCGGATCGAACGTGGCGCCCATCATCCGGAAGCCGTCGTTCGAGAAGCCCACCTCTGTCATCTCGCCATCCGCAAGTGAACCGAAACCCGCGAACCATCCGGTGTTGCGAGGCCTGCGGTCGAAGCCAGGGGGCACGGCGAGGAAACACACGCCTTCCCCGCTCTGCGCGTATTTGTATCCGCCCGCCAGGTAGAAGGCCCGGTCGGCCACCGCGCGTAACGAGGTCTCCACCGCGAAGAAGCCGTGATACCCGTCGATGGCCACGAGCGCATGGTCGGGCGCCTCAGCCACGATGGCCTCGAGATCGCGCACCACGAAGCCGGAGTTGAAGAAGACCTGGCTGAAGAACACGAGGTCGATGCCCGGGTCGCGGACCGCTTCAATGAACCGCCTTGTGAACGTGGCGAAGGGTTCGACCGGCACCCGTGTCACCTCGACCACGTTCTCCTCTTCGAGACGTGCCACCTGCCGGGTGAAGCTCAGGAACTCGGAGTCGGTGGTGGTGATCCGCACCTTCCGCGAAGCAGGCAGACAAGAGAGCAGGCGGACCACGAAGTCGTGGGTATTCGGAGCGAAGGCGATCTGCTCCGGGCCAGGAAGGTCGAGGGCGCTCGCGATGTGCCGCTGCGCCTCGGGGGTCACTGAGCCGAAGATGTGATCCCACTTCAGATCGGCCAGGCGGGCTGCGTCGTCCCAGGCCTGGATCTGGGCGTCGCGGGTGACGTCCGGCCAGGGGTGATGGGAATGGGCGGCGAAGTGCAGACGCTTTGGCGCGGCCGCGAAGAAACGTGAATAGTGGCGCTTCACGAGCGCTTGGTCACGGTCGATGCGATGATTCGGGGGAGGTTCATGCGGTCGCCCATTCTCCCCCTAATCGCCACCGCTCTTTTAATCGCGGCCTGTGGCCGCGAGGTCGAACGGGTCCAGCCCGATTCGGCCCTGGCCTCGGAACTGAAGCTCCTGGAGCGGCAGGTGACCTCGCTCAAGGCCGCCATTGCCGACGCCCGGCGCGGTGAACTCTTCCCGCAAGGCGACATCGCCATCGGTGTCTCCGAGGAGGTGGTGCGGTCGGCCGTCTCGCAGGCCCTGCCCATCGAGAAGCCGGTGGGGACGGAGTTCATGGCCCGGATTGACCGGGCCTTGGTGTCATTCCGATCGATGCAAGGCTCGGTGAAACTCGAAGGTCGTGTCTGGGCGGTGGCTGATCCTGGTACGTATGCCGACCTCGTGCTGTTGGGGGGCATCGTGGACGTGGCCATCGACAAGGACACCGGCGTCTTGAGGGCGGAGATCCTTCTCGACGGCTGGGATGTGAAGCGCGCCGCCGCCATCGGAACGGAAGCGGAGTGGATCAAGAGCCTCGTCCTTGTCCTAGGCGACCGCGGCCTTGGCGCCCTTCGTGACCTCGTCCCCGATGTGCGCATCCCTGTGGGCATCGAGCGGGGAATTGAACTGCCCGGCATTTCCGGCGGCTCGGTCACCATTCCCTCGGGCCGCCTCCCCATGGATGCCACGGTGTCCCGCGTGCTGCCCCTGTCCGGGCGCCTCTGGGCCATGGTGCGCGTGACCAGCACGGGCTGGGAACGGACGGAAGTCCGATGAGGCGCCGGTCCTCGCTCATCCTGGGTGTCTTCGTCACTGCGAGCGCGGCCTTCCTTGCCCAAGCGCAGTCGCTCCCCACGGTGAAGGAAACCACGGCCCGGATCGAGGGGCTGAAGACGGAGAGGGCGCGACTGCAAGAGGAGTTGCGGGCGAATCTCTCCGCCGATGCCAGGCTCGAGGACGCGCCCGCCGGAGCGGTACTCATCGGACTGCCCGCTTCGCTCGTGGAATCGATCGTGTCGGAAGCGCTCACCGGGCCGCTTCGAAATGTCCGCCTCTCGTTGAAGGATGTGGTCAAGGTAGAGCGCAGCGACGAGGTCAAGGCCAAGACCTTTCTGGGAATGATGACCCTCGGTCGCTACGCTCTGACAGTTGATGTGCGCCAGGTCGACGCTGTGATCCGTCCAGGCTCGCCGACGCTCACCTTCGGAGCCAATCGAATCGGCATCGACCTCCCGGTAAGGGTGGAAGCGGGTACGGTGAAGGCCAGCCTCGCGTTCAAGTGGGACGGTCGAAGGCTCGCCGGCGTGGTGTGCGGAGATCTCACCGGGGATCACGATCTCGGCGCCACGGTACCCCCGGTTTCCGCGCGGCTGCGAGGGCGATTCGACGTTCAGGCGAAGGGTGATCGGCTGATCGTCAAGCCGGTGATCACGCCCATCCGTCTGGCTTTCCAGGTGGAGCCTCGCCAGCACACCTGGGACTTCATCGATGGTCTGATCGAGAGCAAGAACGCGGTGTGCGAGGCCGCGTTGCGCAAGGCCCAGGTGGGTCAGAAGGTGAAGGCTCTGGTGGCCCGGGGGTTCAAGGTGACCATCCCCAACACCTGGCTCCACACCATGACGCTGCCGGCGTCCTTCCGCGACACCTTCAACGTTCAGGGCACGAGCGCTGGTCTTGCCAGCACGCCCACGGGGGTCTCGATCACCAAGACGCGGATCTGGTACGGGGCGAACCTCAGCCTGAAGACGCAGCGAGGTCGGCCGGGGGCTTTGCCTCTGCCTCGCCCCAACACTCCGGCCCAAGAGTGAAGACGAAGGTGGCGCCTTGGCCTGGGCCATCTGACTCCGCCCAGATACGCCCGCCGTGGGCCTCGACAATCCGCCGCACGAGGGAGAGGCCGACGCCGCTGCCCTCGGCCCCTGGGTCGAGCTTCTCGAAGATGTTGAAGATCCGCTCGCGATAAGCCGGGTCGAGCCCCAGACCGTTGTCCTTCACGAAGAAGGCGCGCTCGGGTTCGGTGCGGAGTCCGACCTCCACTCGCGGTGATCTTCCGGGAACGACGAACTTGGAGGCGTTCTCGAGCAGGTTCTGCAGAACCTCCACCAGTCGGCGCCGGTCGACCTTGACGGTGGGCAGGCCGCCTTCGACCACCACCTCGACCGCTCGCGCGGTCAGCTGGCCCTGGACCAGTTCGATCGCCTCGTGGACCAGATCGTCGAAAGCCGCGGACTCGACGGGGTTCACGATCCGCCCGATGCGCGAGAGTTCGAGCAGGTCGGCCAGCAGCTTCTGCATCTTGTCCGCGGCTCCGGTGATCCGCGTCAGGTCTCTTCGGATCCTTTCGGGAGCATTCGGCCCGAGCTCGGCGCCGATCATGCCCGCGAAACCCTGGATGGTGACGAGCGGGCTCTTCAAGTCGTGGGAGACCGTGTAGGTGAACCGCTCCAGTTCCGCATTCTTGCGCCCGAGGTCGGCGAGAAGTTCCGTGCGCTCCGCTTCGGCGCGACGCAGGCGCGCGGTCTCTTCGCGCAGGGCGGCTTCGTGAGTGCGCACGTCCTGGGACATGGTCCGCAGCGCGCGGGCCAGTTCGCCGAGTTCGTCCGCCGATTCGGTGGGCAGCGGGTGCTCGAGATCGCCCTGGGCAAAGGCCTTAGCCGCGCGGCTCATGTCGGCCAGCGGTCGGCTCAGTGAGCGGGACAGTCGGGATGACGCGACCGCTCCAAGCACGGCGCTGAATACAAAGGCGATGACGAACAGGATCAGCAGTGAGGACCGATGGCGAGTCCACAGGCTGGACGTCTGTTCATCGATGCGGCGCAGTCCCGTCTGGGCCGGATCCTCGGCGAAGGTGACGGCGGCGAAACCCGCGAGCGCGCCTCCCGACTGGATGGCGAACCGGACGTGGCGTCTTCCCGAGGCATCGGCCATGAGAAGGGCCCCGGAATCGATGGAAGGCCAGACCCCTTCCAGCCGATCGCCGAAACTGAGCTTGGCGTCGCTACCGTCAGTGATGATCCGGTGGTCCGCGTCCGTCACCAGGAAATCCCGGACGGGCAGCCAGCGGCGCACTTGGGCGATCTCCTCGTCGAGACGCGCGACGTCGAGTCCGAAAAGGGGATTGAAGAGGCGGCCGGCGAGGTACTGGGCGGTGCCGCGCAGCCGCTCTTCCTCGCTCGCGCTCTGCACCGTGGAGATGGCGTCCCGGATCTGGGTCTGCAGGATGGCGGCCTGCCGGAAAGACACCAGCCCCGCGCCGGCGAGGGCCAGGGTGATGCTGCCCAGGGTGAACGCGGACAGGTACACCGCATAACGCCGGCCCAGTCCGAGCTTCATCTCACTGCCCCGAAGCGCTCCGCAGAGCCCGTCTCCACAAAGCGAGTCCGTCCCCGTCACGGCCGGTCAGAGTCTCGAAGCGGGTGATGCCATCGGCTTGGCGGAGGGCGCGCTGGCCGGCCTCCTCGCGGTGGAGGTCGAGCAGCGCTTCCTCGCTCGCCCGTCGGATGGTGGGATCGACATCCTTGCGGAAGGAGACGAGGCCTCGGAGCAGAGGCTGGGTCTCGTGGAAGATGACGAGACCGGCCCGCACCTTTTCGGGCAATCGATCCCAGTCGCCCTCGTTGAAGGCCCCGGCGTCGCCCTTGCCCTTGAGGACCCAGATGGCCTGGTTCAGTTCCGCCCCCGCGAAGACATAAAACGCCGCGTTCCGCGGGGCCTTGGGCTGTCCCGCGGGGAAGAGCCTTATGCCGTTCCTGGCTAGTTCGGCCCGGGGCACCGCGTAGGCGGAGGTGGACCTCGAGGCCTGCAGGACCAGGGTGCGTCCGCGCAGGTCGCTGAGCTTCGCGATCGCGCCCGAGCGGTTGGTGAAGAACACGCTGTGGTACTCGCGCTGATCGCGACGCACGATGGCGAGCCGCGGGGTGAGCGAGACCAGGCGCTCCTGCTGCAGGTCGAGGGTGACGAACACCGTTTCGCAGACCATGTCGACTTCGCCCAGGGCCAGCAGGCGGGCCAGTTCGGCCAGGTCGCGGGTGATGATGAGGGGCGCGACCTCGATCCCCCGCGACCCGAGCTTGAGGCTCAACTGGGCGAGCAGATCGGAGTAGACGCGCAGCATGCGGTCGGGTTCGTTCGCCAGTTCCGCGATCACTCCGAAACGGAGGCGCTTGTGGCGCGTCTGGGCGCGGGCGCGGACGGGGGTCGCGGCCAGAAGCGCCCCCGCGAACCGCGATCCATGGATGAAAAAGGACCGGCGGTTCATGGGGCTCACGGGGTGGTGGCGGTGGGGGGCGGCTTCTTGACTGCGCCGGGCGGGCGGGTCCCGAGGGCCTGAGGGGAACCGCACAGGAAACCCTGCAGGAAGTCGCATCCGAGGTCGACAAGAACGGACTTCTCCTCCTCGGTTTCGACGCCTTCAGCCACCAGGGGAATGCCGAAGTCCCGGCACATCGCGGTCATCGAACGCACGAGGGTGCGGCGATAGGGATCCTGGTCGATCCCGCGCACGATGGCCATGTCGAGTTTGACGATGTCGGGGCGCAGGGCAGCGAAGCTGTTGAGGCCCGCGTATCCGGCACCCATGTCGTCGACCGCGATCCAGAACCCGAGGCTGCGCAGCACCGCCACCTTCTCCTTCAGGTTCTTGACTTGATCGATCGAGTGCCGCTCGGTCACCTCGAGGATGACCTTGGAGCCCAGGAATCGGAGAGGGTTGTTCTCCGCGTAGAGGTCCTCATCATCGAACTCGAGGCTGTGGATGTTGACGAAGATCGCCTGTTCCTGCGGCACGTCGATGCTGGCTGCCACCTGGCGCACGCGTCGGCCCAGAGAGATCACCCGCCCTAGTTTCTCGGCTGCCTCCACCAGCATGGTCACGCTGGTGAAACGGTTCGAGACCGACCGGGCCAGCAACTCGACCCCGAAGACAATTCCGTCCTTCGCTCCGACGATGGGCTGGGCGGCCATCCACAACCCGCCGAGCGCTTCGTCGAAGGCCTGTTCCATGCTCGCGTGGTCGCCGATGAACTGTGAACGGGGACGGGTGATGGCGAGGGCTTCGCGTCGCCAGCGGGCGAGACGCCCGAGACGCACCGCCTGGTCCATGGTCTCGACGATTTCCGAAGTGGCCGCGGGCTTCCGCAGATAGCGAAGGGCCCCGCCTTCGACCGCTTCGATCGCGGTTTCGAGACTGGGGCGGCCGGTAAGTAGAACCACCGGCATGTCCAGGTCGCGCGCGCGGATGAGGCGAAGCATCTCGACTCCGGTGAGGCCGGGCATCGAGATGTCGCTGATCACCGCTTCGGCCCCGGCGGAGAGCTTTTCGAGGGCCGCCTCGCCCGTCTCCGCTTCTTGCACGGTGAAACCCGCCTGGCGAAGGCTGTCCGCCACCACGAAGCGCACATCGGCGTCGTCGTCGACAACGAGAATGATTCCCCGATCGCGGGCTGGCGTCTGCTCCGGCATGGCCCAGGAGTATATGCGGCTCGCCCACGGTCCCTGAGGCCTGCCGAAGGGGTCCTGATCAGAGAATCTGGGCCGTTCGCTGGCCGTGCCGCGCCAGGCTTTCAGGAATGTAAACCTCGAACCGCGTGCCCAGCCCCGCCGCGCTGTCCACGAGGATGGCGCCGCCCATCCGGGTGACGATGCCGTGCACCACGGAAAGGCCGAGACCGGTTCCCTGTCCCACCGGCTTGGTGGTGAAGAAGGGCTCGAATACCCGGTCGGCGACACTCTGGGGCATGCCGTCGCCGTTGTCCTTGACCCAAAGCCGCACGTGCGGCCCGGCGCGGAGGGCGGGGTGGAGCAATTCCCCCGGCGTCAGTTGACGGGACTCGAGACCGATTTCGATGGTGCCGCCGCGTCCAGCCAGGGCGTGCCGCGCGTTGGTGAGCAGGTTCAACAGCACCTGGTGCAGATGGGTGGGGTCGGCGAGCACCGTGCCCGTGGGCTTCTTCTTCTGGGTGATGTGGATGCCCGCGGGCAGGGTGGAGCGGAAAAGGGCGAGGGTTTCGTCGACCAGCAGGGAGGGGTCGACCTCGGAGCGTCGCGACTCGTCCTGACGGCTGAACGAGAGGATCTGCTGGACCAGTTCGCGGGCGCGGTGAGCGGCCTCACTCACCCGGTTCAGATAGGGGGCGGCCGCGCTGTTCTCGGGCAGCGCGTTCTGGGCGAGTTCGGCGCACCCCATGATCGCCTGCACAATGTTGTTGAAGTCGTGGGCGATGCCGCCGGCCAGGGTGCCGAGGGTTTCGAGACGCTGGGACTGTTGGAGCTGGGCCTCGAGGCGGGCCGCCTCCTCCTCGGCCCTCGCCCTCTCCGTGATGTCGCGCGAGTTGATGATGGCGGTGGACCGCATGTCTCCACCCCGCGCGCTGCCGATGGATTCGAGGATCCGTTCGGAGCCGTCCCGGGTGCGCAGCACCATGATCGACTCCACGGGGGTGTCGGGTCTGGCGAAGACTTCGTCGATAGAGGCCCGCGCCTCCTCGCGTTTGTCGGGATCGGTGAGGTCGAAGACACTGCGCCCCGTGAGTTCCTCGGCCGAGTAGCCAAGCACGCGGGCGCACGCGGGACTCGCGTAGCGGATGCTCCCGTCGCTGGTGAGGATCCAGATCAGGTCGTGGGCGTTCTCGATCAGCGACCGGAAGTGTTCCTCGCGGGTCCGCAGCGCCTCCTCGGCCCGCCGGCGTTCGACGATGTAGCTCCAGGTCCGCAACGCACGGTCGACGATCTCCGGCATGCGCGCGAAACTCTCGTCGGACTTGACCACGTAGTCGAGAGCGCCCGTCTTCATGGCGTCGACCGCGACCTTCTCGTCGCCGTGGCTGGTCATCACCACCACCGCGTAAGCCGCGCGTTCCCGGCTTTCCGGCAGGAGCACGAGGCCCTCGCCGTCGGGGAGCCGCAGGTCGGTGATGACGAGGTCGGGCGGGTCGGGGGCGGCCAGGATTGCCTGGGCGGCGCGGATGGTGCTGACCCAGGTGAGATTGACCCGGGTGGAGCTTCGTTCGAAGGCCCGTCGAATCAGCTCCGAATGGGGCTCGTCATCTTCGACGAGGAGGATGCCGGGCATGTGGGGCGGGCGGCGGTGGGACCCTGTGTCCTGACCGAAGCGGGGCCTTACGGCCGCGGCGATTGATTCCAAGTGAACCAGTAGAGTCCGAGTTCCTTCATCAGGCCCTCGAAGCTCAACAGGTCGAGGGGCTTGACGAGGTAGCTGTTGGCATGCCGGAGGTAGGCCTGGGAAACGTCGGGATCGGCGGCGGAGCTCGTGAGGATGACCACCGGAATGGTCTGTAGTCGCGGCTCTGACTTGATCTCGGAGAGTACGGTCATGCCGTCGACCCGGGGCAGCCGGAGGTCCAGCAGGATGAGGTCGGGTCGCGGGCTGGTGGCGGGATCGGCGTAGAGCCCCCGCTGGTACAGATAGTCGAGGGCCGATTCGCCGTTGTTGATGTGGGTGATCCGGCACCGCACCGCCTGGCTCATGAGGTTTCGTCGAACGAGCTCCGCATGATCCTCGTCGTCTTCAACGAGCAGAACCTCGATCGTCGGCGTCATAGCGTGGTTCAAGGCTTGGGACCTCTGGTGTCCAAGGATGCTAGCAGACCGGAACCCGAGCGCCCTCGATTCGGGCCACAGGGAATCAGGAGGCCTCGAACAGCGCTTTCAGGGCCAGGTCGGAGAGGCCCTCGGCCATGGCCACCATCAGCAGGATGCGCGCCTTCTGGCCCACAAGGTCGCCGCCCAGGATGCAGCCCATCTTCTGAAGCTGCGCTCCGCCGCCCTCGTAACCGTAAAGCGGGGCCACGGAGCCGGTCCCGCAACGCGAGGTGATCACCACTGGAATGTTCGCCTTGATCGCTTCCTGGATCGCGGGCACCACCAGGGGAGGCACGTTGCCGGCGCCCGTCCCCTCGATGACCAGGCCGTGAGCGCCCCGCTCGAGGGAGGCGCGGATGAGAGCGCCATCCGAACCGGTGGCCACCACGTGGAGGTCGACATGGGGATCGATGGAACCAGCCTGCACCAGGCGTCGCCGTACCGCGCTGCGCACGAACCGGACACCGTTGCGGTCGAGGACGGCCACGGGACCGATCTCACTGCGAAACGCGCCCAGGCTTTGAGTGTGGGTCTTCACCGCCTCGGAGGCGGCGAGGATCTGCTCGCCCACCGCGATGAGGACGCCGTGCCCGCGCGCGTCCCGGTTGGCCGCGGTCTGCACCGCGATCAGCAGGTTGGAGGGGCCGTCGGAGCCCGCTTCACCCAGCGTGCGCATGGCTCCGCAGAAGACCACGGGCTTCGTGGTCTCGGTGGTGAGGTCGACCAGGAACGCGGTTTCCTCGATGGTGTCGGTGCCATGGGTGACCACCACTCCGTCGATCCGCGGATCGGAGAGATGCGCCTCGATGCGTTGCTTGAGCCCCCACATCCAGCGCGGCGTCACGTGGGGTCCGGGCAGCTGGGCGTAGTCCTCGAGAGTGAGGGAAGCGGTGCGGCGCAGTCCGGGCACCTGGGACACGATGGCCCGGCCGGAGAGGGCGGGGATCGCGGCCGCGGTGATGGGGTCGATCTTCATCGAGATCGTTCCGCCGGTGAACATCACATGGACGCGGGGTTTCGACGTGCGGGGCGTCTGTCGCTCTGTCGAGCTGGCTTTCGCGGATTTTGGGGGCATGGGCCTCAGTCGTTCCAGAGGGGCTTCATATTGTCGACGTACTTGAAGCCGGTTCCGGTGTTGAAAATGACCACCGAGTCGTCGGGAGAGATGTGACCCGAGGCCTTCAGTTTCATGGCCGCAGTTACGCAGGCCCCTCCTTCGGGCGCAGCGAACAGGCCCTCGGTGCGCGCGATCAGCTTGACGCCCTGGATGATCTCGGCCTCGCTCACCGTGATGCCCGCGCCGTGGCTCTCGCGCAGCGCGCGAAGGATGAGGAAATCGCCAATGGCTTTAGGGACGCGGAGGCCGTGGGCGTGGGTGGTGGCGCCTTCCCACATCGGAGCGGAGTCCTTGCCTTCGTGGAAGGCCTTCACGATGGGCGCGCAGCCCTCGGCCTGCACCGCGTACATGCGGGGGCGTTTGCGGCCGATGAAGCCCATGGCCTCCATCTCCTCGAACGCTTTCCACATGCCGATGAGGCCGGTGCCGCCCCCGGTGGGATAGAGGATGGCGTCGGGCAACGTCCAGTCGAGCTGCTCCGCGATCTCGTAGCCCATGGTCTTCTTGCCCTCGATGCGGAAAGGCTCTTTGAGGGTGGCGCACTCGTACCAGCCGTGTTCCTTGGCGAGGCCGGCGCAGATCCGGCCCGCGTCGGTGATGAGACCCTCCACCGTTTCCACGTGGGCGCCATAGGAGAGCGTCTCCATGAGAAAGACCTCGGCGATGTCCTTGGGCACGAAGACGTGGGCTTTGAGGCCGCCCCGGGCCGCGTACGCGGCCAGCGCGCTGCCCGCGTTGCCAGCCGAAGGCAGGCAGACGTCGGTGGCGCCGAGAGCCTTGGCCATGGAAACCGCGAGGGCCAGGCCGCGGGCTTTGAAGGAGCCCGTGGGATTGCCCCCTTCTTCCTTGACCATCGCCCTGGGCAACCCAATGGCCTGGCCGAGGGCGGGGGCGCCGAGCAGGGGCGTCATGCCTTCACCAAGACTCAGGCGATGCTCAAGGTTCTCCACCGGCAGCACCTCCTTGTAGCGCCAGAGCGTTTTCTCCCGCAGTTCGAGATGCCCGGGCCGCATCTCGAGCGCGGCCGCTTTCAGGTCGTAGCGGGCGAGCAGCGGCGCGCCGCAGACGCAGAGGTTCCAGACCTTGCCCTTCTCATAGGTGGCGTCGCACTTCGAGCACGCGAGGTGAGTGAAGCTCATGGCATTCCTCCTCGACCGGTTTCCTACACGTGAAGGACTTCGGCTTCCTTCTTCTTGAGCATGTCGTCGACCCGGGCGATGGCGCCGTCGGTGAGTTTCTGGGTCTCGGCTTCACCCTGCTTTTCCTCGTCCTCCGAAATCTCCGAGGCCTTCTTCATCTTCTTGATGTGGTCGTTGGCGTCGCGGCGGACGTTGCGGATCGCCACTTTGCCCTCTTCGGCCGCCTTGTGGGCGATCTTCACCAGGGCCTTGCGGCGCTCTTCTGTTGGCGAAGGGATGGGGATGCGGATGAGCTTGCCGTCGGTGGCCGGGTTCAGATCGAGGCCGGACGTACGGATGGCCTTCTCGATGACGGCCACCATGGCCGCGTCCCAGGGCTGGATGGTGATGAGGGCGGGATCGGGCACCGCGATGTTGCCCACCTGATTGAGCGGGGTCAGGGTGCCGTAGAAGTCGACCTTGATCGAATCCAGCATCGATGCGTTGGCGCGCCCGGCGCGCAGGGAGGCGAACTCCTTACGGACCGATTCGATCGCGCTTTCCATGCGGTGCTTCGCGCTGTCGATGGTTTCTTTCACTGTGGCCATGGTTCGATTGACTCCTGGGGTCGTTTCGGGGTTTTTGGCGGGGCGCTAGTCGCAGTTCTGCTCGATAGTCACAGATCATTTACTAGTCACAGACCAGGGTGCCCACTTTTTCGCCGGTCAGGACGCGCTTCAAGAAGCCTTTCTTCTTGATGTTGTAGACCACGATGGGGAGCTTGTTCTCCATGGCCAGCGAGATGGCGGTTTTGTCCATCACCTTGAGCCCCTGCTTGATCACGTCGATGTACTTGATCTCAGAAAACTTCTTCGCCTGGGGAAACTTGAGGGGATCCATGTCGTAGATCCCGTCGACCCGCGTTCCCTTGAGGATGATCTCGGCCTTGATTTCGGTCGCGCGCAGGGCGGCCGCGGTGTCGGTGGAGAAGTAGGGGTTGCCGGTGCCCGCGGCGAAGATGGCGATGCGGCCCTTCTCGATGTGGCGGATGGCGCGGCGGCGGATGTAGGGCTCGGCCACCTGGCGCATCTCGATGGCAGAAAGCACGCGGGTGGCGAGGCCGGCTCGCTCCATGGCGTCTTGCAGGGCGAGACCGTTGATCACGGTGGCGAGCATGCCCATGTGGTCGGCAGACACCCGGTCCATCCCGTAGGCGGCATCGGAGACGCCGCGGAAGATGTTGCCGCCGCCCACCACGATGCCCATCTCGACGCCCATGGCGTGGGCCTCGCGGATCTCCTCGGCCAGATAGTCCGCGAAGGCGCGATCGATGCCGAAGGTCTTGGCCCCCAGCAAGGCCTCTCCGGAGAGCTTGAGCAGGACCCGTTTGTAGACGGGCTTGAGGGCTTCGGCGCGCCCGCCTTCCCGGGGTTTTGACCCCGGGGGGGTCGACCCGCCTTGCGACTTCCTGGGCTGGGCGGGTCTTGGTTTGGCCATGCCCTAAGGCTACTCGGTCGGGCTGCCCGGTGTCGCGTCGCCCACGCGGAAACGCGTGAACCGGCGGACCAGGATGTTCTCCTTGATGACCGCGACCTTCTCCTGGATGAGCTGGCCGACCGTGATCTTGGGATCCTTCACGAAAGCCTGTTCAATGAGGCAGTTCGTGGCGTAGAAGTCCTTCAGTTTGCCTTCGGCGATCCTGTCGGCCACCGCTTCGGGCTTGCCCGCGGCCACGGCCTGGGCCCGGTAGATTTCCTTTTCCTTGTCGATAATCGCCTGCGGGACCTCTTCTTTGGTCACGTAGTTGGGCGCCGCGGCCGCGATGTGCATGGCGACGTCGCGAACCATGGCCTGAAAATCCTCGTTTTTCGCCACGAAGTCGGTTTCGCAGTTGATCTCGACCAGCACCCCGACCTTGGCTCCGGGGTGGATGTAGTGGCCGATCATGCCTTCGCTGGCCGTGCGCCCGGCGCGCTTGGCCGCGGCGGCAAGACCCTTCTTGCGCAGGACTTCCTGGGCCTTGTTCATGTCGCCGCCCGCTTCGACGAGGGCGCTCTTGCAATCCATCATTCCCGCGCCGGTCTGTTCGCGGAGGAGTCGGACGGATTCAGCTGTGATGTTCATGGGTCTCCTGGCTTGGCCTCGCCCGCCGAGGGAGTTGGCACTCGCTGGGGAGGTGATTCTCTTTGGGAAGGTTAGAAAGGGATGCCCCCTGTTTGGATTCCTTCGGGCAGTTCGGGAACCAAAAAGGGGGCAGGCGCGGCCGGATCGGAGCTCCCCAGAGGGGAGCGATGCGTGCGATTAGACCGTGACTTCGGTCGCCGCTGCCGCTGCAACTGCCGCCGCCGCCGCAGCAGCGGTCGCAGCATTGGCCGCTGCCGCTGCCGACGCCGCGGAGGCCGTGGCTGCGGAACGAGCCCGTGCCGTGGCCGCCATCTCGGCCGACTTGGCCTCGCGGAGCGAACGACCGGCGATCACCGCGTCGGCCATCTTGCTCGCGAAGAGGCGGATGGAGCGAAGCGCGTCGTCGTTGCCGGGGATCACGTAGTCGACGAAGTCGGGGTTGCAGTTGGTGTCGACGATGCCCACTACGGGGATGCGCAGCTTGCGCGCTTCGGCGACGGCAATGGCCTCGTTCTTCGTGTCGACCACGAAGATGACGTCGGGCAGGTTCTTCATGTTGCGGATGCCCTTGAGGTTCTTGTCGAGCTTCACCTGTTCTTTGGCGAGGCCGGCAAATTCCTTCTTGGTGAGGCGATCCTGCCGGCCCTCGGCCAGCATCATCTCGATCTGCTTGAGGCGATCGATGCTCTTCTTCACCGTGGTGAAGTTGGTGAGCAAACCACCGAGCCAGCGCTCGTTCACGAAGGGCGAACCGGAGCGAACCGCTTCCTCGGCTACCACATCCTGGGCCTGACGCTTGGTTCCCACGAAGAGGACGACACCGCCAGACGCGGCCACATCGTGAACGTATCGCAACGCTTCGCCGAACATCGCCTGGGTCTTCTGCAGGTCGACGATGTAGATGCCGTTGCGCTCGCCGAAGATGTATTCGCGCATCTTGGGATCCCAGCGGCGGGTCTGGTGGCCGAAGTGGACACCGGCTTCGAGAAGGTCCTTGATGTCGACCATCGAGATCGAGGGCATCGAGATCGAGGGCACGGAGATCGGCGGCACGGGAATCTGCGGAACGGACGGGGTTGTTTCCATAAAAGTCTTTCTAGCGCTTCGAGAACTGGAATCGGGCGCGGGCGCCCTTCTGGCCGTACTTCTTGCGTTCCTTGATGCGCGAATCGCGCGTCAGGAGGCCTTCCTTGCGAAGGCGGGCGCGGAATTCCTCGTTCAGGTCGAGGAGCGCGCGGGCGATGCCATGACGGATTGCGCCGGCGCGGGCGGCGACGCCGCCGCCGTTCACCGTGGCGATGACGTCGAACTTTTCGATGGTTTCGGTGGCCACGAACGGCTGGCGCACGATCATCTTGAGGGTTTCATGGCCGCCGAAGAACTCGTCGAGGCTCTGGTCGTTGAGGGAGAACGCACCCTTGCCGGGGCGGAGGTGAACGCGGGCCACCGCGGTCTTGCGCTTGCCGGTGCCGAGATTTTCAGTGATTGCAGTTGCCAAGGTAGTTCTTCTTTTTTCGAGTCTTGCGGGTGGGGGTTACTTCGACTTCACAGTGATGGTCTGGGGACGCTGTGCGGCATGACGATGCGCGCTTCCAGCGTAGACCTTGAGTTTGGTGTACATGGCGTTGCCGAGCTTCGTCTTCGGCAGCATGCCCTTGATCGCCTCTTCCACCGCTCTGACCGGGCGCTTGGCCAAAAGGTCCTTGGCCGGGGTTTCGGTGAGGCCGCCCATGTAGCCGGAGTGGCGACGGTACAGCTTGCCTTCCAGCTTGCGGCCGGTGAAGGCCACCTTGGCCGCGTTCACGATGATCACGTGATCGCCGGTGTCGAGGAAGGTCGTGTAGGTGGGCTTGTGCTTGCCCGCGAGAAGGCGCGCGGCCACGGTCGCCAGACGGCCGATGACGACATTCTCGGCATCCATCAGGAACCAGTCGCGTTTGATGTCTTTTGCGGAAGGGACGAAGGTCGCCATTTGAGTAGTTCTTGGGGTCTTTTTTAGGTTCGAAAGAGGTTTTTCGATGAGTGAGCGGCGGGCCGCGGCGAGGGTCCTGAGCAGGCCCGCGCGGGAACTTGCAACTTTAGGTGAGCGGTCTTGAGCTTGTCAAACCGGCAGCGTGGAAAGCTCGAGGCCTCGGGCGCTCATCCGGTCTTTGTAGCGGCGCAAGGTTTTCTCGACGTCGAGGATGAGTCCTTCGGTGGTGCTTTCCAGCTGATCGAGAACGCGATGCTGCTGGGTGAAGTCGGGCTTTTCGACCTCGCGGGAATCGGCGAGCATTTCGAGGCGCGCCCCCCATTCCATCAGGCCCTGGAGGCTGGCCTCGGAGTGGGTGTCGAGGTGCGACGGCTCGGTCTTTCCGAGGTCGAGACCGCGCATGAACGCGCCGATTTCCCTCCTTCGGGCGCGGGCGCGCTCGACGAGGCTCGCGAACGTCCGCTTGGTCGGGATCACCCGATTGGGGGGAGCGGCTTCGAAGGCGCCCCGGAAACGCTCTTCGGCGATGCGGGCGAGTTCGAGGAGTTCGCGTTCGCTCGGCGAGGGCAAGAGCTTCTCGGACTTGGCCCGTATCTCAGCGGCGGCCACGTCGAGGGATTCACGCACGCAGGCGACCGCGCCGCGGAAGAGGTACTGGATCTCTTCACGGGACTTGAAGCCGTCGGGAAGGAAGACGGTGCCGGCCACGAACTGCGGGCCGCGCGTGGGCTTGGGAGCCTTGACCTTGCGTCCCGGCTTGTCGGCCTTGAGCTTGCCCTTGGGAGCCACGAGGAGGTTGAGGCCTTTGCCCTTGGCTCCAAGGGCATCGCCGCCCTGGCCTTCGAGGCCTTCCTTCATCTGTCGCTTGAGCGCGATGCGCGCTTCCTTGGCCAGGGCCTTGGCCGCGATCTTGGCCTCGAGCTTGGCCTTGGCCCGCTCGATTCTCATCAGCTTCTTCTGGGCCTTCTCGGCGGCCTTGGCCGCGGCCCGAGCCGCGGACTTGTCGGCGGCCGTGGGCTTGTTGGCCTTGGCGGATTTGGCGGCCTTGGCGGGTTTCTTGTCCTCCGCCTTCGCTTTGGCGACCTTGGGGGCAACGACTTTGGCCGCCTTCGCTTTGGCCGGATGGGCCACGGCCTTTGGGGCGGGCTTTGCTTTGGGTTTCGTTTTGTTTGGCATGAGGTTTTGCCCTTTTTCCTAGGGAAGGAACGACTTCGGATTCTTGAGCTTCTCGGGCAGGTAGGTGTCCATGACGAAGTTCAAGGCGTGTTTGGCGAACGCCTGCTGCTCGGCGCGTTTGCCCATCTTGAGGAGCTGCTCGAAGGCCTTGGCCCAGGCCGGATAGTGCTGAAAGAACGGGTCGTTCTTGAGCGCGTCCTTGGCCCGCTTGATATCGACGTCCTTGAGGGGATGGGTGGGCAGGTCGTAGTCAATGATGTCCTGCGGCGTCACCCCGAGAAAACGGGCCTGAGGCACGCAGAAGAACTCGTTGAGGTGAGCGTTGTTGCCGGAGCCCACCTTGAGGGTGCGATAGATGTTGGCGATCCCGTACGGATCGCAGTCGACGAACACGTAGACCGGGATCTTCTTCTCGTCGGCCAGGCGGCGGACGAAACGCCGCACCGCGCGGGTGGGCACGCCGGCCATGGAGACGAGGATGCAGTTCTCCTTGGCCCAGTACTGATGCCGGTTGAGCCGGTCGAAGATGCCGCCCGTCTCGATGGCGAGGATGAACTTGGCCTTGGTCTTGAACTGTAGGTGTTCGACCTCGGGCGGGATGCCGTAGGAGCCGGAGCCGAACTTGGTGCAGTCGATCTCGATGGTCTTGGTCGAGCCCGGTTCCTCGCGGTCGACCACGATGAGGTCCCCGGCCACAAGGCCGCCGTGTTCGTCGGGGGTGAAGCAGAGCTGCTCCTTGTTGACCCCGAACAGGGCCTCGACGTCGTCGAGGATGGTGTCGGACTCGGTCTGCTCGTCGCAGCGCGCATCGCCCCAGTTCTTGGTCTGGTAGTAGGCGTCTCGCTTGGTGGCCCGCTCGTCGGTGTCGATCATCTGCTTCGACAAGGAGATCATGCGCATGGTCTGGGCGAAGGTTTTCACCGTTGAGACCGTGAGTGTGCGTTCCTTCTTCTTGCCCAACATCTCGAAGTGGCCTTTTTTGGCCGAGTAGCGGACGTTTGCGAGGGTGCGCAAGGGGAACTTCATCTCGGGTTTCTTGAGCCCGTTGATCTTCGACTCGACTTCCCGAGCCGTCCCGACGATTTGTGAGATGACGGGCGAGACCGCCGCGCCGGATTTGGCCATGCTTTGGGAGCCTAACTATGGGTCAAAAAATAAAATCCCCGCGTCACGCGGGGATTCGTCTGCGATGAGACCAAACGTCGCGAAACGGGCTTCGGCCCGCAGCTTAACACGCCGCGCGCTTCAGCCCCCTTCGCCTTCAGGCCGAGATTACGGAGTACGGGTACCCTTCCTCGCGGCGCGGATCCTTGCGCACCTTCTTGAGGAACTCGTCCCGCTCGGATTCGATCCGGTCCGAGATCCGCCTGCGGGTTTCGGCGCCTGAGGCGGGTGCGACGAGAATGCCGATGGCGGCTCCGATGGCGCCCCCCGCGATTGCGAGTCCGGCGTATTTGAGTGTCTTGTCGAGCGTCATGGTCGTTTTCGGCCCCCCTTCATGTTGGCCTTGGTTGAGAGTCACTCGTATAGACGAGCATGGAGCGTGCCAGGTTTCCTGTTTTTGTGACGGGCATCATGTTTCGTCGCCCCCACACATCCTGTGGCCCGTCATGATGGCCTGTGGGCGTAACGCCACGTTGACCTCGCCACGACTGTGGTGTGACGGACGTCGCATCGCCGATTCAGCCGGCCGGAGCGGTCATTCAACCGGTTGAAGTAAGAGGCGTTCGAGCGGCGTATCGGCCCGCGGGCACTGGCATTAAGATCGCGCGCATGGCTCAAGAACCCGGCCGGACCTTGATCGACGCCGACACCTCGATCGACGGGAAGATTCAAGGCAAGGATGTGACGATCGCAGGCAAGTTCAAGGGAGAGGTCACCCTCACCGGGGCCCTGGTCATCACGCCCTCCGCCAACGTCGACGCCACGGTCCAGGCCGCGTTGGTTGAAGTCGCTGGCGCCTTCTCCGGCAAGATCACCTCCCGCAAGGTGGTGGTGCTCGAAACCGGCAAGGTGACGGGGACACTCGACGCCGGCCAGTTGGTGGTGCGCGAAGGCGCGGTGCTGAACGGGCCGGTGGCCGCGGGCAAATCGGCCTCGGCCCCGTCCCCTGGCCCAGCCGCCCCCGCCCCCGCCCCCGCTCCGGCCGCCAAGTCTTGAG
>CXWL01009554.1_pt1 | contig 108822 bp, 90 predicted proteins | sample 590931 | NCBI WGS metagenome assembly CXWL01 (sample SAMEA3498368, study PRJEB10139) | groundwater metagenome | biome: water well; material: biofilm material | place: Germany | collected 2015-04-27 | reverse complement strand
GCTCCGGGTTCGGATTATTATCCCCGCGATGAGCAACGAACGAGAAGAGAAGAAGGGCCGGTACGACTTCGCCGGGATTGAGGCGAAGTGGCAACGGATCTGGGAAGAAAAGCGAACCTTTCAAACGGCGAATCCGGGCGAGCCGGAGTTTGATGAGTCGAGAGGAAAGTTCTACGTCCTGGACATGTTCCCCTACCCCAGCGGGGCGGGGCTGCACGTGGGGCATCCGCTGGGGTACTGCGCGACGGACATCATCGCCCGGTACAAGCGCATGCGGGGGTTCAACGTGTTGCATCCGATGGGGTTTGACGCGTTTGGGCTGCCGGCCGAGCAGCATGCGATCGAGACCAATGTACACCCTGCGGTGACGACACGAAAGAACATCGAGACGTACCGACGGCAGCTCAAGATGTTCGGGTTTTCCTACGACTGGTCGCGGGAGATTTCGACGTGCGAGCCGGAGTATTACCGGTGGACGCAGTGGATGTTCACGCGGATGTTCGAGAGCTGGTACGACGAGGAGTGCCAGTGGGTGGCGCCGGATGGCCCCACCATACGGGGGCGGGCGCGGCCGATCGCGGAATTGGTTGTGGAGCTAGAGGCCGGACGAAGGGCGGTTGACGCAGCATTCATCCCTCACGCTGCCCTCTCCCCGCAAGGGGAGAAGGGTTCATCCGGCAAGGCGCAGACTGACTTGCGGCCGTGGACAAGTTTGTCGGCCTCTGAGAAGCGGCGGGTCATCGACGGGCAGCGGCTGGCGTACATGGACGAGATTCCGGTGAACTGGTGTCCGGCGCTGGGGACGGTGCTCTCGAACGAAGAGGTGGACAGCGCGGGACGGAGCGAACGCGGCGGGCATCCGGTGTATCGTCGGCCGCTCAAACAGTGGATTTTGCGGATTACGAAGTATGCGGATCGGTTGCTGGCGGATTTGGAGGAGCTGGAGTGGCCTGAGCCGATCAAGCTTATGCAGCGGAACTGGGTGGGGAAGAGTACGGGGGCAGAGGTGCTTTTTCCGCTGGCGGATGGGAGTGATGCGATTCGGATTTACACCACCCGCCCGGATACGCTTTTCGGGGCCACGTACATGGTTCTCGCACCTGAGCATCCCATGGTCGAACGCATCACGACCGCCGAGCAGCGTGCCGAAGTAGCTCAATACGTCGAAAACACAAAGAACAAGAGCGACATGGCTCGCACGGCGGAGAACAAGGAAAAAACGGGCGTATGCACGGGTGGGTACGCCATCAATCCGGTGAACGGGCGGCGGATTCCGATCTGGGTGGCGGACTACGTGCTCATGGGGTACGGCACGGGGGCGATCATGGCGGTGCCAGGGAGTGACACTCGCGATTTTGAGTTCGCGTGCGCATTTGATCTGCCGATCGTCGCGGTGGTGCGGCCGACGCTGGAATGGATTGCGGAGCAGGTTGAGGCGCAGGCGGCGAAGATGGAGCGGGCTGCCGAAGCGGGGTTTGATCGGCTGGAATTGGAAGCGCCGGAATGGAAGGAGGCGATAGAGGAACGCCGGCTTGCGTCAGCTGGATTGGGCGCGAAGACGGTGGAGGTGCTGAGCGAAAAGTCGCGGTTGCATCGATTGATGGATCACTATGTAAAGCACCCGAAGTCGTGGCGGGCGGCGTTCGCGGACGAAGGCGTGGCGGTGAATTCGCCGGGGGATGGGCCGCACGCGAACGTGCCGGGTGGGATTTGCCATCTGGACGGGCTTACGACGCAAGCTGCAAAGGCGAAGATCACGGAATGGCTCGAAGACACGGGCGTCGGGTGGGCACGGGTGAACTACAAGCTGCGGGACTGGCTGTTCAGCCGGCAACGGTATTGGGGCGAGCCGTTTCCCGTGCTGCACGACGAGGATGGCGAGACCACGGTCGTGCCGAATGAGGAACTGCCTGTCTCGCTGCCGGAGATGGAGGATTTTCGGCCAACGGCGTCGAGCGCGGACGCGGCATCCATACCCGCTCCGCCGCTGTCGCGGGCGAAGGAATGGATGAAGGTCCGGCGCGGAGGGCGTGAATTCGTCCGCGATGCGAATTCGATGCCGCAGTGGGCGGGAAGCTGCTGGTACTACCTGCGATTCATCGATCCACATAACGACAAGGCGTTTTGCGCGACGGATGCGGAACGGTATTGGATGCCGGTGGATTTGTACGTGGGCGGGGCCGAGCACGCGGTCTTGCACCTGCTTTATGCCAGGTTCTGGCATAAAGTTCTGTTTGATTTGGGACAGGTGGGCACCCGCGAGCCGTTTCAACGGCTGTTCAATCAGGGGATGATTCAGGGGTTCGCGTTTCGGGATCGTCGCGGAATGATCATCGGACCGGACGCAGTGACCGAGCGCGGCGAGAACGATTTTGTGCTGGCGGGCAGCGACGAACCGGTGACGCGGATCGTGGCCAAGATGAGCAAGTCGCTGAAAAACGTGACCAATCCGGATGAGATCATCGGAGAGTATGGGGCGGACACGTTTCGGCTGTACGAGATGTACATGGGGCCGCTGGACGCGTCGAAGCCGTGGAATACGCGGGACGTGCCGGGGTTGTTCAAGCTCTGTCAACGGATCTGGCGGCTGTTCGTGGATGAGACGACGGACGAACTCAGCCCGGCGCTTTCTGATGAGGCGCCGGATGAGGCGTCGATGCGAACGTTGCACAAATTGATTCAGAAGGTGTCCACCGAGGTCGAGCAGCTCAAGCTGAATACCGCGATTGCCGCGATTTTTGATTTTGTGAATGCAATGACGCCGATGGAAAGGCGATCGCGGGCGGTGCTGGAGCCGTTTGTGTTGGTGATTGCGCCTTTTGTGCCGCACCTTGCGGAGGAATTGTGGGCGCGATTGGGGCACAAGGAGTCGCTGGCGTATGAGGCCTGGCCAGCCTATGACGAGGCGCGGGCGCGGGACGACGCGGTGGAGATCGCCGTGCAAGTGGGCGGAAAGATTCGGGCACGCGTTATGGTGGCCGCGGACGCGGAAGAGCAGGCGATTCAAGATGCGGCCATGGCGGATGAGAAAGTGCAGACGGCGATTGCAGGCAAGACGGTGAGAAAAGTCATTGTGGTTAAGGGACGATTAGTGAATTTCATAGTTTGATGTCGGTATCGAATTTGAAATCTCATAGTTCAGATTTGAGATTTCAGATCGGACGCGGTGAAAGGAGCCTGCGCCGAAACAGATAAAGAAAGGCTAGCCTTGTTCTTCGGACCTCTTTACGGTGCTGGCAAACTGCTAAGCTGCTGCTGCGGTATCTTCGGCATTGTAGTGCTGGTCATCGTGCTTTGGTGGCTCGGCAAGGACTCTTCAGGCGAGAAATAGGCGATTGCGCTACTTCCGAAATTGAATTCCGATGGCTACAGAAATCGAATTGAAAGTTAAGGTGGACTCGCATGGGCCGGTGCGGGAGCGGTTGAAGGCTCTCGGAGGCGAGTATGTCGGCACGGTCATCGAGCGGAATACCATGCTCGACCGGGCCGACGGATCGTTGCGTGCTTCGGGCTGCGGCTTGCGGGTTCGGGCTACGACCGTTTTGGATGGGAAGAATCCCGGGTCGAAAATCACGTTCAAGGGTCCGTCGCAGTCGAGCATATTGAAATGCCGGGAAGAATTCGAGGTCAAGGTCGAGAACGGCGACGATGCGATCGCTGTGCTGGAGCGGCTTGGGTTTCGCAGGACCGTGGAATATCACAAGAAACGGGAGCGATGGCGGTTGGATGACTGCGTCGTGGAGTTGGATGAACCGGCGCGACTAGGGTTGTTCGTGGAAATCGAAGGGCCTGGAGAAGATTCGATCCGGACGGTTCAGAAACGGCTGGGGCTGGAGGCGTTGCGGCACGTTTCGTCGTCGTATGTGAAGATGGCGATACGGTATTGTGAAGAGCATGGGATGAAGGATCGAAGATTGACCATGCCGGATTGAGTCAATTGGAATTTCCGAAGTTTTCTGTAACCAACACCGCTCCTTCACAGTCGCGGTACTGATTGATTGCCGATCCCGCGCACCGGCGGTTGCGGCATTGATGGCTAGGCCATGATTTGGAAGAGGAGCCAGAGGCCTACTCCGACGGCGATCATACCGATCACGATGGTGACCCAGAGGATGAGAGCGGCGGCGAGGGCTTCGCGCAGGTTATCGATGCGCGTGACCTTGTAGGCGATTGCGACGCTCAGACACAGCGGAAGCATCAGGAGAAAGCGTGTGAACCCCGTCAGCTGGGCCCCCACTGCCAATAGCGAGTCGATCATGGGCTGAACTCCCCGGGCGGTTCGCGTTTCGGGAGTCTCTTGCCTGAGCCTTTCCGCTCGGCCCGAGCCATGGCGTCCAGAATCACCAGGATGTTGAGCAGGCCGGCCACTCCCGTGTAGTGCACGCCGATTTCGGACGACACCCAGGACGGCGGCGCCGAGACTCGATCGACCTTTTCGTCGCCCGATGAAATGTTTTCTCGAATCGCGTAGGCAACCCCCGCGCTGGTTCCCGTGCAGAGTTGGGCGATGAACCATAACGAGCGTTCGTGCGGGTCTACCGTGCCGCGGACGCCGCCAATGGCGATGCCGGTCCAGAAGGTAAGGACAATCGTGGCCATGCAGATGATACCGCGAACGCGGTCGCCGATGAAGACGTGCCCCAGTCCAGGCACGATCCAGCCCAGAAGACCGGCCGCGGCGGCGCGAAAAATCGACGCAGGATCCGGCAAAGCAACGGATGCGCCGTCTACGGGTTCAGGAGCATGGGCCATTTGAATCCCCGCAGCGGCCACAACCGCCTTGACTGGGACGTACGGATTGCGAACCGCCCGGCGCGGAGGCAAACAAACTCAGTTTTTTGCGAAGGTCCTTGCCTTTGCATTGGGGGCACTGGAGCGGATCGGCGTCGCTCATGGATTTTGCAAAATGTTCGTATTCGTGGCCACACGCATCGCAGAGATACTCGTAGATCGGCATAGCGCCCCCTTTGTCGGCGGCATCGATTCCGCGCGACGAAGAATTCTAAAGGGACCCGCGAACAGGAGCAACGGTGGAGGGGAATCAGTCGATTTTCGCATCGGTGCGGTGGTAACGAGTCACGATGTCAGGATCGGGCTGCAGCGGGACGCCGGCTTGGTCCTTGCCTTCATAGTCGATCAGCGACAACACGTAACGCATGCTGTGCAGGCGGGCCTGCTTCTTGTTGTTGGCCCTGACGATGATCCACGGACTGTAGCTGGTGTGGGTCCGGCACAAAACCAGCTCCTTGTATTTCGTGTAGGCATCCCACAGTTCCTGGGCCCGGCTGTCCAACGGGCTGAGCTTCCACTGCTTGAGCGGATTGGTTTTCCGCGATTTGAAACGGGACACCTGCACCTCGCGGGAGATGGAGAACCAGAACTTGACCAGGATCACGCCGTCTTCGACGAGCATATGCTCGAATTCCGGGACCTGCTGCATGAAGCGTTCGTATTCCTGGCGCGTGCAAAAATTGTTGACGGGCTCGACGATGCCGCGGTTGTACCAGCTTCGGTCAAAGAAGACGATCTCGCCCTTGTTGGGTAGTTGCTTCATGTAACGCTGAAAGTACCACTGGCCGCGCTCCTCCTCGGTGGGCTTGGGCAGGGCGATGACGCGCATGGCGCGGGGGTTGAGGTGTTCGATGAATCGGCGGATGGTTCCACCCTTGCCGGCCGCGTCGCGCCCCTCGAAAACGATCGCCAGCCGCATGCCCTCCTGCTGAATCCATCGCTGCAACTTGACCAATTCAATCTGCAGAAGTTCCAGCTCATTCTCGTATAGGATCGCCTCTTTGATCTTGCTCGCACCGATTTTCGGAGAGCGCAGAGCCTGGATGAAGTCCCGGCGGGAATGGAGCCTGGCCAGTTCCTCCATGCCGAGATAAAGACCGGCATCGCCGGGAGCAGCCCGCGACATGGAGGGTGACGGCGCCAACGTGTCCTGGAGAATCTCCAGACCCGATTGCGCCAATGTCGCGCCGCCGGTGGACGGCACTTGAAGGCTCGACTCCTGGCTCGGATTCATTACAGCGTCGCTCATACAAACAATCCTCCGAATGGAGTAGTTCAATCCCTGCCGCAGCGCATGGCCGGGCGGAATGTAAATGATTAAGTGGCTTATCGGGCAAACGGCCGCCCTGCTGAATCGCCGCCATTGAGCAATCTGGAATACAGAGCCTCCATACGCCCTAATACCGTCGCTTGAGGGCGATTGGTGGCTCGGATCCGCGGATTGCTGACGCGACCTACCCCCGTTCAACTTGCATCCGCGGCGGTCCGACATAGTTATAGGAACATACGATAAAGCCGACTATGGTGGTCCCTGCGCGGAACGAGGAGGCCGCGATCGGCTCGATCGTCGAGCGGACGCTCGCGGCGTGGCAACCCATTCTATCCGATTTGTCCGTGAGCGAAGTCGAGGTGATCGCCGCACTGAAGGCCCAGGCGGAGCGCTCGGGCCCGCTCCAGGAATCGAATGATCCAGACCATCCGCGCCGCGTGCAGGCCAACACCGTTGGCTACTTCGAGGCGCATCGCCATCGCATGGATTCCCCGACGATTCGGCGCAAAGGTTGACGGTGTTGCATTCGACTCGACGTGATGGACCAACAGAATCCCTTTCGCTGTGCATGCCCAAGAGCCGGCGATCAATTGTCGGGTATGCCGCAAGTGATTAGACTTGCTTGCGTTGGGCGATTAGCTCAATTGGTTAGAGCGCCTGCCTTACACGCAGGAGGTTACAGGTTCGAGTCCTGTATCGCCCAGTCTGGAGATTTGAGATCGGGAAGTTGAAACAGGTTTCTGCGAAAACGAGCAGCGGGCCGAGGTCTAGAACCCTCGCCCGCCGTCGTACCCCTGCCACAAGCGGTTTCCCCCTACCGCTTTTGACCCACTTGTATGCGGCGTGATGCCGCTTATTTTTGAAGCATTGCGAAATCCGTCGGGCCGCCCGTCGCCCGCCACCACGTTTCTGCGACTTGTGCTCCGGGTTCCGTACTACAGCACTACAGCAGCGAGAGGATCTGAGCCGCTTGTTGGTTCGCCACACCCAGCAGGCTAATGCCCGACTGGATGAGCACCTGCTGGCGGTTCAGCTGCGCAGTTGCAACTGCGAAGTCGGTGTCGCCGATGACGCTTGCGGCCTCGGTGAGACCGGTCTGCGCCGCCTGCAACCCGCTGATGGCGCTTCCCACCTGGTACTTCTGGAAGCTACCAACACGGCCTCGCACTTCGGACACTTCGCTGATGGCCTCACGGACGGCATCCAGCGCGCCGGCGACGTCGGTCTTCAACGCCTTGCTGCCGCCGGAAACCAGCTCACTTAAGCGGGCGGTGTTGTTTCCGCCGCCCAGGTAAGCTGACGACAGTGAGTCGATACCGATGGTCGATCGCGTATTGCTGGTCGTGCCGAGCTGGAACGTGGCCCCGCCGGTGGACTTCACCGTGAAGGAGGTCGACGTCGTGGCCCCGGTGTTGCCCTTTCCGAAGTTCTCGTCGAGCGTAAAGGCCAGAGCCAGGCCGTTGGCGCTATAGGAAACGTCGAACCCGTCCGCGTTGGTGCTTTGGCCGTTGACCGTTATCACCGCGTCGCGACCGACCTGCTTGGAGATGTTCTGAATATCGTTGGTCGTATTGCCGTCGCCCGTAGCGGTTCCATAGGTGGTGTTGATTTTCCCTCCGGAAAGCACCTCGACGGAGACAAACGAATCGCTTCCGTAGGTGCTTGCGCTCAGTTCGACGTTGGTAGAATTCTGGATCGCCGAAACGCCGGTTTGGTCCTTGGCCGCGTTGATCGTGGTGACGATCTGGGCCTGGGTCAATCCGCTGGTCAAGGTCAGCGTGGCCGTTCCCAGAGAGCCGGTGATGGAGACTTTTGTGGTTCCGGAAGTACGCGCAGTGCCGCCGGCAAAGGCGAAGGTTGCGGAAGCCACGAGAGCCGATGTCACGCGAGAGATGGAGAGCGAAGTATCCGACGTCGTCTGGTTGCGAGAAAAAACGCGGACGTTGTTCAAATACTGGTTACCTGTTGCGTTGGCGGTCTGTATGGAGAAGGTGCCATCCAATAGCTTTTTGCCGTTGAAATTGGTGGTCTTTACAAGCCGATCGATCGCAGTAAGGGCGTCGTCAATCTGCGATTGGTTTGCGGCAATCTGGGAATTGGTCAGGTTCGCGCTGCTGACGGAACCGACGACCAATGTCTCGATTTCCGCAAGTAAATCGCCGATTTCGCCGATGGCGGAGTCCGCGACCGTCAGCATGGAATCGGTGCGCTGATTGTTGCTGAGCGACGCGTTTACCGCGGTGAGCTCGGCGTTGATATCCTGCAACGCGATGAGTCCGGCAGGGTCGTCCTTGCCCGCATTGATGCGTTTGCCGGTGGTCAGTTGCCTGAACGTGTTGGCCTGGGCGGCCGAATTCTTGTTCAAAATGTTCAGCAGCGAAAGCGTGTTGGAATTCGTGACGGTTAAGGCCATACTACAGCTCCTTACGCTTGGTTACCGCCCTGCGTTTGCGGGGCGCAATCGGCGACGTAACTGAAAAAAACGTAGGATATAAAAAGGAGGCAGACAAAAGATTCTGCTGAGTGGCCGAGAATAAGGGCGCGGCCTTCCCGCAATCGAGAAAGGCGAGTCAAGTATTTTTTGGTTCGTTTTCTTGCCGGACGTGCGCAGCCTGAAATTGGCTAATGGAACAAGTCGATGTAAGCGTCATAACACGGGAGCGTTTTCACTGAGAAACGTGAGGATACGAATGACTTATAACGCATGGCTCATCATGGCATTCGCTTCGGCTACGCTGATTGCTTCGCCCGATCCCGGATCGCTCGAAGAGGCCGAGAAAAACATCGTCGATCGCTACTCTTCGATTCAATCGTTGGCGGCCACGATGACGACGAGTGAGGATTCGCAGGAGGAACAGGGCAAGCAGGTTTCCGTAATCATCACGCGGCAAATCGAATGGACCCGCAAGGGCCAGGGATTCCTTTATCGGGCTCAGACGCAGGCGAAAACCACGCAGACGGACGCACAGGGACGGTCCACCCGGGAGTCTTCGTCCACGACGGTGAGCGACGGCGAGCGCGTGGTGCGGCTGATCGAGCAGGACGGCACGGTATCCGCCATCCAGCGAAAGGCGGACGTCACCGTGACGCCGGACCTTCGGGCCCTGTTCGAGCAATTGCGAAAGGACAACACCCTGAAACGATTTCCCGACGTGATGGTCGGAAACGATGACTGTTACGCGATTCAATTGGTTCCGAAGGAGAAAAAAGGGTCGGATATATTGCAGACCATGATTTACTTTCGGAAGGACATCGGGCTGGATGTGCGGACCGTCGTGTACGGGAAAGGGAATCGAGAGATTTTTACCAGCACCACGACCAACGTGCGTCTGAATCCAAACCTCTCTCCCGACCGATTTGTCCTGAATCTTCCCGACGGCGTCGAGCTGATCGATCAGTCCAAGCCCTAGTAGTTCGTTCCGCCTGAAGTTGCGGGTAGCGAGTGGCATGGCCAAGCGACGCGCCGCCATGCGGTTCGAGGCACATGCCGGCGCCCGATAAGGCTGGGCTTGAGCATTCCACCCAACGCCGCAGATTCAGATGGAATGAAACACGGTCGGATTCACTTGTCGTATTCTCGCCCCGCGCCGTCAGCGGACGATGGAGCGTTTTCCAGTTCCATGATGAATTCTTCGATTGGCTCTCCTGATGTGCTGATGAACTTGTTTTCGCCGGAGATGGTGAACCCGTTTTTCTCGAGGACGCGGATCGAGCCGAAGTTGTGTGTGGCCACTCTCGCGTAGAGAGGGCGAGTCTTTTCGTAAATCAGGAACCGGGCGACGGCGACTGACGCGATCCCCTGGCCCCAGTACTCCTTGCCGAGCCAATAGCCAAGCAGCCGCTCGCCGGAAGCGTCGAAGCTCACGACGTTACCGGCAAGCTCCCCGTTCAAGACGATCGCTTTCTTGATGACGGTTTCGTCCTTCAGGATGTTGCCCCAATGGGCCATGAAGGCGTCGCGTTCGCGCGGGGGAAACGCGGCCATCCGGCTGGCCTCCGGGTCGCGCTGATGCTCGAAGAAAATCGGGAGATCGGATTCGACGGCATCGCGCAATACAACTTCATCACTATGCAATGGAGTCATGCGATTCGACCAGCACGGCTGACCGTTCCCTTACGGCCGCGGCTCTGATTGCGCGAGGCGTCGGAGCACGTAGGGCAAGATACCTCCGCTGCGGTAGTAATTAAGCTCGACTTCGGTATCGATGCGGGACACCAGTGTGATCGTACGCACTGGGGTACCTTTGGGTCCGGTGATGCGAACTTCGATTTCCTGGCGCGGCTTGAGTGTGGAGGCCACATTGGGAAATTCGTAGACCTCTTCGCCAGTTAGGTTCAATGCCGTACGGTTTTCTCCCGGTCGGAACTCCAGCGGCCAGACGCCCATGCCCACCAGGTTGCTGCGGTGAATGCGCTCAAAGCTTTCGGCGATGACGGCCCTGACACCCAACAGCATCGTGCCTTTCGCAGCCCAGTCGCGCGATGATCCCGTGCCGTATTCCTTGCCGGCGACGACAAGGAGGAATGTGCCAAGTTGCTTGTATTTCATCGCGGCGTCGAAAATCGACATTCGCTCGCCCGTGGGTAGAAAGGTGGTCACCCCCCCTTCCGTTCCCGGTGCCAACAAATTCTTGAGCCGGATGTTCGCGAACGTGCCGCGCGTCATCACGCGGTCATTGCCACGCCGAGAGCCGTAGCTGTTGAAGTCCTTGGGCTGTACCCCGTGCTCCATCAAGTACTTGCCCGCTGGAGAGTCAACTTTGATCGATCCCGCCGGCGAAATGTGGTCCGTGGTGACAGAGTCCCCCACCATCACAAGAACGCGCGCCCCGGTGATCGGCGGTAACGGCGGAACGGACATGGTCAATCCGTCGAAGAACGGCGGATTCTGCACATAGGTGCTCGATTCATCCCAGTGGTACGTGTCCCCGGTCGCTCCCGTAATCTGGTTCCAACGCTCGTTGCCGGTAAATGCGTTGGCATATTGCGTTTTGAACTTGTCGGCTGTCACCGATTTGGCGATCGCAGCGTCCACTTCCTTGCGCGTGGGCCATACCTCGCGCAGAAACACGGGCTTGGAATCCTTCGTCCAACCCAACGGTTCGTTGTTCAGGTCCCGGCGAGCGGTGCCCGCAATCGCGTAGGCCACCACGAGCGGCGGCGAGGCCAAGTAGTTAGCCTTTACCTGCGGATGGACACGGCCCTCAAAGTTTCGGTTGCCGCTGAGCACTGCAGAAACCACCAAATCGCCCTTGGTTACAGCGGCGGCCACTTCATCAGGCAGCGGACCACTGTTGCCTATGCAGGTAGTACAACCGTAGCCCACCGTATGGAACCCGAGCTTTTCCAGATACGGCGTCAATCCCGCATCGCGGAGATATTCAGTCACCACGCGCGAACCCGGCGCGAGGCTGGTTTTCACGAACGGCCGGACGCTGAGGCCCTTCTCCACTGCCTTCTTCGCCAGCAAGCCCGCCGCCACCATCACCGACGGGTTCGAAGTGTTCGTGCAACTGGTGATGGAGGCGATCACTACCGAGCCGTGCTGCACCGTGTCGCTATTTCCATGCGCGGGCTGCGCGACGGGCTCGATCTTGTCGCGGAATGCCCCTACGAATGAGTCCCACACCTTTGAGAGCGGCACGCGGTCCTGCGGGCGCTTGGGCCCGGCCAGGCTCGGTTCGACGGTATTAAGATCAAGGGTGAGCAAATCGGTGAATTTCGGCTCCGGCATGGCATCGGTACGGAAGAGCCCCTGCTCTTTCGTGTAGCGTTCAACGAGATCAATCAGATCATCGGGGCGTCCCGTTCGACGCAGGTAAACGAGCGTTTCGGCATCGACCGGGAAAAAGCCCATCGTCGCGCCATATTCGGGGGCCATGTTGGCGATGGTGGCGCGGTCCGCGAGTCCCAGGCTGGCCATGCCTTCGCCGCAGAACTCTACAAACTTGTTGACCACGCCCTTTTTCCGCAGCATTTCGGTCACGGTGAGTACGAGGTCGGTCGCCGTCGCGCCCTCCCGCAGTTGCCCCAGGAGCCGGAACCCGATCACCTCCGGCAACTGCATGTAGTAGGGCTGACCAAGCATGACGGCCTCAGCTTCGATGCCGCCCACGCCCCAGCCCACAACGCCGAGGCCGTTAATCATGGTAGTGTGGCTGTCAGTTCCGACGAGGCTGTCCGGGAACGCGGTGACTGTGCCTTTGGAATCCCGACGGCCCACCACCGGCGCGAGATATTCGAGGTTGACCTGGTGTACAATTCCGGTTGCGGGCGGTACGACGCGGAAATTGTTGAATGCGTTCTGACCCCAGCGAAGGAACTGATATCGCTCCAGATTGCGCGAAAACTCCAGGTCCACGTTGATGCCCAACGCGCCCGGCGAGGCGAAGGCGTCCACTTGCACGGAGTGATCGATCACAAGATCGACGGGAGCGAGCGGATTGATTTTTTTGGGGTCGCCGCCCAGGCGTTTGAGCGCGTCGCGCATGGCGGCCAGGTCCACCACGCAGGGCACGCCGGTGAAGTCCTGAAGCAAAACACGGGCGGGAACAAAGGGGATTTCGCGCTGACTGAGTAGCTTCGGGTTCCATCCGGCCACGAGCCGCACGTCCTCTTCCTTGACCGCGAAGCCATCGACGTTGCGCAGCACGCTCTCCAGCAATACTTTGATGCTGAACGGCAGCCCGCTGATTCCGCTGACCCCCTGCTGCTCCAGCTTGGGCAGGCTGCAAACCCGCACCCGCCCCGCTTTGGTTTGAATCGTTGTTTGAACTTCACTCTCCAAGCTCATTGCACTACTCCTCGTCGCCCCGTCGAAAACATCTCCTATGGATAGGATAACCGAAAAATGATGTTCGATCATCACCGTTGCCGAAATCAACCCGCTTCGTTATGGGCATCGATCTGCCTTGGCGGGCAGAGCTCTCCCTACACCTTCCCGATGGGTCGCGCGAACTCCGCCACGGCGGATAAATTCCGTTCGCGGATCGTTTGTCGCCAGCAGACCGGCTCGACCTTATAGTGCGGGCATGGCGTTGCCGCTTACCTATCACTGGCGGAACTTGTTCGTGCGGAAGACCACGACTTTGCTCACCGTGCTGGTGGTGGCGGCGGTGGTGGGCGTGTTCACCTGGCTCATAGGGTTTTCAGATTCGCTGCGCCGCTCGCTGCTCACTGCTTCAGACCCTCAAAAACTGATCGTTCTCAAGCGGTCGGCCACTTCGGAAAGCAACAGCGCCATTCCCGTGGAAGAATTCAACAAGCTCAATCAACTCACCGGCCTGGCCCGCGACCCGGCGACCAACCAACCGCTCATCAGCCCGGAGATGATGGTGCAGGTTTCCCTGCCTCGGTTGCGCGACGCGGGCAAGACCTGGGGAAACGTCGCTTTGCGCGGCGTGACCGAAGCCGCCTTCAAAGTCCATACCAACGTCACCACCAAGGGGCGGATGTTTTCGGCCGGATCGCGCGAGGTGCTGGTCGGCGCGACGGCGGCCAAGCAGTTTGGCGGGCTCGACGTCGGCAGGACGATTCCACTCGGTTACGGCGGCGACCGCGAGTACACCATCGTCGGACATTTTTCCGCGGGCGGCGGTCCGCTGGAAAGCGAAATCTGGGGTTATTTGCCCTCGCTGATGAACGCCTACAATCGGACGATGTATTCGTCGGCATACTTGCGGCTGGCGGAGGGCGTGGGTGCTGACGCGGCGATTGAGACGATCAAAGGGCCCGCGATTCAGCTTGAAGCCCGCACCGAAGGGCAATACTGGGAGCAGCAATCCTCGAACATCAAGACGTACCTGACGATCACGCGGATGTTGGTGATCGTGATGTCGCTGGCCGCGGTTTGTTCGATTGCCAATACGATGTTCGCGATGGTGGCCGGTCGCGGGCGGGAAATCGCCATGCTGCGAACCATCGGCTATTCCGGACGGCAGATTCTCACCGGGTTTGTGTTGGAGGCGGTGCTGCTGACGCTGATGGGTGGAATTGTGGGTTGCCTGGGGTGTGTCACATGGCTTTGGCTCATGGGAAACACGAAGGACATGTTTGGCGCGAGTACCTTCACGACGCTCGCATTCGAGATTCAGCTCACGCCGCTTACCGCATTTTGTGCCCTGTCGTCGGTGACGGTCGTTGGCGTGGCGGGCGCGCTCATCCCCGCGATGCGCGCTGCCAACGTTGAGGTCATCAGCGCCCTTCGCGAACCCTGACCCTGTCCCATAATCGACGAGAACGGCAGAAATTTGACCTCGAAACTCGGTTTCTCTAAAATCAAAAAACGAGAGGAGTTATCTATGGAAGTCAAGCTGAAGCCCGAAACCGACCTGTTTGTGCGCGAGCAAGTTCACGCCGGAATGTACACCAGCATCAATGAAGTCATCGAACATGCCCTCGACATGCTCAAGCAACGCGAGCTGACTGAGGCTGAGCGCACCGCCAAGTTCGAACGGTTGCGCATGGACATTCAAGTCGGCATCGATCAATGCAATCGCGGCGAGTTCTCGCCTTGGAGTTCTGATGAAATTAAGGCAGAAGGTCGCCGCCGCCTAAGAGAAAAGAAACAGTAGCTTGGCGCGTGTATTCAAATCAGCCGAAGCGCGCATAGATGCATGCGAGATTTGGAGCTACATTGGTAATGACAACCCCAATGCTGCCGATTCCATCACGGACTTGCTCGAAGAAAAATTAGTTATGCTCGCCGAGTCACCTGGAGTGGGCACAAAGCGGGATGAGCTTTCCGAAGGGCTGCGAAGCTTCGCAGTTCGGCCGTTCATCCTTTTCTATCGGTCGGCGCCTGGCGGTATCGAACTTGTGCGTATTCTCCACGGCTCACGCGACCTTCCCAAAGAATTTCATGCCTAACATACAATCTGGCGGAGATGCTGAAACTCATTTATCTGTATCGCAATCTCACTCGCAACATGCTGAGGACGGGACTGACCTGCGCGGCCGTTGCGCTGCCGATCATGATTTACGTTCTCTCCTCGGCCGTGATCGACGGGCTGGGGCGGTTTCTCGATAACTCGTCCAGGCAGCTTCGGCTCGTCGTGGTGCATAAAGCGTCCATCATCAATCCTCTCCCGGTCGGGTATCGATCGAAGATTGAATCCCTCGACCCAACGAAAACGCGCATTTCGTCCGTCTGCGGTTTGCGCTGGATCGGCGGAAAAATCCAAAATCAACCACAGCCCCTTTCCACGCTCGCCGCCCAGCACGATACCCTGGAGGCCACGTTTCCCGACATGAATCTCACCCCCGAGGAAATCGACGCATGGAACCGCGACCGCCGGGCCATCATCGTGGGCGACGCGACCGCACGACAACTGGGGTGGCAGAAAGGCAGCCGCATCTCGATCCACCCGTCCGTGCCGCCCTATTCGCCGATGGAGTTCAATGTGATCTCGACGGCTCCCAACGCCACCGACAAGATCACCAACTTCTTCCGGCTCGATTACCTGGAAGAGGAACTCAAAAAGCAGATCGACATCACCGTGCCCGGCTGGACGCCCGACGGCTGGGTGAGTTTTATCTTTGTCAAATGTGCGACGAAAGCCGACCTGGATTACTTTCGCAACGCGATCGACGAACTCTTCGCCCGGTCGGGAGATGAAACCAAAACCCAGGACGAAAAGACGTTCATGATGGATTTCATCAATCAGCTTTTCAATCTGCCTCAAAACCTCGCGATCCTGTCCGCGGTGACCATTTTCGTGGCGGTCATGGCCGCCGCGAATACCATGAGCATGAACATCCGCGACCGGCTCAACGAAATGGCTACGCTGAAGTCGATGGGGTTTAGCGCCAGGTCGCTGTTTGGGTTCATCCAGATCGAAAGTCTCTTATTGTGCGCCCTGGGCGGCGCAATTGGCGCAGCGGTTCCCTACGTTGCTTTCACGCACACGACGCTGCGGAATTACCAGGTTCCGCTCATTCAGACGCTGGAAATCTTTCCGAGCGTATGCTTTCAGTCTTTGCTGATTGCCGTGGCGATCGGCTTGCTTGCCGCAGCCTGGCCGGCATGGTCTGCGGCACGACTCCATGTGGTGTCCGCGCTGAGAAATCTGGAATAACCCCTTTTGTCCCATTGGGTTACGGGGCAGGAGACCGATGGCTTTACCGCTCTATTACAACTGGCGAAACCTGCTGCGGCGAAAGACGAGCGTCTTGCTGACGTTCCTCGTCGTCGCCGTGCTGGTTCTCGTCCTGTCCGTGCTCCTTTCTTTTGTCGCCGGCATTCGCGCCTCCCTGTCGGCCACCGGCTCCTCGCGCAATATCATGGTCATCAAGCCCGGCGCCACCGCCGAAAGCACCAGCCTGCTTATGCAGGAAGACACCAATAAGCTCGTACAAACCGCAGGGATCGCCATCGACCCGAAACTAGGCCAACTCATCAGCCGCGAGCTGTGCGTGCAGACGACGCTGCCCCGGACCGCAGCGGGCGGAGGATTGGCCAATGTCGCGGTGCGCGGCGTCAACCCCGAAGCCTTCGCAGTGCACACGGAACTCCGCCTGATCGAAGGCCGCATGATGGAACAAAGTCAGCAAGAGCTGATCGTCGGCAAGGCGGCACAGGATCGCTACGCAAATCTGAGGCTCGGCGACGAAATCGCCCTGGGCCGGGCCGGCAATCGAATCTTCAAAGTGGTAGGCGTGTTCGACGCCGCCAAAGGCGCACTCGAAAGTGAAGTCTGGGCACCGCTTACCATTCTGCAAAATGCCTACATTCGCCCCTTTGTCTCCAGTGCCGTGTTGCGTCTGGATGAGTCGGCAGATTGGGAACAAGCGGTTCGGTACATCAACGGACCTGCCGTTGAGCTCGAAGCCAAAAAAGAAACGTACTATTACCAGGAGCTTTCCAGCAAGACCCAGGAGATCGTCGTCCTGACCACGGTACTGGTGGGGATCATGGGCATCGGCGCGGCCTTCGCCGTGGCCAATACCATGTTTGCCGCCGTGGACGGCCGTCGCCGCGAAATCGCCATGCTCCGCACTATGGGATTCACCAAGCCCGCAATTGTCTTCTCTTTTTTGGTCGAATCGATGCTGATTTGCGGCCTCGCTTGCATTGCGGGCTTGCTCCTGAGCCTGACCATCAACGGCACGCGCCAGGATTTCTTATCGGACACCACCTGGACGGTCCTGGCGTATGAACTCAAGGTTACTCCCCAGATCTTTTTGGTCTCGCTGATCACCGCATTGATTGTCGGGTTTTGCGGAGCGTTGGCGCCCGCGTTCAAAGCCGCCCGGACGCAAATTCTCGAGGCCCTGCGCAAAGCCTGAATCGGCACTATAATCCGCGAATGGCAGCCAACGACATCCAGGGCCAATTACGAAGCCTGGCCATCCCCAAGGATCAACGCCCCGCTGCGGGAACCGCATCGCGCCGCACACGACGCACCGGGCTGACAATGACCCTCGTGTTTTTGGCGGCCTTGGGCGTCGCAGCGTACCTGTACCGCGATGCTCTCGCGTCGTTCGTGGGCGGCCTCCGCGCCGACCCCGGCGAAGCAGGCTCGATCCGCTTCATTCTGGTCACTGCCACTGACCCCGCCGCGCCGCAACCGGTTCTCACCGCAACGGGAAGGATTGTTTCGGATCATCGTGTGGTGGTGGCGACGAAAGTGTCAGGCCAGATCGTTGAAATGTTCTTCGAGCAAGGCGATCGCGTCGAGCAGGGTCGGCTTCTCGCTCGCATCGAGGACGTTCTGTACCGTGCACGTCGCGACGAGGCCGCCGCGCGGTTGCTGCGTTCGCAGGCCAACCTGGAATTCCAAAGAACCAACTTCAAACGCGTTTCGGACCTCGTGCAAAGCGCCAGCGCGCCGGATATCGAATTCGCCGATGCGAAACGCTGGCTGAGCGACGCGGAAGCCGCAGTCGCCGCTGACCAGGCTGCACTTGCTTCGGCGGAGAAGTTTTTGCGCGACACCCAAGTGGTCGCACCCATCGCAGGCGTGGTGCTTACGCGCAATGTGGAAGTCGGCGATTTCGTGGCCGCCGAAGGCGGATTGGGCGCGCAGGCGAATGCGGCTTTTGCCACCATCGCGGACATGGGCAAACTCCGCGTGGAAGTGGATATCAGCGAGCTAGACATCACCCGCATCCGCAAGGACATGCTCGCTTTGATCGTCCCCGACGCCTACAAGGACCGAAAGTACAACGGACGTGTAATGTGGCTTGACCCTGGGGCGAACTACTCCAAGGCCACAGTGCAAGTCAAAGTCCGAATCGACGCACCCGATGAGTTCCTTCGCGTCGAAGGCTCCGCTCAGGTCTCATTCTTGTCGGAGCCGGCGAGTGTCGCCGCGGACAGTAAGCAGACCATTTGGATTCCGGCCTCTGCGGTCGTTCTCGACTCTACCAACGCTTCCGGGGTGGTGTTCGTCAAATCGGATAATCGCCTCCACAAGACGCCGGTGAAAATCGGCCGCAAAGTCGGCGACCGCCACGAAGTAATCGAAGGACTCTCGCCGGGCCAATCCATCGCCGCCGACGGCCTCGACAAGCTTACGGACAATCAGCGTATCCCAACCTGACCGACTTCGCTTGCTTTTCCTCGCCTGTGGCGTGACACTTTGCGGCCAACGGGTCCTAGACGGCCCCACCCAACTTTCTATCGGAGCAAGTGCATGAACGATGGTTCTTCGTCTGCGACCGGCGGCGCGCCCACCCACAAGCCATACGTCCCCGCCGAGGCGAACATCCCCGAAATGGGCGTCGCCCCGATTCTGGTCGGCGCGATCCTGGGCATCATTTTCGGTGCGTCCTCGCTCTACCTCGTGCTTCAGGTCGGCATGACGGTTTCTGCTTCGATTCCGATTGCAGTCCTGTCCATCACCCTGTTCCGCCTGTTCAAGCCGATCTTTGGTCGCAACTCGACGATTCTTGAAAACAACATCGTTCAAACCACCGGATCGGCCGGCGAGTCGATCGCCTTCGGCGTGGGCGTCACCATGCCGGCACTGCTCATCCTGGGCTACGACCTCGAACTCACCCGCGTCATGCTGGTGGCCGTGCTCGGCGGGTTGCTCGGCGTGCTGATGATGATCCCGCTCCGCCGCGTCTTCATCGTCAAACAGGCGGACAAGCTCATCTATCCGGAAGGCGTCGCCTGTGCCGACGTGCTCATCGTCGGCGAAAAAGGCGGCGCCTCGGCCAAGACGGTTTTCGCCGGTTTCGGCCTCGGCTTCCTCTACATGTTCCTGATGAAAGCCCTGAAGTTCTGGCCGGATGAGCCGTCGCGCGACTTGAAGTTTACCCGCAGCGATGGATCAACTTCTTTCGAGTTCAAAGGCGCACACGTCGCGTTGGAAGCCTCGCCTGCGTTGCTCGGAGTTGGGTACGTCATCGGGCCGCGTATCGCCTCGATCATGGTGGCCGGCGGAATTCTCGCTTCATGGGTTCTTACGCCCGCGATCGTACTCTTTGGAAGCAGCCTGGCAGAGCCTTTGTATCCCGCCCTGAAGCCGATCAGCCAAATGTCCATCGGAGAGATTTGGCACGATTATGTTCTTTATATCGGTGCCGGAGCAGTCGCCGCCGGCGGTATCATCAGCATGATGCAGTCCCTTCCAACCATCGGGTCATCCCTTCGTGCAGGCTTTAGCGATCTGGCCTCGGGCGCTGCGGCGACCGCAAATTCATTTCGGACATCCCGGCTCGACCGCGACATGTCCATGAAAGTCGTCGTCCTTGGTTGCCTTGGGCTGGTTCTGGCGATCTGGGCCGCACCCATGTTGAACATGAATCTCGCCGGTGCGTTGCTCATCGTTGTTTTTGGTTTTCTGTTCGTCACGGTTTCTGCGCGGCTTACGGGCGAGATCGGTTCCTCCTCGAACCCCATCTCGGGCATGACCGTTGCCACCCTGCTGATGACCTGCCTTATTTTCGTCGCCGTTGGCTGGACGGGCGAGGTCTTTCGCCTGATGGCGGTGTCCGTTGCGGGAATCGTTTGCATCGCCTGTTCAAACGGCGGCACGGTCGCTCAGTGCCTAAAGACCGGCCAGATCGTTGGTGCAACTCCAAAATCCCAGCAAATCGTTATATTAATCGGTGCACTGACTTCCGCGCTGGTCATCGGCGTGACCCTACTCCTATTGAACGACGCAGCTACGGTCTACACCAAGAAGAATCTGCCCCAAACCACGGTTGATGTCGCAAAACTAAGCGAAAAACAGAAGGTAAGCGGACCATACGCAGCAGAAGATTCCAAAGAGTACGCAGTATTACAGGCTCGCGCCGACCAAATCAAAGGTGTGCCCGCCGGAAAGTATCTGGTAGACGAAACAGGACACATTCAATACTTCGTCGATCCCGGCATCAATGGCCGCCTCGAAGCCCAGGACGATGGCTCGTCCGTTGACAAGTTCAACGCCCCAAAGGCCACGCTCATGGCCTTCATTGTCGATGGAATTCTCACCCAAAAGTTGCCCTGGTCGCTCGTTCTTCTGGGTGTGGCGATAGCCATCGTGCTCGAACTCAGCGGTGTTCCCTCGTTGCCCTTTGCCGTGGGCGTCTATTTGCCACTGTCTGCTTCGACGCCAATCTTCGCGGGCGGAATGATGCGCTGGCTCTCCGATAAATGGAGCAATCGCAGCGCCGCAGAAGCGGAGATGAGTCCGGGCGTCCTCCTTTCTTCCGGCTACATCGCCGGCGGAACCATCGCCGGAATCGTCGCGGCATTGCTTGGGATCAAGTTCAAGGCATTGGAAAAATATGGTCCCTCTTTGCTCGGAGAATGGGCTTCAAGCCCGGCATTTAGTGCGATTACGTTCGGAGTGCTGACCATCTTCCTGCTGTTTGTAGGCAGCGGTTGGTTGCTGAAGGAAAAACGATAAGGAAAGAACATCCATGAAAGACAAGAAGATTTGGTGCGGATTGGCGTTATTGGCCATGACAAGTCCAACCTGGGCGACACCCGAGGACGATTTCAAAAAGCTCCGCGATGACTATGTCGCAAAATTCCGTCCACTTTCCATCGAATCGGAGACCGCGTGGTGGGAGGCGAGCACCACCGGCGATCAGGCGGCCTTCGATCGCCGCCAGGCCGCGCAGGGCAAACTCGTCGAGCTGCACTCCGACAAGGCCCGGTTCAAGCAGATCGAAGCCCTCAAGTTTCCGCAACCCAAGGTCACCGACCCCGTGCTCATTCGCGAACTCGACGTGATGTATCGCAACCACCTTTCCGGCCAGGCCGACCGCGAATTGCAAAAGCAAATCATCTCGCTCGAAACCAAAATCGAGCAGACCTTCAATGCCCATCGCGGCAAGGCTCAGGGGAAGGAACTCACCGAAAACGAAATCCGCAAAATGCTTTCGGATTCCAAGGAAAGCAAGGAAGTCGAGGCCGCATGGAAAGCCTACATGACCGTCGGCGACAAGATTGGCGGCGAGCTTACCGCCCTCGTGCAGCTCCGCAACGAGCTTGCGAGCCAACTGGGTTTCAAAAACTTCTTCGAATACAAAATGAAGCTACAGGAACTCGACGGCGCTGAACTGGTCAAAATGTTCGACGAACTCGACACCCTCACCGGCCCGCCCTTCGCACAGCTGAAGAAGGAAATCGATGCGGCGATGGCCGCACGCTTTGGCATCAAGCCCGAAGAACTCCGCCCCTGGCACTTCGGCGATCTGTTCTTCCAGGACGCACCCACCACGGAAGGCGTGAACTTCGACGATGTCTACAAAGACAAGGACATGCTCGCCATCACCAAGGACTACTACAACAGCATGGGCCTGCCCGCCGACGACATCCTCGCCCGCAGCGATCTCTACGAAAAACCCGGAAAGAGTCAGCACGCGTTCTGCACCAACCTCAACCGTGCCGATGACATTCGCGTTCTCTGCAATCTCAAGCCCAACGCCTACTGGGCCGACACGCTCGTCCACGAACTGGGCCACGGTGTCTACGACAAGTTCATCAGCAAGGACGTGTCCTATTTGCTCCACGAGCCTGCTCACAGCCTGACCACGGAAGGCTACGCCATGATGACCGGTGCGATGACCAAGAACGAGGACTTCCTCGTCAAGGCCGTCAAGGTTTCACCCGGTGAAGCGGCCGGCCTCGCCCAGGCGGCCCGCAAGGCGCTCCGCGCGGAAAAGCTCATTTTCGCCCGCTGGGCCCAGGTCATGATGCGGTTTGAAAAGGGGATGTACGAAAACCCGTCGCAGAATCTCGGCGACCTCTGGTGGACACTCAAGAAGCGCTACCAATTGCTGAGTCCTCCCGAAACCACGAACCGCCCGGACTACGCCGCCAAAGTCCACGTGGCCACCGTGCCGGTCTACTATCACAGCTATTTGCTGGGCGAACTTTTCGGCACCCAGGTCCACGCCTACATGGCCAAGAACATTACCGGCGTGGATGACTCAGCCAAAACCTCGTTTTACGGCGACAAGAAAGCCGGTGAATATTTGAAGGAAAAGGTATTCGGTCCCGGCAATTTGTATCCGTGGAACGAACTGGCCAAACGCGCAACCGGCGAGCCGCTATCGCCCAAGGCCTTCGCCGCCATTTACCTCCGGTAAACCGTCCCCCCTCCCAGGGGGGACTACCTCGTTGTTCTACACAAGTAGTGGTTCGCTTCGCACTCCTGGGCCGAAGAGCCGCCAGCATAGGGCGAAGTCATACGGCTCCCATTAATTAATGGCGCGGCACGAATGGGAGGGCGAGCCTCCCGGCGAGCCGCGGCTTAGCAGGAGCTTCGCCCTCCCGATCATCGCACAGCGCTATTATTTATTGGGATTGGTATCAGGCTGAGCTTACGCGTTCGCCGCGCGCCGCCGCATGACCACGACCGTTCCTGACCGTGAATCGATCGCCTCCGCACGCAGGCTGAAAGCCTGCACTATAGTAGCCGGTGGCAAGCGCAGCGCCGCCACCGGTTCAGAACGACCACCAACCGTCACGACCCTGAATGGGTCGCCTAACCATCGTGCCTTTAGCCGACCCTTACAGGGTCGAATGATTGTGATGTCGTCGATTTCCGTGGGCGGCGCGATGCTTGCCCACGGCTACTGTAGCCCAGCCTTTCAGGCTGAAGGCGCTATGTCGCAAGCCGAGCTTACGCGTTCGCCACGCGCCGCCGCATGACCACGACCGTCCCTGCTGTGACTGTGAGGAGCCCCATCGCGACGAGGCCCCACTCCGAGATTGTTGGACAAGCAATTCCGGGTGGACAGTCCAGCTCGATGATCCCCCTCACGTTTCGAATGAAATCGTTGTCGTGAAGCTGGTTGCGGCCCCAGAACCCAGGCTCACCATGGTCTGCACCAAGTATGTAGGCATGGTTTAGCGAATATGAATTCCAATTAGGATGCAAGTTCGTGTATCCGCATATTTCGCCGTTTTCCCAACCCCATCCGGCTCCCGCGTCACGATATCCGATCCATGCATTGTTTCCTTCGCCGGAGCGCTCAGTCGCACCGGCTGCTATGGTTGCCAACTGCGTCACCCAACTGTTCTCCTCCTGACTACAAATCGTCGTAAGGTAGCCACCTGCTGCGGTGGCTTCATCGTTCGCCTGCACCCAAGTACCAAAGGAAGTTGTGAGCCGATACCAGTGCCCGGTGCTGGGGTTGTAGGTCCAGTCGCCATATGCTGACGCGCTGGATGTTAGGACGATCACGGAAAAAAGCGTGCGGTTTCTGCGAAACATTTTCCTCTCCTTTTCGCCGACCACTGGGGTCGGAATTACCTCCCGGCGATGAAGTGCGAACCGCGTGGTGCGACATCGCGCCGAGTGTCCGATGTCGCCACTGCCATAGCAGTGAATATGCACAGATTACCCCCCCCCTTGAAATCACAAGGAAAATCCGCGGCAAATTCGCGATTAATTAATGAGCGAAACTGGTATGGCGGCTTTCTCAAAAACGGGAAACGATAATCCGAACCCCAAGCGTCAGCGCGGGGCGGTGACTGCGGATTTTTTTGCATGAGCGTCCGGTAAAACCGCCCGTCGCTCGCGCTCGGGGTTCGGTTTGGAACTCAAGTTCGCTAACCCGGATTATTCGTACTTATCTCTAACAGGCGACCTCCCGTCGCAATTCGTCCACTCCATGACGATCTTCCACGTGCATCCTGCGTCTCCCTTCAAAAGACTTCGACGCATCTTGCGCAAATTAAAGCCTGGCGCTAGGGAGCGCTGTTATTTTTTGGGATTGGTATGAGATGTGTACAACAACGAGGGCGTTGCCCAGGGCTGGTTTACCAACACGCCTTCGGCGTGTTCAACGATTGCGCGGGGCGTTCAACGATTGCGCGGAGTGTTCATCGCTCGCGAGAATACTATGGTAGCGAATCAGTTCAGCGAGTTGTTTCGGAGGGGATGAGTTCGAAATCGATGCGGAAGGGCTGGGGGCCTGCGTCGTTCACCTCGAGCTGGAAGATGAGCAGCGCGTTGCAGGGAAAGTCCACGCCCAAAAGCACTTCGAACGGAGCGGCGACCCCCTGACTCACAGGCACGCTGTCGGGATTCGCCGCATCGATGGCGAAGAATTCGACGCCCTCGATCAAGGCATCCTGGGCGACATCCGCGGGATTGGTTGAGTCGATCAGTGCCAACAATCTGGGCCCGCCTATGCTGAACACGCGGGCGCACTTGAAGTCGAGCGAACCGCCGTCCGCATTACCCTCAAGCACGCGAGCGCCATCGAGTTCGAATTGCCGGAAGAAGTCGGGCTGGGCATCCGTGCCGGATTGATCGTACGAGCCGAGCGTCAGGACGGCCCGGTGGGGCGTGTTGTTGAGCACGATGACGCCGATGCTGCCTCGACGCCCACCCGCCGTATCGCCTCCAAGCGACGCGGTCAGGTTGACCCACGCTTCGCCGCAGCCCGCGGCGGAAAGGAGTGCAACCGCGCAAATCGTGTTGGCCAGGATACCGTGTGTTCGCATGACGGCGATGGTACCGCATGGCTAAGCGGCGGGCAAAAGCAATGTAAGCGTTCCGGGGGTGTCGCTTCGCTCAACCCCCGCATCGGGCTCCCGCCTTGGTTGCCCTCATTTCTATGACCCCTCAGGGGTCATGTCATCGAAGCGAGCGAGCCAGCGTTCCATGCGGAGTGCGAATCCGCAGGCCAGCACGGCCAGTAGTGCGTTGGTGAAGTCGATGGGTTTGCTGGCAAGAGTCGCGGAGAGGAACTGCATCCCGAAGTAGAAGCCAATGACGATGAGCGAGGAGACCACACGAAAGAACGGTACGCCGGCGCGTCGAAAGGCGGCGGCAAGCGTCCCGGCCAGCAAGCACGCGGGGACGATGACCGAAAGGGAGCGTGCTCCGGCGAGCGACGCGGGCTGGAGCCAAAGCGACTGAAACGGGAGTGACCAGCCGGAGGAGATGAATGCAGTCGGGGAACCATGCAGCCTGGGGAAGAGACTCAACCCGAGAAACAGGAATTGGATGGCCGCGGCGGCGAACAAGAGGGAAGTCGAGATCGGTCTGCGCCTGACGGCATCGGATCGGACTGGAGGGTGGCCCGCAAGGAATGCCGCAGTCCATGCGCCGAAGAATGCGCCCATTACACGGATGATTGCGGTGGCGAGTTCGGGCACATGCGACCTGGTGAACAACTGAAGACATTCGATCAGGCAGGCGAGGATCAGTCCGTGCTGAAGGCTTGCGCGGAGCGATTGAACGTGTGATCGACCCTGCCCGCGAGCGTCTTTGGCGATGAGGAAGCCCAGCACCGCAAACCAGGCCGCCCCGCAAAGTTCGTCGGTGATGGCGGCCAATCCGGAGGGGAAGCCAAACAGTTGAATTCGTCGGAACGAAGCGTGAAGCTGCTCGGTGTTGGTGATGAAGTCGAAGGGGACGAGATGGTAGGCGAGCAGGGCGGATGAAATCGCGATGACGCACAGGCCCAGAGGGCGCTCGCGGAATTCTCGAACAGCCGCATGAACGAACTTTTCCTTGCAAGCCAAGAGCAAGGCGCATGCGATTGCGCCGAGAGTCGCGCCGAACCCGTTCAGCAGACAATCGGTTGCGGAGCTGACCCGCTGTGGGATGAGGGCTTGCAGCATCTCGACCGCAAGACTCAAAGCGGAACAAAGTACGACGGTTCCAACGGCTTCCATGGCGCATTTGCGTCTCGAAAGACAAAAGAGTCCGGCGGCAAGGACCGCATAGGCAAAAACATTGACGGCAACGTCCTCGGGCGTGGTGTCGCGGAATTGCAGGAGTGAGCCGGCGAGATGGGAAACGGTCAGGCGGCCGGGATCGAAACGAAATGGGATGAGTGAACCGTATAGGATTGCCAGAACGAGCAATACCGCGATGGTTCCGCGGCGCAGGACGACAAGACCGTCGATGAACAAACCACGACCATGGGCCGGGTCCGCAAATAATTTTGTACCGGTTGAGACTTCCCCCAATGCTGCTTCCTTCCCCTGTGAGCAGAGCAGCCGCCCCGCGAGGCGCGTGCGGCCGAGTTTACTCTGATCCTAGGGCAAGGAGGATGCCGGGATGGGATGGGTGTCCGATCGCCTTAATCAGGCGGACTGGGTCCGATAGTTTCATGCGGGCGAAACGTCGAATGCGTTTGATTCACGGATAGTGAGAAAGAATGGAGGTTGGGATGATGAGGGTGGGTTTGCGGTTTAATGAGGTTGTTGCGGTGAAACGGCAGCGCGTTCACGACACCCAACATTCGACGGTAGCGCCAAAACCCGCTGATAACCGGACCGTAGTGATGGCAAACCCCTTTTGATCGTGTTGCGCATGGATATACACCGACCAAGGTCATCGATCCCATAGCACGGTTTGGGCATCGAACACCGGCCCCTCGGTGCAACAGAGTTGATACCGCCACCCCGCGGCGTCGTTCGTGTCACGCACTGGCACGATGCACGACTGACACATTCCAGTCCCGCAGGCCATGTTCCGCTCCACGCAAACGTAACATTCGATGTCGCGCGCGGAGCAAAACTCGGCGACGAATCTCATCATCCGCTCCGGTCCGCAAGTGTACACCACGAGCTTTTCGCCCGGCATTGCATTCGCTTCTGCATACGCCGTCAGCGCCGCTCCCACGTGCCCGCGAAAACCCAGCGAACCGTCGTCTGTGCTGATCACCACCGGCGTTGCGACCTCCGCGAACTCGCGAGCGCTCAGCGCGGCCTTTCGCGCATCCATCGCCGGCAGCGAATCCGCGTCCAACTCCAATGCCAGCAAATCTCGCGATTGCGCTCCGCAAAACGCCACCGTCTGCTTTCCGCTTTCGTGCAGCGCCTTGGCCAGCCACACCAACGGCGGCAACCCCACTCCACCCGCCACCAGCCATGCATTCGGCTTGCCGCCCGAAATCGGAAACGCCCGACCCAGCGGTCCCATCACGCTGATCGCGTCGCCGCTCTTGAGCGACGCCAGCCAGTTCGTAGCCTTCCCCACCACCCGGTACATCACATCGACATCAACGCCATCCCCCCGCCGCACCAGCCCGGCAACGCTAAACGCCCGGCGCAGCAGCGGCGATTTCCAATCACTCAACCACGAATCGTGGGATGCCGCCCACGGATCATCCTCGATATGGTAAGGGTCCGTAGACGTGGCCGACGGACAAAGATGAACGAACTGCCCAGGCCGCGCGTCATCGAAGTGCGGCACGCGCATCGTCATTCGATAGTGATCGCGGCAGAAGTTTCGATTGTGTACGACAGCGCCCTTTTGAATGATCTGCCTGCGTGCCGATGGCGTGAGCGTGTGAGTCATGTTACGCGAGCGATCATAAAAAACTTCCGGGATCGCAGCAAAGGCCACGACCCCGGAAGTTCGCCACGGCTCAAGAAGCCGCAAGTTGTAAACGCGATCGGCGTTCCGTCCCGACCGTAAGCGTTATTTACGCCGTCATTCCTCGTTCAGCTTGTATCGCCAGGTGCCCGCCCTGTCAACAAAAACACCCTGTTTGTTGTTCCACGGTGCAACCGTAAGCATTTATGTAATCAATGGTTACGGGCTGTCAGATTTTCTGAAAAATAATGGCGTCCGTACCTGATGGACCGATGGATCAGAGCCCGGCCCCGGCAAGCCCGGGCCGGAATGCAATCCCGCGCTCGACCAGCAATGCCCTATGCCCGGCTGGATCGCCAAAAAGGTTACCGTAGCGGACGCCAGATGCCTCGCCTCTTTGCGGTGCCGATGCCGAATGCCGCCCCTCTTTGCATGGGGATTACGGGGGATCAGGTGAAGCACTCAAGTGTCCTGTGTTGGGGCCACCCGTCTCCCCTCTTACAGCAAACATCGCGTCCACGAATGCGCTGCGACTGAGTCTTCATGGATTCTGACTCGCAGGAGGCTTCAGATGGTTGCGCAGCACGTCGATGAGCACGGCCGTGCACTCGTCTTCCGTCTTCGGTTTCGCTTTCGAGAATTCCTCCCAGTGCGAGTTCGACAAAACCTGGAACGCGACGTTGCCTTCGGCATCCACAATGTACGCATGGATGCCTACGGCCTCCGTCTTGCCGCCCAAATATTCGGGCAATAAGGCGTAGCGCGTGCCGATGGGGTTGGTTCGCACGAACTCCCCGAACTCCTTCGCCGATTCCCGCAACATCCTGGCCTGGTTCATTCGCCAGGGGCCCGTGATCGGCACTTGTCGGTCGGAGACCGTCGCGTTGGCCAGTCCGGCAGTGTTCAGGAACTCGGCCAACTTCGCCGCCGCGCCGTCGTCATAGGTGATGCTTGATCGCCGGAGAGCGGCCGGGAAGACGGTGACGGATGTCTTGCCAATGCTTTGCCGCAGCAACTTCTGCGCCGCCGGATCTGCACCGCCGCCACAACCGCCGGCAATCAGCATGGCGCCTACAAGAAACAGAATTCGCATCAAAAGGGACTTCTTCATGGGGTTTTTCCTTTCATCAATTGTTGTATGTAAGTACACACTTACGCTAACCGCAAAAAAAGACACGTCACTTCACGGGTTTTCCTTCAATCAGCACATGCCCCGCGTCGGCCATGAACCGTTTTCGCCCGGTCGGCTTGAGCAGGTTGAGTTCCTGGATAATGCTGGCCATCGTCCCCAATCCGATGACCGCCCATGCGGATATCTCGATGTCGGGTTGCCCTTGCCGCCGATCGGCATCGCGATAGGCCGAAATCTGCTCGCTGATGAACCGATGGAATTGGCGATACATGGTCCGAAGCGCCTGGCGGATCGCCGGGTCGTTGGCCTCGCTCAAGCCGGCGAAGACCAGGCGCTGCAGTCCGGATTCGCCATGATGCTCGGATTCGTACCGGAGCAACCGTTCCGCGGGGGGCTTTCCGTCGCCCCGCTCGGCCAGCAGCCGCTTCCACGTCTCAGCGCTGAGTGCGTACACGAACTCGATCGAGGCCACGAACATCGCCTTTTTGTCCTGCCATAGTCGGTACAGGATGTTCTCGCGGACCTTGCAGCGCCTGGCCAGTTCGGCCGTCGTCGTCCGTCGATAGCCCAGTTCGGCAAAGCTCTGCGCGACGATGGGCAGGAGCTGCCTGCGTCGCTCGTCGGTTTGGCTGGGTCTGGGCATGGCTATCGTCCATCCATCGGTTATGTGGGTGTACACTTACAGTATACCACGATTTTTGTCCGCGCCAAGTGTGAAAGAGTCGGGCGGCGGGCGGCCCAATAGTCGAAAGGGTCCGTGGGTACTCCGCGCTTGCTCCAAACCCCGTTTTAGACAGATCCAGGACAATCCAAACAAACGAGGCCGAATCCGGCGACATTGCATAGTGCGGTGTGAATTTCGGCGGAAGCAGCCTCCACAAAGCGATCGTATCGGGTGATACGCTCTTTTCCTTTGTCGCGGCCGCTCCACCGTTTCGGTGGGTATCCGTAACTTACGGATTCAGCTTCAGTTATGTCCACTGGGCGATACAGGACTTGAACCTGTGCGTATTGCGTTTTCTGAGCCAAAAACGAGGTTTTTTATGTCGTTTAGGTCAGCCGTTTAGGTCAGCCTGCTCCAATTCAGGATTCGAGCCTGTATTTACACGATGCCGCCAAGCCCAACCAGGTCATATGCTCGTAATCCGCCATGCGCACGTTCGTTCTGCGTGACATTCTCACTCGCTCCATTTCGGCTCGAAAAACTTAGGGATCACCTGTACGATGTGATTTTTGCATCGATCAGGACGCGTCCAACGATTACTGAGAATCTTGATGTTTGAACAAGCGTTCAAGAATATTGACGACATTCTTCGCAAGGAGGCCGGGTGTACCACCGAACTCGACTACACCGAGCAGACCTCCTGGCTGCTGTTTTTGAAATACCTCGACGGGCTGGAGCAGGACCGGGCCGACGAGGCCGCACTGGAACGCAAGAAATACACCTACCTCCTCGACAAGGCGTATCGCTGGGAAAGCTGGGCCGCGCCCAAAGGGAAGGACGGCAAGCTCGACCACAACGCTGCCATGACCGGCGACGACCTACGCGACTTCGTCAATCAAAAGCTCTTTCCCTACCTCCACGGCTTTAAGCAGAAGGCCACCGGCCCCAACACCATCGAATACAAAATCGGAGAGATCTTCGGCGAGATCAAAAACAGGATTCAAAGCGGCTACAACCTGCGCGAAATCATCGACCACATCGACGAGCTGCGCTTCCGCTCCCAAGCCGAGAAGCACGAGCTTTCCCACCTCTACGAGGCCAAGATCAAGAACATGGGCAACGCCGGTCGCAACGGCGGGGAATACTACACCCCGCGCCCGCTCATTCGCGCCATGATTCAGGTCGTCCAGCCCAAAATCGGCGATCGTATCTACGACGGGGCCTGCGGCTCGGCAGGGTTCCTCTGTGAGTCCTTCGACTTTCTCAAGAAAGACAAGTTGACCACGAAGGACCTCAAGACTCTGCAGGAGAAGACGTTTTACGGCAAGGAGAAGAAGTCGCTCGCCTACGTCATCGCCATCATGAACATGATCCTGCACGGCATCGAAGCGCCCAACGTGGTGCATACCAACACACTAACCGAAAACCTCGCCGACATTCAGGAAAAGGACCGCTACGACGTAGTGTTGGCCAATCCGCCCTTCGGAGGGAAAGAGCGCAAGGAAGTCCAGCAGAATTTCCCCATCCGTACCGGCGAGACGGCGTTTCTGTTCCTTCAGCACTTCATCAAAATCCTCAAGGCCGGTGGTCGCGGTGGCATCGTCATCAAAAACACCTTCCTCTCCAACACCGATAATGCCTCGGTCAGCCTGCGAAAGCTGCTGCTGGAAAGCTGCCAACTGCACACCGTGCTCGATTGTCCCGGCGGCACGTTTCAGGGCGCGGGGGTGAAGACTGTCGTACTCTTTTTTGAGAAGGGTGCCCCCACGCGGCAGGTCTGGTACTACCAGCTCGACCCCGGCCGCAACATGGGAAAGACCAACCCGCTCAATGACGAAGACCTTGCCGAATTTGTGAAGTCGCAAAAGACCCTCGCTGACTCGCCCAAGTCGTGGAGCGTGGACGCCAAGGGCATCGATCAGACGACCTTCGACCTCTCTGTGAAGAACCCCAACGGCGGCGAGGAAATCGCCCACCGCAGCCCCGAGGCTATCATGGACGAAATTGCCGCTCTGGATGCCGAAAGCGCCCAAGTGCTGGTCAGGATCAAGGAGCTTTTATGAAGATGCTATCCGTTGTGTTTGAAGAACACGAAATCCGCCGTGCTTACGACGAAAAGACCGAAACCTGGTTTTTCTCCGTCATAGACATCATTCAGGTGCTCACCCAACAACCGGACCACCAGGCGTCCAGAAAGTATTGGAAGGTTTTAAAAGGCCGCCTGGCTAAGGAGGGAAGTGAACTGGTAACAAACTGTTACCAGTTGAAAATGGCGGCGGATGACGGGAAGCAACGCCTCACCGACGTCGCAAACGCCGAAACCCTGCTGCGACTCGTTCAAAGCGTCCCCAGCCCCAAAGCCGAACCCATCAAGCTCTGGCTGGCCAAGGTCGGCTATGAGCGGATGCAGGAAATGGCAGACCCCGCCAGGGCGCTGGACCGCGCCCGAGAGACCTGGCAGAAACACGGCCGCAGCGACAAATGGATTCAGCAGCGCATGACCGGGCAGGAGACCCGCAACAAGCTCACCGACTACTGGGCCAATCACGACATCCAGAAAGGCGAGGAATACGCCATTCTCACCAACATCATCCATGAGGAGTGGTCCGGAGTCACGGTCCAGGACCACAAGGCCATCAAACGACTCAAAAGCCAGAACCTGCGCGACCACATGAGCGAAGCCGAGCTCATCTTTACCGCGCTGGCCGAGCTATCCACCCGGCAGATCGCCGAAACCGACAACGCCACCGGCATGGATGAAAACAAGGTCGCCGCCAAGACCGGCGGAAACATCGCCAAAAAGGCACGGCTGGAGTTGGAACAGAAAACCGGGCAACGCGTCGTCACCGGACAAAACTATTTGCCTCCGGCCAGAATGAAAAGAATCACAGGGCCGGGCAATGCGTGAACCTGCCGCGACGATCAATTGCGACTCTCCACGCCGAGAGCGCAAAGGTGCTGGAGGCGATTCGGGGAATGTTGTGAAGTGGATTCGCCACCAACTTCGGGACGTAACCACCAAGATCGGCAGCGGCGCAACGCCACGCGGTGGGGAGTCCGCGTACAAAAGCGAAGGGGTTTCTTTGATTCGGAGCCTCAACGTGCATGATGCTGGCTTTAGAATGAAAGACCTTGCGTTTCTTGATGATGTGCAGGCCGAAGAACTGGACAACGCAATCGTGGAGCCAGAGGATGTTCTGCTCAACATTACTGGAGCTTCTATCGCGAGATGCTGCATCGCCCCGCTCCACGTACTACCTGCGAGAGTCAATCAACATGTAACGATCCTTCGCCCAAAGAAGGGTACGCTGCTCCCCAAGCTGCTCCATTATCTGCTGATTTCGAAGGACTATAAGGATCAACTCTTACATGCGGGAGACGGCGCTGGAGCAACAAGGCAAGCTTTGACGAAGGGGCATCTACAGGAGTTTTGGATTCAATACCCGGAATCTCTCCCTGAACAGCGGCGGATCGTCGGCATCCTCGACGAAGCGTTTGAGTGCATCGCCACCGCCAAAGCCAACGCTGAGAAAAACCTCCAAAACGCCCGCGCCATCTTCGAGAGCCACCTCAACGCCGTCTTCACCCAGCGCGGCAAGGGGTGGGACAGAGTGACGTTGGAGACGCTCCTTGAACGAGGCTGGATTGAGAGCCATTTGGACGGCAACCACGGGGGCGACTACCCGCGCAAGGACGAGTTCATCAACGAGGGCGTGCCTTACATTTCGGCCAACTGCATGGACGACGAGCGTGTTGACATGACTCGCGCGAAGTATCTTTCGCCAAGTCGTGCGGCGCTTCTCCGCAAAGGCATCGCCAAAGACAATGACGTCCTGTTTGCTCACAACGCGACGGTCGGCCCTGTTGCCATACTGCACACGGATGAGCCGAAGGTGATTCTCGGGACTTCGCTCACCTACTACCGTTGCAACCGAAAGCACATTCTGCCGGAATATCTCGCCCACTACATGCGGTCATTCGGATTCAAGTCGCAGTATTTGCAGGTGATGAAGCAATCCACCCGCAACCAAGTCCCCATCACGAAGCAGCGGGAGTTCTTTCATGTCATCCCGCCGCTCGATGAGCAGAAGGAGATTGTTGGGACACTGGACGGGCTTTTTGAAAATGGCCAACACCTCGCCACGCTCTACGAGCGGAAGCTCGCCGCGCTGGAGGAATTGAAAAAATCGCTGCTGCACCAGGCGTTTAGCGGGAAGCTATGATTTGGGATGCGACCATGGCGAAACTCGGCCCCGAAGCAGCCTTGATCTTCCGTATCACGCACGTGAACAACGTGCCATGGATTCTGAAACATGGAATCCACTGTCAGACCAGCGATACCGTTGATCCGGGCTTCGTACCAATTGGTAGTGCCGAGCTGATCGATAAACGACTAACCAGGCTGGTGCCAATCGAGCCGGGCGGATCGCTCGCGGACTACGTCCCTTTTTACTTCACTCCTCATTCGGTGATGATGTTCAACATCAAGACCGGTTACAACGGGGTCATTCGGCGTCCAAATGATGAAATTGCGATCGTAGTGTCGTCCCTGTACAAGCTGAAAGAAACGCAGACCACCTTTGTCTACACCAACGCTCATGCCTACATGCAAGAAGCCGAATTCTACGCCGATCTGGCCGACCTCGACAAAGTTGACTGGAAGTTGCTTCAAAACCGGGACTTCAAAAAGGACCCGGAGGACCCAGGCAAGCTTGGCCGATACCAGGCAGAAATGCTTGTCCACCGGGCCGTGCCGGTCGATGCAATCTTAGGGATAGCTTGTTATGATGAAGTAACGAAAGCCAAGCTCGAAGGCCAGGTGCGAGGGGAAAGGCTGGAAATTCCCGTCAAGGCAATGCCGAAATGGTACTTTTGACATGATCCGATTCACGAAAGGAAATCTGCTCGAAGCCGACGTCGAGGCTATCGTCAACACCGTCAACACAGTCGGCGTCATGGGCAAGGGAATCGCGTTGATGGTGAAGGAGAGGTTCCCTGACAACTTCAAGGCCTACGAGGCCGCATGCAAGCGCGGCGAGGTCCAAATCGGGCACATGTTTGTAACGGGGTCGGAGCGACTTGATGGGCCACGCTGGATCATCAACTTTCCGACGAAAAAGCATTGGCGGCATCGCTCCAAGATCGAGTGGGTCAGCGAAGGTCTCAAAGATCTCCGCGCATTGATTCGCGATAAGCAAATTCATTCAATCGCAATTCCACCGCTTGGAAGCGGCAACGGCGGACTTGATTGGGCCGCTGTTCGTCCGCTCATCGTGGCTTCGCTGGAAGATCTCCCGAATATCGATGTTCTGATTTTTGAGCCGACAGCGAGATACCATAATGTCGCCAAGGGTCGCGGCGTCGAGAAGCTGACGCCGGCTCGGGCACTGATCGCTGAAATGATCCGGCGCTACGCCCTCCTTGGTCTTGATTGCTCGATCCTGGAAGTTCAAAAACTTGCATGGGTGCTCACTCGCGTACTTCATCGCATAAATCTTGGCGATCCTCTGAAGCTGAATTTCACGGCCGATCGGTATGGTCCCTTTGCTCCTGAACTCACGCACTTGCTGAATGCATTGGACGGAAGTTTTCTCCATTGCGAGAAACGATTGGCCGACGCATCCCCAATGGATTTGATCCAATTCGATGTCGATAAGCAATCACAGTTGACAACATTCTTTAGCTCGTCAGAGGGGGCGGTGTTCGTCGAAGCAATCGAACAGACCGACAAGATAATAGATGGGTTTCAATCGCCCTTAGGGATGGAAATTCTCGCAACGGTGGATTGGTTGTTGACGCGAGAGCACGCCGGTCCAACCGTGAAAGAAGTTCGAAGCGCTATTGAGAAGTGGCCGGCAGGTACGACTGCGGCCTTGCGGAAGCAACGGTTATTTACAGATAAATTGCTGCAATCATCGCTTGGACGTCTCAATCAATACTTCGGCCCTTATGAATGAAGCCGAGACCAGAGCCGAGCATATTGACCCAGCGCTCGCAGCGGCAGGCTGGGGCGTCATCGAGGGCAGTCGCATCCGCCGCGAGTATCCCATCACGCTTGGGCGGCTCGAAGGGTTGGGACGAAGAAGCAAGTCGGACAGCGCCGACTACGTCTTGGAGTTTCGCAACCACAAGCTGGCTGTGGTGGAGGCCAAGCCGTGGGATGCGCCGGTGACCGAAGGGGTGGGCCAGGCCAAGAAATATGCCGAGAAGCTGGCCATCCGTTTCACCTACTCCTCTAATGGCCAGGGCATTTACGGGATCGACATGCAGGATGGCCGCGAGGGGGACGTTGCGGCCTATCCGAGCCCGGACGAACTTTGGAATCTCATTTTCGCCGAACAGAACGAATGGCGCGATCGCTTCGCCGCTGTGCCATTTGAAGACCGGGGCGGTACGTTCGGGGCGCGGTATTATCAGGAAATCGCCATCGACCGTGTGATGGAAGCAATCGTTTCCGAGAAACCACGCATTTTGCTCACCCTCGCTACGGGGACGGGCAAGACGTTTATCGCGTTTCAGGTTGCGTGGAAACTCTTTCAATGCCGATGGAGCCTGGGCCGAGAGCCGACGCGCCGGCCACGCATCTTGTTTCTGGCCGATCGCAATATTCTTGCCGACCAGGCTTACAACGCTTTTTCCGCCTTTCCCGAAGATGCGCTGGTGCGGATTGCACCGGACGACATTCGCAAGAAGGGCAAAGTGCCAAAAAACGGCAACCTCTTTTTTACGATATTCCAGACGTTCATGAGCGGCCCCCTCAAGGACGGCCAGCCGTCGCCGTACTTCGGCGAGTATCCGCCGGACTTCTTCGACTTCATCGTGATTGATGAGTGTCATAGGGGCGGAGCCAACGATGAGAGCAACTGGCGCGGCATTCTCGAATATTTTGCGCCTGCGGTGCAGCTGGGTCTGACGGCAACGCCGAAGCGCAAGGACAACGTCGATACGTACAAGTATTTCGGCGAGCCCGTGTACGTTTACTCGCTCAAGGAAGGAATCAACGACGGATTTCTCACGCCGTTCAAGGTAAAGCAAATCTCCACGACGCTCGACGAGTATGTCTATGTGCCGGACGACAAACTGATCGAGGGTGAAATCGAAACCGGGAAGATTTATGGGGAACCGGACTTCAACAAGATCATCGAGATCAGGGAACGCGAAGCGCATCGCGTGAAGATCTTCATGGAGCAGATCAACCAGAGCGAAAAGACGCTGGTGTTTTGCGCCACACAGGATCACGCCCTGGCCGTGCGCGACCTGATCAATCAGATGAAAACGAGCAAGGATCCCAATTACTGTCAGCGAGTGACGGCCAACGACGGTGAGCTCGGCGAACAACACCTTCGGTCGTTTCAGGACAATGAAAAGACGATTCCGACTATTTTGACAACGTCGCAGAAGCTTTCGACCGGCGTGGATGCTCGCAATATCCGCAACATCGTTCTGATGCGCCCGATCAACTCGATGATCGAGTTCAAACAGATCATCGGGCGGGGCACGCGGCTGTTCGATGGGAAGGATTACTTCACGATCTACGATTTCGTGAAGGCGCATCATCATTTCAGTGATCCGGAGTGGGATGGTGAGCCGATCGAACCGGAGGAGCCGAAGGCATGCGCGAGATGCGGCTGCCGCCCTTGTGAGTGCGAAATCGCGCCGCCGCAACCATGTCCCGAGTGCGGCAAGAGGCCGTGCGAGTGTGCGAATGAGCCTTGCCAGGTTTGCGGGAAGCTCCGTTGCGTCTGCAACAAGAAGAGGAGAGCAAAAGTAAAGCTGGCCGATGGGAAAGAGCGAAACATCCAGCACATGATGGCCACGACGTTCTGGCACCCCGACGGCACCCCCATGTCCGCGCAGCAATTCATGGAACTGCTCTTCGGCAAGCTGCCGGAGTTTTTTAAGAGCGAGGAGGAATTGCGTGCGTTGTGGAGTGCTCCTGATACTCGCGCCAAACTATTGCAAGGCCTGGCCGAGAAGGGATTCGGTCGGGAGCAGATGGCCGAGATGCAGAGGATCATCGACGCCGAGAAGAGCGACCTTTTCGACGTGCTTGCTCACGTGGCCTACGCGGCTGCGCCGATGAGCCGCGAGGAACGGGCCACGAATGCGAGGGCCGAAATCAGCACCAGGTTCACGACCAAACAGCAAGTCTTTCTCGATTTTGTCCTGTCTCATTACGTGAGTGTCGGGGTGGAGGAACTTGACCAGGAAAAGCTCACCCCGCTGCTTCGTCTCAAATACCGCGATTCGATTGCCGATGCCGTGGCCGACCTTGGGAGGCCAGACGAGATCGGCAAGGTCTTCGCGGGGTTTCAGAAATATCTATACCAGGAGGTCGCGTGAGCTTTCGAATAACTTGGGCGAGCTCCCTTACTGGAATCGCTGGATACGCATGATGGCTCGAAGCAGAATCGCGATGGATTCGTTCGGAAGGATTTCCTGACGCCCACCAACTAGTTTAACATGCAGCGCGGTCCCGTCGTCTTCTGCCACTTCCGCAAGATTCGTTTTCACGTTCCGGCCGCGCTGATAATGAACCAAACATAGATCCCCTTCCCGAACATCTGCCTGCTTGCTTTCCTCGAACACGAAGATGTCGCCTTTCAGCCATTTTTGCGAAGATCGCGGCATTTGGAATGCAATGGTTGCTTTGTCGGTGGCCGGTATGGTCACTAAGCCCACCGCTTGCTCACTGTTTGGCGCACGCGTGAGGTCAAACCCTTCTTCCCACTGCCAAACGCTAAGCAGCAAGTGCCGACCCACGGTTGGGTCAAGAAATACCAAGTCCTTTGTCTTCTCCCGGGCGGCTTGTCGAACAAAATCAGCGAATGTGGGATCAAATTCGGGAGCCCGAAACCGCTTCTTCAGGAAATCGAAATGGGCGCCCGAGACTGCGATTTTTCCACTTTCCAACCTGCTGAACGCGGATTGCGAAATCTCGAAAAGGGAGGCGAATTCGGCCTGCCTTAGGCCGAGCGCCTTTCGGTAGCGTCGGATATCGTTTCCCGTGATCAATTCCTACTCCCTGCTGAGGATTCGCTGGGGGAGCATAGGACCCGCAGAGATTTGCGCCAACGGCCTATTGACATTATGCATTTATGCGTTTAATATGCATAACAGCAAATGAGTAAGTTTTGTTTCCAAATTGCAGAAAGGGCGAAAAATGAAAGGCTTCAAGACGAAAACACGGGTGGATTGGGTTAGGGCAGGACTGGGCAAGGCCAAGCGATTCACGGAAAAAAACTTCCTGCGGGCGCGATGGCGGATGCTGGAGCGCGGCTTAATCATCATCGCCAACTCGGCGGGGCCTGCCTACGAAAAAATTGCCGCCGTCCGGCAAAACAGCCCGGCGGCTACGCTTGTCAAAGCCTATATCGCAGGGGAGCGTTGGTTTTCGATCGAGCAAATCGAGCGGGCCATCGGCGACTCGGTTTTCGGGAGGCCAGGCCTCACGCGGCTCGCCAATCTTGGTTTGGTGGTGATGAGGCAAGTCGGCGACCGATTTGAACTCACGAGGGTCGATACGCGAATGGCCCGGTTTATCAACGAAGCCCGGCTTGGCCCTCAGCCAAAGGGCTTCGGCGTTCGCGCACTTATCGAGGGCGTATTGAGCCTACGGCATCCGCCGAGCCGCAGCATCCACCTTACCGATGATCGGCGTCTGCTGGTTGCCGAGCGGCTTCTCGAGTTCGGGATCGACTGCGACGACATTTTGGGCGATCGGAAACGCGTTCGGCTTGTTTCTCGGTGGCTCCTTCAAAGGACAGTTGCCGCCTAATTTCCCTGAAGAAGCGACGGAGTTTCCTCATGATTTCAAGGATGATTCTGCCAAATTTCATCGTGAGCCAGTTCATTCCGCCCGCCGCATGCGAAAAATGCGGGCGATCCGACCTGTCGTTCACGGTGCTTGCGCCGCGATTCGCATGGAAGGGGGAGCGGGTGGAGTTGAACTACCCGCTCCGCTGCCCATGCGGAGGCGTGGGGCATATTCCGGTGCAATTGCCGACTCTGTTTTTCGGCTACATTCTTGCAAACGTCGCGATCATGGACGCAGCAAGAATGCGCCGCTCGAAAGCAATGATGACCGTCAGCGCCTCTTCAGACAATAAAATCCTCGAACAGATCGTGCGCCGGTTCAACTGGCTCATGCAGCCATGCAATTGCGCCCACAAGAGCATCCAAACGAGTGAACTGGATTTCCTGCGAAATGCCGCAGCAATCCGGAAAGATCGCGAGAAATTCGGTTTCGATCAGGATGAGTGGGCTCAATTCATGCGCCGCCTGGGTTTCGACGAGAACGGCCATGATTTGAAATGATCGAAACGGACATGAAGTCAATTCCTGGCGCAATCATTCGAATTTCGGCCAAGAATATCCCGGCTTGCAAACCGACCGCGTAATCGGGTAAAGTGGATGTTCCATTGCCATGCGTCGCCCAGCCATTCGTGGAGGTTCACAAGATGGCCCGTCCCCGGTTACTAACGATACTTGCGATCATCGTTGCAATAACGGCTTCCGGTACGCTCCTTGCCCAGTCGATCCTGTGCGTTGACGATTCGCCTAGGGCGGCGAATGACGGCCTCAGCTTGTGTGATGCGTTTGCCAGCGTGCTGAATGCTGATACAGCCACGGCTCTAAACTTGGGAGCGGCTAAATGAATCCGTTTTTTCCGCACTCCCGAACTTCGCGCTTCCGTCTTAAGTCCGGGGGCAGTTCGATTGCCGTCCGAGCGCGATTACACATGAACATCCGTCGATGCGCAGTCAAATACGATCCGTACCTTTCTGTTTGGAAATGGATTCCTTTTCTCTTTCTTAATTTCGCGGCCCATGCGGGCACGATCGCAGTAAATGACCCATCCGGGAGCACTGGTGGCCCAGATTGTACGCTTCGCGATGCGATAACCGCTGCCAACACCGACACGCCCGTTGCCGGCTGCCCAGCAGGCGAAAGCGACGATGCAATCGTACTTCCTGCAGGGATCATCATCACGCTATTCGAAGCGGATAATGTTTCATCGACTGGACCCAATGCGTTGCCTGTCATTACAACCGACGTGACGATCTACGCGAACGGCGGAATCATCCAGACAATCGCCCCATTTCCAAATGGCCCGCAAATGCGATTCTTTGAAGTGGCGCCAAATGGTCGCCTGGTTCTCAACGACGCGATTGTGAAAAACGGCTGGAACGACTTTGACGGCGGGTGTTTCTTTGCAGGTGGAACTATGATTCTCAAAAGGTGCAGAGTAATAAGCTGCACCTCTTCTTATGGAGCCGCAATTGCAGTCGCAGCCTATGGGCCCATGCGTGGTAATTTGCTTCTCGATGAATCGATCTTGGTCGATAATATCGGTTACGCGGGTGCCATCTACAGTAGTGGAAGCTTCGGGGAACACCCTGCAGTAATGGTCGTGCAGAACAGTGCAATCACCGGAAATGAGGGAGGGAATTTTGGCTTCGCAATGCGCTGCGACTTTCGATCTATATGTTCAGTAACAAACAGCACGATTAGCGATAACAGAAATGTGATTGATGAGGGTGAGTGCAGCGGCGCGATCGGGGCTTTTGGCTCCGGCGCCTTTGTGTCCTTGACGAACGTTACCTTAAGTAACAACGTGGGAGGCGGCGTGTGCGCATATAATGGTAGCTCGGTCGTAATGACAAATACTATTGTTGCCGATTCACTTAATTCAGAGGATTGCTCCTATGCTCTAGGCGGAACCGTCGTCGACGGCGGATACAACCTTGTTGAAGACGGGAGCTGCGTGTCTGCCGTCAGCAGCATATTTGGTGATCCTATCCTTGGTGCTGCCCAAGACAACGGTGGTGCAACTCCAACACAGGCGTTGCTGCCGTATAGTCCAGCGATCGATGCCGGGGACTGCAACGGCGGTACCGTTACGACTGACCAACGGGGGATCAGTCGACCATTTGGAAGTGCCTGCGACATTGGGGCCTACGAGTCTATTGGATGTACTGAGGACGCTGATTGCGGTCCTCTAGACCTATGCACAGACTACCGGTGTGATGAGTTTGCGCAATGCGTTTACCGATGGAACTCCTTGGGATGCGACGATGAAAATGCATGCACGACTGGTGATAGATGTTTTCACGGGGTATGCCTAGGGGTGCCAGTAGACTGTAACGACGACAACTCATGTACGGACGATGAGTGTATTGACGGATTCTGTTACCACATCAACAACACTCGCCCTTGCAATGATAGTACGTTTTGCACTGCAGTTGACACTTGCAGCGGCGGGACATGCCATGGCAGCGTGTATCGATGCCCGGGAAAGTACTGCGACGAAGCGAACGATCGATGCGTGAACTGCCTAACCAACGCGAATTGTTCTGACGGGTCGTTTTGCAACGGGGCCGAAGTTTGCGCCACCGAGGAATGCCAGGCTGGCGCGCCCCCTTGCGATGCCGGCGAAGTGTGCGACGAACAAGCCGATCAATGTTTTTCTCGCTGTTTTGTTGATGCGGATTGTGACAATGGGCTCTTTTGCGACGGAGCGGAACATTGCGATACGGCAACAGGTCTTTGCCAGAATGGATCGAATCCGTGCCCGGTAGGAGTATCTTGCGATGAAGGTACCGACGCATGCCCGGGTTGTTCAAGCAATCTAGAGTGTGACGACAGCCTCTTTTGCAATGGCGCGGAAACTTGCAATTTATCGACCGGCGCCTGTGTAACCGGGCCTTTACCTGGTTGCATCGCCGGAACGCTCTGCGACGAAGCATCGCAATCCTGCCAGAACGACATCGATGGGGACGGAGTGCTCAACCTTTTCGACAACTGTGTGTACATGCCTAATGGACCGGATGCAGGTACGTGCGTCGAAGGATTGTTTCTTGGGCTTTGCTTGACGGATGAGGAGTGCGATTCAGCCCCTGTCGCGGGTGATGGATTGTGCAGTATGGCTCAGGAGGACTCAGACGGCGACCGTGTCGGCGACGCCTGCGACACCGATGATGACGATGACGGCTGGCCGGATGAAGGCGACAACTGCCCCAAGGTGCCCAATCCGGGTCTTAATTGCAACGAGCCAACCGGGTGCTGCGGGATTGCGTTTGGGGAGCTTTGGCAGGTCGACTCAGATTGCGACGGGCGGGGAGACGCCTGTGACAACTGTCCAACGGCAATAAATTTCGAACAGATCGACGTCGACGGGGATGGGGTCGGCGATACGTGCGATGTTTGTCCGGGATTCGACGACCGCGCGGACGTCGATAGTGATGGAATTCCCGATGGTTGTGAAGCCGACGATGACGGTGACGGCGTCCCTGATGTCGAGGATAACTGCCCACTGAACAATAATCCGCGAGTGACTTCCTCGGGGCCGCCACCAGCGTGTGCACCGGCGGTCGGGCAACCATGGCAACTGGATGCAGATTGCGACGGTGTGGGGGATCCCTGCGACCGATGTCCAGGATTCGATGACAATGACATTTTGGATCCCGACTGCGATGGTGTTCCGTATCCGCCAGACAACTGCTCGTCAATTGCAAACGCAAATCAGTTCGACACCGATGGTGATGGCGCAGGTGACGCATGTGATCGCTGTCCGGGGCAGAACGACTACATTGATCCGGATGGCGACGGCCAGCCGAACGGCTGCGACAACTGTCTGACAACATTCAATCCTAGCCAGAGCGACCTCGACCTTGATGGGGTCGGAGATGCATGTGATCCTGATATTGATGGTGATGGTATTGATAATGAATTCGACAATTGCCCGTTGAAGTCCAATCCGGTTGTTATCTCGCAAGGCCCGCCTCCAACTTGTGCCCCGCCGGCGGGTCAGTCATGGCAGCTTGACTCGGACTGTGATGGTTTGGGTGACGATTGTGACGGATGCACGGATGTCTTGAGCAGCGACCGCGATGCTGATGGAGTTCCGGATATTTGCGATAACTGCCCGGATATCCCGAACCCAAACCAAGTTGACACCGAGGGCGATGGCATGGGAGACCCCTGTGATCCCGATGACGATAACGATGGTTGGCCGGATGAGGGCGACAACTGCAGAACCGTGCCGAATCCGGATCAGAATTCAAGGTGTTGTGATCCGAACGAGCCCGACGATGACCAGGACGGCGTCGCCAACGTTTGCGACAACTGCCCAGAAGTTGCGAACGGCCCGACCCAGGCCGGAATCCCAGGAGTGGGCAATCAGACTGACCCCGACCAGGACGGCGTGGGCAATGTATGTGACAACTGTGTCAGCGTGGCAAATACAGACCAGGCAGACGCGGACTCCGACGGCGTGGGCGATCCGTGCGACAACTGTCCAATAGAGCCGAATCCCGGGCAGGTCGATTGTGATAACGACGGGAAAGGCGATGCATGCGCGATTGCCGAGGGACTCAGCACAGACTGTAACTACAACGGGGTTCCTGACGAGTGTGAACCAACGATTGTGCCAGAGGCCCCGCTAGGTGATCTGAGCGGCATCAACAAAACCCGTTTTCTGTCGCTAGTCGGCCCAGGCGGCACTTCTCCGGGAACCCCGACGTGCCTCCGGGTAAAACTTGTTTCACTGCATCACGTGAACCCGCCTTACACGGGAGCCCCGTCAATTCCGTTCACGCAGTCCGAGGGGCAAGAACGCTGGGTCGGGCCGCCTGCTCAGTACGTAGAATCCACTTCGAGCGGCACGACTTTTTACGCCTCCCAGCTTCAGTGTACGCCGTACTATCAGGACTGGAGCACCGTGGGTCTGCTACATGTGACTGGTTCGGCGGTTGTGCCCAGTTCGGTTTACGACGTTCAGCTTTTAGACATTAGCTGCCAAGGCAACGAATCAACCTGTGCCGCCATTTCCTGCCCGCTCCAGATTGCCACGACGCGGTGGGGCGACGTGGAGCAGCCGTACAGTCCGCCGAGTGCGACGGCCCAACCGGATGTGGGGGATATTGCGGCGCTGGTGAAGAAGTTCCAAAGTGGACCGGGAGCACCGATCAAGGCTCGGGCCTTCCTGGCCGGTGACGATGCGTTTGGGAATATCACCACGCTCAATGTGGACCTTGGTTTTGGGCATATTGCGGCGTGCGTGGATGCGTTTCGAGGGAGGCCGTATCCTTACACGATTGCGGCCTGCCCCTAAANNGGTTGGTAACCTCGTAGAATTTCATGCACGTCTGCGGTGAACGGTGGGCAAGGAAAGCTGCGAGTTCAGTTGGGGTAAGCTTCCAAACCTGAGCGGCGTGAGTGGCCACGATGTGCCGATAGAGGTGGGCGTTTACCGGCTTGCCGAGCAGCCGCAACGACATCCGGATGACCTTCGAACTGAATGCTGTGCGTTCAAATGGTCGGCCCTCGCTGTTCACCATTAGCAAATCCCCCGTTGCAGGCATTTTTCCGGTGACCGCTCGGTAGCCCACCCGCAAATAGTCTTCGACGATCGGCACGAGTTCGGCCGGCAGCGAAGTCTCAAACTTGCGATGGCCCTTCATTTCAGACGACAGGAAGCGAAGGTCGTAGCCGCCATCGGTGACGACGAGATTTCGATCAATTCGGATTCCGATGATGTTCGCCGAACGCGGGGCGCGGCCGACAAGCAATCCGAGAATGAGTAAATCGACCTGCATCGACGCGATTCGCTTGCGATCGGCCTGGCTGGCCTTTGCATTTTTCTTCATCTCCGTCATGACCTCGGCCAACATGCCCTCATACGCGGATTGCAACGCCGGATAGGGGACCATACGGTCGGCCTTGTCTCGCTCTTCGACGTCGCAGCGCTTGGCGATCTCGTGGAACTCGTCGATGACGCTTTGTTCCGAGCCCAGAAGAAATCGGTGCAACCCGCGTATCATGCGAAGGAAGGCCGTGTGCGACGGGTTGAGCGTCGCCTTGCCGTTCCGCAACACGAGCCAGTTAATGTAGTCCTGACAGTTTCCAGCCGTGAGCAAGGTCGCCCAGGTCTGGTCCGTCAGCACGGCAGCTGGATCGTGGATTTGATACCAGCCCAAGAGCTGAGAAAGCCGCCGCTCGTTTTGATTGTGAGTGACTTCCCGCCAGGCACGCATGCCGCCTTTTCGTAGCGGTGCGGTTGCATCACAACACATCCGCTTCCATTCTTCCCGAAGATGCTCGGGCCAGTTTTCGACCGCGATCGCATACGCCGCATTCAGCTTGGCTGGCAGCGGTGCAAACACGAGATCACGGAGTTTTCCATCAGCCGCGAGCGCTTGCCACGCAACCTGCAGGCGCTCGTAATCCTTTCGCCAATGAGCATTCGATTTTGCCTTCTCGTGCCGTGACCATTCCAACAAGTGGTTGCCGCTGACGGTCATCGGCCAAACGTTGCGACCGATGGCCCATTTCACAAAGCGGTCGTAGGCGACTTGTGCTCGTCGCGGAATCCGCGATGGAGCTTCCGGCCAGAATCGCCCACCAGCATCGTCGGCGATGTCGATCCCTTCTTGCTCCAAGACCTTATATAAGGTGCGTAGGTAGCTTCTGTAGTTGCAGCGACTTTGTGGTCGGAGATCTTTTTGAGCCATCGCTGCGTCAAGGATCACCAGGGCGTGCTGAAGCGGGATCACCCTTGATTCCTCCCATTCGCTGCCGCCTGCTGCTTCGGTGACGTACTGGATCGCTTTTCGAGTCATCCTCGCCGACACCGGGGAAGGTGATTGCCGAGTCGTCCAGAGTTGGTATAGATGGTTGTAAATCATGGTTTTTGCTCCTTTCGTTGAGCTCTCTCAGGCTGTTTCATGCCCCCTCCATCACTCCCGCTCCTCTGCGGGCAAGTGATGTAGATTGGGGGCAGCCTCTAACAGATTGTTTCAACGTGCTCCCACCTACATCACGCAATGCAAGCGGGATAAACAACGCTGCTTCAAGCACTTATGGATGGTTTACGGATGTGCTTCGTGACGACCTGACCTACCTCAGATGTGTTGCTTTCGACTGGTCAGGCCGGTGTTTCGTCGTCTACACTTATGGCCGCTGGCTGTTGATCCAGCGGTCAATGTCCGCCTGATCAAATCGCACCAATTTTCCTACACGGATGCATGGAATTTCACCGTTTCTGGCCTTGACCACGACGGTTTTCCGAGCGATCCGCAAAATTGCCGCCACTTCATCCGGCGTCATCAACTGCTTCTTTTCTTTCATTTCTTGCTCCTTTCGGGCTGGAGACTCGCCAATCAAGTCCCCTTCATGTGTTAATTCAGTAAGAAAGAAGCGATGTCCTTTTTTATTTTTTGAGAAATTTTCGATTGGAAAAAATCAGCTGCAGCGATGTGAATACTGGACTTTTCGGGAGTTGATGTGCATCGGCACTCAAAAAAGGTGGAAGTTTTCGAAGGTCGTGATTTTGAGATTGTGGCGCTTCCCGGTTAGTTGCAGCCGGTGGGGCAGAAACTATTCTGCAACGCGGAAAAATCGCGGAGGTCTACATCATAGTCGGGATCGAAGTTGAATAAGTGCAACCCGACGAAAGCGACTTCATGATTCACGGAGAAAATGCCCGTTCGAATCGAGCAAAGTCGTACAGATCGATATCCTCGTCCCCGTCCACATCGCCCGGGACACAGTCCAGAGGGATTGGGCCGCCCGTCGGGCCGACAAAACACCCCGACAATTCGCCCAACAAAAAACCCGCGTCCATTGGATCGGCGTCACCATCGGAATCAATGTCACCATGCGGCAGCAGTACCACCTCGATGTTCACGATCTGCGAACCGGCATTGGCCGAGGTCACCGTTGCGGAACCAGTGTAAGACCCTGCGGGCGCTTCCGAATCAATCTTGAATTCAAAAGGTGCCTCAACCGATATGCCCGCCGCGATCCGCGAAAACGACTTCTGGTTTGGCGATGTAGGCGCTAGCACGGTGTGACCATCGGGTCCGAGGAGCGATCCCATTACAATGCCCACTTGATTGACGGGCACCTGCCCACCTGACTCAGCCACGACCAAGGGGATAGACGCCCCTTCTTTCGCATATACCTTCGTAGTGAATGCTCCAGGCGACACAGCCATCACCGCTGGCCGAATCGGTGTCGCCATTGCCCAGAGGCTCACCGCGACCGGGTCGGGGGAATTTGCACCAGTGAGCGTGGCAGTAACTCGATACGTCTGTCCATTCGGCGTCGGCACCAGCACCGTCTGCTGACGCGAATCCCCGCCCGCAAACTCTGCCGGAAATTCCTGTCTAACTCCACCGACCGCAGAATCAAACCCCACGCAGCGATCTTCGTCGTCGTAGACGCGCAGCTCGACAACCGAACCACCGGAGTCGGAGTGTAGCTCAAACGATACCGACCATTCACCTGTGGCGGTGTAAATCGTTTCCAATGTCGGCTGCGCCAGGTCAACCGTGCCCTCGGCAAGTTTGGTGATGAGCGGGGCCATGACGCTAAATGCCGCGCCGCCGACACGGCGGGTTCCCGTATCGTCCTGGATTGTCATCTGACCTGGCGCGTCATTGCCAACAGCAGTCGCGTTGAACAGATCACGATTCACAAAATACGGCACGGTATACGACTGCACCCAGAATGGACCCGAATAGGTGTCAATCACCAAATAATGCGGCGTAAAAGTGTTATGTAGATCGAACCAAAAACCGGTGTATGGAAGATTGAACGTGTGGATTTGGCCGGGTGCGATTTCGGCAACCGCCGCAGCGGAGCTGGTCGGAATCTTAACCAACGGCGAACTCGCCGTCGCATCAAACTGCGTAATCAGATCAACATAGCTGAATTCTCGATAATCCTTCCATCCGTTGGCGATAACGCGGAACTGCGCCGCCGACGTCCCGTTATTGGTAACGCGGACATCGACCGTCTTATTCACTTGGTTATCTAATAATCCAATGGACAGTGCCGGAGTTCCGTTGTCAATGTAGTCTTCATGAATGTTGAGTGTGACATGGCCGGCGAATGTTTCCCCCGTTCGCAAGTAACGCGGATTTCCCGCCTCATCTTCCAGGAATGACCGCATAGTGGAATACGCTGTCGGAATCGCAGTCATATCATCACCCCACGCAGTGAGGCATTTTGCAAAAAGCGTTGCTCCATTGAATCGAATACCGACTGATGCTGCGCCTAAAAAGAAATTGGCGATGCCTGATCCAACGCTGATCGGACCAGCGATTCCCGCAATTATCGCGCCCGCAGGCGCTCCAGCTACAGTCAAACTAAGTCCGGCGGCGACCACATTGGCCGCTTGCGCCGATCGCTTGATCGCTACGGTTACTCTTTTCGTCGCATTCACGTTCAAAAAAGTGCCGTGATGTTTCGACCACATCTGGGCATTGTTGGGCATCGTCACGACCAGGAAAGGGTCGGCGAAGTCGGGCACCGAGAATATCGATGAGGTCTCCGCATTCGGGTTGGCAAGTCGTTTAAGCCGAAATGCCTGCTTTCTAATCACATCATTCGCCTTGGACGGATCGAATAGTACGTTGACCGCCACTTGACCGGCGGATTGTTCAAATCCGACTTGGGATTGCTGAAGGGCATTCATCGAAAGGCTGAAGGCGTCTCGTTGCTCAAGCTCGGCCGGAGGCCACTGCCGCCATGCGTACTCATTAGCGGGAAAAATGTCCTTGAACGTTTCCGCAATAACCACTTTTGCCACTACTCCGGCGATTGCCTTCAATGCACGACTTTCGAAAATATTAACCATCGCCGCATCGAAATCCTTGATGTCAGCGTGCAAAACGAGCCACCGAAGCGTCTCGGGCCCCAAACTTCCTGTCCTCTTAATCACACCGGCAGCGCCATTTAGCACGCCCAGAACCGAGCCCATGACCGCATGAGCGTCTTGGTGGCCGTTAAGTTCTTCCGCAGCTTGTTTGGTGATCTCGGAGAATCGCTGCGTCTCGGCATCCATGGCCCCAACCACCTCGTTGTAGAGACTCCGCATCGGGCCGCGAAATTGTGCCAGGGATTGGCCGGGGTCAGGAAATAGTACGATGTCTCGGACCAAATCTTCGGTGCCGGTGAGTTGAAATTGCTTGCGGTCGCCGATATAGCCCATCGCATCGGTGGTTACCATGTACCAGCCGGGGTCTACATTGTTGAATTGGTAGGTCCCATCGGCCTCCGTGGTGAATTGTTGTAAGTCAGGAGATCCCTCGAAGTAGCCGGTCGTAGTCGCCAGGTGAACCGTTGCGCCAGCGATCGGCAAATCACCGCCGTCTCGAACGGTACCGAAGATCGCATACCCCGCGCCTGGCACGTGGAAGAGTGCGCGCCCGCTGCCGCCGCCGATTCGCACAATGACGGAATGACTACCCGGTGGCGGTGGACTGCTCGATAGATCCAAATTCGCTGACCAGACCTGTCCAGTACGTGACAGTGTTCCAGAACGGCCGAGCGTCGGAAGGATAAATGACCCGCTGCCGGTTGAAAGATATTGCCCCGAGTTTGGATCAAACCCCGTGGCACTGATCCGCAATACTTGGGTGATCACCTCGTACTTGGCCGAAGGGACGATTTTGGAAAATGTACTTCCCGCTTCTTGACGAATCGCCAAACTGTGAAGGCTGCCCGCTGCGACGGCGATGAACCCCGTGTTCGGCGCAGGGACGTTGCTTTGCCAGGAACTGTCATCCCCCCACACCACGATAGATCCGTCAGCCTTCAGGCCCAAACTGTGATAGTAGCCCGCAGCGATAGCAATGAATCCCGTATTCGGAGAAGGGACGTTGCATTGACCGTAGTTGTATTGAGCGCAACCCCACGCGACGATCGAACCGTCGGCTTTCAAGCCCAAACTGTGAGTTTGACCGGCGTCAACGGCGATAAACCCCGTGTTCGGGGGAGGGACGTTGATGACTTGCACGTCACCACCGTAGCCCCAACCTACAATGGAGCCGTCGGCTTTCAGACCGAGACTGTGATATCCACCCGCAGAGATGGCAACGAAGTTAGCGTTCGGTTCGGGAATGCTACATTGGCCTGAGTCATAATATGACGATGGGCCACACCCCCAAGCGGCAATTGATCCATCGGCCTTCAAGCCCAAGCTATGTCTTGACCCGGCAGATATTGCCACGAAGCCCGCGTTTGGTGAGGGAGTGTTGCATTGACCATAGTTGCCTACGCTGCCGCCGCACCCCCACCCTATCACTGACCCGTTGGCCTTCAGGCCAAGACTGTGGTATTCGCCGGCGTCGATAGCCGTAAATTCCACATTCGGAGTAGGGATATTGATTTCGCCGAAGACGTTTTGACCCCAAGCTCTGACCGACCCGTCGGCCATCAACCCCAAACTGTGCCGCTTACCGGCTACGACACTCGTGAAACCCGTGTTGGAACCTGGGATATTAGTTTGTCCGTAGTCACTTCCACCCCACAGGACAATCGACCCATCGCTCTTCAGCGCTATGCTGTGATATGCGCCCGCAGCGATGGCGATGAAATCAGTGTTTGGCGAAGTGACGTTCAACTGACCTTCAGAACTGCGTCCCCACGCAACGATGGACCCATCGGCCTTGAGTCCTAGATTGTGGGAATAGCCCGCAGTGATGCTGATGAAACCAGCATTAGGGGAAGGGACGTTTCTTTGCCCCCAACTGTTGGCTCCCCACGCCACGACGGACCCATCGGCCTTAAGTCCCAGACTGTGGCCACCCCCGCCGGCGAGGGCAATAAATCCCGTGTTCGGGAGAGGGACGTTGGCTTGCCCGTACTGGTTGTCCCCCCATGCAACAATCGACCCGTCAGCCTTTAGTCCCAAACCGTGGTAGTTACCCGCGGCGATGGCGATGAAACCGCTGTTCGGCGCAGGGACGTCGCATTGATGGTTGCGGTTGTCTCCCCATGCGACGATCGACCCGTCGGCCTTTAAGCCCAAACTGTGGTACGCGCCAACTGCAAGGGCAACAAACCCTGTGTTTGGGGATGGGATGTTACATTGCACCGGGTTACCGAAAAAACCCGAACATCCCCACGCAACAATCGATCCGTTGGCCTTTAGACCGGAACTGTTATCGCCGCCTGCAGCGACGGCGATGAATCCTGTATTTGGGGAAGGGACATTAGTTTGGTCGTTGATATTTTGACCCCATGCAACAATCGATCCGTCAGCCTTTAGTCCCAAACCGTGATAGTAACCCGCGGCGATGGCGATGAAACCTTCCGACAAGTCCGCGCCCACCACTTGGGAGCCCCAACCGACAATTGATCCTTGAGGAAGTTCTGCAGCCTTACTCGGTACAACAATGACCAGGAGCGCAGACCAAAAAAATAGTGCATTAATTGTGCAACGCGCTTTCAGAAAAGACTTCGCTCGCTGCCCTTGCCGATGATCCGCGCGGTTCACTTGAAGGAAATTCATGGAGTACATTCGCCACCAAACCAAACTTCAGCCCGCTGCGATGCGCGGACGATTCTGACCACCGGCGCGGTCTGGGCGAGTGCGGCAGAAGTCATGCCGGTCAAACCAGAAAGCAGGATTAGATATCGCATACTGAACCCCTCCACATGAAAACACCTCTCGGACACAGAGGCGAAAATGTTAAAGGTCCAGTTTAGCGACTATGGGTAGGCCGGAGCAAGACCAAAATCATCGCCAGTCAACGAATTCCGCGCATTAAAGTACCAAACTTCAATGGCCCGGCAGGCCGATTCAACCAAGCAGGCCAGCAATTCGTCAACGTCTGCGTCTGACCGGCGGCGCTGATCGACCTGAAGGAGAGAGTTTTTCTGGGCCACCGAAAACGGCTTTCTCAACTTTGGCCATCACAGCACCAGTCTCTTTGGGATCTCGAAAGGCGTAAGTGTCGTCCTCACCCATCGTGTGGCCCATCGCCCATCGGATCGCCACGATGTTTTCCGCGCCGGCCGAAGTCCGAAACAAATCCCGAATTCCGTCGAAAACGACATGGTGGTCAAGTCCGGCGACCTTGCGGATTTTTCTTATTTTGTCGTTGATCATACCAACCTTCAGAGGGCAGTTGATTCGCCCCTTCTTGTCGGGGTTGGCTGTCGTAAAAAGCAACGGTGATTTGTTGGACTTGAAATGGGCGGTTTTCATGTACGCTCGTAGCACATTGACCGTTCGCCGCCACAAAGTAGCGACCCGCGCCACACCCGTCTTTGTACGATTGCTGGTAAACACGAGCTCTTCCAGATCAAACTCCGAGGTATCCAGGTCGGCCATCTCTGTGGGATGAAGCCCAAGGTTGAGGCTTGTGATGAAAATTGCCTTCCACATCAGGTCGCCGTCATCTTCGCATTGCTTGAGCAGCTGAAGGTACGAAGCCTTTTTCATTGGTTTTGGCGTAGGGTGTTTTTGCGTTTCCCATGAGCAAATGCGGCGAATTTCGAGTTTGAGGTTGCCCAAAAGCGCTCGATGATTTTTAAAAATATCAGCGCCATACTTCAGGATAGACTGGACGATGAGTAAAATGTTCTTTTGCGTGCGTGGCTCTCCGGCATTTCGCAGCGCCTTATGGAACCTTTGAAGATGTGTCGAGTCGATCTCGTCAGCGACGTGGACGCCTACCGAGTCCGTGAACAAAGTCCAACACCGAGTAGCGTCCCGATACTGGCGTTTGTATTTGAATGACTTGCCGCGAATGTAATTGTCAATCACATCTTGAAGCGGAAGGGGCCTCGCCACCGGCGGAAGGCTGGTCAGGTTTACGAGCTCCGGGACGTTTACTGATCGAGCAAACTCGGCCCGGGTTTCTGGATTGCTAATCTGATCGCGAAAATAGGCGGCCAAGTCTTCTTTGCCGACTTGGTAGACATTCACGGCTCTTCCGTCGTCGGTAAACGTGCCGATCACCGGAATCTCCGTGCCAAAGTCGTTATACGCGGGCTGCCTGGCTACCACCTCGACATAGCTCGTTGGCTCTGAGCCGGTGGACCAGCATTCATGCTCGTAAATCGCCCGTCGCAGGTAGGCGATGCCCTTCAGTCCTTTTTTCTTGTAATGAAACCGGTCTTTTCCGTTCTCGATCCGGTAGTACCTGCCAGATGATTTATGCGAGCGGAGTCCCGCTACGGGTTGGTCGGTATCGGGGTGTTTTACGAATTCGACGGGCTTGCGCCCTCCAAGTCGTCCTACTTTTTTTCTCGCTAACTCCATGTTCAATCGGCCAGCCTTCCAGCGACAAACGCCGGGCCAGACGATACGAGCGATGCCTATTTAGGTCAACAGTGACCTAAACGAAATATTAAGTATAGAAATGACAAGCACTTAGATGATTGGGCGATACAGGACTTGAACCTGTGACCTCCTGCGTGTCGAGCAGGCGCTCTAGCCAACTGAGCTAATCGCCCTGGGCGAAAAGGATTTAACCGGGGCGGGCGGGCCTCGTCAAGGATTCTCATCCGCGCGGACGGAAGTCCGCGGCTTGCTCACGCTTTCGGATTGATCACGTTCACCTGACGAAAGCGCGCCGGGCTGGCCGCGTGGGTCATCCAGCCGCTTTGACCCGGCTGGCCTTTGCCGCAGGAAATGAACCCATGCTCCTGGCGGTGCGAGCGGTCGGCCACGCCATCGCAGCTATTCCAAAACTCCGGTGTGATGCCGTTGTAGATGACGTTTTTGAGCATGGCCCCGCGCTTGCCGTCCTTGATCTCCCAGAAGCCGTCGCCGCCGAACTGGAAGTTGTATCGCTTTTGATCGATGCTGAAGCTGCCGCGGCCCTCGATGTAGATGCCGTCCTTGACGCCCGCGATCAGCGAATCAAGCGATTCGCTGCCCGGCTCAAGTCCGACGTTTGCGATGCGCACGATGGGCACCGAGCTCCAGCTATCGGCCCGGCACGAGCCGCGCGAGCGCTTTTCGCCGATCTGCGGGGCGACCTCGCGATTATTCGAATAGCCTCGGAAAATCCCCTCTTCGATGATCGGCCAGCGCTGGGCGGCCACCCCGTCGTCATCGTAGCCGGTGGTAGCCATCCCGCCGGCGAGCGTATTGTCGGCGATGAGGTTGATGTGCTTGCTACCGTATTGAAAGTTGCCGAGCTTTTCCGGCGTGAGGAAACTCGTACCCGCGTAGTTCGCTTCGTAGCCAAGTGCGCGATCGAGTTCGGTGGGGTGCCCGCAGCTTTCGTGAATCGTCAGCGACAAATGAGCCGAATCGAGAACGAGATCGTATTTGCCGGGTGTCGGGGCCTTGCTGCTTACTTTTTCGACTGCCTGGGCGGCCACTCGCGGTGCGTTCTCCAGCAGTTTTCCGGCCGTGATGTGCTCGTAACCGGCCCGGCGGTAAGGCAACGAATACTCGCGAGACTGGAAATCGTCCTCGCCTTTGGCGGTGGCACCGAAACCGCCGCCCATTGCAAGCAGATCGAAGTCGATGGCCGAACCTTCGGTCGATGCGAAATGCTTGAGGTCGCGCTGCGTCCAAATCGAACCATTGGAACGAATGATGCCTTTTTCCTTGTGCAGCACTTCGCTAACGCTCAGGAGCAACGCACACTTGTCTTCGAACGAAACGGTGAATGGGTCCACCTGAAACGCCGTCTTCACCGTGTCGCGATGAACCGGCTCGTCGGCCAGCTTCACCGGCGTCTTCATCAGCGTGTGACTCGCCCGTGCGATCTCCACGGCGCGCAGCGCTGTCCGCTCGATCTCCTCCTGAGTAAAGTCAGCACTGGCGGCGAATCCCCACGCTCCCTGGTAGAGCGCGCGAATGCCGTATCCGCTATCGTAGCGGTCACTGATATTGGAGATGCGTCCGTCCTCGGCGCGCACGGATTGGTTTCGCGTTTCGAGCAATCGGATGTCGCCATACTCGCACCCGCCCCGCTTGACGCGCGACAGAGCAAGTTGCGCCAGCGAGGCCCAGTCATCCTTGGGCACCGGCCCGGTGACAGCAGAAGACGGTTCGCCCAACGACCGCCCCCGCCCCGCGCATCCGCCCCATAGCAGCGACCCGGCACTACCGGCCGCCGCGTGAAGAAAATCCCGCCGATTCCAACGATGTCCGCTCATGCCATTTTCTCCGACCAATCTGAAGCACATGGTAGCGGACTCCACACTGCAATCCAAAGGATGGTCCCACCTTGACAAAACAAGCATGATTTGCTCTGATTCTGACTGTAACGGCCACAGCATCACAACAGCAAGGAATCAAACCTGCTTCGGCAAGGAGCCAGCGTTGAAGTAGGCTGTACGGGCGGGGAATGGGAGACCGGAGTGGAACCACACGATCAAATCTTTCGCATCATCCTCCTGGTGGGGATGATTATCGTCGTACCGGTCGTTCGTTATCATCGCATTCGTGCGCGAGCCGCCAAAGACCGACTGAATCGCCGGGCCGAAGGGGCGTTCGTTCTTTACACGTTGCGACCCTTCGCGTGGGCTGCGTTCCTCTCACTGCTTTTGTACGTCATCAATCCAGCATGGATGTCCTGGGCCGCAGTGAGTTTGCCGCTCTGGGTCCGGTGGGCAGGCGTGGCGGGAGCGGCGACGGCCGCGGTGCTGTTGTTCGCGGTTCTATCCTCGCTGGGCACCAACCTGACTGACACGGTGGTTACTCGCGCAGCTCACTCGCTGGTCACCACCGGCCCTTACCGCTTGATACGTCATCCTTTCTATGCCGCTTTTGCCCTGGAGTTGGCATCCAGCGCCGCCGTGACGGCCAATTGGTTTCTTGGATTAACCGGCTTCTTCACGGTGGCCCTGGTGGTGTTCCGTACGAAAATAGAAGAACAGAAACTCATCGAGCGGTTCGGCAGCCGATACACGGACTACATGGAGGCGACGGGTCGGTTTATCCCGCGTTTGATCAGTTCCCGTTCAAAACCGCTGGAAACGTCCTTCAACCATTCTTTTTCGCGAACGCCCATCGTTGTCAAGCAGCAAACCTGAAACGCGACATTTCCTTTACATTCCGGTTGATTTCTTCACGAAAAGCCAATGACTTGGCACAAGAATTGCTCGTCAAAAAGGTTGCCAAATCTAAAAAAAGAAGTCGAGATGCCGCGCAAAAAACCATTGACGGAGCCGTCTTTTGCGAAGATAATGGCAGCGCAATTTCGTTGACCGGTTTGGGGTACTGGTTCCAACACAGGAGGTTCATTCCATGACAACCACAAAATCAAATCCAAATCGCTGGTTTTTTTTGGGCACCGTTCTTTTGTTGATGGGCGGATCGGAGTTTGCACAAACCACCTTTGCCGACCCACTGGGCGCGAATACCGGGATGACTTTGCGCATGGCCCCGGACGCCACCTATCAAGAAGGCTGCTTCCCGCCGTGCATGTGCCCCATGTTGATGGAGCAGCCGGTTCTGGGCACTTTGAAGCTCGTTTACGTGGGATTCAGTACTGGCGAGCATTCCTACATGGTCGAGGACGTAAACTGGTTTTTGCCGGGTTCAAATACTGCGGAGCAAATCATCGGTTCGGGTAAATACCGCATTGGTACGCCGGGGCCCATCACCGTGATTCAACATCGCCTGGAACTCGATTTGCGAGTCGGCGACGATGCGCCCGCTCATTTCGACAGCGGCTGGCTCGTGCTTTCCAACTCCGGCGGTATCGACATCCCAATCTCCATCAATGGCATGTTTTGCTGGGACCGCGTCATTCGCGTGCATGCGAATCCCGTTCCGGCCTCCGATTTTCATCGCTATGTGCTCGATGCCGGGAGTACGTTTCAGCGCGGTTGCATCGACGGCCTGTGCGACTGCGCAGTTGGACCTCAATTCCCCATGCGCGGCGAATTCGCGCTGGTGCCGCTGCAAGCCAATCCGTTATTCCAGACCTTTGCCGTCGTGGACGTTCGATGGCAAGCGATGTCCGCAAATAGCACCGACGGCGTCCCCATACGCGGCTTTGGCTTGTATTGGGTGGGCGGAGAAGTTGCGGTGCAGAATAGCCTCAGCATGGAGTTAAGGGTTGCGGACGAAGAGCCGGGACATTACGAAAGCGGAATGGTGGGGGGCGGTTTGCAGTTTCCCCTCATCGATATCGTGACCCGCACCCACACCAACTGCGTTGATACGTTGCTGCACGTGGTCGCATCACCCGCGAACGGCGGAGGGCAGGTCTGCGGCGGCATTGCGGGCATCCCGTGCGGTGCAGGGGAGTTTTGTATGCTTCCGCCGGGGCATTGCTGCTGCGACTTCCAGGGCATCTGTATGCCGACTGGTGGGACGTGTCCCGAGTACGTGGACCTGGTGTGCGGTTGCGACGGCATTACCTACGTCAACCCGTGCTTCGCTGAAGCGGCTGGACAGTCCATTGATTATTGGGGGTCTTGTCGAACCTTCTGCGGTCCCAATGGCCAGCCCTGCGCGAACGGCGAATTCTGCAAATTCCCCCTCGGTTCATGTGGAACCAGCGGTGATCCGGGTCTTTGCACGCCCCTACCTCTGGGATGCCCGGATATTTGGAATCCGGTGTGTGGGTGTAACGGTATTACCTATGGGAACGAATGTGACGCTGATGCCGCCGGCGTTTCCGTGAGACACCACGGTGTCTGTCAGGACCCTTGTCAGCCGACACCGGACGGTTTTGGCTGCACATCCTGCATGTCGGTTATTCCTGAAGAAGTGTGTCGCGCGGCGGTTTTGCACCTCGACATTCAAACGGGAGCGGTTACCACGAGTGACTGCGACTGCATGGACATGAGCGCCTGCCATATCGTATTCGGCAATGCGTCGCCCCATGCCGAGGGCATCTGCCCGCCGGACCAATTCTGCGAGGTCGTTCGCCGCGACAGCGACAATGACGGCATCGACGACACGTTTTGGGCGCGGTGCATGTCTTCGCAAGTCGGGCCCTGCTGCCTGGATATCACCGACGATCTTGTTCGTTATGACACCTGTTTGCCTCGAACGGAAGCTGCATGTGAAGCCGAACAAGGGATCTTTGCCGGAACCAACACTGGATGCGACGCCACACAGGCCTGTTGTAATGTCGGCCACATAGGCAATTGCCGAAACATGCATCCCGTCTGTTGCCTGGCCTCCAACGGCCAGCCCGGAGGCCCGGGTTCCAGTTGCGGGCCCTCTGCTGAATGCGGCGAGGTTTGCGGTGGCATCACCGGTATTCCCTGCGACAATCCCGGTGAGTTCTGCAAACTGCCCGTCGGGCAGTGCTGCTGCGATCACTTCGGCATGTGCACGCCCATTATGCATAACTGTCCCACCACGTGGGATCCCGTCTGCGGCTGCGACGGTTTGACCTACAGCAATGAATGTGAGGCGGACGCAGCCGGAGTGTCGATTGATCACCGCGGCCCATGTGGTCAGCCGAATTGCCCGGCCACGAGAGTGCTGAGTGAACCGGCCGGCGGTCATTGCGCTGGTCTGACCAGTCACGTGCGTATTTTGTTAAACCCGCCGAACTCAACATTCGCCATCGCCGTGGAAGACTCGCCGCCTGCCGGCTGGGCGGTGAGTAATATCAGCCATGCGGGTCATTACGACGCCGTAAACCACAAAGTGAAATGGGGGCCGTTCTTCACGCCGTTCCCCTCGGAGCTGTCGTACGACACGAGCCCGACGAATGATGCGAGCATTCCGCAGTGCTTTTCCGGAACGATTTCCGTCGACGGAATCAATGAGGCGATATGCGGCGACAGTTGCCTGGAACCCTGCTGCCCGCGCATGATTGCCGACACGCCGCATGGCGGCTGCCCGGCCTGCCCGGTGGCCGACTGCAATAGCTGCAACGCTTCGATTTGCGGCGACGCGAGCATTCATATGTGCGAGGTCGTTGGTTATGCTTGTTCGTGGCTGCACGGCTGCCATGACGACCTGGCGGGCATGACCCGCGCCGCGTACATCTGGCGAACCGGCGAGTGCTATTGCTGGGATGAGAGTGCGGGCAATTGGTTTCCGACGGATTGCTCGACATCACCGGCTAACGGCTGCTGTCCGGTCGGCAACCGCGCCGACGACACCCAAGGAACAATTCCGAGCGCGGCACTCCTTGTTAGTCTGGCAAACAATCGCGGATCGGCACCCAACTCGGCGCGAAAGGTGCTGATCGATCTGGACGTTCCAGCAACTGCTTTTGCGGTCGCCCTGGAAGTGAATGTGCCCTCCGGCTGGAAGGTCACGAACATTACCGACGGCGGAGTATGGGATGCGGGCACACACAAGGTGAAATGGGGCGTGTTCTTCGACGATCTCTCGCGCAGCGTGGGCTTTACCGCGTATGGGCCGACCAAGGGTGCGACCACTCGGAATGGTCTTTCAAGTATTGCCCCGTCAGGCCGTTGGACCGGGCTTGTATCCGTGGACGGGATCAATTACCGCATCACGGCGAAGTGAGGCTTGGTTCAGGCCGTGAGTCGAATGAAGGGACTACTCTTTCGCTGCGTGGCCGTGCTTGGCTTCCTTTCGTCGGCCGCGTTTGGATCGGGAGCCACACGAAATCTGCCTGATTCGATTGTGCCGGGCGCGTCGTTTACCGTAACGATCACGCTCGATACACCGCCCGGCACGTCGGTGGCCGCCGCAGAGGACGCGCCTCCCGCCGGCTGGACCGTATCCAATATCAGCAACAGCGGAACGCTCGACCTACAAACTGGGAAAGTGAAGTGGGGCCTTTTCTTCGCCCCATCAATCCCCACCACGCTCAGCTACGACGTAACCGCTACAGCGTCATCGTCGCGTTGCTTTTCGGGCACGGTTTCTTTCGACGGCGCAGGCTCTGGCATTACCGGAGATTCGTGCTTAAACGTCATCCCCGCCTCTTCGACGTGGGGTGTTCTCGCTCTGATCATTTCCTTGCTCACGGCAGGAACAATCGTGGCGAATCGTCAACAATAACGGAGGAGGAGGGATTCGAACCCCCGTGACCCTTACGAGCCAAACGGTTTTCAAGACCGTCCCCTTCAGCCACTCGGGCACTCCTCCTGCAAGGGCGATTCGCTCGCCCCGCGAAGCGTCTCATTGTAGCGTCTCGATTTAATCGGGTCAGGCCCTCGGTTGTGCCCCTTTACGATCGAGCCGGATGCCCGATCCCCGAAAAAACGACGGCTTGTCCGCCCATCCAGCACTGGCAGCAAACTGCCAGTGGCCCCCTCGACTTTTGATTCGCTCCTTGCCGTCGGTGCCTTCTTGCCTCGCTGCCTCGTTGCCTTGTCGCCTTCCCCTTTCCCCCCTTGGCAGTTCTCCGGCGAAATTGCTAGGATAAGGTTCTCGCACGGGTTCACGGCATTGCCTGTCGCGCACCCGCCGCCAATAACGTAACAGGAAAACTTTGGTCGGGCGGGCACGGCGCCGCCAAGCACGGGAGTTGAGAATGCCAATCCCTGAACTGGGTCAAATTCGAAACATCGCCCTTGTCGGACACGGCGGCGCGGGCAAGACATCGCTGGCCGAAGCCCTGCTGTTCAAAGCCGGTGCCACGACACGCATGGGCAAGGTGCAGGACCAGTCCTCGATCCTCGACTATACCGAGGAATCCAAGGAGAAGCGGTCATCGCTCGACTCGGCCGTGGGCTACTTCGGCTACAAGGGTCTGCACGTCAACTTCGTGGACACGCCCGGCACCATGGCCTTCACCGGCCCGGCCATCGCCGCTCTTTCCGCCGTCGAAACCGCCATCGTCGTGATCTCCGCGCACGCCGGAATTCAGGTCAACACCCGCCGCATGTTCGAGCGTGCCCGCGAATTGGGACTGGGCATCTGGATCGTCATCAATCACATCGATGCGGCCAACGTCGATCTGCCGGAACTATTGAACCAGGTGAAGGAGAGCTTTGGGACGCAGTGTGTGCCCATCAACCTCCCGGCCCAGGGCGGCAAGGCCGTCATCGACTGTTTCGTTAACGAATCCGGCGATGTTGACATCGAGGACGTTGCCGAAGCTCATACGGCGCTGATCGAGTCGTTGGTGGGCGACGACGAAACGATGATGGAAAAGTATCTGAGCGGCGAAGTCTCCAAGGATGACGTCGAAAAAATCGCGGCAAAGGCCATCGCCCACGGCGCCTGCGTTCCGATTTTCTTCACCAATTCGCTCGGCGACGTGGGCGTAACCCAGGTGCTCGATGCACTGCAATCGTTTGCCTCCTCGCCACTGAAGGGCCTGACGCGAACGACAACCGAAGGCGACAATAAGACCGCCATCGAGCCGAAAAAGGACGGCCCGTTTATCGGCCAGGTGTTCAAGATCACCACCGACCCCAAGAGCCACATCAAGTACCTTTCCGTTCGCGTGCATTCCGGCAGGCTCACGCCGGACATGACCGTCAAGAGTATCAAGGATCCCAAGGGCACTCGTCCGGGGCACATCCTGCGCATGCTCGGGGCGGACCACAAGGAAATCGAGGCGGGCAGCGCCGGCGATATCATCGCACTGGCCAAGCTCGACTTCCACATCGGCGAAACGCTTTGCACCGACAAGGTCGGCGCGATCGAAATGCCCAAATTTCCCCAGCCGATGTTCTCGCTGGCGGTCATGTCGAAAACGCGCGGCGACGAAGACAAGATTTCGCAGGCCCTTCGCCGATTCATGGATGAGGACCCGTGCTTCCTCTACGAACGCGGCACCGGCGGCGAACTCATCATCCGCGGCATGGGCGAAACGCAGCTTCGCAGCTACCTCCACCGCATGCACAAGCACCAGAAGCTCGACGTCGATACCAAACCGCCGCGCATCCCCTATCGCGAGACCATCGTCGGCAAGGCCACCGACATCGAATACACGCACAAGAAACAAAGCGGCGGATCGGGCCAATACGGCAAGGTGGTGATCAACGTCGTGCCCAACGACCGCGGCGCGGGCTACGAATTCGTGGATAAGATTTTCGGCGGCGCCATCGACCAGGCCTATCGGCCCAGCGTCGATAAGGGCGTGCGGGCGCAAATGGCCGAGGGCGTCTTGGCCGGCTACCCCATCGTGGACGTCAAGGTCGAACTCACCGACGGGAAAACCCACCCGGTCGATAGCAAGGACATCGCCTTCCAGATCGCCGGACGCGGGGCATTCAAGGAAGGTTTCATGAAGGCCAAGCCCGTTCTCCTGGAGCCCATCGTGCACGTGCACGTCGTGGTCCCGGCAGATAACGTCGGCGACATCACCGGCGACCTGGCCTCCCGCCGGGGCCGGCCTCAGGGGCAGGAAGTCCTTCCGGGCGGCCTCGCCATCATCGACGCCGTCGTGCCGCTCGCCGAGCTATCCGATTACAACTCGCGCCTCTCGAGCATCACCGGCGGCCAGGGCAGCTATTCGATGGAGTTTTCTCACTACGAGCCCGTGCCCGGCGGCTTGCAACAACAGATCGTGGATGCCCACAAGAAGGAAGTCGCCGAAGCGCACGAATAGCTCCACCAAGCGGGGCGGGGCAGACGGATTTGTTCGTGGGAACGCGAACCGCCCGGTGAACAGCCATTTAAACGGCTGGGAATAGGCTTCCCTGGTCGCCTTGTAGGCCAACGATACGGTTTAAACGGTAATGCAACCCGTCTACTTCCCCGATAATGATCTAGGTTGTTTTCTGTGTGTTGCCGGATCGGGTGCGGCCAGGACAACCCGTGATTCTCAAAAGAATTCGAGGATGAAGTGTCGATGACCGCGGAGTCATCGCTGGATAGGAAGTTCAAATCACACCATCGCAACAGGAGAAAGTGTATGGATCGAATCGCACGTCGCGCGGAATCTCGGGTCTGCATTCGAGTGACAGTTTTGGCCTTGCTCAGTTTGTGCGTCTTGCAAGTGGACGCGCAACAGGGCGTAACCATCACGGCGGGGCCGGACTTGTGGGTGACGGTTCACGGCGGCGGGCAGACGTACCAGGATTTTTCCGAGTCGCCACTGCCCGCAGACTTTTTTGGAGCGGGATCGGAACCGTTCTCGGGCCGCATCGAGTTCCAGGGTCAGCCCGTGGGCGACCCGCTGCTGGAAGGCGTGGATACGATCGTGAAGCGTACGGGGAACGCCGTGCTGAACGGACCGGGTTCTTCGGCGAGCGTGCCCATTGAGCTGGTGGCGTTGAATCTGGTCAGCGTCGAACCGATCACGGTGACAATCGGAGGACTCCCGACGACCTGGGATGTGGAGGTGCGGGCGCATCCCGGCGGCACTCCGATCTATCCCGGTTCGATGACCATTCGGCAAACCTCGCAATTCGGCGGCACGTTCGATTCGACTCTTCCGGTCGTTCCGTTTTTCTTCTTCACCAACGTGCAGAACTCCAATCTGGTCGTCACCCTTGACGGCGGCGCGCAGAATATGCGATTTGATTTTCAATCGTCCGACGTCCCGTGGCTGTTCGACAACGGCAACTGCGACGTTCGCACCATTGCCGCTCCCGTGACCCTGTCCTCGCGATTCTCCAATGCCGTCGTCGACCCCAGCACGCCCAACTTCTTCGCGAGCATCACCCTGGCGCCCAACACGACCACCTGCAAATGGGTGCTGACACTTGAGGAGGAGCAACTCGCCCAGCACGGCGTGATCCCGCCGAGACTATCCGCGGGCGAGGATACCGACGGCGATGGATTGCGCGACGACTGCGACAACTGCCCCGATCATGACAACCCGCTACAGGAAGACACGGATGCAGACTGCATCGGAGATGCCTGCGACAATTGCCTGACGGTTTCCAACTACAATCAGGCAAACGGCGACGACGATGGAATCGGAGACGTGTGCGACAACTGTCCCGGCGCGTCAAACGAAGACCAGGCCGACGGCGAGGACGATGGCGTCGGCGACGTTTGCGACAACTGTCCGGATTCCGCCAACCCGGAGCAGGAAGACACGGACGATGACGGCGTGGGCGACGACTGCGACAATTGCCCCGTCGATGCGAACGCCGATCAGGCCGACGAAGATGACGACGGCTCGGGGGACACGTGTGATGATGACAGCATTGACCCCACCGATAGCGACGGCGACGGAGTCGGCGATGCCGACGACAACTGTCCGGACGAATTCAATACGAACCAGTCCGACAGCGACAACGACGGAATCGGCGACGCGTGCGATGTGCAACCGACGCGACCGCCTTCATCTTGCGCACCTCAGGCATTCATTTTCCCGTTCATGCTCCTTGGGTGGGGCCTGGTAAAGCTGGGGTATTCGAAACGCAAGCAGTAACCTTCGCAAAACACTGAGTCAGTAGATCTGTTGCGGCGGCGTTTCGGCATACCCCGAAGTGCCGCCGCTTTTGTTGCCGGGCAGGTCCTCGCCAAAGTCGGTTGTGTCCGGCGTACGGCGGTATACAATCCGATTTTTCGGGCGGTCATGAAGGGTTTTCGGCGGCAAAGAAAATGGGAGGATCAGAGTTGCTCGAACATTTCGTACCCAAGCAGATGTTTTTCACCAAGGGTGACGGCAAGCATCGCAACAACCTCCAATCCTTTGAGGAGGCCTTGCGCGACGCGGGCATCGCCGGGTACAACCTGGTCCGGGTAAGTAGCATTTTCCCCCCCAATTGCAAAATCGTCCCCCGCGAACGGGGCCTGGCCCGCCTGACGCCGGGGCAGATCGTTTTTTGCGTGTTGGCCGAATGCCGCACCAACGAGCCCAACCGCCTGGCCTGCGCGGGCATCGGCCTGGCCCTGCCCTCGGACAAGAACCAACACGGCTACATCTCCGAGCATCACGGGTTCGGCATGACCCAAAAGGCCACCAGCGACTACGTCGAGGACATGGCCGCTACCATGCTCGCCACCACCCAGGGCATCGACCTCGACCCCGACGCCGCCTACAACGAACGCAAGAACATCTACAAGGCTCACGGCCTCGTCGTGCGCACCAAGGCCGTCGTCCAGACCGTCGAAGGCGACAAGAACGGCCTATGGACCACATGCGTTGCTGCGGCGGTTCTGATCCCCTATTGATGAGGCACTCCCTATGCCCGTTATTACCATGTTTTACGGCGTCATAGCCTCGCTGTATTTCATGGACAATAAACGACACAGCCGACCTCACATCCATGCGAAATACCAGACCATGAGGCGGTAATCGCGATTTCCGAAGGTGAGGTATTTGAAGGCAGCCTTCCTCCAGGAAAAATACGCTTGGTTCTTGCATGGGTCGAAATCCACAAGGACGAGTTGATGGCCGATTGGCAACTTGCCGCGAGCGGACAGGCTCCATTCAAGATTGAGCCTTTGAGGTGAATCGTGAATCCCCGAGTGGCGTTTGTCGAATCGACTGACGATCATAAGCCGGTGGTCAGGTTCGCCAACCACGAGATTGGTGTCTATGACTGCGCGCCGTTTTTGAAACGTCATCCATCCGAACACAGCATCAAGGGAAAAAGCCGCATGGCGGGTTTGGTCAACGCCCCTGAAAAGTTTCATTTCTCGGATCGTGACCGTTTCAAACGAACTTGCTTTATCCACAGTTCGGCGCACAAACCTATGATTGCTTTCCCTGTTTAACTGAAGCAACAAACGCCAGTTTGCCGAATTCCTTGGGAAGACGGACATCGCGGAAACGAAAGCGCTGAGAGGACGTGCGATATGACTCAATCGACCATGGGTATCGTAGTAGGCGGCGGGCCGGCGCCGGGAATCAACGGCGTAATCGGGGCGGCCGCGATCGAAGCCGCGAACAACGGACTCCGCGTACTGGGCTTTTACGACGGTTTCAGCCACCTCGTTGCCGACGAATTCGACCCCAAGCGGGATGTACGCGAGCTCACCATTGCAGAGATGAGCCGGATCCACTTCGACGGAGGGTCGATTCTGCGCACCTCGCGGACGAACCTGCTGGACTCTTCGAAACTGGCAAGCTCCATGGTCGTACAGGGCAACGCGGAAAAAATCGCCCGCGTTCTTCAGCGCCTGCAATCCCTGGAAGTGAACTATCTGCTGACGATCGGCGGCGACGATACGGCGCTGAGCGCCCGGTTGCTGGCCGAAGCCTCCCGTGGAAAGATTCGCGTCGTGCACGTCCCCAAGACAATCGACAACGACCTGCCGCTCCCCGGCGATATTCCCACTTTCGGCTACACCACGGCGCGGCACGTCGGAGCGGAGATTGTGGCCAACCTCATGGAAGATTCCCGCACCACCCAGCGTTGGTACGTGGTGGTCACCATGGGCCGCAACGCGGGGTTCCTCGCGCTGGGAATCGGGAAATCCGCGGGCGCAACGCTGACCATTATCCCCGAGGAGTTTCCGAAGACCACTACCATCCGCGAAATCGCCGACGTGATCGAAGGTTCCATGATCAAGCGACGCACGATGGGCCGCAAGGATGGCATCGTCGTGTTGGCCGAGGGACTGGCCTACAAGCTAGGCGACCGCGAAGAACTGTCGCGCCTGCTGGGCAAGGAAGTCCCGGTGGACGCCGCGGGGCACCCACGACTCTCAGAATTCCCATTAGCGCAGATTCTCAAGGAAGAGATTCAGCGGCGATTCGAGACCCGGAATGATTCCATCACGGTCGTCGCGCATATACTGGGCTACGAACTTCGTTGCGCCCCTCCCACCACATCGGACCTGGGATATACGCGCGACCTGGGTCACGGAGGCGTGCGTCTCTTGCTCGATCGAAAGACGAACCACTCCGGCGTCATGGTCACGATCCAGGAAGGCGAGCTTGTGCCGTTGCGTTTTGTAGACATGATCGACCCAGCGACAAACCGCACGCGAATCCGCACGGTCAACTTGCAAAGCTATTCCTACAGCGTCGCCAGGGCCTATATGATCCGCCTGGAAAAAGCCGACTTCGAGTCCGCCGAAACGCTCGCCGCCCTCGCCGCCAAGGCGAAAACGAGCGTCGAGAAATTCCGCGAGAAATTCCAGCATGTCGTGGACATCAGCCCCCGCTATCGCGAGTACGCCACGGATGGCGTTTTAAGCCCTGTTTGAGCCTTGCCTTTATGGGATTTCCGAATTCGTGGAGGTCGTGTCGCGCCATCTCAATCCTCGACGGCACGAGCACACCATGAAAGTGCCATTGATTCGACTCTGCGCACCCTCGCCTCTGCGAATGATCGTTCCCGTTCACGACTCGCCGTTCTTGATTTCGTGCTGCGGAGTGAGCGTGAGCAATACGCGGGTGACGCGGCGCGGCTCGGCGCCAATGACCTGCAAGGCAAATTCTGCCCGCTCCCATTTTTCGCCGACCTTCGGAATTTTCCCCATCGAGCTAAAGACAAACCCGCCGATCGTTTCATAGTCCGCGTGCTCGGGCACTTCGATCTTCAATCGTTCATTGAGTTCGTCGATGCGGACGCGGGCGTCTACTTCGTAGGTCAAATCGTCGATCCGACGAATCGGCTCGGGCTCGGCCACTTCGTACTCGTCGGCCAGCTCGCCCACCACCTCTTCCAGAATGTCCTCGATGGTCACCAGCCCCGCAGTGCCGCCGTATTCATCGAGCACAATGGCGATGTGGACCTTTCGCTTTTGAAATTCCCGCAGCAGTTCGCGCACCGGCTTGGACTCCGGTATGAACAGCGCCTTGCGCATCAGCGAACGAAGCTGAAATGGCGATTCGTCCGCGTGGCTCAGCAAATCCTTGACGTAGAGAATTCCGAGAATGGTGTCGATCGTGTTCTCATACACCGGGATGCGGGAGAGCCCATGCTTGCGGATGACGTTCAGAACTGCGTCGTTCGTATCATCGACCTGCACCGCCACGATGTCCGTTCGCGGCGTCATGATCTCGGCCACCCGCTGTTCGCCCATCTCGATGACCGACTCGATCATCTGTTTTTCTTCGCTGTCCACGGCCCCATGAAGTTCGCCTTCGCTCACGGCGTTCAAAATCTCCTCTTCGATTTTGTCCGCGTAGGACTGAGCATCCTCGATGGGCACGCCGGCCAGCCGACGCATCAAAGGGTCAAATAATCCCAGCAGGACCAACAGCGGATAGGAGAGAATCCGCCCGGCAGCCAGCAACCATCGGCACCGCACGGTGAGCCACTCCCCGGCGTACTTGGCCCAGGCGTAGGGAATCGCCACCCCGAAAATCAGCAGCAGCACCCACGCCGCCAGGCAGGCCCATGCAATCCGCCACACCGATTCAGTCGGCAAGCCGCCCAAGGCATACATCAAGACCGAGAGGAACAGGGCGAGAACCGAGGCCGATCGCCAGATGGCCGTGGCGAGTGTGTATTGATTGCGGTGTGCGACAAAGTTCTTGAGGGCCTTAGCGCCGCCGATTGCTTCAAGTTGTTCGGCGATTCGGGCTCGCGAAGGACTGCGCAGGGTTACGTTCAGCGTCGAAAAGAGTGCGAGCCCGACCAATGCCGCAAGCCCCACCCAGATAATCCAACTGTCCAAAATAGCAGCCTAACGCAGACGCCGTGGGCCCCGCGATCCGTCTTCCGATCGCGCACACAAAAAAAGCACCGGGCTAGCGCCGCGAACTCGCGTACACCGCGCCCAGCCCCAGTGATCCCAGAATTCGATCTTCCATGGCATGCATTGAGGCCGCGACGTCTTTGGCATCGTCCCGATAGTCGAGCAAATGCAGAACACCATGAACCGCATACAACGCCAGCTCGGCCTCAACGCCGTGCCCAATACTCTCCCCTTCGCGCCGCGCCGTTTCGACGGAAAGAGCAATTTCACCCTCCAGGCCGCAGTCCGTGTCCTCGTCTCGCAAGTCGAAGGTAAGCACGTCCGTAGGCCCCTCGTGATGGAGGTGCTTTTGATTCATGGACGCCATTTCTTCGTCGGAAACAAGACGCAACCCGATCTTCGCCCTCTGAACGCCGTGAGCGCCAAGCACTGCCTTCACCGCCCGGCGAAGAAGGGGGCGCCCTGACGCGGACAACGCAGCCCGCCCCGAAATCGTAACCTGGTATGTACCGGCAGTTGCCATGCTTTCTCGAAATGACTAAACGCTTGCCCCAACAGCCTGACGAAGCGGCTCATCGTCCTTGCCGGCCTTGGGATATGCCACCCGGCCGTGATGGATGCCGCACAGCGACTTTACCAGCGAATCCTCGACCAGGCGAATGTCGCGCATCGTGATGGCACAGTCGTCGAACTGCCCATCGTTGAGTCGATCAACGATGATTTGATGCACGGTGCTTTCAATTCGACCGACCGTGGTCTCATGCAAAGCCCGCACAGCCCCCTCGACCGCATCGCAAAGCATGAGCACCGCCGACTCCCGCAACCGTGGCTTGGGACCCTCATAGCGGAAATCCGCCTCCGCAACGTCGCGGTCGTGCCGACCGGTGGCCACCCGAGGTTGATTCTCCACCGCCCGATGATGGAAATATCGAACCAACGTCGTTCCGTGATGCTCGGCAATGAACTGATGAAGCACGGGGGGCAGACGATATTGCCGGGCCAATTCCAGCCCGTCTTTCACATGCCCCAGAATAATCAGCAGGCTCATGGTGGGCGCCAAATTTTCGTGGCGGCTGATGTGCCCCTCCTGGTTTTCGGTGAAGTAAGCAGCCCGATGGATCTTGCCAATATCGTGATAGAGCGCGCCGACTTGCGCCAGAAGACCATTGGCCCCGATACGCTCACAGGCGGCTTCGGCCAGCGTGCCCAGGACCAAACTGTGGTTGTACGTGCCCGGGGCCTCGCGGGCCAATAGCTGCAACAGGGGACGAGTCGGATCGCGCCACTCCAGCAACGTCAAAGAAGTCGCCACGCGGAACCCACGCTCGAGGAAGGGCAGCAATCCCTGTAGAATGAACGCACCCAGCAATGCGCTCCCCCCGGCCCATGCCGCATGACGCACCAAAAAGTCCCAATGTTGACCGTCCCACAAGCTCACGGAAGCGGACATGAACGCCGTCACCACTCCCGTGTTCAACCCGGTTACCAGGAGTTTGCTGCGCGATCGAATCTCGGCGAGCTGCCAGGTAACCACAACAATCCCAGCCATCAGTACCAGCAGCACGCTCAGGTGCATGTCCAGCATGGTGCGGAGCATGATCGCGACAAAAACCATGACGCCAATGGCGAATCGTCGCGGAAAGGCGATCGCCAAAGTGCCGCATGCCGCGACAAAAGGCACCAGCGCCAACTCCGGGTATTGAGGCCAATTCATATCCAGCACGCGGGCGATCACCAGAGTGCCCAGCACCACCGCCACCAGCCGCACGCCCTGTCCCAGAGAGCTCAACAGGCGAGGTTCATACATGCGCACGTAGGCGAGCAGACCCAGCGCGATCACGGCAATCGCCAGACTCAGACCCGCTCGCTTGAGTGACCACTCCTGCCGCAAGGCATCCGCCAGCGTGGTGCGATCCTCCCGCAAAAACCGCTCATAAGCGTTTTGATGCGCAAGGAGCAATTCATATTCCTCCGCGTCGAGAGGACCCGGATGGATGAACGGCTTGTTGGCTTCGAACGCGGTCATCGCCTCGGGCGTGGATTCCTCCGCCTTCTTCATGGCGGACGCGGTGCGCTCCTTGTTGTACAGGATCGTCGGCTGCTCTCGAAACACGTCCAGCACCACGATTTCGATCGTCTGCCGCAAACGCAGGTCGGAAGCCTTGCGCGCGACGTGGCCGGCCACACCCTCCATCGCCTTCTTGTTCTTCTGAGAAACCTGCTCCTCGTAGAGAACTTCCAACGGTCTTTTGAAATCGCCCTCGCCCCGCGCGTTCAAGAAAAAATAATTCTCCGTGCTGGGCGGAACGCGATCTTCGCGGGCCAGTTCGCCAACGATGGATTGGTCTTCGAGCGGGAGCTTGTCTATCAATTCCTGGAATTGACGCAACCCATCCTCGCCGCGGTCCGCAAGCTCGCGGAATCGTTCATAGCCCGTCCGATCCGGTGTACCCTTCAGATTCTCCAGGGCCTGCAAGTATTCTTCGTAGGTGGGCTTTTCGGACGCCGTTTGATAGAGCCGCATCAAGTCGGCGCGGATGCGCCCCGAAGTAAGAGCCGGCTCATTGCTTTCGTAATGGCTGGGCACTTTTGCCCGGGCCGCTTCCCGATCCGCTTGCGTCCTCTTGGGATCGGGAATCTGGAACGCGACTTTGGCATACACCGGCTGCGAAATTCGCTGACCGACGGCGTAATCCAGACTCTCGTCAATCGCCAGCGCAATCGCAACCGACCCCAGGATGAGCAGGAGCCCAATCGCAGTGCTCCATGAACCGAACCGGCGAAGAACCTGATTCCAGACGAACCGGGTACGCGTCCGCTGCTCGCGCAGTTGGCGTTCCCGCGATCCACGCTTTGAGTTCAATCCAGGCATTCGTCCCACGTCAACCGCACCGCAAGAAGCACGCCGGGGAATCCTCCCTCGCACGCTCGACCCACCGGCCAACCATCAACCGTGATGATTATTGCTGTACGCCTCGACGACCTTCTGCACCAGGGGATGACGCACGATGTCCCCTTTTTCCAGCCGCACGGTCGCCACACCCGAAACCCCGTCCAACCGGCGAAGCGCATCGGTAAAACCCAGCACCTCCCCGTCGGGCAGGTCGCTCTGGCTCACGTCCCCCGTCACCACCATTTTGCTGCCCTGACCCAGTCGGGTCAGGAACATCAGCATCTGGGAGACGGTACAGTTTTGGGCTTCGTCCAGAATGATCGCCGCGTGATTGAGCGTCCGACCGCGCATAAAAGCCAGGGGTACGACTTCCAGCACGTCGTTGGCCAGAAATCGCTTCACTTGCTCAAAGGGCATCATGTCGTGCATCGCGTCCCAGAGCGGTCGCAAGTAAGGGTTCACCTTCGCCTGCAAGTCGCCGGGGAGATAGCCGAGCTTCTCCCCCGCCTCCACCGCTGGCCGGGCCAGTACGATCCGCTTGATTTTATGCTGCTTCAGCAACGAAACCGAAACCGCCGCCGCCAGGTATGTCTTTCCCGTTCCCGCAGGTCCTACGCACAAGGTCAGGTCGTTTTGCAAAATGGCATCGATGTACCGCCGCTGACCCTCGCCTTTGGGGGTGACGGCCGCCGCCGAATGAAATACTTCGATTGTACCGGGGGCGTGGCCTCGGCGATCGTTGCCGGCCTGGTCGATGGATTCCTGCAGGGCCTGTTCGCTCACGTCGGGATAATGTTGCAGGCGTCGCTGTAGCTCTTCAACCACCAGGGCAGCACGGCGCACGGCGTCGTGGTCTCCGCTAATGTGGACAGCGTTTTCGCGGGCGCTGATTCGAACGTCAAAAGCCGCCCGGATCAGTCGTAGATTGCGATCCGCGGTGCCGTATAGGGCCCCGCGGCGCGACGGATCGTCGATAGGTATGCTGAGTTCCAACGAGTTTATGTTCAGGGGCTCTTACCCGAAGTTGGCCCCGATTTCGCCTTTTCCAAAGGTCGTCGATATTAGTTTATCAGGAACCTAGGGGATATTCCAAACCCGCGTCAAAAGAAACCATGCAACAGGCAGAGAGAACAGCGGGCTGTCCACCAGATCCAAAATACCACCATAATGCGGCATAACCGACCCGGAGTCTTTAATACCAGCATCTCTCTTAAAGCAAGACTCGAACAAATCTCCTATTTGAGCGAAAAATGAGAGAATCGCACCGAAAATGAATGCCTTTGTAACGACAGACCAACCTTGCCCCGGAAACACATTTCCAAAACAACAGGTCATCTCATTCCAAAGCCACCAAGCACGGTTTGGTGCCTGGGTGGCCGCGCCGGGAAATCGCCCAGGCCAGGCGAACAAAACAGCCGCCAGCCCGCTCCCCAGCAAGCCACCGATGGCACCCTCCACGGTTTTGCCCGGACTAACGGAAGGCATGAGCTTATGTCGGCCTAAACATGATCCAACCAAGTAGCCCGCGATATCTGAGCTTTTCGTTACCAGAATGGCGATCAGTAGCACCCACACTCCGTGCGACTGTGCAGAAGTAGGCCCGCAGCGAAGTTGTAAACCGAAAGACCCAAGAAAACCCAGGTACATAACGGTCTGCAGAGTGGCCCCGCCATCCTGGATGGTGCCCGTCGGGTTATTGCGCAAAACGCAAAGTGTACCAATGGTGAGTATCGCCACCGCTGCACCCAAAAGCTGCCAGTACAGCCCTTCCAGGTCAGCAATGGAGTCGCCCAGATAGCCGGCCGGCCCAAGCCAGGGAAGCGCGACCAGACCCAACGTCAAAACGTAGGATGGGATGATAAACGGGCGGATACCCCTGGCTCGCAGCAAACGAACCATTTCGGCCACGCCAAGTCCCAGCACAATCAGGAACATCAGCGGGATGACGCTGCCCCGTCGCAGAAGGTCCATTCCCAAGCCAGTCCGCTCGGTTGCCCACTGGGCGACGAGGTGATCGCTGACAAAAAGTGCCAGAAGAAATGCGATGGCGACGGCGCCGAACCATATACGCTGGATGACAATCCCGATTTTGAAATGCATTTCCGCCCGATGCTCCGCGCCCGGCACAACCCAATCGCCTCGATCAAGTGGGCTGACACGATCAATCGGACGGGTCCGGTGTGTGCCACTGCTCTGTGAGCAGTGGTCTGGCCACGAAAAATCTATCCGAAGGACTGGCCGTGTCAGTCCACTAGTCAGGTTTCCATTTTGTGATCCTACTCGTTGGCACACGCGCTTGCGAATATGATGGTCGCTATGGCGAAGAAGGCGAAAGGCGCCGAGCAGGCGACATTGTTGCCTGAGTTCCGCAGGCGACACCTGCACCTGGTCTTGCCCAAGTTGCTCACCGACAAGGCAGCATTTTCCCTCTTCGATGAGGCTCGCCTTAGCCGCCCGCCTACGGGTTGAACTCCGCGTCACGCGAAATATTGCGAAGCCACGTCCTCATCCGTAACCCGGTCAGTCGTTTGATCGAGTTCTTTGCCTAGGCAAATGGCATCATCGTCCTGAATAACGATGGTCGCGCCGTCTGCCTTCCGAACGATCTGGTAGGCAAGACCGTTTCCGAAAGACTCGATTCCGAAAGCGCTGGTACGGTTCAATTGACTTGTCTGGTTCAATAGATTGTCCTCCACTTCTCAAACCAGATTATCACGCCGACTTATCCTGAGTCTAGCGTGAGAGACGTCATCCTGGAAAAATGGATCCGCGAGCGCGTCTTGAAACTTACCTGCACGGCCAACGACATGCGCCCACTGGCCGAGGCCGCCGGGTTCAAGGAAGGCGTTCACAAATGGAACGAGGCCGAACGGCAAAAGCTCCGCGCCGAACTCGACGCGGCCTACTTCCATCTGTATGGCTTGACCCGCGAGGAAGTGGATTACGTGCTCGACCAGTTCCAGGGCCTGGTCAAACAGGACGAAGCCCACGGCCGTCCCGGCCCCATACGCAGCGCAATCCTTGAGACCTATGACCGGATGGCGTAAGTTTGGCCTCCCCTTCCTGCCTTCGGCCTGAAACCCGAACCCCGGTCTTTTCTCTTTGCCTTCTTGCCTTGCTGCCTTGTTGCCTCGTTGCCTCGTTCCAACCGCCAATCGAAAATGCTTCCATGCGCTTCAACACCCGGCAAAAAATCTGGCTGACGCTTGTCATGGCGGTCAACGCCGCGTTATGGCTCATGCCCGGCGACGTGGTCGCTAACGTGGCGCGAGATGAGCAGACCATGCTGGGTCGCTATTCCCGTACTCACTTTGCATGGAATCTGGGCGTTTTGTGCATTTCGGCCGTGAGCTTTTACATCGACTGGTCAACCGGACCCACATACAAGCGACGGTGGTTTCAAGTCGTGGCCACTCTGATCTTCCTGTTCCCAAGCGTCGTGGGGTTGGATTTCCTTCTCCAGACCCGGGAGACGATGCACTACATCCGCGAGGACGGGTTGTACCATCGTCCACCCAGTGCCGAATTCCGACAGACATTCGAGGATATCCCACAGGCGAAACGAACGTATCCAAACCCAAAGCCGGGCTATGGTTCGCTCGAATGCGTTGGTCGTACCGACGCTCGCGGCTATCGCAACGCCGAGGCGCTCGATCATTGCGATGTCGTCGCGCTGGGGGATTCGTTTACGGAAGGATCGGGCGTCTCCGATTCTGATCCCTGGCCGGTGGCGTATGCAAGGGTTTCAAAACGTACGGTCTGCAATCTGGGCATGTCCGGGTACGACCCCTTCCACTACCTCGAATCGCTGCGCCGGGTTGGCCTGCCGCTCAAACCGCGTCTGGTCGTCTGCGTGATCTACGAAGGCAACGACTTCCGCTCCAGCTCGAGTGACGAGAAACGCCGGAACCCCGGCCTGACGAAAAAAATCGCCAAGTGCGTCGATCGGTCTCCGTTGATCAAAGTCGTCGATGATTCGATCACCAACACGTTTGCTACGATCGGCGTGAGTGGACCGCTTCCCGGCGGCGAGATCATCGACTGGTTGCCGCTCACCGTTCCGCCGGGGCCACAGGGCCGCAACTACACCTTTGAGCCCAAGCAATTGCGCGACCTGTTGCAGGCCCGGGAATCCTTCGAAAATGACAAGCACTGGCACAACCCCCGGCAACAGATCGCCGAGATGAACGACCTGTGCAAGAGCGCCGGTGCGCAGTTCGTACTGGTGCTGGCGCCGACCAAAGCGAGAGTTCTTTTACCCCTGGTCGCGAACCGTCTTGACGCCTCGAACGTCCGTTCTTTTGCGGCCATTGACTACAAGAAACCCCTGCCGCCAACGGGCGAATTTCTTGGCGAGTTATTGAGTCGAGCCGACAGCAAGGAGCAGACCATCGCCGCATGGTGCGCCTCGCAGTCGATCCCGTTCTTTTCGCCTGCCCATGCCCTTCGAGCCGCCATCGCGGAGGGAAACCAGGCCTATTTCACCTACGATCAACACTGGACCCCCACGGGCCACGAAGTCTTCGCCCGCGCCTTGCACGTCTTCCTCAGCCACCAGGGCCTGCCGCATTCGAATGAACTGAGCACTCGCTAACTGTGCAAAAAAAGAGCCGCCCCATCAGGAGCGGCCCAAAGGTTTTGCGTGATATTTCTCGAGCGCTATTTAGTCGCTCAATCGTGCCTTGCCGCCGATTTGCACAGAGGTTCCCACCGCGCTCACCGGAAGATTCTGATTTTGCATGTTCATAATGAACGAATCGGCGCCGGAAATCACGTTGATCTTGAAGGTGCCCGCGGCATCCGACGAGGGACGATACTTCCAGGTTCCCACGTATTTCGGAGCGGCTACAGCCACAGTTCCATCAAACAGCGTTCCACCCAAACGCGACGCGGTTTGGTCCGCCGCCTTGACGGCCTCTTTGCTTGTGAATACGTAATCCGGGCGGCTGTCTTCGATGCGAACGTCAGTCATCGTCAACGAACCGGCGGTACCACCTGTAACCTCCAACTTGACCTGGTAGGTCCGCAGCTCAGGCACATTTTGCACGAAGACCTCCACCACATACTCACCGTTGACCAGGCCCGCAGGAACAACGGTAAACGCTGCGCCGGAAGGCACCTCCGGCTTGCGCGAAAGCAGATGGGTGATTCGCTGCGTCTGCGACGGCGACAATCCTGAGATCGTCGCCTGCCCGTTTTGCAGAGCGAGCGAACCAACGGCCACGAGCTGTCCGTCGATCAGAACGCCCATTTGGCTGGCCTTGCCGGCCCCGGAAAAATCACCGCTCAGGGTGAGCGAAGACGCATTGGATTGAACCGAACTAACCTGATCAGCCAGGATCAAGGCCTTAGCGGCCACAAAATACGTCTGGCCATCCAAGGTGGCCTGGTTATACCCAGTCGCCGCGGCAGTGCTCACGAGGTGAAAACCCATGCCCTGGACCTTTTCGGTTCGCGGAGCGCGGTCCTGGGCGTAAGTGGTTGAAATCAGCATCCCTAGGGCAATGCACGAAACTACAATCTTTGACTTTTGCATGGTTTATTTCCTTTCCAAGAACACCTTTCCGAACCGTAAATCCACCTAACCGGAAGGACGCGAATACACGCTCCACCGGTTCCCTTGCAAACGAATACCCGTACTCTATCTTGCGGCTGCTTCCCCGACCAGGCGCCGTCTCGTCGCGCCAGACGTGTCCCATGCGCCGTCACAATACCAGATTGGAGTCCAGATGGTCAAGCTTTTTATTACGGACTTATCGAATGTATTGTCCGCCAGAGTTCAGTATTAATTCAACCCATCTACCAGAAACGTGGTCATAATGCCCGTTTTCGTCGCGAAACTGGCACATCATGCGCCGTTTATGGCTGGAACAAGCCTGCTTTTGAATGTAACAACTCCCCATCGCGCTTGCGGGCAATCCGCTTTCGCAAGTCGTTTTGTGACAAACAATTTACAACGCGACCGGGCGTTGCCCCCGCTCGCCGGGCCGTAAAAACCCCATACCGCATCTGCCTGTACTCTTCCATATGGTGCGCGTCCGTATTGATCACCAGGTCCACACCCGCCGCCAGCGCCTGGCGGGCGTGAACGTCCTTCAAATCCAGTCGGTGCCAGTTCGCGTTGATCTCCAGAATCGTTCCGGTTCGCGCCGCCGCTTTCACGACCGCGTCCATGTCGATTTCCATCGCGGGTCGCTCATGGATGAGCCGTCCCGTGGGATGCCCGATCGCGCTGACCCAACGATTTTCAATGGCGGCCAGCGTCCGATCCGTGGGACTCAGTCCCTTGGTCGTGCGAGTGATGCCGGAATGGATGCTCGCGACCACCCAATCGCAGGCGGCCAGGATTTCGTCGGGGTAATCCATGGATCCGTCTGGCAAAATGTCGCACTCACAGCCCGCCAGGATTCCGATCCCGTCGATTCGCTTATCGGCTTCGCGAATGGCGTCGAGGTGCTCGCGCATCCGCTCGATGGTGAGTCCATTCGCGATGGTGCTGCTCTTGGAGTGGTCGCACACCGCGATATACGCGTAGCCCAGCCCGCGAGCGGCCACCGCCATCTCCTCGATGGTGAACCGTCCGTCGCTGGCCTTGGTGTGCAGGTGCAAGTCGCCGTGAATGTCCGCGAGTGTCACCAGTTGCGGCGTTGATTTGAGATCGAATTCGCCGCGGTCCTCGCGGATTTCCGGCGGGATGAACGGCAGGCCCAGTTTGGAGTAGATTTCTTCCTCTTCCGCTCCGGCCACGCGTATTTTACCGTCCCACAGGCCGTACTCGTTCAGGCTCCACATCCGCGCGATCGCCCGTTCGCGAAGCCGCACGCTGTGCTCTTTCGAGCCGGTAAAATACTGCAAGGCCGCCCCGTACGATTCGTTTTCCACAGCCCGCAGGTCGATTTGTATTTCCCGGCCGTTCTCCATTTCCGCCACGACGGAAGCCTTGGTCGGCCCCGCCGCGAGCACGTTCTTCACGCCATGAAACTTGATGAATGCCTGTAGCACCGGTTCGCACGGGCAAGCCGCACACAAGATGTCGATGTCGCCGATGGTCTCCATTCCTCGCCGAAGCGAACCGGCAATCTCCGCCCGCGCAACTCCGGGTAACTCGCGGATTTTCTGCGCGAAGACTTCGGCCACCGGCAGAGCAATTCCAAGCGGCGTACGCTCTCCAAAGCTCTCTTGAAATTTCAACCCTTCGGCGATCTTCTTGACCGTCGCCGCACCGAGCCCCGGCAACTTCTCCAACTCGCCTGACGCGATGATCCGCTTAAGGCCCTCAACGTCCGTCACCCCCAATTGCGAGTGCACCAGCGCGGCCTTTTTTGGCCCCATCCCCGGAATTTGCATGAGCCGGCTCAATCCGGGCGGATACTTCGCATCCAGCTCATCGAGAACGTCGATATGACCGGTCGTAACGAACTGTTGAATTTTCTGGGCAGTGCTCTTGCCGATCCCGGGAAGATCGGTGAGTCGGTTTTCGGCCGCAACGACAGCGATGTCTTCGGTCACCCCCCGAATGGTCCTGGCCGTCCGGCGATAGGTATTCACGCGGAACCCATCGGCCTCATCGAGTTCCAGCAGGTCCGCAATCCGGTCCAACGCCCGCGCCAGCTCGCTGTTTCGCATCCCCGAATTGTAACTGTCCCGCTTCCGAAAAGCGCTGATGGCACGGGTGCATGGCCGTTCTTGCGAAATCCTCCACCCCGATTGGGGTGAACCCCACGCAACTCCTCAAAGGCTCCCTCCCATAACGGTCATGCACCCGTGCCCACCAATCCGAACCGCGAGCGCAAGCGACCGGCGGTAGGCGAAATCAGGACCGCCCCGCGCTGGCGCTTCGGGTTCGGCCAGGGAATGTAGCCATGGGTGGAGCAATGCTCGCCGAAAGGCGGACATCGCAGAACCCGTGGTTGGCTGCGGCCCCGTCGTGTGCCACTGCTCTGTGAGCAGTGGATGGCGCGGATCGGCCCAGGCGCAGGCAATTCTGGGGATTCGTATGATTCCTCCGCCCCGCCGGGGCGGGCAGCTCATCTTCTATATCCACGGGTTCCGCTTCGCTGTACCCGTGGCTACATTCTGCGCCTCTCCGAGGCGGAAAAACGGCTCTGCCGGAAGAGTTACGGACACGCAGACGAACGACAATCCTCGCAACCCTATCTTTTGAAGGGCGGTTTCTGGTACAATGCCCATGAATTTTTGCTCGCAGGTGAGAACGGCAATAGTTCTCAGGTGGAAAGGGTCATGCTTCGAGCGATTCCAACCATAGCGCGTGCTGCATACTTGGTCGCGTTGGGGCTACGAATTCTCGTTTGTGCCTGGATAACCACGACGCTTGCCGGCGCGGGAATCGTGCGGGCACAAGCACCTCAAGGCATGATCGTGGCGTGGGGTGCGGGTGGAGAGAATCAGTCGGGCAACCCGCATTACGGACAATCAGTCGTCCCCGCGCCGAATTCCGGTTTCATCGCCGTCGCCGCGGGCCAATACCACAGTTTGGGTCTCAAGGCCGACGGGTCCGTCGTGGCATGGGGATACAACGCCAGTGGTCAGACAAACGTCCCCGCGCCCAACGCCGATTTCATCGCCGTTGCCGCGGGCAACGATCACAGTCTGGGTCTTAAGGCCGACGGGTCGATCGTGGGGTGGGGATCCAATGGCTACGGTCAAACAGTCGTTCCAGTGCCTAATGCTGATTTCATCGCCATTGGCGCGGGCCTTTACCAAAGTTTCGGCGTCAGGGCCGACGGATCAGTTGCGGCGTGGGGACAAAACAACGCCGGGCAATTAAACGTTCCAGCTCCCAATACCGATTTCATCGCCGTTGCCGCGGGCTATGAACACAGTTTGGGTCTCAAGGCCGACGGGTCCATCGTGGCTTGGGGATACAATGGTTATGGTCAGACCAACATCCCTTCCCCGAATACCGGTTTCACAGCCATCGCCGCGGGAGCGTTCTACAATCTCGGACTCAAGAACGACGGCTCCATCGTGGCGTGGGAACATGACGTCTTTGGCGAAACCGACGTCCCGATGCCCAATACCGATTTCATCAGCATTGCCGCTGGCATTTACCACAGTCTGGGCGTAAAGGCCGACGGGTCCATAGTGGCGTGGGGTTACTATGGCGACGGTATAACCGACGTTCCCGCGCCTAACAGTGGTTTCGTAGCCGTGGCCGCGGGCGACCTCCACAGTCTCGCCATCCGTGCGACCGGGTCATGCTGCGACGTCAATGGCGCTGACCGGGGTTGCCGTGATAACGTACCGCAGGCTGATTGCGGCGATGCAGATGAGGCATGGACTGCAAACGCTTCGTGTACTGAAGTGTCGTGCCAGTGCATCCCCGACTGCGCCGGTCGCGAGTGCGGCGACGATGGTTGCGGCGGAAACTGCGGAATATGCGACGACGGTCTGTTTTGCAACGGAGTCGAATCCTGCGATCCGCAGGATGGTTGCGTTGTGGGCGCTGCGCCGTGCGATCCGGACACCGAGCGCTGCAACGAGGCCACGGATGAATGCGTATCCAACACGATTCCGACCGTCAGCGAGTGGGGATTGATGGTGCTGACTCTTCTTCTTTTGACCTCGGCAAAGCTCACGTTTGGTCGCAAGTCGTCCCCGGCGACGTAGCATTTGTAGGTTACAGTTTGATGCACCGTCAGCCCCGTTCACGGGGCTTGCCCGCCGAAGGCGGCATAGGCCAGTCCTTTTAGGACTGGCTTGGGAACGCCCACGCCACCCCTATTTCTTTAGCCCGCTTCAGCGGGCTTACCAATCCATGATGTGAAAGCCCGTTGAAACGGGCTACGATAAGGTTGATATTGGGCCCGAATTGACCAGGCGTAAAACGCCTGGCCTACGCCCGCCACTGGCGGGGAAAGGTCGCTGAAGCGACCTGAACATTGGTTCGAAGTTGGAATGCGTGATCGGTTTTTACCATCCGCCGCCCCATCCGGGGTCACCCGTTACAGCTTTCCCGTGCTCGATTTGTTGTCCGTGTCATGGCTGGCGACCAACAACGCTCCCTCGCGGTCGCGGTACTGATTGGCCCGCTCGCTTGCAATCGGGGTTCGGGTGATCGCGCGGATTCCACAATTGCTTTATCTCAATTCGTGTTTTGCGGAATCGGGAGCGAAGTGCGCGCGCGGGTGATGTTCTGAGGGTGTGGAAAAGAGGAAGACAACCGAGCCGGCGCGGGTCAGGCCGATCATTCCGCTTCTCGACTATCAGCGCGAGGACGTGGAGTCGCCGGACCGCTATCGGTGGAACTGCTGGGCCCGGCAGACGGGCAAGAGTTTTACCAAGTCGCTGCGCCGCATTCTGCGCGGGCTGAAGCGGCGGCGAAATCAAATCTTTCTTTCTGCAGGGATGCGCCAGAGCCGCGAGCTGATGGAGAAGGCGCGGCAGCACTGCCAGGCCTTGCAGATCGCGTGCGAGTACCATGATTCGAACTCATTTTCCGGGCTGTCCATCAAGCAAATGGAAATTGCGCTGCCGGGCGGAGTTCGCATCATCGCCCTGCCGGCCAATCCGATGACGGCGCGCGGCTACACCGGCGATGTGTTCCTCGACGAATTCGCCATGCACTCCGACGACCGCGAAATCTGGGCGGCGATGTTCCCCACGCTGCTTCGCGGCGGCGGCGAATTGGACGTGGCCTCCACGCCCAAGGGCCGGTCGAACATGTTTTACGAACTGCGCGGCAATCCGTTTTTTGCCAGGAGCTTCGTCACACTGCCAGAGGCGATCGCGCAGGGACTGAATGCGGATGCGGGGCTGATGCGTGCGGCCATCGGCGACGAGGAATTGTATCGGCAGGAGTTTCTATGCGAATTCCTCGATGAGGCCACCGCATTTCTGACGTATGAGCAAATCGCGGCCTGCACGGACCCCACGCTGATAGCACACACAAGTGTCACGCCGCTGGCATCAGAAGAACGCGAATTATTCGTGGGAGTGGACGTGGGGCGACTTCGCGATCTGACCGTCATTTGGGTGTTGTCGCCAAACCGTCCCCCCTCCCAGGGGGGACCACAGGGGGGTAAGGACTCACGAATTTCGCGCGATTCCCATTCGCCGAGCGTCCCNNCCCTTGAAGGGAGAGGGAGCAGACCGTCCCCCCTCCCAGGGGGGACCACAGGGGGGTAAAGAGTGCGGACGCCTGGTCACGGTCGCGTTGATCGAACTCGCCATTCAGTCGTTTCGAACGCAATTCGAGATGCTTTGTGAATTGCTCAGCATCAAGCAGGTACGGCGGTGCTGCATCGACGCGGGCGGGATCGGGATGCAACTGGCGGAGCAGTTGGTCGAACGGTTCGGAACTCATCGCGCGGAGCCGGTGACGTTTACGGCCGCTCTGAAGTCGCAGCTTGCGGGGGCGCTGCGTGTGGCGGTGGAAAATCGGCGCATCGTCATTCCAGCCGATGACCGAATCCGCAACGACTGGCACAGCGTGGAGCGAACGGTCACGGAGTCAGGCCTCTTTCGCCTTTCCGCGCCGCGGCGCGAAGGCAGCCACGCGGATCGTTTTTGGGCGGCGGCGCTTGCTCTGCATGCCGCGGGCACTGCACCCGGGCCGGTCGAGTACATCACTTCGAAACCCATGCAATTCGCGAGAGAAGGAACCTGGTGAATGCGAAATGCGGAATGTTGAATCCAGTGTCATCCTGAGCGAAGCGAAGGATCTGGATTGCTGATGAAAGAGATTCTTCGCTTCGCTCAGAATGACGCTTGCCGCTCGATTAACGAAAATGAGGAGACAAACATGAAATTGCTGAAGGCAATTGCGAACTCTCTGCAACGCCAACCAAGGCCTAAGTCCGGCCGCGTCGTTGTGCCACGGGCGGAGGATTCTGTGCGGGATTATCCGGGGGCGGGGCTTACGCCGTCGCGACTGAGCGGGATTCTGCGCGAGGCCGATGACGGCTCGCTGGACACGGCCATGCAGCTTTTTGAGGAGATGGAAGAGAAGGATGCGCACCTCTACTGCGTGGCGAACACGCGACGGCTGGCGCTCACCGGATTGCCGTGGGACGTGGTCAGCGCCGCAACGGTACGCGAGAGCGTCGATCGGACGTCTGCCGATGAGGCCGCTCATTATTGCAGCGACGTCTTGCACGAATTGGACTCCGTCGAAGAAGCGCTGCAACACCTCTCGCTGGCCGTTGGCCGCAATATCGCGGTGAGCGAAATCGTATGGGATGTCATTGGCGGGGAGTTGCGGCCGATAGCGCTTGCGCCCGTTGATTTCACGCGCATTGTCTTCGATCCATTCGATCGGCCTCGCATTCTGACTGCGGAAGAGCCGCGCGACGGGATCGAAATCGCGCCGCACAAATTCATTGTGCATACGCCGCACAGCGTGTCGGGGCATCCACAGCGCGGCGGACTGCTGCGAGTCACGGCGATGGTGTACCTGGCGAAGAACCTGTCGCTCAAGGATTGGATGATTTACGCGGAGATTTTTGGCATGCCGGTGCGGATCGCGCGCTATGAACCGGCGGCTTCGGCGGAAGAAAAACGCGAACTGCTGCACATGCTCGAATCGCTGGGAAGCAATGCCGTGGGGCTTTTCAGTCGTGCCGTGGAATTGCAGGTGATTGACGCCAATCGCGGGGCGACGGGAGCGCCCTACGAGCGATTGATTGATTTTCTGAATCGGGAGATGAGCAAGGCCTGGCTGGGGCAAACGCTTACGACGGATATCGTCGGCCAAAGCGGATCGATTGCGGCATCGCAGGTCCACAACGAAGTGCGCAACGAAATCTTGTTTGACGACATGCGGAAGGAAGCGCGCACCATCCGCCGGGATTTGCTTGCACCAATGACTCAGCTTCGATTCGGGCCGGACACGCCGGTTCCCTATTTTGCTCGTCAGCCGCGCGATTCAAGCACTGCTTCGCGCTGATTGGCAAAACCAATTTTTTTGCGCGCGCCGCGCATGTTATTCGGGGTGACAAGTAAAGAAAGGAAGATCGTTGATGATATCAAACCAATCGAACACGAATACGACCGAGACGCGGGCACTTTGCTCGGCGGCGTTATCCGGCGAGGAAGTGCCAGGTCGCGTGGTGCTGGCGCCGTGGGGGCGAGTGGAGAGCCAAAAGGGGGTTTTCTTCGTCGATGAGGAATCGGCGGAGATGGTGGTGCGGGCGTTTCGCGAGCACGGGACTGATCTGCCCATCGACTACGAGCACCAAACGCTGGGCGGTGAGTTCGCGTCGCCGGATGGCCGTGCGCCGGCGGCAGGTTGGATCAAGTCGCTGACCGCCGAGCCGGGTGTGGGGATCGTCGGGCACATCGAGTGGACGCAGCAGGCCTGCGAAATGCTGGCGGCACGGGAATATCGCTATCTGTCGCCGGTGGCGCTGATTCGCAAGAGCGACCGCAAACTGGTGGGAATCCATTCCGCGGCGCTGACCAACAAGCCGGCGATTGTGGCCATGGAAGCGATTGTCAATCGGTCGGAAGTGTCAGGGGGTGGCACCGATGACGAGGAGGATTCATTGTCTCAATTGCGGGCTGATCTTCAACTTGGGGACGATGCCGACCCTTGCGAAGTGTTGGTCGCGGCACATCAGCGCCTGGGGGAACTTCGTGAGGCCATCCGCGTGCGGCGCGGCGAAGCGCGCATCGTGGAGGCCATGCGGGCGGGGAAGCTGACCGCCGGACAGAAGGCATGGGCCGAGACGCTGATTGCCAAAGACGAAATGCTGTTCGAGATATGGTTTGCGACAGCGCCGGTGGTGGTGCGAACCGGTCCGATCGCAGCGCCGCCTTTGAGCGACTCCGAGCGAACGCACCGCGTCGCGGCAACGCGGGCCCGTGCGGAATATCGATCCAATCGGGCATTGTCGGAGCTTACCAGTGAAGAGGCATATGTGGCGGACGCTTTGCGGATTGTCGATTGACGATTTTCGATTGGCGATTTGAAGAGCGTAACCGAGCAGCCTGTCCGTTTGAAAACTCAACATCGGAAGTGTGACAGTGTCACGTCTTAAGAAGGGGTGAAACATGGCATTAACGAAGAATCGGGAAGTGGATCACTATGTGGACCAGGAGCTGCGCACGCTGGGGGTCGGTGCGGCGAAGAACATTTTCAAGGGGGCGCTGGTCGGGCTGAGCGGCGCGGGCTATGCCCAGCCGCTGGTGGCCGGCGATCCGTTTGTGGGAATCGCCTACGAGCAAAGCGACAACACCGGCGGCGCGAACGGAGCGGTGGCGGCGCGCGTGTATACCGTGGGGGATTTTGGATTTCCGCTGGCGGGGGCGACGGTTGCGCACATTGGGCGACCGGTATTCGCGTCAGCGGACGACACGCTCACTTTCACAGGGGCCGGCAATTCGTATCTGGGAACGGTGCAGGAAGTGCCCGCGTCCGGCGAGATCGTCCTGCGGATTGACCCGCAGCGGATGCGGATCAAGACCATCGTGCATGTGGTTGAGGATCTTTCAGCCGGGGTGGACATCGCGGCCCGCGCGATCCACAGCTTTGATTCGGCGGGCTGGATTGTTTCGGCCCGCGCGGCCAATCAGGCCACCGCATCGGCAGGCATCGACAATGCCAATCCATGCGTGATCGCGCTGGCGACGGACGCGGGGGCAGTGGTCACGGCGACGTTCAACGCGACGAACACTTTTCCGGGGGTCAACGCGAAGAAGGACCTCGGCGCGATTTCCAACCCATTTTCCGCCGCGGGACACGTGATGACGCTGGCTGTCACCAATGGCGCAACCGCGAACCCCGGACCGTTCCTCGTCGAAGTCGATTACGTTTAGCAGAAAATATGGTGATATTGCGATGTGGTGATGTGGCGATGTACTGACATTCAATATCACCATATCGCCAAATCACCACGTCACCACATGACTCGGCGGGCAGAGCCCGCCCTACATAGGAGATACTCATGGCGGTCATCAATACGGGGTTGCTTACCAAGGTATTGCGGAGCGAGTTTTTCAGCCGTTTCGAGTCGGCCACCACTTTTTTTCCTGATCTGGCCACACGCATTCAATCGAATAGCGATAGTGAAACATACAAGTGGCTCGGCTCGCTGCCGCGCATGCGGGAGTGGGGCACGGGACGTCTGGCTCGCGGACTCGGAGCGGAGTCGTACTCCGTGGAAAACCTGAAATACGAATCGACTCTGGAGATCGACCGCGACGAAATCGCCGACGACAAGACCGGACAGATTCGCATTCGCATCGGGGAACTGGCTACGCGAGCGGCGACGCACAAGGATTACCTGATCGCACAGTTGCTGCTCAACGGCGAGACGGCTGGTTTTAACAGCTACGATGGGGTCTCATTCTTCAACGACGCGCACATCTCCGGGGCCTCAGGCTCGCAGGATAACAAGCTGACCAGCGTGGCCGTCACTCCGGACGATCCCACCGTAGCCGAATTCAAAACCGGTTTGAAGACGGCGATTGCATCCTTGTTGGGTTTCAAGGACGACCAGGCCGAGCCGATGGCGATCACGGCCACCGGGCTGGTGTGCGTGGTGCCCACGACGATGTACCTGACGGCGCTGGAGGCGGTGAGTGCGGCGCTTTTGGCGAGCACGTCGAACGTCGTGCAGGGCGCGGCGAAGGTGATCGCGTTTCCGTGGCTGACGGACGCGAGCAAATGGTATCTGCTCAAGACCGACGGGGTTGTGCGACCCTTCATCTTCCAGGACCGCGAGCCGGTGGAGTTCACGGCGCTGACCGAGGACAGCGACGAGGGATTCCGCCGCGAGAAGTTTCTGTACGGAGTTCGAGCGCGGTATCGCCTGGCGTATGGGTACTGGCAATATGCGGTTCGCATGGACTTCACGTTGCCGACGTAAACGAATGCGGAATTGGGAATGCGGAATGCGGAAAAGCGAATGATGGAATCCGAACCCAGAGCGCAGGCGACGGGTCGATGCCCGTTCGTTGGTGCTCAGGGTTCGGAAGGTAGAGGCGACCAACACCGCTCCCTGGCGGTCGCGGTACTGATGACACCGCCCGCTCGCTAGCGCTCGGGGTTCGGATGGCGACACGCATGATGGGGTAACACATGGCCTACATAACGAACGCGGACATCCAGATACGATTGGGCAATGCAACGTATGTGCAACTGTCCGACGACAACGGCGACGGGGCGGCGGACACAGCGGTGGTGGATGAGGCTCGAATTGCGGCGGAAGGCGAGCTGGATAGCTACCTGGCCGTGCGGCACGCAGTGCCAGTGGATGTCACCGTTCATCCGGAACTGGCGGGGTTGCTGAGAAGCGCGGCGCTGGATCTGGCGGAGTATCGGCTTTTCTTGCGGCGCCCCCCGCTGTCCGAAGACGCGCGGCGTCGGCGGGATCAGACCGTGGATTGGCTGCGGCTCATTGCCGTTGGAACGGTCGCACTTCCGTCGCTGACCGCGCCGGCGGGCAAGGGGGCCGTGGCGCAGGTGAGCGGCGCGGCACGGGTGCTGAGCCGGGCGGAATTGGAGAGTCATTGAAATGGGAAGTGCGGAATGCGGAAATGAGAATTACTGGCTGATGAGGCGCCACTCTTTCAGCATTCCGCATTCACCATTCCACATTCAAGCGGAGCGACCCACATGCCTACATTGGACCGGACAACAATCAAATCGGCCATCGATGAGCTGGTCAACAAGTTGCGGAGCAATCTGGTGGCCGATCCGCCGACGGCGAGCAGACCCTTTCGCAGGATCGAGGCCGGCACCGGCGAAATCGAGCATTATCCGCGGCCTTTTTTGACGGTTCGAGCGGTGCGGGCACGGGCCGCCTGGGTGGTGGACGACGACAAGGTGGTCGAAGTGACCATCGAACTGCGGATCGTGGCCGACATCGCGGGAGTCGATCCGTTCACAGCGGTGTATGACCAGATGGGCGCGGTGGAGGATTACCTCGATTCGATCCGCGACGGTGGAGTGATCGATGGGACTGCGGGATTTGACGAGAGGACGTGGGCGTTGGAAACGACCAGGGGCGCGAGCGGGGCGAGAGTTTCGACGGCCACGGCGCAGCAGACTTTGATCGTCAAGGTGCAGAGGGGATTCAACCGGGTGGGTGCGGCGTGATTTGGATTCTGGCGACTCGCGGCGCGGCGACGAAGCTTCGGGCATCACCGTTTACGGAAACGGCGATCGAAGGAGTGCACAGCGTTGTGTACCGGCCCGGCATCGAGCCGGTTCCGTTCTCCGGCGATGAGCCGGCGGAGCCGTTGGGGGTCTACGGGCGGGGCGTCCAGCGGCTTTCGGGAGTGTTGTTTTCGTATCACGGCTCGGTGGCCGAGGTGCTGCTGGGGATCACGGCGGGAATTGATTTGATCGTGCGCTACCGTGCCAACGGCCAGAAACGCAAGCGGACTTTTTCCGACGTGATTTTCGTAGGTGACGCCACCGTGACCGTGCCTGCGCTGAATTCGGGGCTGTCCACGTTAATCGGAGTTCCGTTCCGCGTGCAGATTCCGCTGGGGGAGACGCTGGCGGCGCACGTCAGCGACGCGGTGGAATAAAGTGGCAAGTGGTGAGTGCCACTGCCGTGTCGGCAGTGGAGGCCACCGCTGACACAGCGGTGGCACACGGCCCATTGCGACTTTCGACCGGGAGGCGAGTTATGCCCAGAGAAACACGCATTGTCGGCGCGGCGGAGGCGGTGCTGGCCGAGCAGAATACGGAATTGAACGCCACGCGGGCGCGGCAGCTTCTGGCCGTCGCGGCCAAAGCGACCACGGGGAATGGGCACATCGACGCCGCGTTTTCGCTCGACGTGCGATTTCGGCTGGTGTTCGTGCGGTGCCATTTCACCGGCACTGCCGGACTCACTCCGTTGACCCTGGCTTTGGATTCGGGGAAGGGCAGCGCCTACGACACGGCATTGTTCACGATCAGTAAAGCGGGGGCGGGCAGAGACGTGCACCTGCGGATCGGCACGGAGGAAAGTCCGGACCCTTCGTCGTGGACGTTTCAAGCGGGCGACGCAGTGCGCGTGCAATGGACCAACCCCAGCCCAGGCAACATCACGTGGGGACTGGAAGTGGGCGTGGCGATGGCATCGTAACGCGTCACCCTGAGCGCAGCGAAGGGTCTCGATCGAGATGCTTCGCGTTGCTCAGCATGACATCGTAGTTCAAAACGGAGTGCAATCATGCCGTTAACGGATACTTCGGACAGTATGGTGGCGCAAAATACGGCGGTGGCGAGGATACTCTATATCGAGAGTCCTTCCGCCGGAGATTCGTTTCCCATCGCCTACGTGCCCGATGCGGCCACCCTGGTGGCGGTACGGGCGGTGACAGACATTGGCACCGTCGATTTCAACATCGAGAAGCGCGGCAAGATCACGCCGGACGTGGCGGGCACGGACGTGTGGAGTTCGGACAAGCAGGCGTCGGCCACGGGGTCGGAGCAAACCTCGTTCGACAGTGGCGCGATCGGAGCGGATTCGTGGCTGCACTTCGCGGCGAGCGCGGTGGTCGGCGGAGCGACGCAGTTGTGGGTGAGTGTGGAATATACGATTGATTGAAGAAGGCAATAAGGCAGCGAGGCAACAAGGCAAAGAAAGGCAACGAGAATGCCGAACGAAATCAAAGACAAACTCAGCACGAGTGCGGCGCTAACCATCACGTTGGCCAGCCTGGCCGATGGGGCGGGACGACAATCGACGTTGGTGGATAACGCCACTTCGCGGTATCAGGAACTACTCGTGTACGTGAAATGCAAGATGGGGTCCGCGGCGCCCAATGCCAACAGCATTGTGGAAGTGTACCTGCTGCGCGGGGACAAGGACGCCGGGGCGGAACACCTCAGCGACGGAGCGGGAGCGAGTGACGCGGCGCTGACACCACTGAATGCGCAACTCATCGGTGCGCTGCGGAACAAGGCCTCGCCGGCGGCGGGCGACGTGCTCTATGGCGAATTCCTGGTGCATCGCCCCGGACCCAGGTGGGGCATCGCGGTGTTCAATCGCACCGGCCCGACATTTGACGCGACGGGAAGCAATCACTGGGCGCGGTACGTGGGAGTGAATCCGGAAGTGCAGTAGCAGGCAACGAGGCAACAGGGCAGCGAGGCAACAAGGCAAGAACGAATGAACAGCTTTCTACCGAACTCGGCTAACGGATTCGCGCGCAGTGCGGGGGAGGCGAAGTACCCGGCGTTGTGGCGCGGGTATCTTGGCGGTGTTGTACCGTGGATGGTGGGGCGGAACTGCGCGAACCCCGGCCCGTCGCGCTACGGAGCGGCCACTTCGGGGACGGCGTGGAGCGTGGCAGGGGCGCCGCTGGGTCGGGCGATGCAGTTCACGGGGAATGCTTCATTGCAATGGGACGGCCATGCCACGCTTGGCAATCCATTCAAAGCGGCCAGCGGGGACGGCCCGATCACGATTCAAGCACACTTTCGATACACGCACAAAACATCGGCCAGCAGAATGTATCTGTTCCGGTCGGATAATCAGACGGTGGGACAACTTGCGTATGGGTATGGATTCTACGTGGAGGCCAATCAGGATCGACTGGTATTCACCACCGACCGGGGCGATGGGAGTGATCCTCAGCCCGCTTGCGAATGGAAGTCCGCATCGTCGTCACTGATGGCGGGGAAATGGCATCATGTCGTGGCGACGTACTTCGCACGGGACGTGTATGACGTTGAGATTCAGGAATACGTGGTGATGTGGATCGACGGAGTGCTGTTCTATCCGAGCGTGCCGGCGACGGAACGGGCGTTCGTTCATCGCAAGGCCGATCACAGCCGGTGCGGGGCGACGAGCGGCAACACGCAACCGGACTTCGAAATCGACTTGCTTTCGGTGTGGAATGCGCGGCTGGCGTGGCGGGAGATTGATTTTCTCAACAGCGACCCGCTGGCGATGTTCCGACGGTGCGCGGGGTCGGGGCTTAGCAGGTCCGCACGGCGAGTGAGCCTGGGCGGGGCGACGCTTCGACGGCTGAACACTGTGCTGACGGGGTAATTTCCCAGCGTTTTTTCCAGACGGCGATCAACGAGTGGAAGTCCCGCATTCCGATGGTGGGTCGGGGTCTGCGGAGCTGCCGCACGAATTGAAGTACGTGGCTCGCCAACGGAAATCTGAGAGCGCGCTACAGCCAGGTTGAGGCGGAGGAGCGGGGGTCGTAGGCGTCGCGGAGGGCGTCGCCGAGGAAGTTGAGGGCCAGGAGCGTGAGGGCCAAAACTCCGCAGGGGAAGACGATGAGCCACCAGTAATCGACGTACAAGTTGACGGCGTGGACGCCGTCGGCGGCCAGGTTCCCCAGAGAGGGGGTGGGCTGCTGGATGCCGATGCCCAGGAAGCTGAGGAACGACTCCTGCAAAATGGCCTGGGGCATGACCAGCGTTGCGTACACGACGATCGGGCCGACGAGGTTGGGCAATAGGTGTCGTCGCAGAATATGTACCGGTCCCGCTCCGGCGGCGCGGGCGGCCTCAACGAACGCGAGTTGTCGAAGCGAGAGCACCTGTCCACGAATGACGCGAGCCATGGTCAGCCAGCTCACGCCGCCGATGGCCACGAGCAGGACGATCAGGTCGGCGAATTTGGTATGGCCGCCGAGCAGGGTTGTGAGCGGGCGGGTCAGGGCGATCTTGAGCAGGATAACCATGAGGATGTAGGGCAGGCCGTAGAGCACATCGACGAAGCGCATCATCAGCAGATCGATCCGCCCGCCGGCCATCGCGGCCGTCGCTCCCCAGAGCGTGCCGAGAATCACGGCCATCGCCGCGGCGGAGAGGCCGATGAGCAAGCTCAGAAGAAATGCCGGGAGAAGGCGATACAGCAGGCTTCGGCCGAGATCATCGTGGCCAAGCAGTGAGGAAACAGAATGCGCGGCGCGAATCCACCACGAGGCGGGCGCAGCACTGGGCGTGTGTTCAAATTGTTCAAGCGGCGCGGCGGCGTGCAGGGATGGCGCGTGACGAACCGCGGTGTCGAGGTTTTGCACATTGTTCCAGCGAAGGGAAATGGGCAGAGCTGCGAGACTGCACACGGTCAGGGCAAAGAGCAATACAGCGCTCGCCCACCATCCGCGTGTGCGCCGACGCGCGACCAAAACGAATTTACCAGAATCGTTCATAGGCTATTCGAGCGACTTTACCCTCACCCCTGCCCCTCTCCCTTCATGGGAGAGGGGTGGTTCATACGGCCTCCGTCACGCGCGGGTCGATGGCCGCGTAGAGCAGGTCCACGAGGAGATTGAAGGCGACCAGGAGCGTTGCGAAAACGAGCACTGTGGCGAGGATGAGCCCGACGTCGCGGTTGAGTGCGGCGTTCACGAAATGCTGGCCCAAGCCCGGAACTCCGAAGACTTTTTCAACGACAAACGAGCCGGTCATGGCCTGTGCGGTGGCCGGGCCGAGAAAACTGAGGACCGGCAGAAACGCCGGTTTCAGTGCGTGTTTCCAGATGACCGTTCGCGGAGCGAGACCTTTGGCCAGCGCGGTACGAATGAAATCGCTTTGCAGTGCGTCGAGCATACTCATGCGGGTCAGCCGCGCGATGTACGCGATGAACGGCAATGCCAGCGTGATGGCCGGGAGCGGTACGTGCGCCAGTGACCCCCACCCCCCTACCGGCGCGACTTTGAGCACCACGCCAAAGACGATGAGCAAAGCGGCGCCGGCAACAAATGTCGGAACCGATATGCCGATGAGCACGAAGGCAAGCAATCCCGTATCGAGCAAGCCGCCGCGCCGAACCGCGCTGATGACACCCACGGGCACTCCCACGAGGACGGCCAGGAGAATGGCCGAAAGTCCAATGGTCGCCGAAACCGGCAACGCCGACGCGATGATCTGGTTGCAGTTCCAGTCGGCGTAAGTGAACGTGGGTCCGAAGTCGAAGCGGACGACCCCGCTGAGGAACTCCCAGAAGTAGGTCCAGTTGTCGTCCATGTGGTAGCGGGCGCGGAGGGCCCGCTCGGCGTCGGCGGGCATGTTGCGCGACCCCTGATGAAAGGGATTGCCCGGAACGGAGATGACCATGATGAATGTGAGAGTGTAAATGCACGCGATGGTGAGGACACCGGCGAAGGCGCGGCGCAGCAATCGGCGCATCATCGGGTCACGCTCACATAGCGGAAGGGAAACCACATCCGGCTGTTGGGATGGATGCCGGTGACGCGCGGGCCAACCGCGATCAACTCTGTGGGATGCAGCACGGGCAGCACCGGACAGTCTTCTTCCATTACCAATCGCTCGGCGTTTTGCAGGATGGTCATGCGCCTGGCCGGATCGGTTTCGTTCGTGGCGGCGGCGAGCAGCTCATCGTACTTCGGATTGGAGTAGCCGCTGTCGTTGTTGCCGTTGCCGGAGGCGAAGCAATCGAGAAACGTCGTGGGATCATTGTAATCGGGGTACCAGTTGCCCCAGGCGATCATGAATCGCTGGCGGGCTTTTTCCTCCGCGAATGTTTTGGATTCCTGGGCCCGAAGCTCGACCTGTACGCCAAGAGAATCTTCCCACATGCGTGCCAGAGCCTGGCACACGTTGGCCTGCCGCGGCGGATAGAGAAGCTCAATCGGACCAAGCTCCGCGCCGGAAGCGAATCCGGCTTGAGTCAACAACTCCAGCGCAGCCGCGACATCGAGGGGCAAGCCGGCGGGTGGTTGATAGCCGGGAATCGCATCGGGCGGAACGAACGTGCGGGCGGACCGATCGCCTCGTTTGCGCACGTTCTCCACGATACTCACGCGGTCGGTGGCCAGCGTAAAGGCGCGGCGGACTCGCGGATCGATAAAGGGATTCCTGCGGCCTGCCACTTCGAGGCTGGCGCAATTGAAATTGAAGAAGTACGTCGCCGGGGTTTTGCACGGTTTAAGGTCCTTCCGCTCTCCCTCGCGCGCGAGCCGATGAAGCTCATGCTCGTAAGGCACACTGAGATCGGTAAGGAAATCGACATCGCCGGCGTCGAAGGCCATGAGAGACGCACTTACGTTGTCGTATTCGAGCATGTCCACCGTGCGGCACGGAATCGTGTCCGCGTCGCGGAAAAAGGGATTGACGCTCAGGCGAGCCGCCCGCTTGAAGGTCCAATCCGTAAGTGCATAAGGGCCGTTAGTGACCAGGCCCGGATACCCGTCGATGTTGGATCGCGGATGCGTCCACTGCGGGCGGTAGACGACGAGTCCCTGGTGCGTGAGCGGCGCGCCGCGATGTTTTTCGCGCAACATCTCCATGCTCTGGTGAATGGGGAGAAACGTCGGGAACCCGAGCAGGTCCTGAAAATAGGGGCAGGGTTTCGTCAATTGAATGACCAGAGTTCGATCGCCTTCCGCTTGCAACCCGACGCGAGCGAACTTCTCGTCCACTTGCGCCGCGTGCGCGTCAAATATTTCGTTCTTCTGTGAGGAATCGACAGCCAGAAGCGCGGCAACGCCTTCCTCGCGCCACGCGACGTACTCCGCTGCCCCGGAGATATGGTCGGAGAAAAAGAAGCGGTAATCGGCGGCCGTGCCGGGTTCCATGGCGCGGCGCCAGCCACGAACAAAATCGTGCGCCGTGACGGGGTCGCCGTTGGACCATCGGGCATCGTCGCGGAGTTGAAACGTGTACGTCAGACCGTCGGACGAAATGATCGGAGGGAGATGTGCAGCACCGGCAATGGGCTGAAGCGTTTGCGGATCCCAGGTGGTGAGGCCTTCCCACAAATTCAGCGCGACGCGGAAATCCTGGAGCCAGCTCATTCTTGCCGGATCGAGGGTGTGAATCCCGGAAGGGTTTACGTACGTAAAATCTGCCCGCGGGGAGTTTGAGATCGAAATCGTCGCGGCAAGGAGAATCGCAAAGAGAGCCACTGCCACGACCAAGCCGCGAAGCATTTATGGTGCGCCGATCGGTACATTCCAGGGAGCGGCGTTGAGTGCCCCCGGTTGATTGGCCTTGGCGTCGCCCACCCAGAGGCCGGCTTGCTGAAGCACCTGATCGGGAGTGTGACCGGCGGCGAGGCTGCCGCGCATGTCGCCGCCCTTCACGCCTGCGGCCACGGCGACGAGGATCTCTTCGGCGCCGTCCAGGAGTCGCTGAAGGCGATCGATTTCGATGAAGTCGAGATTGGGCGTCGCGTAGCGCTGGGCATCCAATCGCAGAAAGGTGGCGAGAGCCTTGACTAATTGTTCTTTTTGCGGCGGACTCAGTGCCGTGACTACGCCGGGCGTTCGGAAAAATTCGTAGGCGCTGATTTCGGCGCCGTCCGAGGCCAATGCACCGCCGCGGCGTTTTTCGAGCCGCTTGTCGAAGATGGCCATGAACGTGTCGAACACCGAACCGACCTGGGCCGGGGGCACCGAGAGTGCCCAGTAGATACGGTCAAGCACGACGTCTTCCGGTTCGGACACGCCGACCTCACGAAGCGCAGTCACCGTCGGATCGAGGCGCGCCTTGTCGGCGGTCAGGCCCGCGCGCTGTGCGGCCAGGCCCGAGGCGGCCAGCATTCGAACGCCAGCGTCCTTGGATTTGAGTGCCGCCATAAACGCGGGAGTGCATTCGGGCCGATTGAAGTCCAGGAGAATCTTGGTCAAGGCCTGCGCGGTCCTAGCATCGAGTGCGGCCTGTTGTGAAACGGCGACGGATGCCGTCCTTGCTGCGAATTGTTCCTTGAAGGCGGGCGAGTTGGTGGAATGATCAAACTGCGTTCGAAACAAATCGCGCATCTTGATGGCCGCGGGAATTCGCTCCGCTTCGGGCGTGCCCTTGAGACGGGTTACCTGGGCCTCGACCCAATCGCCGATGCGACGTTGATCGCTTTCGCCAATTTGGGCCTGCGTGCGGATGGTGTCAATGATGGCGGTGTCCTGGGCGGCATCCTGCGCGAAGCACCAGCCACCGCTCACCAACCATGTAGTGACCAACCATGATAATTTCTGACGAAGTTGCATTGGGAGACAATTGCAACGCTGCTGGTGGAGATTGTTCATGTAGTCCCTTGTGAAAAAAACGGCGAACGACCAATCCAATTCGCGTCATGAGGCAGCGGAACAATGGCCTGCTATCCGCCTGCCAGTATCAACTGCACCGGCTGCCTGTCAAGTTTCCTTGACGGTCGATTCGGACGGGCTATAGTTCCTGACTTCGCAATCCTGGTGCCTGCCGCAGTTCGTGACGCGGGGTACAGTTAGGATCATGAGCAAAGCCGAGAACATTCCCGGACCGGCAGTTCGCCGCCTGAGCTTATACCTTCGCCAGCTTGAGATGTTCCGCGAGGCGGATCTGCCGACGATTTCGAGCCGCGAGTTGGGCGCGGGGCTCGGCGTTTCCGACGCGCAGGTTCGCAAGGACCTGGCCTACTTCGGCCAGTTCGGCCACCCTGGGGTTGGATATCGAATTACCGAACTGATCTCGCGCGTCCGCCAAATTCTGGGCACGGACAAGAAGGCGAACGTACTGCTGGTGGGCGCGGGTAATCTTGGCCGCGCGCTGGTGGCTTTTCGCGGGTTTCTCCAGCGGGGGTTTGAGGTGGTCGCGGTCTTCGAGAAGGACCCCACGGTCATTTCGTCGGTGCTTCCCGGGCCGGGGAAGCTCCGTATCCAACCGCTGAGCGAAATGGCGGCGGCGATACACCAGCAAGACATTCGCATGGGGATTCTCGCCGTGCCGGCACTGGCCGCGCAAGGCGTGGCCGAGGAAATGATTGCCGCCGGAATTCGCGGCATACTAAATTTTGCTCCCATGGCGTTGCAGGTGGGTCCGGAGATCAGAGTGTCGTCGGTGGATCTGGCGGTGCATTTGGAGCAGCTTTCGTATCAACTGACGATCTCCTCGTTGCCGGTAGAATAATCAAGTGGACGGTACGAATGGTTGGCGCAGATAAAGTAATCGTCCGAACCCCAAGCGCAAGCGCGGGGTGGTTCTCGCCAGGCGTCCAAGACCGCCCGTCGCTGGCTCTGGGTTCGGATGTGATTCGGAAGGAGTGAAACATGGCTGCAGACGGTGGTTGGTACTACGCGAAGAATGGGCAGACGGTCGGACCGATGACGCTGGAGGAGTTGCGGCGCAATCTGGCTTCCGCGGACGGACCGCGCACGATGGTCTGGGGACCCGGTGTGGCCGAGTGGACCGAGGCTCGCCATGTGCCGGCGATGGGCGTAGCGCCCGATGCCCGTGCCGCGCCGCCGCGCGCACCAACGACGGCGCGGGCCGACGAAATTGATTACGAAATATTCGGTGACGACATGCAGTTCGTCGAAGTCACGCTGGACCCCGGCGAAGTCGTGGTGGCCGAGGCCGGCGGCATGATGTACATGACCGACGGGATTCAGATGCAAACCGTCTTCGGCGATCCGAGCAAGAATCAAACGCTCATGGGGAAACTCTTCGACGCCGGGAAGCGCATGCTCACGGGCGAATCGCTCTTTCTCACTACGTTTGCCGCATCGGGCAACAAACGCGAGCAGGTGGCCTTCGCTGCGCCGTATCCGGGGAAGATCATTCCCATGCATTTGGACCAATTGGGCGGCGAGCTGATTTGCCAGAAAGATTCGTTTCTCTGTGCGGCGCGCGGCGTGCAAATTGGCATCGCGTTCCAAAAGAAAATCCTGACGGGGCTTTTCGGCGGCGAGGGGTTCATTCTTCAGCGACTCACCGGCGACGGCATCGCCTTCGCACACGCGGGCGGGACGATTCAGCGCCGCGAACTCAAGCCCGGCGAAACGCTGCGGCTCGACACGGGCTGCCTCGTCGCGCTTCAGCCGACCGTGGACTACGACATCGAAATGGTCGGCGGAATCAAGAACGCGATCTTCGGCGGCGAAGGACTTTTTCTCGCGACGCTGCGCGGCCCCGGAACGATCTGGGTGCAATCGCTTCCCTTCTCGCGGCTGGCCGGGAGGGTGCTGGCCAACCTGCCGATGCGAGGCCGCGGCAAGGATCAGGGTTCGATCCTCGGCGAATTCGCCAACATCTTCGAGAGCAAGCCGTAGCACGCGTGGCATGGCCAAGCGAAGCGCCGCCATGCATACGTCGATAACATGCCGGCGCCCGATTAGACCGGGCTTGGGCATGTCACCCATCGCCTGAGCTCTATTCCGAACCCGGAGCGTAAGCGACGGGCGGTTTTACCGGACCATCATGCAAAAAGCTCTGCAGTCACCGCCCCGCGCTGGCGCTTGCCGATCCGACCCGGCAGATTCCGGGCCGACCCGCCACGGGAAGGCGGCGGAGGCCGCAATCGAAGTGGATCGCCGTGGTGCACTACGTGTATCCTGCCTACGTGACCTGGAGGTGTTTGAACAGATTCAGCGAAGGATTGAGGAGAACCGCCAGCGGATGGAGAACCAATACGCAAGGAAACGCGCTCTTCGGAAGGGGGCCGCGCTGTTGACGGGGTTGGTTCGCTGCGGCCACTGCGGCCACGCGATGGACAATGAAAGGATCGAAAGGGTATCGTATCGGCATCGGGCGCTACGTCTTTCAACCGCCCAGCGCTACACATTTCGACCGGCGTTCACACTTGGCGTACTTCGGTGGTTTATTCTTCAGCTTGGGCATGTGCAGCTCCTTCGGTTTCGCCAAACCGGTAGTACTACCGGTTTGGCACGGACCTCTGGGCCGCACTGCCCGACGCGGACAGGTACGCTAAGTTGCGTTCGACCAAGTACTTATATCACAGCGGGCGATCGGATTCGAACCGACGACGTCCAGCTTGGGAAGCTGGCATTCTACCACTGAATTACGCCCGCCAATGCGGTTTTGCACTACATTTCGACATCTCCTTGCACTACAATTCTGTCGAAACGGGGACCATCGGGGGCCTCCGCGAGTGAGCGGTAATTGTACCCAGGACGTGTCGAGTGGCAAAGCACCACAACAAGCGAGTTCCGAAACTCCGTTTTACAAACCTTCGCCAAATCGGCTGGCATGTGACCTATCGGGACCGGGACACCGGAATCCCGCATAAGCACCGATTCGGCATCGAGGAGCGCGAGCGTGAACCCGAAGCACGGTTGCTTTATCACGCCTGGGTTCTCGACCATCTGGGCGGCAAGGCTCTGCCTACGCCGACTACGTCGGCGAAAAACACCAAGCCAACGATGTCTCCAAGCGTTCTGTCCGGCAGCGTCCTCGATATCGCAAGCGGTCTCACTGAAGCTGACCGAGTCCGTGTTCGCAAGGACGGGGAACCCAGGCGTCGCGGCAGCATTGTCGCTCCCGTCTTCCGGGACCGTAAGAAACAACTTCGCGATTTTCTTGAGTTCCTAAATGATAGGCATGGCTCCCGCGCCGTCGCACGTATACGCCTTCCTGACCTGTCTATGGAGGACATTGAAAACTACAACGCACTCATCGTTCGAAAGGGCTTCTCTGCGTCGCAGGTCGCTAAACGAATGCAACTCGTCAAAGCGATTATTGATCGCGCCGGACGACCCGAGCACGGACGTCAAGTCCTCGCGTGGAATTGGGATTCTCGCGATGTAGCTCATGGAAGCCCCACCAAGGAGCGAGCGTTTCCGACCGTCGATCAACTCCGTCGGCTCTTGATCGCTTCCGAGATTCGCGGGAAGACAATGATCTGGCTTGGACTTGGGCTCGGCCTCGGAGCAAAAGACCTCGCTTCGATTCGCGTCGGTCAAATAACAAGAGAGGCATTCGACCTGCGACGTCCAAAAACAGGCGTCGAACGGTTCGGTGAAACACCGTACCTTGTCTGGCTCTACGTGAGCAAGTATCAATCACTGATGAAGCGTCCGTCGGGTCAACTCCTATTTGTCACGCGCAACGGCGTACCTCTTGTTCAATCAACCTCAAACGCCGTCACTCAATGGTGGGGGAAGCTCGGCGCACGTATCAAGAAGAAAGGCGAGACAATTCCAGGCTTCTATACTCTCAGGCACCTCGGTGCGACGGAGTTTGGCTCACGTCCAGGCACTTCGATTGGCGACGTAAAGCGATGGCTCGGCCACTCGGCCAGTTCCCACGTTGCCGACCTCTATATGCGTCCTGTCAAGCCAGAGTATCGCGAACTAATAAAATGGGTACGCTGCAAGGTGGTCCGGCGCTCCCAGCCGTGTACGTAAAGTGGCTAAGGAGCAGGACGAGCCATTAGGTATCGTACGAATCTATCGTCAAAGACGACCTGGGTTCGAAGAGCCAAACGATCTTTTACTCCTATCACTTTCAGTTTAGTATGCTTGGTTGTGCAAGCAGCGGTTCCCGAACTACGTCGCGTGTGTCCTCGTGACCACGACTTCTCTTTGGAGGTTTGAATGAGCACAAAGCGGCTTCGAAACATCACTCCACGTGCCTTCAGATGCGGCATTGGCATGTGCCCCTCGCTATTTGAAACCGAGACGGACTTTATTATAGTGGGCCGCCGCCTATCCCTTGAGATGTTGGATAAACAAGTTCGTCGCAAGATCGGACCAGGTGAAGAGGCTGTGGCCGTTCCGAAGGGTCTCATAAAAGAGATAAGACTGCAACGTTCCACTTAGGCGTGATCAAAAGGTAGAACACGATGTCCGGCTTCGACCTGGCAGGATATTCACTATTCGCGACAGCGGCAGTTTTCATCATCACGGCTTTTCTTACATCAAGAAAGGTCTATTCGCCTTGGGATTTCTTCCACAATAGCTGGGTTCCGAACAACGTCGTAAGCCTTACAGCTGCCAATATTACTCTCGGCACCGGCTTTGCCTACATTTTAGCGGGTGTTGACCAGCACGGCATCGCCACATTGTTCTTGCCCATGGCACTCATACTGGGCTACCAGCTATTAGCTGCGATTGTTCCCAAATCCGACGCCTACATCGTTAAGCAGGGCCAAAATCTGCTCCAGGCGGTGCAGGAGCAACTTGACATCCTAAATCCGGCCGACCCTCTCAAGCTCGCGCGACCAATAACGATTTGCCTCGTCTTTGCTTACGTCATCATTCTCTCGTTCGAAATAATCGCTTCCGCATCCTTCATCGTTCCTTTCGTTACTCAATCGAGCGGCACGTACGCGCCACTCGTCGTCGCGACACTTCTCTTTGTCCCATCGCTCCTCACTGTCCTTTTTGGCGGCGTGCGTGGCGTATTTCGGACCGACTGGATTCAAATTAGTGGAATATTCGTTGCAACTCTTATCCTGATTTGGTCGCTGTCGAAGCACATCAATTATCCAGCGCATAACTTGGATTGGTCCAAGACGCTCAAAGTCAGTTCATCGTCCATAATGGGAGTCGTGTCAGGATGCATAGCCGCAATCTCCACTCAGTTTTATAGTATCCTAAATTGGTCGGGAGCCTCTCATGTCATTGCAAATGACAGAGCGAAAGTTTTTCGCCAGGTCGGTTGGTGTACCGGGCTCTTCCTCCTGGCGATAGTCTTCATGGCCGTCCTCGCCGAAGCAAGCGGTGAGAGTCTATTTTCCGTAATTCAAAGCGCTTATACGCCCGTAGCGCAGAGAACCGATGGCAGCGCATGGATGATTTGCGCTATCGTAACATTAGGCCTGTGTTCTGTGACGTGTTCGACGGCGGACTCAGTAATCTTCGTCGTCACTCAGTTCACCTATGAGAATATTCTTGGCCTTTCTTCGCGGAATACATCCGGTAATCCAGCCTTGCTGCGGCGAATACGGTTTCTCATTTTCCTGACTTTTGGAGCTTGTTTTAGTGGACTAGTCTTCCTGCACAATGTCCGACAAGACCTTTTTACGCTGTTGCTCGTCATTGTTGCAGGAATTCCCGTGTTTGCACCCTTGTTTGCTTTGTTATCTTACTTGTCGAGAGATTCGGGGAGATTCGTCGTTCTCAACCGCATTAGCAAATATTCCTATATAGGTCTTTTCGTCGCATCATATGCAACTGCTGGATTTACCGTATTCCAAAAACCGGAGTCGGTTGGATATGTGGGAACGGCGTCGTTCCTTGTCTCCAGTATGCTTTCATTCAGACTCTATAAGAAAGCGAAGAGACTTGGGTTAGGCCATCCCAGGTTGGTCAGCAATTCACCACAGGCGCCATGAAATGACTTCATTCCCCTTTATGTTCGTCGTGACGATGGCGCTGGGCGCCGTATATGTATTCATCTTTATTTGTGATGATTCGTATCAAGTGACAAAGGATCTGATTGAAAAAGCGAAGAATGAATTCAAGGGCAAGCAGCGTTCGTTGGTCGACCTACCACATTTCGTCGCACTTCAGCATCTTCGAATGATCGAAAGTGCCATAACTGTTTTGTTTCAACTGTGCGGCGTTAGCGCTGTGTTGACAGGGTTGATTACCTTGCTCCGATTCTTGAACGAATCCGGAACGCTGGCTTCATTCCTTGTTCGTGTGTCTAACGAGCTTAGAATTGAAACGCCTCTGAGCTTGATGGTTGCGATCGCGCTCTATGCCGGTGCGCGTCGCGAGTTAGCCGCGATCCGAACGTGGATGTCGACCACTGACTAGCTAGAACCTGTTTAATAACGTCCTTCCCTCATAAGCGATGGGGCAGGAGGACGACAAAACCGCCGAAATTCGATGCCTTCGTGGCGCCAAGACCGACACCCAACTAGTTGTGAAACAGCTTCTACGCACAATTGCCGGCGATGCATAATTGGCACACTTATTGCTTACATGAACGCGGGCGACCTACCGCCTACCCATCTCTCTCGCGCAAGAGCTTAAGGTTGCGACGTGCCGCATCTTCGTCGTCTAGGGTAATATGAGCCCAAAGATTCCGATAGAGCAGCGCTGTGAACAAACCGCACGGGTTCTTGGTTCCAACACGCATCGCCCTTTGTGCAGCGGCCACGACCTTTAGTCGGTCCGCTTCACAATTCGCCACGATCTTTCGACTAACGGCCTCTTCGAACAAAATCATCGTTCGACTCGTATCGCGAAGGTCGTCAAGCACGACGCGCCTCAGCGAAGGACGACTACATTGTTCTGGTCCCGTTCTTGAAAAACCAGTCGGCCGGTCCGCAGCGAAGGCGGGTTTCTGGTTTTCAAATCCGAAGGAGTTTTCTTTAAGAATCAAGAGGGGTGATCGTTTGGCCTCCAAAGGACCGATTCGAGGTGATCGTTGTTTTTGAACATCATCGCATCTAGTTTGTGTAATGACGTAAGACGGACTCCTTTGTGATACCGCCCACTCCGGATTCACAATCGCGCGACCCCCGAATCTCTGGCGGTGCCATGCATCGGACTTCATCGAGAGCAACCAACGAGACTTCAGCAACTGTTTCCTTAATATCTTAACGTTGCGCTCGTCCAGCCCGAATACGCGGGAGATCCATGACGCGGAGCACGAACCCTCCGATGAGTATTCGCCCCTCCGGAAATAACAACACCGAAGAACGTGACCCAGCATTGTGGCGGTTTCGACCTTTCGAGTTCCGGCTGCGATCGCTCGAAGGGTCCGACGCGGTACCGGCACTTTGCGATTCGCATGTCCGAAGTCCTCCACCATCATCCAGAAGCCCGACAGGTCCTGAATTCGGATTTCGTCGGGGGATTTTGCAAAAGTGATGGCAGCGCTCGACAACGAGAGCAAGCCAGCCCTCTCCAGGCGCTTCAGCGCGCCTCGCACATAATGGCACCCTGCCCCACCTACAAGTTTCTGGATTTCTTCATCACTGTATCTCGCAGGAACACCCTTTTTGGCGCAGCAGCGCCTCGCCACGGCCTCTTGGCACGCGAACCATACCCGAAGGTCATACCAGCGGATCAAATTCGCCTTATACGCAAAATAGACTCCAAGAAGCTCATAGGCTCCGATAAACCGGAATCCACCGTCCGGCTTTTTTCTTTTCTCCATCCGCCTCTCCTTTTGCGGTTCAAATCCGCAACAGGAAGGTCCGTTGCCTGCACGTTAGAGGCAAGAGAATTCCGCCCAAACAAAATGCTTGACGACATGCTTGGATCGCGCTAAGAGGAAAGTACCTATTTCTTCAAGCGCAGATTCCTCGCAGGATTTGCTGTTCCTGACATGGGGCGACGTTTCAGGTCGCTCCATGCCCAAGTCCACAGCACTAAATCATGGCAACGTAGCCTCCCGTTAGTTGACAACAATTAGACGCGACCATGCATGCATTGGTCGCTCCCAAGCCATTCCATTGCACGCCAAGGTGAAAGCAGCAAGAAGTTATTTTCGTTCCGCAGGGTGCACGCCCGCTCGCCCGCAAGCGGGAACGCCCGCTTTGCCGACCGCGGGCCTCCACGCGTCCCCGCGAGCGCGTCAAGCAAACCGGGAGCCCAACAACAAACAGACAAGAAAAAGAGTTGTCATACAGCACCTAACTATCGTAAGCATGCACATGCAGGAACGCGGGCTGGCCCGCTGTCCTGCACGCCAGCGCGGAGGCCACCGGGCACGCGAGCATGGCGTAGTCTACTTTGCAAGGAATGCAATGAATGAAAAACCTCTTGGAATCGTGATCGCAATTGGCAATCAAAAAGGTGGAGTGGGAAAGACCTCAAATTGCGTCCACCTCGCGGCCGCGCTGGGCCACCGCGGATATCGCTGCTTGGTGATGGACCTTGACCCAGCCGCTGGCGCCACGAAACACCTGGGGATCCCGGTCAACAGCTTTGCGGGAACGCTTGAGCTGCTAACGACAGAAGAATCGATTCGGAATTTAGCCGTCGTGGAACGGATGCCAGAGGGCGTCCATCTTGTTCCGTCGCGGCCGCAACTAAGCGAGATCAACAAGCTCTTATCAAAGTTTCTGGATAAGACTCGGGTGCTCGAACATGCCATGGCCGAAGCGCGCGCCCATTACGATTTCGTTTTTCTGGACACAAGTCCATCGGCCGCCTTCACGACCACCGTCGCAGCGTATTCTACTGCTGAGTGGTTTTTGCTATCTTCGTTTATGCACCCACTCTCCGTAGCAGCGCTGTCCGAAGCGTTCAAGGACATCGCCGATGTTCGTAGACATCGAAATCCCATCCTGGAAGTTGTCGGCGTTGTTTTTACGAACGTGGACCGCAGAGCAACGCGCCTCCGGACGCAGCTTGAGACGGTTGTCAGCAAGGCTCTGCCCGGTAGGCAGTTCGAAAACTCCATCTCGCAGGCAGTCATCGTTCCCGAGGTATCGGGGGCCGGGAAAACACTCTTTCAGTTGCCGGGATTTCGCTCCATTCCGGCAGCCCAACAGTACCTGAGGCTGTCCGTCGAACTCGAAGCTCGCACCCGAAACCGCGACGCGTTTCTTGCGGGAACGTTGCCTCCGACCGACTACTCCGTCCTCGATTTGCGCAACGCAAAATCCTCAATCGAACATGAATTGTTTGTGGTCAACCAATAAGTACCCATGCCAAAGCCTTTACGCGAACCACAGCCCACATCATCCGTGGCCAGGCTCTTGGATCTTGACGCCGCGGCGCGCGCGCTCGCGAAGCACCCCATGCAGGAAGGGGCCCAGGTTCGTCCGAATTCTGCTCGTTTCACATTTTCCGACTCCCAATCGGCAAGTCTTGCGGGAGAAACCCCGCGCGTTAAGCGAGAGCTTGTGCTCACGCATTCGGCCGATGAGGCACTCACGCGATTGGTGGAACTGTACCGGCGAGCCACCGGGACTAGGCTCACCACCAGTCACATAGCGCGCGCCATGCTCATGGCCGTAACGCACTGTTTCGATCAGTTGGAGAAACATGCGAAGAAAATCGGTGGCATGAAACTCCCGTCCAATGCGCGGGGCAGAGAGTTTGAGCGCGAACGCTTTGAGGCCCGGATCGCCGACGCTTTCGTCGAAGGCATTCGCACCTCAACGGCGATGGACGGAGATGAATTGGACTAGACTTCCGTCGTGATTGAAACATCCCCCGTCGAGAATGCACATAGAATCGGTCGAATGGGGCTGTACCGCCCCTGCATGATGTGGGAGGGACCCTTCTGGCTCAGGACCTTACCGGCAGGAGAAAGATATGGCCCTGCGGCCGTACGCATCGGGTCCCAACTCTGGTGAGGACCCGACGGCGACGGCCTTAAACGGCAGGACGAAGGACCGACTGGTGATAAAGACATCGAATGCAAGGTCCGCGTCCACACAACCATGTGTGGCACATCCCTTGCTCTAAGAGGACATTTACTGCCCAACGTAACCGGGAATGCCTCTCAGGGCGCGTTCCTGCGCGTGGACGGCTTCAGTCCAACCTCATTGATGCTGCGGCATTGACGCGCCAAGTATCGTCGCGTCTAGCCCGATTTCGCGAGAAGCGGAGCCCACCGGTACCAGCTCTCGGTTCGGTTTACCGAACCGGTGACTTCGAGCGAAAGGCGAAACTAAGCACATCTTGACGCAAGAACGGCATAACTCCTGTAAGCCAGGTGAGCCCTAGATGGTTTCGAAAGGAGGAACTTTCCTTATGGCTCAAGACAAGAACAAGCCGGTGCATGAGATTCGCCTTGGGCGGATCAAGGCCACGATCTGGCACAATGAGACCGAGAGTGGAAGCTCGCGACACAATGTGCAGATGCGGCGTTTGTACCGGGATGACAAGTCGAGTGATTGGAAGACATCGGATTCGTTCGGCCGAGACGACCTAATGCTGGTCGCCGAAGTCGCGCGACAGGCTGCGGTATGGATCCATCAGCGAGCACAGGACGAGGTTTGACGACGCTGCCCAGATTCTGAGCAGTACACTTACCAGAGGGCATCACCTGGCCCTTCATCTCCAGACAGTTCCCCACGCGCACCGCTGACTGGCAAAGTATTTTCAACAACCAACCGCGACTACACCTGATGCATCATGATGCCTGGTTCAAGAAAACAAGAAGGAGCTGGGAAGAAATGGCATGGAGACCGACAGCAGAACTCATCGAAGGTGAACTCGACAACGTAGTTCCGGGCAAAGTTACTGGTTGGCTGACCTTCGCCGGCGTTGAAGGGCGGGTGACACTCGACCTGGAGGGCGATTTTCATCGAGACATTCGCGGAGCACGAATCCGCCTTCGAGGGTATGGCGATGTGACTCGCGGGGCGGGGTATCTAAAGAATTTCGCACTAGTGCAAAAGGGGCAGGCGGGCGACATCACGGCCGGGCGGCAGCCCTGCGACTACGTCGATTACCCGTACATCGAATGGTATTCCGACGACAACGGTCGAGTAGTTTTGGAACTACGAGCCGAGCAAGTTGAGGTCATCGGTGACCCCATACCTGCAACCGAGTCAACACCTATCCAGCGTGAGCAGAGCAACCGCCTTTTGATGGAATGGCTCCGCGACTTGAGCGTGGCGGTTGGAGCTCCAGCGTTCGTCGTCGGCGTGCCAACGGATGAGAAGAAGAGTTGAAAGTGGCGAAGACGGAAACAGAACGGCGACACTCGCCCAGAACTGGGGTGACGGCCGGTATCGATGGGGCAAATGTTAGCCAGGCCACGAACCCGCTTGATACGTGCTTCATCCAACACCACGAGCGAATAGATATCCGACCGCACGCACCACCTGAAGGAGGGTTTCATCGCTGGTTGAGTGTGGAGGAAATAAGGAAGATGCAACGAATGCGACGTGAGACGGTCATTTCTGCCATGCTCATAGGGGAACTACCTTTCGACCAACGCGGCCGGATTCGGTATGCCCGACTCAGTGACGTTTTGGCGTGGGAAGAAAAAAGGCTCAGCGGCGTCGCAATTCCGAGTAAGCGACCCATCGCCCCTGAGCTGATGGACCTCGCAAGCTGATGCGGCGATGCAGCGACACTAGGGCGTGGGAGGATTGCAGAGATGTTGAGGTGGTTTGAGAAATAACATGTACCAACAAGGAGGAGACTATGAGCAATAAACCAGTGAGGACATTCCGCGAAGGAGCCGTTGGATTGTCTGTGTGGGAACGTCAAGGAAAAAGAGGGGCATTTTATGACTTCACTCTAAGCCGCAGCTACAAAAAGGGCGAGAACGGTGCTGGATACACGTTGACTTTTCGTGAGGAGAATGCAGAAGCAATCGTTCGTGTGGTTAGCGACGCCGCACATTGGATGCGTGAACAGGGGTCTGATTTGATAGAGGCGGGAATATTGCCCGGCCACGGGAATCACGACCACACGACCGCAAAGATGCCAGCGAGGAGACCATGAGCGCCGCGGACAAGCCAAACCGGCGGTCCCCATTTATGGTTGGTCGGTATTCGATTCCGTCCGGTGATGTGCGAGTTGCTTCCCATATTTTGGACGCAAGAACCCTTGGCCACGCCGGGGAAAAGCCGAAGGCCTCCCCACGCCCCTCCCCAGCTCCGCGGCATGGCCGCGTCGCTGCTCGCCCCCTCCCCCTTGCTGGGTTGCGG
>CXWL01005581.1_pt1 | contig 108892 bp, 79 predicted proteins | sample 590931 | NCBI WGS metagenome assembly CXWL01 (sample SAMEA3498368, study PRJEB10139) | groundwater metagenome | biome: water well; material: biofilm material | place: Germany | collected 2015-04-27 | reverse complement strand
AGTTCGTGGAGTTTTTAGAGTTCTTAGGGTTTTTAGAGTTTGTGGAGTTGGGGGAGTATGCGGTGCTGCCGGCATTCCGAACTCCGAACTCAGAACTCCGAACTTCCCCGGTCCAACCAAACCGCTCCGGCCAGCCGGGCGTGTGTGTGCCGCGTTGATTGCGTGTGTACAGCACACGCCGGTTAAACGACGCATACCCCAGCTCGCGCATCCGAACCTGTATCTCATCATGATGCCGCCCCTGATATTCGAGATAAAGCGCCTTACACGCCTCGACACGCTGCTGAAACTCAACCGATTTGACCGAAAGATCGTCCACGACCTCAACGCTACCCGAAACCGATCCAAAAAATATACAACGATCCGCCGATAACGTCACATTCCGCCGATAATGCAGCGATCCGCCGATAATGTAGCGATCCGCCGATATTGCAGCGATCCGCCGATAGGATGGCAGACAGAAACCCGGTAAAAAGGAGACTGGCAAGACGATCAAAGCCAAATTATGCCAAAGATATGATAGCCGGAGCCCGAGGGCGAGCACCTAACTGGACATCCTCAGTAATCGGTCGTTGATTCAGTCATCGAACCCCTTTCTGATATTGATATTTGATCTGGGACGAAAAAAGTCCATTTCTCCCGCCTTAACAATAGCTTCAGGACGGTATGGATCGCGGTCGTTCGCGAAAAAAGCGGGCGGCCAATGCCACCCGCTGAAATGGAACAAACTGCGTTCGCGTTATTACCTTCCAGTGTTGACGTACTGAATGCAGTCGCCCTGATTCTTGAAGAAACTGCCGTTTGCACGTGTGCGGGTTCGCCATCCACCGTTTTTACATTGATTTGCGTTCGTCGGTACGTTTGACGCGGTGAATTTGACCATAGATTTGTAACCCGTCCAGCAACCGGTGTCGAGACGGAACGTGCCGACACCACCAGCACCACCATCGCAATACCAGGCAGCAGTCAAGGTGTTAAAGTAAGCGTCATCTGGTGCCGGATCAACGCCAACCGTCGCTACGCCTTCCAACGCTACATTTAACGAGTCATAAGGACAACCTTCGGCTGTGCTGGAACATGGCATCGTCCCAATAGGATCGTCCCCGTAATTCGAGGTGTTGTAAGCGATACCATAGATAACCTGATTCGGCACCGTCACACCGGTAAGATTGAACGTAATATTCGTGGCGAAACCGTTAAAACAGGTAGCCGAGGCAGCGTGGTACCACTTGCCAGCGTTAGCTCCCGTACAATTGACCGGATCAGCTGACGGACGATACGGGATAGCGAACGTCTGCTCAACGGAAGCAATCAGGCTTCCCACCGCATTTCCAACCCCTACGTTGTAAAGATTAAGGGTAATTGGGTGAGTAAACGTGGCATTTGCTGCAGTAACACAATCGCCGCTGTACCAACTTCCGCTTTGGCACGCCCAGCTGCTCATCGTTTGAGTAACGGTAAGTACAGAACGGCCTCCGGAAGCAAACTGAAGCCTGTCACCGACCTCAGCCGCCTGTTGGGCCTGAAATGGCTGGCTGGCCAAATTTCCCGGCATAGGGCTAGGAATGCTGTTGTAGATCACCTGCCCCTGCGCAAACGCAGACGCTGTAACAAGCACCATTGTGAAAACAATGACGAGAATTCGAAAATTCAAACTTTTCATAATTTAGCTCCTTGATCATTCAATATTTGACCCAGACCGCATCGCAATTTTTATCCGCAGAAATGCGGGAAGTTTGCAGTGGCCTATTCGATCAGTTCTTTAGGCCTGCAGACGGATCTTTCCGGGCACGGGTTTCAAAAACGCTCTTGGGGCTACCTAACGTCCTTGCGGTATGTGAGTTACTCCGCAGCCGGAGCCACGGGATCGTCAACATTCAATTAGTCGATGACAAAAGAATATTGCTTTAAATGTCAAATGTCAAACGACTTCCAGAATCGGAGGGTAGTGTCCTAAGCTCGTGGTATTTTGCGAACCTTTGCGTCTTTTTGCGAACTTTGGGTGAAACCCGCTTTTTTTAAAGCAAAGAACGCAAAGAAACGCCAAGGCATTTTATTGAACACCCTACGATCAGGACACTACCAATCGGAGTGGGCAAGCACCGCTACAAATGGCGAAAGAAGAATTCGTATGGTTATAAAAGCTGCGGGCAGCAGCTCGCACTCAGGTAGGTAAACGCGGGTATCGTATGGCTAAACGATACTAATGGAAATGATGGGGTAGAACCGCCCAGATGGGTCCGAAGACATAGATCCAATAAAAAAGGCGATGCCGACTCTTCCCGGCACCGCCTTTTTATTTGATCCAGAAAAGACCTATTTCATTATCCCGACCTGCGTCAGCGCGTATGCATAATCGAACGCTACCTCTTTCAGCCGATCATAGCGTCCTGATGAGCCGCCGTGGCCGGCGCCCATGTTTGTTTTTAGGAGGATGACGTTGTTATCGGTTTTCATCTCGCGGAGTTTGGCCGTCCATTTGGCGCCTTCCCAATATGGGACCTGGCTGTCGTTGAGCGAGACCTCGATGAGCATATTGGGATATTTCTGTGCCTTTACATTCTCGTAGGGCGAGTAGGTGATCATGTAATCCCACGATTTTTTCTCGTTCGGATTGCCCCACTCGATCCATTCGCCGGTGGTGAGCGGCAGCGTGTCGTCGAGCATTGTATTCATGACATCGACAAAAGGAACCTGCGCAATAGACGCCTTAAAGGTCTCGGGCGAGAGATTTACCACGACGCCCATCAGCAGGCCGCCGGCTGAGCCGCCCTGAATAACGAGCCGGTCGCTCGACGTATATTTATTCGCGATGAGCCATTTTGCCGAATCGACGAAGTCGGTAAAGGTGTTCATCTTCTTGAACATTCGGCCATCCTGCCGCCATTTCTCGCCGAGCTCGCTGCCGCCGCGAATGTGAGCGATCGCATAGATCATTCCGCGATCAACGAGCGAAAGCCGCGAGGTCGAGAAACTAGGCGTCATCGACGCACCGTACGAGCCATACGCATAAAGCAGCATCGGCGCCTTGCCGTCGAGCTTCGTGCCTTTCTTCATTATGATCGAGACAGGAACCTTGACGCCGTCGCGTGCTACGGCCCAAACGCGGGTCGTCTCGTAATTATTCTTGTCGTGGCCGCTCGGAATTTCCTGCTGTTTGATAAGCTCGCTCTGACGTGTTTTCAGATTGAATTCGTAGGTCGATTGCGGTGTGATCATCGAGGAATAGCCGTAACGGATCGTATCCGTGACGTATTCCGGATTACCGCCGAGGCCCATCGTATAGACGCTCTCGGGCGTCGGGATACGCATGTCGGCCCGCTTGGACTTGCGATCCATCACGCGAATATACTCGAGGCCGTTCTCAAGCTCGGAAACGACCGCGTAATCCTTAAAGAAGCTGATGTTATCAACCTTGATCGCCGGGTTATGGGCGATAAAGTCTTTCCAGTTCCCTTCTGAAGGATCGGCAGCCGAAGCCTTTACGACCTTAAAATTCTCGGCGTCCTTATTCGTCAAGATGTAAAACTCGCCCATGTCAAAGGTCGCGTAATACTCGTGATTGTCGCGACGCGAGCTTATCACCTTCCACTGGCCAAGCGGTGTGTCGGCAGACAGGTAACGAACCTCGTTCATCGTCGCCGCACCGGACGCCATAAAGAACATCTTCTTATCACGCGAACGGCTGATGCTTACGCCGAAAAGCACATCCTTTTCTTCGTATACGAGATCGTCCGCACCGGTCGTGCCGACGGTGTGGCGAAAGATCTTGTCGTCACGCTTTGAGACCTCGTCTTCCTGGCCGTAAAAGAAATACTTGCCGTCCGGCGACCATTCGGTCGAAGTCACACGCTCAAGCTTGTCGGCGAGAATTTTGCCGGTCCGCAGGTCCTTAAATTGCAGCGTGTACTGGCGATAACCGGTCGTGTCGGTCGAGTAGGCCAGCATGTTGCCGTCATCGCTGATCTCAAAGGCGCCGATCGCATAGTATTTAAAACCCTTTGCCATCTCGTTCACATCGAGCAAAGTCTCGGCATTTGCTCCGTCGCGGGTCTTGCTGCGCAGGTAGGTCGCGTACTGCTTGCCTTCCTCGGTCTTGTTAAAGTACCAGTATTCGCCGATCCTGGTCGGCACGCTCAGGTCGGTCTGCTTGATGCGGCCGAGCATTTCCTTATAAAGCGTGTCCGCTAGGCCCTGATGCTGGCCCATGAACGACTCGGTGTACTTATTCTCAGCGGTCAAATAATCGATGATCGCCGGGTCCTTTTCCTTATTCCGGTCACGCATCCACGAGTAATTGTCGGTCAACTCGTAACCGTGGATCTTCAAAACCTTGGGAACTTTCTTTGCAACGGGTGGTTTCATATCTGCTTGTGCAACGATCACGTACTTGCCGATCACGATGATGATAAAAATAAATGCGAGCGATAACGATCCTTTCATACTGCAAGACTCCTTTGATCAGATTCCTTTGAGGTTAAATTGTAAAGATACAGGTCACATTCTACAACGATGAAACGCCGGAAAACGCCCTTGACATTCAGTCGATCCTACCTTTACAATACGCGGAATCATTCCAGTTCGTTTCAACTCCCGTCGAATTCGGTTCGTACGTGTGGGCGCCCTGCCAACGAACCTTTTGTTCCCACGACCGAGTGCCTAGGAGATTAAGATAATGAACATCGCAGAAGTGTTTCTTGGGGAACCCTCGAAAAGGGGTACGCGAGTGAGATATGTTGCGGCTATGACGGTTGCGTTTTTGTTGACCGCTGCGTGGCTGTTTGTTAGCGGCTCGCCCGATCAGGGGCCCGTGTCCGTTTCGGCTGCTCCGCCATGTGTTGCGCCACCGCCGGACATGATCAGTTGGTGGTCCGGCGATGGAGACGCGAATGACATCGCAGGTGGAAACAACGGCACGATGCAGGGCGGAGCAGGCTTCGGAGCCGGCGAAGTTGCGCAAGGATTTGCGTTGAACGGAACCGACGCTGGAGTAAGCGTTCCGGATGCCCCATCGCTCAATTTCGGCCCCGGAGCAGACTTTTCGATTGATGCCTGGGTACGTGCAGAAGTGAAACAGACACCTACGTTTCCGGGGCTGGACATTCAAACTATTGTCGACAAGAGGTACACGCCGAATTCCAGCAGTGCCCGGGGCTATACACTCTTCTTAATAAATGGTCAGGTAGGTTTCCAGCTTGCGGACGAAAACAACTATTACAACTTTCCACCCGCAGGTCCAGATCTGCGTGATGGGCAATTTCATCTCGTAGCGGTCACCGTGGATCGCGACAATCCCAGCGGTGGACATTTATACATCGATGGAATATCGGTCTCGACCTTTGATCCGACTAATAGAATGGGAGACCTGACCAATGCTCAGCCTCTCTTGATCGGCATTCATGCCCAAGCAGGTCTGAATGCATTCTTTCAGGGAGTGATCGACGAAGTCGAGATCTTTGATCGCGAACTTTCATCTGCGGAGGTCCAGGCGATCTACACCGCCGGCGGCGACGGAAAGTGTAAGCCGGGCGCAACGCCTACGCCTGTTCCGGATGCGGACGGCGATGGCGTACCTGATGCAACTGACAACTGCCCGCTTACGCCAAACGCTAACCAAAACGACACTGACGGCGACGGCATCGGCAACGTTTGCGATCCGATAAACGATCTCGACCTCGACAACGACGGCATTCCGAATGCGGTCGACAACTGCCCGACTACAGCTAACACTAATCAGGCTGATGGCGATGGTGACGGCATCGGCGATGCATGCGACTCGGATCCAAATGATGGCCCGACGGGCGATCTTGACGGCGACGGCGATGTAAACAATGTCGACAATTGCCCGACGACTCCGAACGCCGACCAGCGTGACACCAATGGCGACGGCACGGGCGATCTTTGCACGCCGTTTCAATATGCAACGGGCGGGCAATTCGTCATCGGAAACTTTGTCAGCCTCGTTGGGAATTCCACGGTGTACTTCTGGGGTTCGCAATGGTCCCAGAATAATCCGATGAGCGGCGGAGCGGCACCGAATAGCTTCAAGGGATTTGAGAATGGACTGGCTCTGCCAACCTGCGGAAGTTCGTGGGTGAGTCGGCCTGGGAATAGCTCAATCCCGCCTGCGACGGTGCCAGGGAACATGGCAGTTATCGTTTCGAGTGCGATCACCAAGTCGGGATCAACTATCTCGGGGAATGTTAAGAAAATAGTCGTGATCCAAACGAATCCCGGATATGGCCCGGCACCGGGCAAGGTCGGCACCGGGAAAGTGATAGCGATCCTCTGCTCGGCCCCTTGAGGCCGAGCGTCGGGTTTCCGGGACGAGGCCTTAATGGTCCTCGTCCTGGAATTCTTCCGTTGCCGGCCGTGCGGGGCCTGCTGGTGCGCGGCCGATCCCTAAATTGTCGTAATGGAGGATCGCGTTGAATAACAGCGAGAAACTGCCGTGTGTCTGATGCCGCCACATCGGGTTATTGGCAAACATAACAACGTGGCCCTTACCTACCGGTACATCGACGACCGCCGGTTTATTTGCAAGATCGGCACCGCCTGCGAGCATTCCGCTCACCAAGAGATCGCGTTCGGCAACAAAACGCAGCACGACACGCGGCAGTGACGCTGCGGGTGGCTGAGGCTGCTGTTGCCCGCCACCGCCACCGCCAGCTCCGGGTGCGGCCGGCTCCATCGGTCTGCGGCCTTGCACGACGTCAGGGTCGCTCAGCGTTCCGCGACCGGTCGGGCGTGTTGCTCCGCCGCCACCGGCTCCCGGAAATCCGCCGCCGCCGCCGCCAAAACCGCCGCCGCCGACTTGCAGCAGGGGTGATTGGTTAAAGTAAACAGCGAGCCCTTCGTCATATCCATACGCGATCGGGCTGCGGCGATCGCTAAACGTCGCGTTGATGACCGAACCACGTGCCCTCAGCGTCGTCGATTCCTGGATCGAAACGCCTGATGTCAACCCAAAATCGATCGGTATCGACGCATTGCCGCCGACCGTCACAAACAGGCCGCCGCCCTCGACAAACTTACTAAGATTCGCGATGCCCTGAATACCCATTCCACCGCGAATATCATCAGTTTGATCGGGCGAGAGGCCCATATTCGGCGTCAGATCGCTCGCCTTCCAGGGAATCGGCGCTTCAGATTCACTAAACTTTGGATTACCTCGCACGATAGCCTGAGCATTGCCGCCAACCGGGCCGAAAATGATGACGTCCCATTTGTCACGCAAATTTGGCGTGCGGCCTAGCACCTGGTCGGAAATGTAATCATATGGAATGCCCAGCCGATCGAGCTCGATGCGGTACCAACCCTCGTTCTGCGTATTGATCCATGTATGGACAAGCGCGATACGCGGCACGCTGACCGCGTGACTGGCGACCTCGGGGATCTTGTCAACAGCGGTCGCGGTCAGGCCGAGTGCCGTGACCTCTTTCGTCAGTCGGGCACCGACATCCGCTGGATTTCCTTCGCTCTTGATGATGAAGGAACCAGCGTTAAAATTCTTGTCGCCGACCTTGAACGCGGCCTGAGCGGCCGAGAACTTGACGTCTTTCAAACGATACCTTAGCTGTGCGACGGCGCTTTCCGCAGTGTGATTTACAACAAATCCTGCGGCTCCTGCTCCCTCGACCTTACCGGTCACCTTGGCGGGGCCATTTGTTATCGTCATCGCGGCGTCGAGTATCTTTTCGTCCTTGACCCGGATCGTTTTGACGTTACGCAGCGGGCCTAGCGTCCAACCGGTGTCGTCGTACGGCGCCGGATCGTTTACGTTGTAATACTGTGTGTCGAGCAGCATGTCTGCCATTCGCGAATACGGCTGATCCATTCGGACGACATAGCTGCCCGCACCGAATTTGCCTTCCTTTGTCTCGGCATCGCCATTTAACTTGTGCACCTCAACGCCCTGCATTTTCAGCAAGTTAACGAGATCTGCGGCCTCGGTCGGACGCGTTTCGCTTGCGGGTAGAACGTATGCTGCCGGCCCTTCCGTGCGGGCCTTGGCGACGCTGCGTTTGCTCTTAAGATAGAAATTATTGAGGAATTTCTCCTTGTTGTTCGCGACATGATTCATCGCGATCAGGATGCCGCTCTGTTGAAGATTGACGTTGTTGCGAAGCGACCATTTGACGCGTGCGAGCGGCGGATTTGGCCTAAACCAATCGCGGTTGGCCTGATTCCCAACGACGCGATCCTGTGTATCCGCACCACCATTGCCAAACGTCTCATAGAATCGACCGATCGAATTGTGGCCATTCGCCACATAGAACATATAGTTCGGTGCCCATCCGTCGTAAAAACCGTGTGTCCAAACGCCCGGGACGCCGCGTTTTGTCATCTCCTCTACCTCTTGATAGGCAAGGTCCTGCCATTCGCTGACGACGATCGGGTCCAGCCACGCATTGTACGGCCCGGTTCCGGTCGAAACATACAGGAACGGCACCGACTCGTGCAGGTCATGCAAAACGGTCGGGTGAAAGTCGAGGAAAGTCGACATCTGATTTCGCGTCAACGCCAGGGCCATGCCCATCGAGTCGCGGTTGTTATCGTGAGCGACGTATTTGCCCCAATAGATCAGGCCGGGAACGCGTTTGCCCTCGTTCGCTTTTCGATAATTGTAAAGATCGACCATCGTATCGCGGCCATCGACCTCGAGCGTCGGCGTGATCATCACGATCACATTCTTGCGGATCGCCTGGATAAACGGCGACTCTTCGACGGCGATGCGATACGCAAGCTCCATCAGCATCTCCGGCGAACCGGTCTCGGGCGAATGTATCGAGCCCGATGCCCAATAGACTGCCTTGCCCTCGGCGATCAATGCCTTTGCGATCTCGTCGTTTATCGTTCGCGGATCGGCAAGCTTGCCAAGTATCTCTTTGTAACGATTGAGCTTAGCGATCGACGCCTCGTCGCCGACCACGACCGTAAGCTGCTCTCTGCCCTGCTCGCTTTTCTCAGGTGCGACAAACGTCTTAACACGCGGCGTCGCCTTTTCAAGTTCGCGATAATAGCGGTACTGATCCTTTGTGTATGTCAGCTTATTCGGCGTGCCGACCGGATATCCGAGCACTTTCTCCGGGCTCGGCACTGTCGCCGAAGCCGGCAGATGATCGACAAGCTCGGTGAGGAATTGCTTATCGGTCGTATTGTCGAGGATCGATTTTGTGTACTCGACATTATTCGGCTGAGCCGCAGGAGCCTTTGGCGTATCGTTAGCGGCCTTGGCCGCGCCTTTGGTGGGCTGCAGCTTTGCCACCGGCCCTTGAGCCGAAATTACCGTGCAAAATATTGAGAACAAAAGAAAACTGGCAACGCGTTTCATGGTCGATTCTCCTCAGATCCGAAAAGCACAATAGTGCCATTCGGACCGTATCAAAATTGTTGTTGGACAGACGGAATTGTATCACGTCAGCTCACAGTTGCAACCAAAAGGCTGTCGTAGGCAGATCTGACGGATTATCGGTCAATCAGACTCATTCCGGCCGGTCAGAATGACCGTTTGTCAGGTCGGCCATGCCGATGAGTAATCGAGGGAAACGCGTTCTCACGCCTGAATAGTATGTGTTCATACGTATTTTGCGGCTGTGGCACAACCCTTGCGAAGGGGAATCCCGGCAGGGTATCGCCAATTTTGGAATCTACGTATCGCACGAAACTGTGAGGATCATATGATTAGAGACAAATTTACAAACTGCGGAAAAACACTTCGCCACACGATGTTCATCTTGATGGTCGTTGGCAGTGCCGTTATATTCGCAGCGGCCCAAACGACGACCTCGGTATCGGCCCGGAAAATTTCTGCGGATCTTGTAAACGCACCTTATACAGATAAAGCGAACATTAAAGTCATGGTGCAGATGTCGGGGCCAGAGAGTCCGGCGTTTCAAACATTTCTGACTCGAACTGACGTAAAGGTACAGCACCGGTTTGTCAATTTGCCCATCGTTTACATGAAATTGAGCAGTAATTCCCTGGCGGCGATCCAAAATTTCAGCGAAGTCGATTACGTTTCTTTAACGAAGCCATTAAAAAATCTGGGACACGTCTCAAACACGACCGGTGCCGATCAGGTAAGATCGATCCTTGGTGCAAATACGTTGCTCAACGGACAGAATATCGGTGTGGCGGTGCTGGATTCGGGCGTCGACAAGGACCAGAACGCTTTCAAGAAAAACTCGCCTAACAACGTCGTTTACAACAGGGACTTCACTATTGAAAACACTACGAAGGATATGTACGGGCATGGGACCCATGTCGCTTCACTTATTACAGGCAGCAGAGGTTATGCGTCGGGAAGCTATGAGGGAATCGCGCCGGGCGCTAAGATCCTGAACCTAAGAGTTCTAAATTCAAATGGTACGGGTGACATGGATGCCCTTCTTAAGGCGATAGACTGGATCCTCACAAACCGGGCCGCGTACAACATTCGCGTGGTCAACATGAGCCTCGGGATCACGGCGACGGATTCGTACAGGTTCGACCCCATCTGCCGCGCCGCCAGAGCCTTGGTAAATGCAGGCATTGTTGTGGTCGCAGCCGCCGGCAACACCGGAAAGGACGCGGAGGGCAACAAACTATACGGAGCCATTCATTCGCCTGGTATCGAACCGTCCGTCATAACCGTCGGAGCTACGAATACGAAGGAAACATCAACCCGCAGTGACGATGTCGTAACGTCGTTCAGCTCCAGAGGCCCTACTCGCGGATCGTGGTATGACACTGGTGGACTCCGGCATTACGACAACATCGTCAAGCCTGATCTGGTGGCTCCCGGAAACAAGATCATCGCGGCGTCCGCAAAGGACAATCGTATAAACCAGGGAAATGCCTCTGTGAGAAGGACAGCGTCCGACGGCACAAAAATGATGTCGATCAGCGGAACCTCTATGGCTACGCCCATGGTGGCCGGGACCGTCGCCCTAATGCTGCAGGCAAATCCAAATCTGACGCCGAGCATGGTCAAGACGATCTTGTCCTATACCGCACAGTCCATCGCCGGCTATAACTGGTTTGAACAGGGATCTGGCCAACTGAACATAGACGGCGCTGCCAAGCTCGCTAAACTCGTTCGCACCGACCTGACAAATGCGACGCCGACAGGAACGTGGATGCTGACATCAGCTCAGGCACCGGCCGCTCAGTCCACGATCGCGAATTACAGTTTCAACTGGTCAGGCGTGGTCATGGTCAATCACAGCGCCGCATACGGCTCTGAGCTTGTCACCGCATTTCAGCAAGCTTACCGTCTGGGCTTCACTCTCAACGACGGCATTCTCGTGTCGGACGGCATCATCGTATCCGACGGCATTCTTGTCTCAGACGGCATTCTTGTCAGTGATTCGATCTTGACCAGCAACGGCATAATCGTAGGTGACGGGTTGCCGTTCTTCCCGGCCAATCTGCTGATGGGCGACGGCATCCTCGTCGGCGACGGCATCATCGTGGGAGACGGCATCATAGTCGGCGATGGTATCTTAGTAGGCGACTATATTCCGTTATTTGACCCCGTCATGATCAATGGAGACTAGCTGCTGACCGAAATGGTTTGAGGCTGTCCGGCACTTTTCGGACAGCCTTTTTTCGTTATGTCGTTGAAGGGGAATATTGGCAACCTCTTGGCGAACTTGTCAGCACACCAGAAACGCCGATGAGATCTTCATGACTTTGCCGTTCTTAAAAATAACGCGCGTCGAGCCGGGGCCGTAGCGATCGCCCATTTCGTAGGTCCAGGTGATCTCATGGGGCTCGCGTTCGGTGTCGACGGTGTATTTACGGCCGAATTTTTGCCTGACGACCGCCGGCGTGTCGCCGATCTTAACGCCTGAGACAAGATATTTTGGGGCCGTAATCTCAAACGCCTTGACCTCAAACGTTTTGCCACTCTTGCTGTCGCCGTCCATCATGTAGAACGACAAACCCGGATACATAATCGATCTCTCACGTCCGCCGATACATTCTTCGGGTTTTGGCTTTTCCTCGCTCGTCGGTTTACCGAGTGCTCTGACGACTTGCGCATAGGTCGAATCGAGCCCGATGCCTTTAAATTTCAGCTTCGCCGGATTCACCGTCTGGCCAAATGCCGGGATCGTAAGAAGTAGTGCAGCGAAAAGTAAAAAGATAGGCTTCATAGTTAATGGCCAAAATATCATATCTCAGATAAAAATGGCGATGGAAACTCTCTTTGATCGCCGTTAGGTTCTCGCGTCATAAACCCGCGAGTGCTAAAGCCATAGCCGACGGTTTAGGCCGAATAATACAACCGGGCTTTCGCCCAATGTGGTTGGGCTAAAGCCCGACAGAGTGCGATTCGCACGCTGTCCGTTGCCTGAAGGCAACGGCAATTAAATGAAAGGAACCCGCTACTCTCAGGGCGACGTAGCCGATTGAATTGCCTCGGCGAAACGGTTAAGATGATTGGCAATTTCGCATCAAAAACTAACATGAAAAAGATCATTGCTCTGTTGCTGATTGTTTTCGGGACGAATGTCGTTCCGTTTGCCCAACAACGGGCCGTCGAGTTCGACGTTGTTATCAAAAACGGCCTCATTTATGACGGCTCGGGTGGTAAACCGTACAAAGCCGACGTCGGTATCAAGGGCGACAAGGTTGTAAAGATCGGCAAGCTCGCTGCCGCTAAAGCTACAAGCATTGTCGATGCAAACGGCCTTGCCGTGTCACCCGGGTTTATCAATATGCTCTCGTGGTCGACGAATTCGCTGATCCAGGACGGGCGTTCGATGAGCGAATTAAAACAGGGCATCACGACGCAGATATTCGGCGAAGGCTCATCGATGGGACCGATCAAGGTTGCCGATCGCAAGCCAACGGATCGCTGGACGACGCTCGCATCGTATTTGACCTTCCTGGAGAAAAAAGGCGTTTCGCAGAATGTTGCCTCTTATATAGGAGCGACGACCTTGCGGCTCAATGTCATCGGCAACGAGGACAAACAGCCGACGCCGGAGCAGATGCAGCAGATCCGCGAGATCGTCCGCGAAGAGATGGAGCTTGGAGCTCTCGGCATCGGCACATCGCTTATATATCCGCCTGCGTTTTTCGCAAAGACCGAGGAACTGATCGAGATGTGCAAGGTCGCCGCCAAGTACAAGGGCAAGTACATCTCACACATGCGCAGCGAGGGCAATCAGCTTATCGAGGCGGTCGACGAGCTGATGCGAATATCACGCGAAGCAAAGATCCCGGCCGAGATCTACCATCTAAAAGCCAGCGGCGTTCCCAATTGGCCCAAGATGGATAAAGTGCTCGCGAAGGTCGAGGCCGCCCGCAAACGCGGTGAAAAGATCACCGCCAATATGTACACCTACACCGCCGGCGGCACCGGCCTGACCGCGACGCTGCCGCCGTGGACACAAGACGGCGGAAATGCCGAGTTGCTCAAACGCCTCAAAGATCCCGAGACGCGCAAACGCATAATCGAAGAAATGCGTACCCCGACCGACAAATGGGAAAACATGCTCCTGCTCGCCGGATCGGCGGACAAGCTGATCCTGGCCGGCTTCTCAAACGAAAAATGGCGCCCGTCGAACGGCAAAACTCTCGACGAGGTCGCAAAAACAATGGGCAAAGACCCGCAGAACGCGATCATCGACCTGCTCATCGAAAACAACGGCAATATCGGCACGATCTACTTTCTGATGATCGAGGAAAACGTCAAAAAGCAGATGCGTTACCCGTGGGTTTCGTTCGGCTCGGACGCCGGATCGATGGCGCCGGAAGGCAATTTTCTCCGGTCGAATCCGCATCCGCGAGCATACGGAACGTTTGCTCGTCTGCTCGGCAAATACGTTCGAGAGGAAAAGGTGATGTCGCTTGCGGAAGCTGTCCGCAGATTATCCAGCCTGCCGGCGACCAATCTCGGCCTCGATCGACGCGGTTTCTTGAAAGCGGGTTATTTCGCCGACATTGTGATATTCGATCCGGCGACCATCGCGGATAAGGCCACGTTCGAAAAGCCGCATCAGTATTCTGTGGGCGTCAGAGATGTTTTCGTCAACGGCATCCAGATGCTGAAGGACGGCGAGCACACCGGCAAGTTCTCGGGCCGAGCCGTCTGGGGGCCCGGAAAGATCAAATAGGTCTTTGGGTCTCGAGTTTCTGCATTACCGTTGGCTTTAGTCAACGGTTCGTGGTCGCCAAGACTAGACCTCGCGGCTTTAGCCACGCAGATCGTCGTCAAACAATTCGGCTGAAGCCGGGCCAACTCGTTTGGCTAAAAGCCCGTTGAAGCCAACGGCAATATAAGAACTAATGAAATACACAAAAATATCAATTCTGTTGGTCGTAGCGTTACTATGTGTCGGACAGTCACAGGCACAGACCAAGGTCGAGGCGTTCGATAATTATGTCGAAGCCGCACGCAAGGAATGGAAGGTGCCCGGTATGTCCCTGGTCGTCGTTCAGGACGGCAAAGTGTTGCTGTCAAAGGGCTACGGCGTCAAGGAACTCGGCAAGAACGACGCTGTGGATAGCCGCACTATCTTTGGCGCGATGTCCACCACAAAGGCGATGACGGCCGTCGCGATGGGCATTCTCGTCGATGAGGGCAAGGTCAACTGGAACGACAAGGTCGTCGATCACCTGCCGGGTTTTAAGGTCAACGATGCCTATCTCACCAGTCAGCTAAAGGTTCGCGACCTATTGACGCACAACGCGGGAATGGGCAATACCGATATCCTGTGGGCGTTGGGTTTTGATTATTCGGGCGATGAGATCATGCGGCGAATGCAGTATGTCACACCGGCATATTCGCTGCGGGGCGGATTTGTATATCAGAACGTGATGTATCTGGTTGCCGGTAAGGTGATCGAAAAAGCAAGCGGTATGTCATGGGAACGCTTTATGGCCGAGCGGGTTTTTGGCCCGTTGGGTATGAAGAATACGTTCGCCACGTTCAAGGCAACTCAGAATTATGCCAATCGTTCGCTTGCACACTATGAGATCGACGGCCAGATCAGGACGATTCCCGAAATGTCGGTCGATGAAGCCGGAGCTGCTGGTTCGGTCTGGTCGACCTCGGACGATATGGGCATTTGGATGAATTTCCTCATCGCAAACGCAAACGTCGGCGGCAAACCGCTGCTCACCGCCGCGACGATGGGCGAACTCTTCAAACCGCAGGTCATTCTGCCATCCACGTTTTATCCGACATTCAGGATCACCAGGCCAAAATGGACGACCTACGGGCTCGGCTGGTTTCAGCACGATTACCGCGGCTGGAAGGTCGATCTTCACACCGGCAGCCTTGCCGGCCGCACGGCCATCGTCGGTTTGATCCGGGACAAGAAGCTCGGCGTTTACATCTTCGGCAACGTCGATCATGCCGAGGTACGGCACGCCTTGATGTATAAGGTCTTTGACACGTTCGGGTTTGACGATGCCATGGGTCGCGATTGGAGCGCTGAATTTAAATCACTTTATGACGGCATCGCCTCCGAATCGGCAAAGCAAACTACGGCGCAAATGTCTGCCAACCTAAAGGGCACCAAACCAAGCCGTCCGCTTTCTGCGTACGCGGGTAAATACAGCGACGATTTTGTCGGCAACGTCGAGGTAAGATTCGTAAACGGCAAGCTGCGCTTTATCATTTCGGATCGCATCAGTGCCGATCTCGAACACCGCCAGGTCGATACCTTTCACGTAAACTGGGACGAAAAATGGCGCGGCCAGTCGCTCGCAGTATTCGAACTCAGCCCGATCAACGGCGACGTGGTAAGCCTCAATATCGCCGGTCAGACGCTGCGTCGAGTGCCCCCGAATGCGCGGTGATCATCGGTTATCTCCACCTCTGAACATGCAAAAGGCCCCGGAATTTCCGAGGCCTTTCAAACTAAGAACCCGGTCGGTTCTGGCACACAAGACGTGCCGGTGCTGCGCTAGGCCCGCAACCGCGGCTCCCGGTTCTGACGACTATCTCTCCCCGATCGGCACATACTTCTGATCACGTGCGCCGATGTATTCGGCACGCGGGCGGATCAGTTTGTTGTGGGCGTATTGCTCGAGGATGTGGCCGGTCCAGCCCGATATACGCGATACGGCAAAGATCGGCGTGTACATATCAAGAGCGATGTCCATCAGGTAGTAGGTCGAGGCCGAGTAAAAATCGACGTTCGGATGCATTCCTTTCTTCTCGAGCATGTGCTGTTCGATACGCTGCGACATCTCAAACCACTTTGACACGCCCTTCTTCACAGCCATGTGCCTGGAATATTTACGCAGCCAGGTAGCCCGCGGATCCTCGGTCTTGTAAACCGCGTGGCCGATGCCCATGATCTTTTTCTTGTGCTCCAGAGCGTCATCGACCCAGCCGTCGACGGCCTCGACGCTGCCGATCTCAAGGAGCATCTTCATCACGTTGGTATTCGCGCCGCCATGGAGCGGGCCCGCGAGAGCCGCAATTCCGGCCGTCACCGCACCGTACATATCGGCCAACGTGCCCGAAACGACACGCGTCGTAAACGTCGATGCGTTCAATTCATGATCCGCGTGCAGTATCAGGCACACGTCAAACATGTGCTCCTCATCCGCGTCAGCACGTTCGCCGCGAAGCATGTAAAGAAAATTCGCCGCGATGCTCAAAGTGTGATCCGGAGCGACCGGCTCATTGCCATTGCGAATACGGTCCCAAGCCGCCGACAAAGTGCCGATCTGGCCCGTGAGCTTGATCGCTGCCTGCATGGCATTTTCCCGGTCGGTGCCGTGGCCCGCTTTGTCATAAAAATCCAGCGACGAAACCGCCGTCCGCAAAACGTCCATCGGATCGGCGTCTTTCGGGTACTGCTTCATCAATGCGATGACCTCGGCCGGCGCCTCGTAATTGGCACGCAGCTCGGCGGTCAGGGCCTCAAGCTCATCCGTTTTTGGCAGGCGCCCGTTCCAAAGCAAAAACACGACCTCTTCGAAGGTCGCGTGCTCTGCCAGATCGTGAATGTCGTAGCCCTGGTAAATTAAAACCCCGTTCTCGCCATCGACATCGCCGATCGCGCTCTGTGCCGCAACCACGCCTCTCAGCCCGGCCGCTGCTGCTGCTGAAGATTCTGTTCCTGTACTCATTGTATTTATACCTTAATAATAACTAGTAATATCCAACATTCCATAATAAACGACAGCTAACTGGCGCACAAGCCAATTCGCGGTAAATTGGCTTTACCAATGTGTAAAAATTCGGTTTCGCCGCCCGATTCTCAAAGGTGAGTAATCTCCGGCACTATTCACGATTCACTGGTCACTGACCTGAGCCATTCCGCCAGCTCGTCTTCCGAGAGCGAGGCTTCGGCTAATTGGAGAAAGATGGTGTATTTAGCTGCGGGCGAAGCGTTGAGCGTGTAGCCGTTGAGTATGATAAACGTCCTTGTCGCCACGAGAGCGGTTCGCTTGTTTCCGTCGACAAAAGGATGATTCTTTGCGATCCCAAAACCGTATGCAGCGGCGAGGCGGGCGATGTCGGCGTCGGGTTCATAGGTCGCGATGTTCTGTGCCCGGGCCATCGCGGATTCGAGTAAACCAATATCGCGCACGCCGTCATCGCCTCCGTGTTCGGCGATCTGGCGTTTGTGCATCGCGAGCACCGCATCGACGCGAAGCCATTTCATTCCGCCAGCTTCCTGAGCACATCTCGATCCTCACGCATTACACGCTCGGCTATCGCCATCTGCTCTGCAAATTCGTCGTCAAAGACACGCAGCTCCACACCGTTCGGAGTCTCGCTCACAAACAGCGAATCCCCTTTCCCAACCCTCAGCCGTTCAAGGATCTCCCGCGGCAAAACAACCCCCACCGAATTCCCCACCGTCGTGATCTTTAGCTTATTCACCATACTTGGCGATTATAACGAGAGTTATAATGTGAGGTCAAGGAAAATCAACACGTACGCAAATCGAGTCACCAAAGAACTCATATGAGATATTACTTGACATTTTTACAGATTATTGTATACGATGGAAATATCATATGAGATGGAGGATTTGAGTATGATACGGCTATTCGTAGATTCCAATTGTGAAAGGTAAAGACTTTTGGCGGCATCAGATGAAATACGGCAACAGATTGTAAGCAGGGCACGACGAAAGGAATGCCGTATTCACGCATTCTCGGATTTAAGACCCTGTGTCTGGCAACCGGAAAGCGTTATCAATGAACATGGATTTGCGTTTACATCAGAAAGTGCATGGAACTTTGTCGCTGATTGCGTTGAAGATGGCGAGGCTTTAGAGGAACTCAAGCTTGAACATCCCCCGGGCGAGATCGCCTACGTGATGAAGATCTTATTGCCCGATGCTCACGCGAGAATTTATATAAAGGTTCAGCTGCTAGGAAACTCAATTCTTGGAAGAAGTTTCCACTATAGTACCGAGTCATAGAGCAGGCTCAAATGGTTAAGATGAAAATTGAATGTGTTAATTGTGGCTCTTCTGCGTTGCGTACGAGGAATGAGAAAATAACGTTCCCCTATAGAGTAAGCGCTGCTGAGTTGGTGAACTTGGAAACCGAGGTCCCTATAAAAAGCTGTGGGAATTGTGGTTTTGAGTATTCAGATCACGAGGCAGACGACGCCCGCCACGAAGCTGTATGTAGATACTTAGGGGTTTTGTGCCCCCGGGAAATCATTGGCGTTCGCAAAGGTTACGGAATGACGCGTGCCCAGTTCGCACATGCGACCAAGCTTGGAGAAGCTTCGCTTGCGAGATGGGAGACTGGTGAAATAATACAAAACGCCGCAAACGACAATTACCTTAGGCTATTAATGTTCGCGGATAATTTGGCCCGCATCCAGACAAAGGCCCCGAGCGAGATCCCGCCCGAGTTAGTATGTCAAGACCTAAAGGAGAGGTTCCGATCGCTAAAGTTCCCTACGGAGGTGAGGGATCAGGCGATGGCATTTGCTCTTTGATTAACGTATTAGCATATGCACGTAGCTACATTCTATTCATTCAAAGGCGGCTCGGGCCGTTCAATGGCTCTAATTAACGTAGCCGCTGAGTTGGCAAAATCTGGCCAGCGAGTCCTTGTTGTGGATTTTGATTTGGAAGCGCCTGGTTTAGACACTTTCAATCTCGCTGGGCCTCCAATTCCAACCGAAGGAGTCGTGGACTTTGTTTTGGAGTATTTAAAAACTGGAAGTTCCCCTGACTTTACGTCATATTGCTACAAGTCGGAAGTGAAGGGAATTGAAGGCGAACTGTGGGTCATGCCGTCGGGTCGAAACGATGAATCATATGATCAGCGATTCAAATCCATCAATTGGAGAGAGTTATACCAGCTTAAGGACGGGTATTTATTATTTGAGGATCTAAAAGCTCAATGGAAGGACTCTTTGAACCCGGACTATGTTCTCATTGACTCTCGAACCGGTCACACGGATATGAGTGGCATTTGCACAAGACAACTGCCGGATGCCGTCTTTTTGTTTATCTTTCCTACAGAACAAAATCGAAGAGGATTGCAGACGATAGTGGAAAAGATTCGACACGAAGCAGAAACCGAAAGAAAAAAGGATATAAAACTCCATCTTGTATTCGCAAATATGCCTGATCTCGATGATGAGGAGAGCTATATCGAGGACAGCATCGGCAAGGTTCAAGAATCTCTTCATTTTGCCGCGCCATCAGCAGTGATTCACCATTATCCAAGTGCATTCCTGCTAACGCAACCAATCTTCGCGCTGGAACGCCCTAAGACTAAGCTTGCTCAAGAGTATCAACAGTTGACCCGAGTTGTTCGACGAGACAATCTCAAAGACCGATTCGTGGCTCTTGAGTTTATTGAAAATCTACACCACCGACCTTCGGCGCGTAAATTCGACGCTGAGCAACTTGAGACTCGCCTTGTTGAGATCGAGAACGAACATAGGGATGACGCCGAAGTACGGACGAAGTTGGCTCTTCTTTATCAACGGTTGCGGAAGACAGACACCGCGTTGAAGATTCTCGAGGAAACGGGCGAGGACATAAAGACCGTTGGGAGTGAATTCTATTTGACTCGCGCAAATCTGTTAATGAACGCCGAGCAACGTGATTTTGCTTTCCAAGACTTCCTAAGAGTCTTAAACACGACGGACGCTGGTTACATCGAGGTGAGTGCTGTGGCTCGCGCTTTGTTGTTTAACTTTCCAGATTCCGTTGAACAAATAATCTCGACACCTGCGTTTGAGCGCCTTGAGACTGAGAACAAGGTTTATCTTACAAACGAGCTTTTGCAGAAGGAAGCAGGCCTTGTTACGGCCTATAATATTTTATACCCGCTTAATAAGGACAGATCCCTCGCTGATCCTATTAGGAAAGGAGTGAGGATAAATCTTGCTCTAACCTGTATTGCCGATCAAAAGTTCGCAGAAGCGGCTGAGGTTATTCTTTGGGACGGTCGGAACGTAGATGACCTCGACCTGGAAGATTTATTCAATTATGCGATGGCACGGTGGGCATTGGACGGTGAGCCATCCGAATCACTGTTTGCGGCCTTCCTGCGACGACCGGTCAACCGAGAGACCGTCGGACCGAATTTTCACCAATGTTATTCGATTTCTCTATGGGTCATAGGTGACCGAGAGGAAGCTTTAAGTAGGTGGAAGCTTGCGCTGGACGGAATTCAGGAGAAACCATTCGCAGAGTTTAGTTGCTGGTCTTACCTGTACCGTTCCCGCGAAGAATTCATTGATGACTTGGCTGAAATGAAAAAATTCTATGACGGTAATATTGTTGAGCCTCGATTTATTTCACGTCACTAGCACGAATATCTTGCGGGCTTTTCTTCTGGTTCTGGTAGCAACGCACGCTATGACACCTCCGTAATTTCCTTATAGGTGAGCCCGTTCGAATCCACCCATTCAATCGGACCCGCCGATTGCCGGCCCAGAACAATATTGGATGCCGCACTAGGACTTGAGAAAGCTGTGTCCCAAACAAAAGTGTAATGGGAACCGTCGTCCTTTAGAAGGCCTCCGTCAATGAACTGCTGACGTTGTCGTCTATACGTTTCGGCGAGAGACGGCGTCATTGATTTGTTGGCTTGTGAACCTGCCTCAACGACATACCCCTCTTCCGATTCGAACATTGTCGCCGAGAATGCAGCGGATTTAAGACTGAAAACTGTTCGTGGTTTGGGATCGGCTGAGGTCGGAGGAAGCGTGGGATTGTGTACCGCCGTTGGCAACAAGAACTTAAAACCCATTAGCGGCAGGATTATTTTCACTTGCTCCCGAAAGTACTCCATATCCGAAATGTCAGCCTCATGTAGGGTCGGAAGGCTCGGAACATTTCCATTGTCTATCTCTGCCGATTTTGCATCGTGTGCCTGTTTTACAAACTGGGACTCCAAGAATTTAATTTGGGTTTTAGTCAAAAGATCATCCTTGCTGATGAAAAAGGCCAATTCTTCAAAATCTTTCGATGGATCCTGCAGGTGCTGCCGAATGCGAACACCGATATTTTCTGCCTCTCCAATGTAGACCCGCTCTGTATAGGTGTTAGAAGATGGGGGCGATTTCAGAAAATAAATGCCCGGATTGTTGACTTCGGTTCTTGCAAGAATGTTAGGGATTGCGACTCGCGGGGAATAGACACCTTTCCCAACCCAATTGCCAATCTCGATGATTCGCGGGCCGAATTCATTGCCATCAATCATAAATACTGTGAGCTTCTTACCCATAATTTTCCTGTGCGGAAATTGTAACATCTGAAACTGCGATGGCCGCTCTCAAGAACAAAAAACCTCGCCGATTTCTCGACGAGGCTTTTCTAAGTAGTTGCTACCAGTCACTGATTTGCACTTTCACGAACCAAATCGGCTCGAATCAACTTTTTGTCTGCCATTTAGCTTTCTCTCTCTCGAGGAATTCTTGACCTGCTTTCTGGCCGCCCTTCGTGTAGGCCGCACCATATCCTTTAGCGCATTGGCGACAGTAAGAATTGTTGGCACGATTTCCGTAATCAAACTCGCTCATCGGAAAACTTTTTCCGCATACGATACATGTCTTGTGAGATTCGCTGATCATATGACCATATTAACAAAAAAGCCCGCGATCGTTCGCGGGCTTTCTGCTGACTACTGACTACTGACTACTGGCTTCTGACTACTATTCAGCCACTGCCATTTCTTTGTCTTTCTTCTTCAGGCCGCCGATCTGGACCATGGGTTCGGCTTTGATCTGGGCTTTTTCCATGACCATTTGCTGGTAGAGTTTTCGCATCATTTGCATCTCTTCAGCGGCGGTCTTGGGGCCTTCCATTTCTGGCTTGTTCGGGCGGCTGAGGTCGACCTCGTTTAGGATGAGGTTGTGCGACGCGTCGCCGAGCTCGACTTCTTTGCCTCGTGCAAACACCTCGTGGCGGCCGTGGTCTTTGTACCATTGGGCGACGGTCGCATTCTGGTGCATGTGCTCGATGATGTTTCTCCAACCGATTCCCGTGTTATATGCACAGAAGCTGATCTCGCCTTCCTGTGTGCCGTAGGGGATGATGCACATTTCGGTGCGGCGGAAATCGTAGTTGAAGAGATCCTGGAACCACATGCCGGCGATGAAGAGGAAGTTCCACGGGTCCTGACGGCGTTTCTCGATGTCTTCCATCGTGCGGTCGGGACCGACCTTGCCGTAATCTTTGCCCGAGAGGCCGAACGATTTGTCGAACTTCTTCAGGATGCCGCCGAGCGTGAGGCTGTGCGGTGCACCGTACGGGTTGTAGTTTTTGAGCAGTGCGAGACCCATCATGATATTCGAGAACCACTTGCCGCGGTTGGTATCGGTGATGTGCTGCATGTCGGTGACGAGGCCTTGTATATTAAGGAACTGCGGCACCGGTGCCATTTCTTTTGTTTCTTTGTTGACCATCACGGCCGTGCCGACACCGCAGTTCGGGTGGCAGCCGCACGAGACCTGGCCCCAGTCATTCTCAGGACCGTGGACAACGTCTGCGAAATCGGCGAACGCTCCCATCAGGCTGAGCGGGAACCAGTCACGCGTTGGCTCGGTGATCCCGACCTGATCGTGAACGTCGTGTGCCAGGTGAGCGAGCGTGTAACGCTGCTGCAGACGACGCTGTTCGGTAATGTGCTCGTCGCGGCCCGTAAAGCTGACCGGCTGGAACGCGATGAACGAGATCTTCTTAGGATTCTCCAGTGCAAAGCGAATGATCGTGCCGACCTGATCGTTATTAACGCCGTTAACGAGCGTTGTGACAAGGATGATGTCGACGCCAGCTTCGTGGAGGTTGTTGATCGCACGGAGCTTAACATCAAACAAGTTGCCGATCTGGCGGTGCGAGTTGGCGTCGTTGCCGATGCCGTCGAACTGGAGATAAACGAAACGAAGGCCAGCTTCAGCAGCTTCGCGGCAGAATTCTTTCGATTTTGCGAACTCGATGCCGTTCGTCGCGGCCTGGACCGAGTTGTAACCGACTTTACGCGCGTAACGCACTGCGTCGAGGAAATACGGGCTGAGCGTTGGCTCACCGCCGCTGTACTGCACCGACATCTGGCGTCGCGGTTTGATCTGGATCGCGTTGTCGAGGATCTCCTGGACGTCTTCCATCGAGAGCTCGTGGACGAAGCCAACCTGGTTAGCGTCCATGAAGCACGGATCGCACATCATGTTGCAGCGGTTGGTTAGATCGACCGTCAACACCGCTCCTCGGCCGTACTTGATCGTCGACGTGCCGTGGTTGTGCAGCTTCTCGTCGTTGTGAGCCTGCATGTCGCGGCCGGGGAAGAGCGATTCGATGTGCTGGAGGAACTTCGAGTCGATCGCCATCATGTCCTCGATCTTGCCGTGCTGCGGACATTCCTTGATCATCCACACCTGCCCGTCACGCTCGATGATCTGCGCTTTGATCTCACCGACATTCTCATTGACCAATGTCGACACATCACGCTCGCCGCTCAGGATCTGCTCCCTCGCCTCGATCACGCACTGCGGACAGAGCGAGTCAGTAGTTCGCGGAAATCCAAGCGTCGGCTTGGTCTTCTGCCACGATTTTAGGATCGGCTTGTCAGCCCATTTAGGCGTGAATGACGGATTTGGCTTGTACTGATTGACCGAGCGAATAGCGTTAAATGCTCCCTTCGCGATATAGGTCAAGCCCTTCTCAAAATGCTTTACAGGTCTCATGTTGATCACTCTTCTCCAGTTACTCGAACTTACAGTTCATGCCGGCAGGAAAAATACATGGGAATACCGGCGCAAAGTTTCACTGAAATTATGGCAAAGGTCGTGCCACTGGGCAGGGCAGACTCATCAGTTGTTAACCTTCTTTATTTGCAACCACTTACCATATATCCGGGGTTGGACAGGAGCGGAGCGGTCTGCGCCGTTTTGACACGCCCGCGAGCAGCTTCAACCGTATGTACCCATTTGATACATATCCAAGCCTTCACGAAGGAGCCGGCCAGTTTCGAACCAGCTTCTATCTTGAGTGGTCGTCAATCGATGCCAAAACCTCTCAGCCGAGACAGCAAGAAGTTAAAGCAGTCCGTTAAGCGCCTCTTTAGTACTGCTAAAGCGCATGATTCATTGATAAGATTAATCCAGATGTGCTATCTTGTTGTAAACATTAGGATTATAAATTCTCTAAAAAATCTCATTTAGCGCTTTACAACTGTTTAAGGATTATGCTATGCTTTGCAACACTTCAAGGGAAATTGGGTCTTTACCCTGAATTAACAAGTTTTACGCGGGAACAGAACAGCTCCTTGAATTGCTAGATATGTCCATTCGTTTTGGAACATCGGGCTGGCGGGCGATCATCGCGGACGAATTCACTTTCGAAAACGTCAAGCTCGTCACCGAGGCAATTTGCAGATATTTGAAAACTGAATCGAGCATAACAGGTAAGCCACTCGTTATAGGCCATGACTCGCGGTTCATGGGCGAGACATTTACAAATGTCGCGGCCGAGATCGCAGCGAGGAAGGGATTTAAGGTGCTGAGATGCACCGCTCCCGTGCCGACGCCGACCATCTCGCACGCGATCCTTTCACAGGGTGCGGCTGGCGGAATCAACTTTACGGCATCGCACAATCCGCCCGAGTATCAAGGCATTAAGTTTTCCACGGCTGACGGAGCTCCGGCATTGCCTGAGATCACAAAGCAGATCGAGGTCGGGATCGCCGAGGCAGCAAAGGCTGATGATGCGGCCGGTGGCGAGATCGTAGATTTTGATCCGAGGGACGCGTACCTGGAAGACCTGAAAGCGAAGATACGCTTCGACGTGATTGCGGCAGCCAGAGGCCAATACGCATACGATGCGATATGGGGAACGGGACGCGGCTATCTCGACAAATGCCTTCGGGATCACGGTCTTGATGTTGAGACGATTCACGATACGAGAGACGTGATGTTTGGCGGACGGTCGCCTGAGCCCGGTGAAGATCATCTGGACGAGCTTCGCGAAGCGGTACAGACAAAAAGTCTCACGCTCGGCCTCGCGACCGACGGAGACGGCGACAGATTCGGGGTTATCGACGCGGGCGGCGAATTTATCACGCCGAACAGGTTGATCGCGGTATTGACAGATTACTTGTACGAATCACGCGGGTGGAACCTGGGCGTGGCACGCAGCGTGGCGACATCGCATCAGGTCGATCGCGTTGCAAACGCAAGAGGAATAAAGCTTTACGAGACGCCGGTAGGTTTCAAATTCATCGGCGAATTGATAAATAGGGACGAGATCATACTTGGCGGCGAAGAATCAGCCGGCCTCTCGATCCGCGGACATTACCCCGAAAAGGACGGCATTCTGGCCTGCCTTTTAGCGGCCGAAGCGGTCGCTCAACGCGGGGCGAGTTTGACAGAGCAGCTTGACGAACTCTTCAAACGGGACGGCAAGCTCGAATCGGGCCGCATCGGGGTCAAATTGACGCCCGATGTCGCCGCAAAGTTGAAGGAAAAGCTGGCCGAGGCGCCGACCGAGATCGGCGGCCGCAAGATTGAAAGTATCAACCGCACCGACGGCGTCAAATTCCTTTTCGGAAACGACGCCTGGATGCTGATGAGGCCCTCGGGCACCGAGCCGATGGTCAGAATTTACGCCGAGAGCGAATCGGCAACCGATCTGGAGGAACTACTTGAGCAAGGCCGCAAATATCTACTGGGATGATCCGCCGTCAAAACGTGTTGTCACGAGGCGACGGGCAAGTGCAGCCGGACGGGCAGCCGTCGCTCGCAACAGCCGCCGAACTGCCCCTTGGTGGCTATCGTTTCTGATCGTAGTGTCGATCGTGGTAATGCTTTGCGTTTCGATAAATTTTAGGGCCTTTGCAGAAATGAAAGAAGAGGCGAGCCAGAATACACGGCTTGCGGCCCAGATACAGAGCCTAATGGATGAAAACCTGGCTCTGCAAGATGAGATCCACGCGTTAAAGACGGACCCTGAGTCTATCAAACGCGAAGCCCGTAAGATCGGTGTCGATCTGCGGTAAGAAAAAGTTCTCGTGCCGGCGAACTGAACGAAGCGGAGAAGTTTTGTTCGTGAGGCACACACCCTGCCCTTTGAAAATCCGCCTTTTGCCTACATCTCCGCGAGGCCTACAGCAACGCCTTTCTGGTTAGAAAAACGGCCGCGAGTTTCCCGAAACTCGCGGCCGTACTTCATTATAAAAGGTCCGAAAATGCGAATACAGTAAACACTTTTGGTTTATATACGGCTTGACGTATATTGCAACATCCCCGGCCTACCGCTTTATTCTTTTCGACGCCGCCGGCGACGCCGCGTTTCGCGCCCGCCGCCAAAGTAGGCGAGTATCATGACGACCAGGTGAGCGACAAACCACAAATTGTCAACTCCAAGATTCTGATAGATATAGATCAAAATAAGAATGCGCGGAAAGAACACGCCCAGCAGCACATCGGCCCACAATGGTACTGAGTTCGCAGGGAAGATCTGCGGAAACATGAGCAGGTAAACCAACATCACGATCCGCGGAGCAAAGAGCGAGAATAGTAGAAAGTAAAAGTCCATTTAGATCGCAGAATATTCTTCGACACCTAAACTGTCAAGCCCTCACCGGCGGCCTAACCTAACAGTCTATTCATTGACCATGACCTCGACCGGATCGAGGCCTGCCGCTTTCCAGGCGGGGTAGAGTGCCCCGATCAGGCTGCCGCCGATGGCGATCGCGACGGCGATCAAGATCCAACCGCGACTAAATTCAAACGCCAGGTCAAACTGACGGCTGATCATGATTGATGCTGCCGCCGAAACGACCGCCCCCAGGATGACGCCGAGTATCCCGATCATAAGAGCCTCGCCCTCTATGACCCGGATGATCAATGATTTGGATGAGCCGAGGGATTTAAGGATACCGATCTCTTTCCGACGCTCGGTGATGGTCGTGTACATTGAAAGCAGGACAAAGATCGTACTGACAAACGCGCCGAGCACGACCAGCACCCGAAGAAACGTGTTAAGCCCGGGTATTCGTTCTTGAGCGTCGATCACAAGATCGCGGGAAAGATTGATCTTGTTTCCCGGCAGCACCTCGTTGATCTTGGCTGCAACTGCCACAGGATCGTACCCATCCTTTGTCTTTACAAGAATGTAGGTGCATTTGTCGGTCTGCAAGGCGTCTTGCAGGCCGGCCAGCGACAGCTTGATCCTCGCACCCGACGGCGGCGAAAATATGCCGACGATACGGTACGGCTTTTCGCCAAACAGGTCGTACGTATCGCCGATCTTTAGGCTATCGGTTTCGATCTGGCGTTCGTCCATTATGATCTCGTCAATTGCCTGCGGTGCTCGTCCGGCGACGAGCGACATCTCGTTCATCTCGGCAAATGGCTGCCAATCGACCCCATCGATCTGCTTTAACCCCCAACGGCTCTTTGAATCCGGGGAGAAGTATCGGATGACGGGAACGGTAGACGCAACACCTTCGATCTCCAATAACCTGGTGGCGTAGGCAACATTTACGGCGGTGTTCGAACTTGTAGCTTCCATTCCGCCCGGACGGGTGAATAGGATCTCAGCCTTCCAGTTGGCGGCACGTTTCGCCATATCATTACTCATGCCGCGCACGAGGCCGGTGAAGAGAATGACGAGTACAACGCCAAGAGAAACGCCGATCACACTGATCAGCGTTCTAAATGGACGTACTCTGAGGTTTGCAAAGACAAGTTCTAACATTATCGGCAAGCCTGAAACAAACTTTAGTAGCGTTTGCGATACATCTTTCCCTTACGCCGCAAAATGAGGCGAACCGACCATGTGAGCACAACGGCGAACAGAAGAAAGGCCCAGGCACCGAGGGTCGTCGTCCATGCCCATAGCCACTTTTGGCGAGCAGCACCGAGGATGGCTCCTACCGCGATGCCGAAGCTAACGAACGTTATTAGCGCGTTGATCCATTTTCCGGATTCGACATACTTGGCGATCATTACTGGCAGAAACGCGGTGAATTCGCCGACCATTCGCGGCATTCGCTTAATATCGTCACCGAGGGTTTTCGTCTCGTCTCCGGCCCCGACCAGCAGTACGCCGTGGCGCATCGCAAACAGATTGAACAACACCGAGATAACCGAGAACAGGACAGAGATCGCAAACGCCCGCTGACGGGCAACACCATCTTGCGACGCAGCGAAGATATCAAAGAAATAGCGTTCCTGGGCGTAATGTGTCAGGAACTCGACCGAGTGGCTAAATGCCGGAAGCAAGATCGACATTATAACGTTAGCCAGCCAAAACGGCTTGGCACGGCGAAACGATTGGACGACAGCTCCCGCGAGGCCAGTGGTAATAAATCTGAAAACTAATTCGACCGAGACTGCGGTTAGAGTTACCAACCAGCTCTCACGGCTCGCCTGATAGACCGTGTAATAAAACGATGCACGCAGGATAGCGCCCAAAGATGCGGCTTTCCAATTCCATCTGGTAACAAGCTGTGCGGGATGGCGTAGGAGGTTTCGGAATACGTCAACGACCTCAATGCGCTTGTCCCACACTTCCTCCATGTCGTCGGCATCGGCGATCGAATGGTGGATCTCGTCTGTTACAGCCATTGGCGGTACTGTTTCCCTTTCCATGTAACTGTGCGGTCTTCTATCTAAGCCGTGCAAATGACAGAATTCATGATGCCAGGCCTTTCGAGGTCTATTACCGCTTGCTCGGGTCAAAACCAAAACGGTAAGTTTATCACAAAATGAGGTTGGATCCCATACTGGTGGCGGCAATAGGAAGGCAACAACGACCTTTGTGAGTTTATAACATCTGAGCGAGTGTTCGGACAACCTTGTACTGAAAAAAAATCTCAAAAAAGGTGTCATAAATCCCATCCCGACGGTGTCTTGTTCTTAGATAACGGGTAATTCACCTGATCCTGATATTGGAGACGCAATCATTATGAGTTGGATATATACGATCCTATTTACAGGCCTTGTTCTTTCATCGCAAGAAGGTACGGCGAGCAAGTCGCAAACCCCTTTCGTGGATAACACCGCAGTTCACGCCACTCGGGTCGACGAAACCGAGAAGTTTGAACAGACATATCCGTTGAATGCCAATGGACGTGTCAATGTTTCCAACGTCAACGGTTCAGTCGTCGTCGAAGCATGGGATCGCAACGAGGTCAAGCTTTCCTATACCAAGGTCGCGGACAGCAAAGACCGTTTGGCTGACGTTGAGGTAAAGGTCGACTCGCGAGCCGATTATTTCAGCGTGGAGACGGATTACAATAATTGGAAAAAAGACAAAGGCAGCGATTGGCGATCGGGCCGGTTGAACGTGGAGATCAGGATGATGGTACCGCGCGGAGCTGTTCTCAATGAGATCGAAACCGTGAACGGTTCGGTTTCAGTCTCGAATTTTACCAGCATCACCCGCGTATCAGCAGTCAACGGCTCGGTAACGGCAATAAACCTCCGCGGCACCGCAAAGCTATCTACTGTGAACGGTGAGGTCGCAGCCGACTTTGACAGGCTCGAGGCGGGAACAAAGATATCGCTCGATACCGTCAACGGCAAGGTCAATCTCGTCATACCGTCCGATTCGAACGCCACGGTCAGAGCCGACTCGCTCAACGGTACGATAACGAACGACTTTGGATTGCCGGTTCGTAAGGGCAAATACATAGGCCGCGACCTTTATGGCAAGATTGGCAACGGCGAGGTTCAGATCAGGCTCGACAGCGTCAACGGCAACCTTTCGGTAGCCCGTAAAGCAGACGGAAAGACCCTAAGCCCAGCCGTTAACCTTCTCCCACAAAAAGAAAAGGGCGATGATAACTGGGATAAAGACGATGACAACGACAACGAGTCAATGAGATCATCGAAATTGGACAAAGACATTGCAAAAGCGGTCAAAGAATCACAAAAAGCGTCAACCAAGGCGGTCGTGGATGCTCAAGCAGCGATCTCAAAGATCCAGCCCGAGATCGCCAAGATAACCACGGAATCCATCTCAAGATCCGCCGAGGCGATCACCCGCGCGGCAGAGATCCTGAATTCTCGCGATGTCCAGCGAGAATTAGAGCGTGCGCAGGTCGTTCAGCGCAATGCGATAACCCGATTGGGGGACATCAATTTCTCAGGGGTCGGTCAACGAGTAGAGAAAAAGAGCGGTGTATTTGTCATGAAAGGCGTGCCCAAAGTGACGGTCAAAGCCGACGGGTGTTCGGTCAACATTCGAGGCTGGGATAGATCCGAGGTTCAGTACCGCGTTACTCAGTTCGCCGATGCACGAAACCGAACTCCGCTTGATATTCGCGAAAACCACACTGACTCAACTGTTGATATAGTCGTCGAAAATGCCGAGGGCCGCGGCGGGAGTCGCAGCTTCCTGAGCGGGGCGGCCCGAGTTCGTGTCGAGATATATGTTCCACGCAAGGCGAATCTCAAGATCAATGCAGACGGTGAACTCCGTGTCGAAGGCGTCACCGGCGATGTGGAGTTGACCGGTTCAGATGAGCCGATCAATGTGCGAGACGTCGATGGCAAATTGCGAGTCACAAATTCTGACGGGCTTGTACGTGTTATCGGCTTTAATGGCGAGGTTGATTCCAGAACTGCTGATGGAGAGGTATATCTCGAGGGTCAATTCTCTCGTATTAACGGCAATGCGAATGACGGCAGTTTCTTTCTGACAGTTCCGGAAAATCCTAACGCTGATATCAAAGCAAATATCGAGGCGTTGACGATCGAGAATCTTCGTATTCCAACATCTGTTTCCGAAGGCCATTGGCGATTTGGCGCTGGCGGCCCGAAATATACGTTTACCGTCGCTGACGGGTGCGTAACCGTTCGGAACGCAACATCCTTGACCCAATGATCGCCAAACGGTGATCTTCCTTAACACCTAACGTTCGAAAACAACTATTGAAACTTTGTGACCCATTTTGCGTTTTAGTCATTGAGAAAACATTTGTGTTTCCGTCAACCATTAGTTCATTTCCTGATTTATAGGTGCAGTCATGAAAACTATCGTATTGGCCCTCGGCGTGCTTCTTCTTTCCTTTGCGTCCCACGCCCAACCTGCTAACGGAACTGACGCTAATGGTTCGGCAAAGCCGGCAACAACTGCTCCGGCGGTCAAGTCAGGTGGGATCGTTCTTTCGCCCGAGAAATCACGTCCGGTCAATATTCCAAAACTTGGAGCGCCGATCGTGATCGACGGTCGTCCCGACGAGGACGCCTGGAAAACCGCGGCTGTTTTTAAGGATTTCTACCAGACATACCCTGGCGACAACACGGCCCCGTCAAAGCCAACCGAGGTGTATGTCATGTACGACGAAAAGAACCTCTATGTCGCCTTTAAGTGTTGGGACGAAAAAGACAAGATCCGGGCGACGGTCGCCAAACGCGACAATGTCTTCGGCGAGGACAATGTTCGCATGTGGCTCGATACTTACGACGATCGGCGACGGGCATACGTTCTGGGTTTCAATCCGCTGGGAATTCAGCAGGACGGCATATTTACCGAGGGCGAAGGCGCCGACTTCTCGGTCGATATAGTGATGGAGTCAAAGGGCGTGATAGAGGATTGGGGCTGGTCGGTCGAGGTCAGCATTCCATTCAAATCGTTGAGATACACGGCCGGTAAAGGCAAAATGTGGGGCTTTAACGCCGCTCGAAACATCGACCGCTTGAACGACGAGTTTGATCAATGGCTACCGGACGACCGCAATGTCTCCGGCTTTCTTATCAAGCATGGCAAGATCACCGGTCTCGACGACGTCAAATATGAACGGACACTTGAGCTGGTTCCAAGCGTTACCCTCAGCCAAACCGGCGAGCGTGTTTCCGCACGCGAGTTGTCCGTAGGCCGCTTTGTAAATCATCCCGTAAAATCGCAGATCGGCCTAAATCTGAAGTACACACTGACGCCGAGCATTACTCTTGATGCCGCAATAAATCCGGACTTCGCCGAGATCGAAGCGGATGCCCCGGTTGTTACGGCCAACCAGCGCTTTCCGATCTATTTTCAGGAAAAGCGACCGTTCTTCCTTGAGGGCGTCGATATCTTCAATTCACCGCTTCAGGTGTTCTATTCGCGAAATATCGTAGATCCTGATTTTGCTCTCAAGCTCACGGGAAAGACCGGCAAGACGTCGTTTGGCATTCTGGCAGCCTCGGACAACGCGCCTGGAAACTACTCAGAAAACGAAAGAACATTAACGGCCCAATGTCTCGAGCGTCAGAGAACCAATCCTTTTCTCCAGTGTTCACGGGACGAGTTTATGGATAAGAACTCGCTCTTTGGCATCCTCAGGCTAAAGAGAGATTTCGGCAAGGAGAACAACATCGGGTTCTTTACGACCTACCGAACATTCCCGGAGCAAAAGAACCTTCTGGCCGCCATCGACGGACGTCTTAAACTATCACCGAAAATGACCTCGGTCTTTCAGGTTGCCGCATCTACCTCACGGCGTTGCTTTTTTGATAACGAATTTGAGCCGACGATGAACTATGTGCAGGCAGCTTCAAATCGATCGACTTGCGGCACAGGAACCTACAACACCACTCTCCCCATTACGGATCCGAGCCTGATCAACAATTCGAGCACATTCAGTCGATATCGTGTAGGTAATGGCGTCGGCTATTATTTTAACGTTGACTACACAACGGACCGGCACGGATGGTTTGCCGAGGCGGGTGGACGTACAAAATATTATCGTTCTGACTCGGGATTTACGCGCCGAACGGATTCACATTTCGCGTTTTTCTTTAACCGCTTTTCGACAAAGTCCAACCCAAAGGGCAAGCTGATCCGCGGGCAATGGGCGCAGATGTCCGGCATAAATTATGACGGGCAGGGCCGACTTCAAAACTGGAATGCTCAGACGAATTTTAACCTGAATCTGCAGCGGAATACTTTTGCGAATTTTAACGTCGGCACATCCTACGAAAAGATATATGAAGAAGAATTTGGCCTAAAGCGCTCACCGACGCGTCCGCTTGGCACATTTCTCGGTACTCCGTTCCGTGCGGCCTGGCAGCAGTATATCTCGTCTAACGTTAACCAATCGCCTAGTAAACGTTTTAACTATGGCTTGTTTCTAGGGATGATCCGCAATTCGCTTGATTTCTTTTACTTTGATCCGGTGACCGGACTGCAGAACCCCGGACCCGGCCAACAGTTTGACGCAGAGGTTTACTTTGAGATTAAACCGATCGATCCGTTCCGCTTTTCGATGAGCTACAACAAGAGCAGACTAACCCGAAATGACAATCGTGTCCGATCCTTTGACTCGGACATTGTCAGCATCAGGTCCACCTACCAGTTTACGCGATTCATGTTCACGCGATTCCGTCTCGACTATGACGGAACCGCGAAGAACTTTGGCGGCCAGGCACTGTTCGCGTTAACGCCGAGCCCCGGAACTGCTTTTTACGTCGGGTACAACGACAATCTCAATCGAAACGGCCGCAACCCATTTAACGGTGACATTGAACCCGGATTTGCTCGCAATAGCCGGACGTTCTTTATTAGAGCGTCATACCTATTCCGAAAGAGCTTCTGACAGTCCTCTCCTCCTGATAACACTTGCAGCGGATGCCCGAGATCCGCTGCCTTTTTTTCTTCTCATTTTAAGCAGTCATTTAAGAAAAATGGGACTTCTTATGCAAAAAGTTCTTGTAACTTCTTAAGCAATCGTGTATAAGTATATGTTGTCATTACAGTTCTGGCCGATTTCCGGCATCAACGAAGGAGAAAAAAATGAAACGGAACACGTCTTTACGGATAGTTGTGTTAAATATCGTCTTAACCGGGCTGGTACTCTCAGGCCTCGTGGTGCCGTCGGCTTCGGCTCAAACTCAGGATGTTCAGTTTGCTCTGCAGCGTGGATATCGGACCGGCTATTCAGACGGCTACATGGCCGGATACCGCGATACGATCGACTCTGTCGCAAGAAATTACACACGCCACACCGAATACGGTAAAGCCGATCGCGCTTTTAGCAAAGATTACGGTTCGCTCGAAGACTATAAGGACGGCTATAAACAAGGCTTTGAGGCTGGGTACGATACCGGCTTTGAGCGCCGTTCGTTTGAAGCATCTCTCCCCTCCGGCCTTCAACGGCGGGGCGTACTAGTCGGCGAACGAATGGTCGCCGGTGTTTCGCCAAACGAAACAAAGCAGGCCATTCAACCTGAAACCGTAAAGGTCACGCCGGATCAACAGGACGCGCAGGCGACCAGCTATTCGACGAACGCTTACCAGAGCAATCCAAATGCGATCATCGTCATCCCTCGCGACACCGAGCTGATCCTCGAGTTACAGGAAGACCTAAACACGGAGCAGAGTCGTGAGGGCGAGAAGTTTACCGCCCGAATCGTGGCTCCGTCGGAGATCGCGGGAGCGGTGGTCGAGGGACGAGTCGCAAAGATCATGAAGCCCGGCCGTATCAAACGCCGCAGCGAAATGCTGCTATCCTTTGACCGTATCATTCTCAACGACAGCCGCTGGAGCAATTTCAGTGCACAGCTTACCGAGGTGCTTGCGGTCAAGGGCGATAACGTAAAGCGGGTCGATACCGAGGGCACCGCTCTTGGCCAGAGTTCGCTAAAGGGCGATATTATCAAGGTCGGGGGCACGACGGGTGCCGGAGCATTGATCGGTGGTGTAGTTGGCGGTCCGGTCGGATTAGCAGTCGGGGCGAGTGTCGGTGCGGCATTTGGCGTCGGAGCCGTAGTCATCGAACGCGGCAAACATATCCGCCTAAACCGTAATCAGCAACTGCGTATCAAGACAGCCTACGAAACGCAGATCAGGTAACATAGCACGAACTGGCTAATCGGCCGGCGGATGATGATCGAACATCTGATCATCCGCCGGCCGCTTTTGTCGACGAACCGCCTTAGTGAGCATATTCCCCCGGCCTAGGATAAAATGAATTTGGTTGACGATGATTCAATGAGAACTGAGGAACATAAATGGCGATACTGGTAACTGGCGGTGCTGGCTACATTGGAAGCGTAACGGTCGAGATGCTGAGAGCGCATGGATCGAGGGTGGTTGTGCTCGATAATTTATCTACCGGCCACGCTGAAGCTGTTGCCCCGGAAGTTCCTTTTTATAAAGGAAGCGTCGGCAATGCATCTCTCGTAAACGAGATCGTCAATAGCCACGAGATCGATTCGTGTATTCATTTTGCGGCCTCTGCTTATGTCGGTGAATCGATCTCAAACCCGTCAAAGTATTTTGAGAACAACACGATCGAGACCAATTTTCTGCTCCGAGCTCTTATCGACAATAACGTCAAAAAGTTTGTGTTCTCCTCGACATGCGCGACCTATGGTGACCCGATCCAGATCCCGATCGACGAGACGCATCCGCAGAAGCCGGTGAATCCATACGGCTGGTCTAAGTTCATGAGCGAGCGCATTATGGAATGCTATGATGCGGCGTATGGCCTTCGCTACGCTGCATTGCGATATTTCAATGCTGCGGGTGCCTCGCCGAACCGCGGTGAGCACCATGATCCCGAGACACACCTAATTCCGATCGTTCTTGCGGCGGCGGCCGGCGAGTTGCCATGTGTTCCTGTTTTTGGCGAGGATTACGCGACCCCGGACGGCACATGCATCCGTGACTACGTACACGTTACCGATCTCGGAGCGGCTCATATAAAGGCGCTTGAAAATCTCGGCGAAGGTGACACGTCATTCTCGGTCAATCTCGGCAGCGGAGTCGGTTTCTCCGTTCTCGATGTCGTCGAGACTGCTCGACGAATTACCGGGCGCACAATCGATGTCAAGATCGAGCCACGTCGAACCGGAGATCCAAGCCACCTTGTAGCCGACGCTTCAAAGGCTTCAGCCTTGCTTGGATTTGAAGCCATGAATTCCGGCATCGACACGATCATCCAGACAGCATGGGAATGGAAAATGAAGCACCCAACCGGATACGATGAGTCAGATTCGCACCAATCCACCTCAACGGCCTAAATTTCTGCGGCGATATCAGCCTGACTTGTATTCTTGTCATCGAGGCCGCAAAATATACGTTTTACTATCACACTATGTCAAAACGCGTATTGATCACCGGCGGCGGCGGCTTTATTGCCCACCATGTAATTGACCACATTCTGAAGAACACCGATTGGGAGATAGTTTCGCTTGATCGGTTAGATTTCTCCGGCAATCTCAATCGTCTGGCTCATCTTTTGGCTGACGCTCCTCAAGAAGTAAAACAGCGTGTGCATATCGTATTTCACGATCTCAAGGCCGAGGTCAGCCCGCTGACACGCAGCATGATCGGGCCTGTGAATTACATTTACCATCTTGCTGCCGGAAGCCACGTAGATCGTTCGATCGAGTATCCGCTGGAATTCGTAATGGACAATGTCGTCGGCACGGCGAACATTCTGGAATTCGCACGCTCGATTGACAGCCTCGAACTGTTTGTTAATTTCAGTACAGATGAGATCTTTGGCCCGGCCCCCGGCGGGGTGTTTTACAAGGAACTTGATCGATATAACTCTACCAACCCTTATAGCGCGACCAAGGCCGGAGCAGAGGAGCTGTGCGTAGCATGGCAAAACACATACAATATGCCGATCTATATCACGCACACGATGAACGTCTTTGGCGAACGTCAGCATCCGGAAAAGTTCATTCCACTTTGTATAAGGCGGGTGCGCGATGGCGGCTTGATCTCGATCCATAGCGACAGCTCCAAGACGATCCCTGGCAGCCGGCATTATATCCACGCGCGAGACGTTGCCGACGGACTTCTTTTTATCACAAATCTAAAAGGCTACGAAATGACGCCGGATTTTGGCGGCGCTAAGTGTCCAAAATTCAATCTCGTCGGCAAAGAAGAGGTGAACAATCTTGAGGTCGCTCAGATCATTGCCGATGCACAAGGCAAGCCGCTGAATTACGAACTAGTTGATTTCCATTCGTCGCGTCCGGGTCACGATCTGAGATACGCTCTTTCGGGCGATTATATGCGTGAATTGGGTTGGGAACCGCGCGTATCGCTCCGCGAGCGACTCGGCGAGGTCGTCCATTGGACGTTGAAGAATGAGACGTGGCTGTTAAATTGAATGAGACTACAGCTTTGAGGTTTCCCAATTCAGGACGGGCCGAATGATCCCAGGCAATTCGCCTGCGTAGTCTCCCCTCGCAGTATCACCCTCGAAACTGTCAAAAACAACGAACGTGATCACGTCTTTCTCGAAAAAGTGGATCTCAAAGGGCTGGTATGTTGTCAATGCCGCCCCCACAAAGATCGATCCCTCGGCAAAGAAATTTCCTGGTATGCTAACGGTGCTCGTGTATACGCCGGGATCGCGTTCGAGCGTCCGCCAACCGCCGTACCAATCGTGGGACACAAAAAGGCAAACGCCGTGGGCGTTGTAGAAATGCATGTTTGGAATGAGGACATTTCCGCCCGTGAGTACCTTGTAGGTCATCTCGACGGCAATCGGCTTTTTGATATCGAGTGTCGATGGAGATGCCCCTGTTTCGTCGGAAACCCTGACTCGCAGTAATCTTGCGACATCATCGCCGGGCGCAGCGTCTTCTATTTCCCAGTTTTTTTCAGCTCCGGTCTTTGATTGTTCGTGAAGGTATTCGCCAACGATCTGCTCCACCTCACCGTCGCGTTCGATAACGCCGTCCTTGAGCCAGATGACCCGCGAGCACAGTCGCGTCATCGCCTGCATATCGTGCGAGACAAATAGGACTGTGCGGCCCGATTCGCCAACGTCGCGCATCTTTTTCAGGCATTTGAGCTGAAAATTATGGTCGCCGACAGCGAGCACTTCGTCGACGATCAGGATCTCTGGGTCTAGATGAGCTGCGACGGAGAACGCGAGCCGCATATACATTCCGCTCGAATAGTGCTTTACCGGCGTATCGAGAAACCGCTCGATCTCGGAAAAGGCGACGATCTCATCAAACTTTCTCTCGATCTCAATACGGCGCATGCCGAGTATCGCCCCGTTCAAGAATATGTTCTCACGGCCCGACAGCTCATCGTGAAATCCAGTGCCGACCTCGAGAAGGCTGCCAATGCGGCCTGAGATCCTTGCCGAGCCGCCGGTCGGTTTTGTGATCCGCGAAAGTATCTTTAGGAGCGTCGATTTGCCGGCGCCATTGTTACCAATGATGCCAAGCGTTTCGCCATCAGCCACTTCAAAGTTGATGTCTTTGAGCGCCCAAAGCTGGTTCGTTTTTCCGGGGCGTCCACGTCGGCTGACAAAATTATTGACCCAATCGCGCAGCGAGGTTGCCGTGGCTTCACCCAGAAAATACCGCTTTGACAGATTTTCAACTTTTATTGCCGTCATGATGCTTTAGATCAGATCCGCGAAATCGTCCTCCATCCGACGGAATACAAAGACCGATCCGGCCACTATGACCAAAATAGAAATGAGCGAGACGCCGATTGCCGGCCAATCGAAGGCAGTTCCGATGAGCGATGCACGAAAGCCCTCGATCATCCCGGTCAATGGGTTTATTGCGAAAACGAGTCGCCACTTTTCGGGTAAAAGCGAGACAGGATAAAAAACAGGCGAAGCAAGCATCCATATCTGCAGCAGGAACGGAAGGGTGAATTTCACATCGCGGAAACGAATGGTAAGCGCTGAAAAGAAAATGCCGAACGCGGCCGTCTGAACAAATACCAGAATGATAAAGAGCGGAGACAGAACGAGTTGCCAGGTCGGGGCGATCCCATAATAGACCATGAGCACGATCAGAACAGGAAGGCTGATCAAAAGATCAAAAGCGCAGGCCAGCGTGGCCGAAAGCGGCACGATCAGGCGGGGGAAATACACCTTGGTGACCATGTTCGCATTGATCACAAAGCTGTTGCTGGTCATTGTTATCGCCGTGTAAACAAATACCCATACCACTATCCCGCTCAGCGCAAAAAGCGGGTACGGCGTGGGAGATGTGTCAAATCGCGCAAATGTACTGAAGATCGCGGTAAGAACCGCGGTCGTCATTACAGGCTGGAGGACGACCCATAAGATCCCGATCGCAGTCTGCTTGTAACGCACCTTGATATCACGCCAAGCCAAAAAATAAAGTAACTCGCGCGCCTGCCACAGTTCCTTTAGATCCAGTCTCAGCCACGAGCGGCCGGAGCTGATATACCTTACATCAGGTCCTTCGTCCGTCTCCATGGGTCGTGGGGTCATCTGTTTAAATCTTTGAACACGTTCGTGCCGGCTCAGTGCGGCCAATGATAGTAACTGTCTTGACCCAAGATCTGGCTGCCGACAAATGAATTCCTAGTATAATATTATGCGCAGTAGCATCTACTATCAATCTCTTGGAATCGTTCAGATCGAGCCGAAAAAGCTGATTTTCTGCTGACGAATATTACAAAGTTCTGTAGAATCCTATTGGTTACCGGGTTTGGCAGATATACATTTCGCCTATAAACCGCAGATCGTGAGAACCAAGCATGAATTCAGGTTTGAAAAATAAGCTCAAAGGCAGCTTATCCCTTGCTCACAAACTTGTCATCAAACGCTTGTTTGTCGGTTCGGTCAGGGGTATCGTGCGGGTCGCCGCCTATGGGTATCGTTTGATCGAGGGTGCGCGCGATCGAGCGATCGAGCACGGTCTCGATTGGCAAAGGGCGTGGGATCTAAAAGCAAAACCACTACCCCCGAGTGTTCCGCCTTTCGGCGTTCACGATCTACTGTTTCTGAGAGATCTGTTCAGTAACGACAACACCCCACCTGCCGATGTTTTGCAGATTCGAACATCTGTCGTCATACCTGTTTTCAACAATGCGGACTTCACCTTTCAATGCCTGCGTTCATTGTTGAGCGAGATTGACCTGAGGTCAACCGAGATAATCGTGGTCAACGATTGCTCAACAGATGAAACCCACGCTTTGCTCTCGCTCTTTCGCAACAAAGTGCGAGTGGTCAATAACGAAAAGAATAGTGGCTTTGGTGAGACGTGTAATCACGGCGCGTCGGTCGCCCGGGGACGATACCTGGTTTTCCTAAACAATGATACGTGGGTCCTACGGGGTTGGCTCGATGAATTGGAAAAGACGATCGAGGGCAATGACTCGATCGGAGCAGTAGGCTCGATGTTCCTATACCCTGATGGACGTGTGCAGGAAGCAGGAGGGATCGTCTGGCGCTCGGGTGAAGCATTCCATTATGGGTGGTGTAGATCGCCTGACGACCATCGGCTCAATTTCGCTCGTGAGGTAGATTATTGCTCGGCCGCATCGCTGCTTATTCGCAGGGATCTGTTTGAACAGATCGGTGGGTTCGACCAGCGTTACTCGCCGGCATATTATGAAGACACCGACCTCTGCATGGAAGTACGCAAGTCAGGTCACAAGGTCATTTACCAACCCGCCTCACGACTTATTCACTACGAGGGCATCACCGCAGGAACCGACGTTCGGTTCGGGCTCAAGCGGTATCAGGTGACGAACCATGCAAAATTTCTGGGTAAGTGGCGCAGTGTATTGGAGACCGACCATCTGCCCGAAGACCGATCAAATGCCGCGCAAGCGGCTGACCGACGAACGATCTCGGTACTTATTATTGACGACCGAGTGCCGACACCAGACAGAGATGCCGGCAGCTCCCGAATGTTTCTCATCCTCAAATCGCTAGCCGCATGGTGCCGTCCGGTATTTGTTTCTCTTAGCAAAGAAAGGTTGATCGGATACGAGAAGGATCTCTGGAAGCTTGGTGTCGAAACCACAAGCGCCGCCGAATACCTGCGATTGATCGCGGAAGGGGATTTTGCCGCCGCTATCATCAGCCGACCGGATGTCGCCGAAGCCGTAATGCCAGTTCTGCGGCGGCGTGCCCCGCGGTTGAAGATCATATTTGATCTTGTTGACGTTCACTTTATCCGCCTCCAGCGCGAGGTTGAGTTTAGCAGTGATCCGCACACCGAGAGTGAGGCGGTCCATTATAAACGGATCGAGACTCGCCTGGCCCGCGAAGCGGATCTTATCTGGTGTAACTCCGTCGAAGACGAACGTGTGATGAGGGATCTTGCTCCAAAAACCCCTTCAGTGGTCATCCCGACGATTCATTCGTTGAGCTTTGACGACAAACCGTTTGAAGAACGCAAAGGTTTGTTTTTCTTGGGAAACATGAACCATCGTCCGAATGCGGATTCTCTCAAGTATCTAATGGCCAAAATTATGCCTCTGGTATGGCGTGAGTTACCCCATGTTGAGCTTTATGTTGTCGGAGCCGCAATGACGCCCGAGGCAAGTGCATACGCCGGCGAACGGGTTCACGTTTTGGGGCATGTCCCCGATATCCGACCCTTATTCTCGGGCAGCCGGCTGATGGTTGCACCACTCCGCTTTGGCGCAGGTGTCAAGGGTAAGATAGGCGAAGCGCTGGCAAGCGGGCTTCCTATCGTGACGACTTCCATAGGTGCCGAAAGCATAGGGATCCGCAATGAGATCGAGGGAATGATCGCTGATACACCTCAGGAACTAGCCGCGGCTATCGTCCGAGTTTACACCGATCGCGAACTTTGGCAGCGCCTCGCGGATAACGGGATGCGGCTGATCGAATCAAACTTCACGCCTGATGTGGTTGGGGACTATATCAATCGTTCGATCCGGCGTTTAGGAGTCGAACAGCCATGAAGATCCTGATCACCGGTAGCCATGGATTCGTCGGTGGAAGCTTCGGGAGAGTTGCATTCGAGGCGGGACATAAAGTTCTGGGGGTTTCGCGAGCAAGCAAGCCGCAGGCGGTTTGGCCTGGATCCTACTTTCAAGTCGATCTGGTGGGCGACGATCTATGCGATATCATCCGCGAATTCGCTCCAGATATTGTTTTTCATGCCGCCGGAGCCGCTTCGGTAGCCAACTCTCTGGTAAAACCGCTCGATGATTTCCGTACGACAGTGCAGACATGGATAAATACACTGGATGCTGTAACCCGATCCGGCTGTAGACCGCATGTTATATATCCTTCCAGTGCCGCGGTCTATGGCAACGTGTCCGAGCTTCCTGTGCATGAAGATGCGGCGCTGCGGCCTATTTCTCCGTATGGCTTTCATAAGGCCGCCTGCGAACTCTTGGCAAGGGAATACGCGGAATGTTTTTCATTGAGGATTACGATCTGTCGTCTCTTCTCGCTCTTTGGATCCGAACAACACCGTTTGCTCGTATGGGATCTTTACCGCCAGTTTGCCGACGACAACGCCCATGTCTATTTGGATGGTACGGGATATGAGACCCGTGATTATCTGCGGATCGACGACGCCTGCCACGCAATGATGCGACTAGCCGAGCTGCCGGCCCTGAAAACGTCCGAACGGCGACCTATCGTTATCAATGTTGCCAGTGGAGTCGAGACAAAAGTCCTCGATCTCGCAAACGAAATAGGCTCTTTAGTTGCTCCGGCAAAGGAGGTCTATTGTCGAGGCAATGAGCGTCCCGGCGATCCGCGTGCTTGGCAGGCAGATGTGGCACGTCTGCGTTCCTTATTTCCCGATTGGCATCCGCACCCGCTCTCGATTTCCCTAGCCGATTGCATCGCCGATTGGAAAAAGGAGGGATCAGGATGAAACTGGCAGTCGCTGTCCGTGCTATTTACAAAATATCGCCCACTGACTTGAACCTTTTGTCAGCAGCGAGCTCTTTCCGAGTATTCCTTACACGCTTCAAAACGGAAGGCAACAGACAATGGCCCAAGATCTTAAATGGCTTACTTAGGTCGGGCGCTGTGATCCAGTTTCGAACTAGCAATGACAATGCCCGCGACCTATTTCCCTTGCGGGCAAAAAGCAAGGCATATTCCAGACTTGTGCGGGGCACCACATTCTTCAGATAGCTTTCTGGTAATCCTAATCGGCTTGCAACGCGCTGGTGTGCCGCCAGGCATTCTTCCATCATCCAACCAGTGTCCCGGCTTGTGTTATTACAATGCATTCTCCATGCCGACAAAACGCGCGGGTCAAACGCAAAGGTTCCCTCGTAGCTTAGGTACAGATAGAGTTCGAGATCTTCGAGCCGCGAATCTTCATTCCAACTGAATTGCTCAAGAGAGGAGCGCCGATAACATACGGTCGAGCTGATCGGTGCCAGCGAGCGATCAAGTAACGGTCTTGCCTCGTCGTCAACGTAGGTATTCCAGTCAGCCGAGTTTTCGAAAATGCGCCCTTCGCCGTCGATCGTGTAAGAACTTCCGTGCGCCAGGACGGCATCGGGCCGCGATCCAAGGAGTTTAATACGCTCCTCGAGAAAGGCCGGAAGCCATAGGTCATCAGAACCGAGGTACGCGAAGTAATCGCCGCTAGTCCTGCTAAAACCCTCATTCAAGGTAGCCGAAAGGCCTTTATTCGGACGCGAGATAAACTCACATGGAAAAGGACATTCCTTTAATGCATTTTCGATGATCCGGGCAGAATCATCGTTTGAACCATCGTCGATCACCAACAACTCATCTGGAGCGCGGGTTTGGGTGAAGATAGATCTCAAAGTTTGGCCCACGAATGCAGAATGATCATGACAGGGTACAAAAACAGAAACGCGAGAGGGTTTTGCTTTGTCCAGATCTGAAACACTCATTCTGCTCTCTTACCAGCCAAAGATCGCTTGATCAGGTCACTGACCCATTCGGCTCTGGCGTCCCAGGTTCCAGTTTGCACCGAGGCTTGGCGGGCCGATCTCTTTGAGGCGTCGTCATTCTTAAGGGCATCCTCGACCAACTCCAAGAATTCATCGCGGCTTCTGGCGATACGCAAAACATCGCCCATCGACTCATATTCGGGAAGGGCAGAGATCACAACCGGCTTTCCCGTCGCCAGATATTCCCTTACTTTGATCGCCGAGCCGTAACTCGTAAATGCATGCTCAGTTTCCCAAGGAAGCACGCAAACGTCAAAACCGGCCGCATACCGCGGGAGTTCATCGTAAGGCACCGGCGGGAAAAAATGAACATTCGGCAGGTCGGCCAGGTCGGTTCCACGGGCTAGATTACCAATAAAGATCCATTGCCAATCGGGGCGTTTGGCCAACGCTTGCCTGATCAATTCCTGATCGATCAGCCATGGCTCGATCGCTCCAAAATAGCCGAGTCTCGGGCTGGAGACCGCAGTTATCTCCGCCGCTGTTTCCAGCGTCGCAACCTGCGACCAGTGTTCAAAATCAACAGCCTGTTCGAGCAGAACCGATTTTTCAAGCCCAGTCGTCGCCTCGGCCAGGAGTTTGCGACCCGAATACAGCACAATGTCAGCCTTTTCGATAGCGTATTCGTGCATTCTGCGGATGGTCTGGGCCTCCGTCGCGTGATCTTCCGAATTAGCATCATATTTATCCGAGACCTGATAGATCACGAGGGATTCGCCAAGTTTTCCTATCAGTGCCGCTGCGGTCGGAATTGCGATCCACAAGACCGGCGAACCCATCCCGTTCGCTTTGATCAATACACGAATTTGTATCTGGAGTAACTTCTCGTTTACCCAACGCAAGGCTTTATTGCCGTAAAACGGTATCGTCGCAGGCGAAATTACGGTGATGCCTTCCTCGGTCTTTCGCGCGAATTTAGCGTAGCTTTTTAACTTGCGTTTTATCTTTGGGAAAAGGTCTTTGTGAAAGATCGATGGCAAGCCCATCGAGATCGAATTCACAAAGATCACCTTATTCCCGGCGCGTGCAAACCGCCGCATCAGGTGATTTTTCGAGTGGGGATGGTGGTACCACCAGTCCTCGCCGCCAAAACATACTATTGAACTATCAGTCAGCATTTAGTTGACTATCTCACCGGTAATAACGTTGAGGTACCGTTCCAGATTCTTCCTCGCTTCGCCATGGAATGTGATGGCCCAGTTCGATATATCACCGGCGGCATCGCCCGCAAACACCTTTTTGAGATGTTCAGAAAGCTGCCCAATATCACCAAAATCGTAGAGCAACATACCACGCGTTTCCCCAACATTTGTCGCGATCACCGGCGTTCCGCACCAGATGGCCTCGATCCGAGCCAGGCCGTAGCTCTCGTGGGCGAAAGCGCGCACAAAAACGTCACTCTGACGAAAGATGTGCGGGATCAACGGATGCGGCACGTTCTCCACCGTCTCTATCCAATCCCGACCCAACAAAGCCTTGCTTCGATAACCCTCATCGCGAGCAAAACATCCGTCAACCAGCAGTAACCCGATGTCGTCGCCAGTTTGCTCACGCATTTTGTCGATCGCTTCTGCGACATCTTGAAAACCGTACGAAGGAATAAAAACTCCTATGGAACAGACTCGTTTTTTGTGTTGAGAAAAGCGTTCTAATTGCGCAGTCAGACTCTCGTTTGGTGCGGAGTTCCCCCAATCCGTCGTCGTTGGCAAAGGAATTTGTATGAATGTGATCGGCTGACTGACCCCGATCTCGTCTCGCAGCCAACGTTCTAAATTACGATCGCCCACAATAAACTGATCGATCCGGCCTACTGCAAGGTTAAAAAGTGCGCGACTAAGAAAGCCAAAATCCGCGTATCGCGAAGGTAACGAACCGTCGTGTACGATTTTTAGCCATGTAAATCGTAGGAAAAATTTCAAACAGATCCACAGGGGGAGCAGAAGCAGGTTTGGATATTCCAAGTGAAAATGAGTCGAATCGGTGATCCGCGTACCGCGGCCTTCCCGCATCAAGGCAATAAGATGTCCAAAACGTCGATGATTGACGTGTCGAAAATTGGGGCCGTCAAAATCTTTCGGCCTCCCTTTGTATGACCAAACCTGAACGCCCCGCTCCATAGCCGCTATGCCGACTTCGGTCATAAAAACGGCTACACCGCCAAACGGCGGCGGCAACGGGCCAAAGAGAATAGAGAGCGGTGATCTCATTTTTTCAATTGTCGGATGATGGATCGATTGCTTGATCAAGTGACCCGGAATCGAATCGAAAGATCGCCAAACTCAATCCCATCAACAGATAGAATATCATCACCACCTCGGAATCGCCCCAATTGTAATGCACCAGGCCACTCGCAACAAACCCGACGGTTCCGCCTAGAGAACCGAGCAAAACCCCGCGTTCGAACCATGCCAGATCCTTTCTACGGTAGCCGCGCCACAAGATTTGAATGTACAGGAACATCCATACGATCCAGGCGATTAGGGTTGGCACGCCGCGTTCGAGCGCGATCTGCAATGGCGTAGAATGCATGTGCCCCATTGGCAATTTGCCATTGTCAAAGAGGCCCCATTCGAGATAATGCGTCTTGATCGAATCCATACCGATCCCGACGGCGAGGTGCCGCGGGCTCGACACGAGTAAGTTGCTTCCCTCTCGCCATACGGTCATTCTCCATGACGTCGAACCGTCATTGGCGTCGATAAATGCGACGTTCCGCTTTTGCTGCAAAAACAGCAGCCCTGCCAATGCCAGGGGCAACGCGCAAACGAGACAGATCAGGACCGTTTTTCGACTAGTGCCAATAACGACCATCAGCCCGGCCGAGACGGCAAACCCGGCCCAAGATGCCCTTGTTACCGTCAGGAAAAGGGCCACACAAAATGCGGCAACGGCCGCACCCAGCACCATTCGGCTTCGCGTAAAAAGCCGACCAGGAACAATGATCATCAGCCCGAAGGCGAGAGACAAGATGAGCTGCAGGGCCTCAGCGTAAGTCGTGTAGTGGCCAAAAAAACCGCTGGTGCGCGTGTCGCGTCCGCGTGACCATTCCACAATTCCAAATCTTGCCGCGTTGTCGCCCGTCGATGGTATCGTCGCAGTTGACAAGGAGTGATCAAGGAGAAATTCGTATCGATATATCCGCAGTTTTGCAACGCCGCCTTCAGTAGAGTCGATCGCGGCTGCGAGTTCGTTCGGGGAATTTACCGACTTACCGTTGGCGGTAAGGATCGTATCGTTTTCCGCCACTCCGGCGGCCGCAAGCGGGCTATCCGCAGCCAAACGCACGACCTTCAGATTCTTCCCGACGGCAAGCATTCCAAGCGAATAGGCGACCGAGACCACGCCTGCGATGAGCAAAACCACCACGATCCGTCGAAGCGTCGTTACGTCGCGAATATACCCGGAAACAAGGTACACGATCGTAACTAAGGACACGGCGACAAGCTTTCGCAGTGAAACCTCAGGCTCGTAGGAAAAGGCGGATGACACTACTGTTAGAGCGATGAACGCCAATATCGCGAGGTCAATACCGTCCTTCCTCAATGTCGGACGAACAAAAAATGCGCGTAATATCCAAAAAAGAATGGCAAAAGCCCAGGCTGTCTGTGTGGCCGCGATCGAGATCGGGGCCGAGAGGGCAAGCAGAAATAGCGACGCCCGCAGCGCCCAATCGAGTTTTGATGTGATCGTTGACGTCTCGCCCATTGGAGATCTATTGAGGGTCGATCCAGCGTTCATACCATAGGGTAAGGTTTAGCAGAGCCCATAGGTGAAAACTCCAATCGCGCTTTCCGCTCCTATGTTCCGCCTGCATCCTGATAACAAAAGCATAATCAAAAAAATCTCGCTTCACCATCGTAGAGGTCATCAACCTTTCACCGTACGATCTGCCAAGATCGGTCCGGAACAATTCGCGGATCGGGGCCCCAAATCCGCGTTTTTTTGAGTAAAGCAGGTCGTGCGGCAATACCGATTCGAGCGAACGCTTAAGAATGTGCTTGCCGCTCTTACCGCGCACCTTAAGATCGCTCGGCAGGCCCATTGCGTATTCGACAAGATGATGATCGAGAAATGGCACGCGGGCCTCGACGGAAGCCGCCATCGATATCTTATCGACACGCATGAGCAGTAATTCGGGCAACCGAAGTTTGAGTTCGAGATAGGTCATTTGCGAAAGAAAATCGGACTCGGGCCGCATGGCTCCGATATGAGACAAATATTGGTTGATCGCCGAGAGCGACGAGCGGCCGTTCATCCGGGTCCGCATACGCGGCGAGAGCAGTTTTGGCTTTATCGATTCGTCAAAGACGACCGCCCCTCCCCAAAACATCGGTTCATCCGTCTTTAGCCGCCTTGCGAGTTCGACGACGCTCGTCTTTTGCCCGGTCGCCTCAAATATTTTTTGTAACGTGCCGCCGGCAATCCGTCGAAGCATTCCGGGTGCCCGCTCGGCATGCCGCCATAGCTTTTCGTAAAGCCGCAGATTGGTCACATACTTATCGTAGCCGCTAAAGATCTCATCAGCTCCCTCACCGACCTGAACGACTATCGTGCCCGACTCACGAGCAAGCTTTGAGACATAATAAAGCGGCACGCAAACGGGATCGGCGATCGGTTCGTCCTGATGAAAAACCAATTCCGGTAGAAAATCGTCGAGTTCTTTATCACCGATCAGCACCTCGTGGTGGTTGGTACCATACCGGCCGGCGATGCGTCGGGCCGATTCAAGCTCGTTGAGATATTCATGTTCGCGAAAACCAACCGTATACGTATCAACCGGGCGATCCATTAATTCCGCCATCAAAGCGACATTGGCGCTCGAATCGACGCCCCCGGACAAGAAAACACCAAACGGCACGTCCGACATCATCCGCTTCTTGATCGAAGCACGGAGAAGCCGCAGGATCTCATCCATATGCTCGGCTTCGGATCGTACGATGGCGGCCTCGGGCGGCAGAGCATCCCAATACTGTTCGATATTGACGTCACCATTTCGGTTGATCATGAGACGGTGGCCGGCGGCCAGTTTCTTGATCCCTTTGAAGAGAGTTTGCGGAGCTGGAGTCGCGAGAAAACTGAGATAATCGTACAGCGCGGTTTCATCGACATCGCGTTCGACTTCGGGATGCTCGAGTATAGCCTTAATCTCAGACGCAAAAATGAATCTGCCATTCTTGTGATAATAATAAAGTGGCTTAACGCCCAAACGATCGCGGTAGAGCGAAAGCTCGGACCGCTCATCGTCCCACAAGGCGATAGCAAAATCACCGTCGATATCGCTGACAAAGTCGGCTCCACGCTCTTCATATTGGTGGATTATGGTTTCAGAATCAGCCTTGGACGCGTAGAGATGGCCGCGTTTTTCCAGGTCGTCTCTTAGATCAGCGTGATTGTAGATCTCACCGTTGAAGACAAGCCATATATTTCTCGCCTCGCATCCGCGCATCGGCTGGTGGCCGGCAGGCGAAAGATCGACGATCGACAACCGCCGAAAACCAAATCCTCCACGCCCGCCATCGAATATGTATTGGCCAACATCATCAGGCCCGCGGTGCGGCATCGTATCGCGCATGGCCTCGACCAGCCCGGGCGTGACCCGGCCATTTGTCGCCCCATATTCCCATATACCGACTATTCCGCACATATTTATCTAGGTCGTTTTTGCCAGTCTTCGTGGATGCCCTTTGGAATAGGCATGATCAACCATCGAAACGTTGCCGGCAAGCGGGCCGTGGCTGCCCAGCATGCACTCAGTGAATCCTTCCGCGAACCGTATGTTCGCGAAACATAATTTGGCTCGAATACCGGATCCTCGGAGCAATCAAGGGTAAACACAAGCAAGCGGTCACCGTTGACCGCATTCACAGCCGCAACTACGCCCGGTTCGTGCATCGAAACATCGATGCCCTCGGCAAAGTGAAATCGAAATCTCAGGTCGTGCTCTCCCTCGCCTATCAGATGGTCCTCGATAGTCCAGTATAAGTCGCTTTTTAGGAATTCAATTGTCCGGCGGTGTATTACCGGGTTTTCGAGGCCGCTATATCCATAGTGCTCAGCAACTATCACATCGCTGATCGCGTTCGATTTCCGGCCGAGCAAGCGTGGCTTTGCTTCATTTCCCATGATAAATGGCTCGGAAACAATGGTGGTGTTCTGATCGATCCCGTCGATCTCGATCGTCGAGTGGTAGGCGGTCGAACGAAAACGGTGGCGTGCCTCGCGATCGAGATTGTACACATAGCTACCCGGGTCAACAATGAACGCAACGCCGTATGCTGAAACCTCTATGCTCAAAGCATCATTGTGGGCATGCGACCCGCGACCACTCAAACCGCAATCGTTTGCATTCAAATGCAAATAGAGACTGCGTTCGCGAAGTACGTACGAGCCTGCGTCCGGAAACGTGTCGATGCGGTTCGGCTCGGATATCACTGCCTGCGAACGAAAGGCGTCAACACTATTCTCGCCGAGAAACCACAGCAATTCGGGTGTCGATCCCGACGATGCCTTAAATCTTGGTTCGTCAAAATAAACGGCGGCCAAGGCCAGAAGATACGACTGATCATCCGCTTCGCGCCTGACGACAGGCACGATCTGTGACCCATCAGCATCGCCGATCAAAGGCACGCGGCCATCAGGCCGGATGATCCCGAAAATGAATTCCATCATGCGAAAGAGTACTTTCCGACTTGTCTCGGGGATCTCGACGCTCACTCTCTCGGCCAACAAGAACGAATAAAGCAAAATCTCAGTCACAAACTTGTGATATCCGGTCGAGGCCTCAAAATTAGCACCGTCTTGGAGGATCTGTTTGTCGACCTCGCTCAGTAACTCAAGCCAGCCAAATTCAAACCATTTTTGGGCATTCTCGAGTTCCGGCAGCATCGAGCCGATCCAAAAAAGCCCCGCAACGTTACTTAAATAATGGTTGCTCGTCGAGATGTAGGAAAACTCATTATTATCGAAGATAAACCGGCCATGCTGATCAAAGAGCTGAAGAATTTTCATCAATCTCTCTTCGGTACACGCCTTTGAACGTCTGAAAATATCGAATGCGACTAGCAAATTGATAGAGCGCAAAGCAGCCTCCATCGCACAATTCCAATTTGCACCACGGCCGTATGGGTTTTGCCGCATCCAGTCCTCGATCTGAGAAAAGAACGTTTCGGCGCAGGCCTCGTCGCCAGTAACAGCGAAAGCACATGCCAGCGTTACCGCATGGCCAAAACGATTCAACTCCCAGAGGACGCGAATATCAGAGCCATCATTTTGATAGACGATAATGTCGGCGTGAAAGTCAGTACCCCAATCTTTCCCGGTGATCGGGTCCCGACGCCATACATTCTCGGAACTAAACTCCATTGGGCCAAAACCGGCCAGTTCCCAACTCGAATCGCGTGCGATCAGCTCAGCCGATTCGATCAGGACAGCGGTCTCGTCGGGAAACAGATCAGCTTGGAGTTTTGCGATCCATTCGCGGGTTTCATCGCTGCTGACAGGAAAAAACGATGGTTTTCGATCGCGAATGCGGGCCAAAAGGTCTTTGGGCGAGAGCGAACCGGCCTCTTTGGTCAGCCGGGCAGGTGAATCGTTGTTGCGGTCGACGTTCTGGCGTTCGACCTTGAGCCGTTTGACCGCTCTTCGGCGTCTCTGGAATTCTCGCGAGAGATCGACAAGCCGCAGATCGCCGCGAAACATCATTTTGATTCGACTCCGTATGCCCATCTATCGGTGTGTTGCGTCCGTTTGACAGTATTAGTTAAGGCCGCTGTTAATGCAACGCGGGAATCCATGGACTTGCTTTTGCGGTCCAAAACGTGTGTAATGTTTGTTTGCTCCAATGGAGCGTATTTCTGCCGAAAGGAGGTGAGTAAACAAAATGGCACTTATTACAATCAACAGCAACGAATCGATCGAGTCGGCGCTCCGCCGCTTTAAGCGGAAAGTGATCAGCGAAGAGATCATTAAAGATCTCAAAAAGCACGCTCATTTTATCCCTCCCGGCCAAAAGGCAAAACTGAAATCGGTAAACGCGCGCAAGCGTAATCGCCGACGTTTTCGTCAACAGCGTCCAATGGGCGGTGGAACCGGCAACGGGCCTTCGCGTCCGCCAATGGGACAGAACCGGTAAAGTAGAAAAGTGAAAGCGTGAAAAAGTGAAAAAGAGCGTCGAGGCGTCAACTTTTTCACTTTTTCACTTTTAAACCTTTTCACATTTTTTCATGCGAACACGAATTCTTTTAACCAATGACGATGGCTATCACGCCGAAGGCATTCTCGCTCTTGAGGCGGCTTTGAGTGAACTGGGCGACGTATATGTAGTAGCGCCGGAATCCGAGATGAGCGGAGCGTCGCACAGTTTGACGCTTTCGCGGCCACTGCGTATCCGACAGCGAAGTGAGCGTCACTGGACGGTCGATGGTACGCCGACTGATTGCGTAACACTAGCACTCAACCAGATATTTGCTTCTGACAAACGTCCGCACATTTGCTGCTCCGGCATAAATCACGGCGCAAATCTCGGCGATGACGCGACGTACTCGGGAACCGTCGCTGGTGCTCTGGAGGCAACAATACTCGGCGTTCCCGGCCTGGCGTTTAGCCTCACGGCTTACAGTAATCCCGACTTTACCGAGTCGGCAAAGATCGCGAAACAAGTCACAGAAAAGGCACTTGCCGAGGGAATTCCGGACGGTACATTGCTCAACGTGAACATTCCTAAGGGCATTCCAGCCGGGATCCGTATCACAAGGCAAGGATTCAAGAGTGCACGACCGGTGATCAGCGAGCACATCGATCCGCGCGGCAAATTATATTATTGGATAGGCGAGGAACGCACCGGTTTTCGTGCGGACGGCGGAACCGATTTCGAAGCGATCGACGAAGGTTTTGTTTCCGTAACGCCGATGCGCAGCGACCTGACCAATCATAGCGCCCTTGAAACTCTAAAAAACTGGAATTCATGAACGGCACGGCAAAGATCACGGATGAAATGTCGATGCAGCGGACCGGCATGGTCGATCTGCTCCGCGATCAGTATCAAATCGCCGACGAACGCGTGCTCGACGTCATGGCTACGCTGCCACGACATTTTTTTGTTCCTGAAGCGATCAAATCACAGGCATACAAGAATAATGCCCTGCCGATCGCCGGCGGTCAGACGATATCGCAGCCATTCATCGTCGCCAGAATGACCGAGCTGCTGGAATTGACCGGCACCGAGAAGGTCCTCGAGATCGGCGCAGGATCCGGTTACCAAACGGCGGTACTCGCGTCGCTTGCTCGAAAAGTCTTCGCAATCGAGCGGCTCGATTACCTCGCTTACGAGGCGGAGGCTAGGCTACTTTCTTTAGGATTTACAAATATCGTGCTAAAAGCCGGTGACGGTACGAACGGATGGGACGCATATCATCCCTACGACGCGATCCTCGTCGCTGCAGGTGGGCCTGATATTCCCGAACCGCTCGTCGCCCAGCTTAGAATAGGTGGAAAGCTTGTGATACCGATAGGGAGCGACCAAAGATCGCAAACGCTGATGCGCGTCACTAGAAGGGAAACTGGCTCCAGCGTGGAAAATTTCGGTCCGTGTGCATTTGTTCCTCTTATTGGAACACACGGATGGTGAAGCGAGTGTGAAAAAAGGGCTCTTACTTTTATACTTTTTCACGTTTACCCTTTTTCACTTTATTACTTATGGACGGAATAATCGATTTCCTATATCAGGTCAAAGACTTTCTAAATCCGGCAAAGCTGATCGACTATATGCTCGCTTTGTTGGGTAATTATGTCTATCTTGGGCTCTGGTTCGTGATCTTTGCCGAGACCGGCCTCGCTGTCGGGTTCTTTCTGCCCGGTGACTCTCTCCTAGTTGTTTCCGGCCTGTTTGCGGCCGCTGGGAAGCTGAATGTCGGACTCGTAATGCTCGCATTCTTTCTCGGCTCCGTGATCGGTGACAGTACTGGTTACTGGACGGGCCGATGGATGGGCAAAACCTTATTCAATCGAGAGGATTCGTGGATATTTAAGCCGAGCCGCGTTGAGAAGGCTCACACATTCTTTGAAAAATACGGCGTCAAGACCGTCATCCTGGCGAGATTTGTCCCGATCGTCCGTACGTTTGCCCCGATCGTAGTCGGCGCCTCGGAAATGCCGTATGCCAAGTTCCTGCCCTATAGTATCGCCGGCGGACTTCTTTGGATCTGCAGCATGGTGTTGGCCGGTTACTTTCTTGGCGGTGTGATCGAAAATGCCCTGGGCATCAAGCTCGAAGACCACATCGAAAAGGTCGTCATAGTCGTCGTCTTCCTATCGCTGCTGCCGCCGATCATCGAGCTGTTAAAACACAAATTCAGCAAAAAGCCCGATGTGATCGACGAGTTGATCGAGGTTGTCGAAGACGACAGCAATGCTGCGTAGAGGCGAAGTTTGACTTAACCGGTTTCGTAACCTACTCTGTATCTTGACTTATCGGGGCGTAGCGCAGTCTGGTAGCGCGCACGGTTCGGGACCGTGAGGTCGGAGGTTCGAATCCTCTCGCCCCGACCATAAATAAAAAAGGCAGCTTGGTAAATTCCAAACTGCCTTTTTGTTTGCCTGCCCAACGATTCAAAACTTGACCCGCAACCCCGTCGTAAAACTCCTTCCCGTCCCGTCGATACCCCAGCTCGGATTCCGGTGGAATTGATCCAGGATATTCTCGAACGCCCAGAGCAGGCTCGCTTTCTCGTTGAGCGTGACGCCGCCACGGACATTAGCGATGCCATAGCCGGGCAGATACGGGAAAAGGACGTTAGGTGCCAGGCTCGGGCCCAGAACGCGATTGAGGACCTGCGTAATGTTCTCACCGGTCGAACGCAGCGTGTATGTGCTGACATTTGCATTACAAGTTCCAGCGGCATTCGACGTCAGCCCCAGCACGCATGCTCCACGGCGAAAATAATTCTCGATCTGAGCACGCGAACGCGGTGCTGCCGTACGCCGGTCAGCAAGGTCGCCGCTCGAGAAGCGATCCTGGCGGCCCGCAAAAGTGCTATATACCTCTATCCAAAATCGCGACCAATCATGCCTCAAACTTAGAAACGCCGTTGGCGGCGGCGTACCGCCTTCGATATTTGGAGGAAGTCCGTTCGCCTTGTCCTGGGCTTTGATATATGTGTAATTCCCCCGAAACTTAAGGCGATCGGTCAGTTTCGCCGTCATCTCGTACTCGGCTCCCCACAGTTTGGCGTCGGTGAAGTTGGCCCGGACGAGTACCGGATTCGAGGATGCAGCGACAAAGACGACCCCGTTAGCATTCTGGCTCGTGATCACGTCGCTGCCAAGCAGGCGCCCTACCGAACCCGCCGGTAGGATCAAGGCCTGCTTTACTATTGCGTTGTTGATATCCAGTCGGAACAGCGTGAAGCTTGTGTTCACGCGCGAATGGTCGTAGCGAATGCCGATATCGAAACTGTCGCTCGTCTCGGATGCCTGCTTTGAGACCGGAATTCCGGTAGTCACGGCGTCGGCTCCCGCCGTCGTACCGATCGTGCCTCCATTTGCTCCAGCCGTAATGTGATCGACCTCAAAACCGTCGCCCGTCAAACCGAGCGTTCCCAGATCGGTCATACTCGGGTAGCGGAAGCCGCGACTGTAACTAAGCGCCAGGCTAAAACGCGGGTCCAGTCGCACGACTGCTCCGAGGCGTCCGGCAAGGCCACCGGTTGTGAGTTCGTCGTTCAGCCAAAGTTGCCGGCCTCCGACCACCGGCGATCTCGAGCCATCAGTCTTATAAGACATCGCGCTATAGCGGAGAGCTCCCGTGAAACGCAGTCGGTCGGGCAAAACATTCCACTGATCCTGAATGAAGGCTCCGCCATATCTGAACGTAGCGGCATCCGGAACCCGCGGTCGCGAAACCGAGACTGCCAAACTAGTTCCATTCACCGAATAGGCCGGAGAATTAATCGTCTCAGAATAAAAATCAGCTCCGATCAGGAACGTGTTGTTCCGACCGATATGCTTGTCGAGAAAGGCACTAAGTCCATATGTGGATGTTCGTTCGTACTGGTGCGTAATATCACCGAAGGGATTTCCCTGCCCGCCCTGGTTCACCCGCTCCTCTCGCTGCTTGTTGAAAGAGCCAGTCAAGGAGAAGCTGTCAAAAGGACCTACGCCCTGCGTGGCATATCGAATATAGCCAAAATCGAGCATCAGGTTTCTCAAGTCTGCGATCAGATTTCCGTCGCCGCCGACGAGTTGGTCGAAACGTTTTCCGTCGTCCTGCTGGCCCCGCTGGTAGAAAAAGACCAGCTGCTGATCATCCTCCGGAGAGAAATTCACCCGTGTCGAGAGTCCGTATTGTTTAAATCCGGTATCAGGGTTCCTGTCATAAAGGATCGTAGATGGCAGGCCCAGGAAACGAGTGATCGCGGAATGCGAATCCCTGCCGTCCGCCGTTCTAATGTCACCGATGCGTCGGCCATTTATTGCGATATACCCGCCAAATCGTCGTGTACCATAGCTCAACAAGGCCGATGACCCATAGCTTCGGTCGGCTGTACCGAATGTCGGATTAAACTCCCCATGAAATTCCGGCTTCGAAAATCCATAAACCGGTGTTTTTGATATTAAATTCACCGTACCCGCGAGTGAATCGGAGCCGTATTGGGCTCCGTTCGGGCCTCGGACGACCTCGACTGCCTGAAAGGCACTCGGGTCGTTTAGATTAAGGAAGGTATTGATTCCACCGCGTTGGCCGCCATGGGTATATCGCACGCCATCGACGTAGTTGACCACATTCTTCCCGGTCAGTCCGCGAATCACGATCGCTCCAAGCGTCGGACTCGTTTTCTGATAGTTCAGCCCTACCTCTTCCTTTCCGGCCTGAGCGATAACCGACGTAGCTCTCTGGACGATCGTATCACCGGAAATCACATTGACGGGTTGTGGAACATTTCGGGTTTCTTCGGCCGAACCGACTTCAGCGGAGACTGTGACACGAGCCTCGCCGACCTCGAGGGCAATATCAACATTCGCACCCGAGTTCACTTTTTGCGTCGCCGTCTTGAAACCGCCAGCCGCGATGGAGAGTTGGTATTCTCCTCCCGAGAGGCCAAGGAACAAGAACGTCCCGCCCGACGTGGTGACGGTCGTTAACTCGGACTGTCCGGGTGTCTCTTTGATCGAAACACGAGCACCGGCAACGACTGCTCCGTTTTGATCTTTTACAGTTCCGCTGATGCGATCTTGGCCAAAATGTTGACCCGCTGCAGTCGCTATGAAAAATATCGTAAGTGCTATGAGGCGTATTGGAGCTATTATCATTTGGATTCGCGCGAATGCAAGACAATACTATTAGCAGTAACAACCTACTACCAACGCTCGTTGAAATTGTTAGTTATTCGCTCTGATAGGTGGCAACGTTTGTCGGCGTCTCGTAGCAGCGAACCTTGTATACACGGACGCGTTCGTCACCCACGCGGGTGTTTAGATATTCGTGAAAATATCGAGCGATATTCTCGGCAGATGGATTCAATTCCTCGTCAAATGGAGGCAGTTCGTTGAGATTACGGTGGTCGAGATATTTTACGATCTCATCGGCCGCCGCTTTTAGATCGCCAAAATCGATCAGCAGGCCAATATTATTCAGCTCCTCGCCCTTGGCAAAGATCTCAATCTTATAATTATGGCCGTGCAGGTTCTCACACTTTCCCTTGTAGCCACGCAGCTGGTGCGCGGACGAGAAATTGCGTTCGATCATTACTTCGAAAAATGACGGCATAGAATTTAGAAAGCTTCGTGACGATCAGTCGGCCATGACGACATTGTCAGGAAAGATCGGCGGATCGTTTCCTTCGGTAACCCGACGACTGACTTTGGTTATCAGAAAAATGCTAACAATCGAAAGCACAACAATAATATAGCCGAGAGTATTGTAATGTTCGAGCGGGCTAAAATTATCTTTCTGTACCACGATCACTCCGCCAATGACTGCGGCGATGCCTCCGGCGATCTGCTGCAGTGACGAATTGATACTCATGAACGCACCGCGATCTTGCATCGCGGGCAGTGCCGAAACGAGGGCCATTGCCGGTACCATTCGGCTCAGGATAGCAGCCATAAAGACCACATTTAACATGAGCAGCAGCCAAAACGGAATTGGAACGAGATTTGTATAGACGACGACCATAACGATCGACCCGAGCGTAGCAATCGTAAATATATTTAATTTATCGATCGTATCGCTCAGACGGCCGATCACCGGCATAACGATCAGGGCGGCCACCCCTGAAACCATGAACAATATCGGTAACTGCTGATTTGTTACAAGTAAATTATTGATCGCAAATGCACTCCCCCATGGCATCATCATAAAGCCGCCGAGCGTCAGCAGCGATGTCGCCAAAAAACCGATCCGGTATCTTCCCTGCTCTAATGCATGTAAAAGATGCCTCAACGGATTCCTTTCGGATTTGATCTCGAGATGCTTGTCGATCGGCTGCATGACCACAATTATCGCGAACCAAACGGCGATCGAGATCACAACGATGGCCAGAAACGGCGATTGCCATCCCCAGTAATTCGCGATAAAAAGACTCAGTGGAATGCCCAAAACCTGACTGGCTCCAAAACCCATTTGCATGAAGCCCATCACGCGGCCCCGTTTCGCGAGCGGAAAAAGATCGGCTACGATCGCCATCGAGACAGACCCGATCACTCCGCCAAAGAGGCCGGTTACGACCCGCGCACCTAACAGCATCGGATACGATGTCGTCATGCCGCAAAGCAACGTTCCAACCACAAACCCTACATAAAAGAACAGCAAAAGCCGCTTTCGATCAAAGCGATCCGCAAATCCGGCCGTGAGCAACCCCGCAATACCCGCACTGAATGCATATGCGGACACCGCCGTTCCGAATTGCGTCGTCGAAAGGCTCATCGATTTCATCAGCATATCGCCGAGCGGCGACATGACCATAAAATCCAGGATCACCGTAAATTGTGTCAGCGCGAGCAGCAGGACCACCAGTATCTGCTGTGTCGAAAATCGTGCGAGTTCGGTCTCGGCTGGAACTGGATCACTGGTGGTCATCTGTTCGATGCTAAATTATTTGCCAACTGGTTTCCAATCGAATATCGCTTCGAGATCGGCAATATCCTGAGCGATCCGCATCCTTGGCAAGCTAGCAAGAAAATCGCGGCCGTAACCTTTCGTCCGCAGACGCGGATCGAGTATCGCTATGATGCCGCGATCGGTACGGCTGCGGATTAGCCGGCCGATTCCCTGTTTGAGCGAGATCACTGCCTGCGGGACGCTGTAATCAAAGAATGAGCGGCCGCCGTTGTCGTCGATAAATTTAGAACGAGCGGCGACTATCGGGTCGGTCGGGACGGCGAATGGGAGCTTGTCGATGATCACGCACGAAAGCTGCTCACCGCGAACATCGACGCCCTGCCAAAAGCTCGATGTTGCAAAAAGCACTGCATTTGGCGTACTGCGGAATTTTTCGAGCAAACCCGTTTTCGACATCGTTCCCTGCAAAAAACACGGATACCCTATCCGCGACGAAACCAGCTCGAAAAGCGCCGCCATCGACGAATTGCTCGTACAGAGCACAAACGCGTGCCCCTCGGTGACCTGCAATATCCGCACGATCTCGGCCGCCGCCATTTGAGAAAACTCGGGAGCACGCGGATCGGGCATTCCTTTCGGAAGGTAGAGCATCGCCTGGGTTTCATAATCGAACGACGATGGAGCTATGAGCGTATTCGTTTTCCCGGCAGAAAGACCGAGCCGGTCGCGGATGAAATTGAAACTGCCGTTTGTCGAAAGCGTCGCCGAGGTCAAGATACACGTCTCGACTTTTTCAAACAGCTTTTCCTGCAGGAGGGCCGATACATCAACCGGCGATGCTTGCAAGAAAATGCCTCGTCCACGACGTTCGAGCCAGTAAACAAAATTGCTATCAGCCTGTCTGACAATAAAATCGAGATCAAACCGCGTCTGCCTGATCCGGCGGACGACACTTTCGGCCTCGGGAATCTTCTCCGAAAAAACATCGGTAGCGGTCACGAGGCCGCCAAGAGCATCGTCGAGAGCATTGTAAGCCTCACCAAGCGCTGTCGGATGATCTTCGCCGTCGATACCGCGTGTGGTCAAGTTGTCGCCAACCAGCGGAAAGCGCCCTTCCATTTCACGTGCCTGCCTGAATCGAAGCCAAAATTGCTCGGTCAGGCCATTCACTCTCGAACACGCCTTCATTATCCCGTTGATCGCGATCGCATCGGAGATCGGCAAGGCGGCCGCATCGCGGACGAGTTCGTCGAACTGAAAATTCGACACCTGAAAGCCAAAGTAATCCGCCGCGATATCCTCGATCAGATGAGCCTCGTCAAAAATTACCGTCCCATAGTCCGGGATGACCTTGCCAAACTGGCTCCCGCGAACGCTCAGGTCGGCAAAGAACAGGTGATGATTAACGATGACGATATCGGCATTTTCGGCTCCGGTACGCATCCGCGTGATAAAGCACGGCTCGAAATCGGGACATTTCTGGCCGATACAGGTTTCGCTTTTCGCATTGACGCGGCTCCAAAACGACAGATTCTCAGGCAGATAGGTCAGCTCGGCCCGGTCGCCGGTCTTTGTCTCGCGTGCCCATTCGCGAACCTCCCTAAAACTGTCGATCTCGTCGATCCCGTCCAAAATGGGCTGGTCGTCAGATTTGTGAAGCCGATAAAGACACGCGTAATTCGAACGGCCTTTCATATACGCCGCCGAGAATTTCTTTGGCAGGATCTTTTGCAGAAACGGAATATCCTTTTCCATCAACTGCTCCTGCAAGTTCTTTGTGCCGGTCGAGATGACGATGCGTTTGTTTGTTCCGAGCGACTGGTTGATCGCCGGCACGAGATAGGCCAGCGTCTTGCCAGTGCCCGTTCCGGCCTCGACGATAAGGTGTTTTTTCTCGAGAAACGAGCGAGCGATCGCCTCTGCCATCTTGATCTGGCCCTCGCGATGCTCGTAATTCTCGTGAAACTGCGCGACGAGACCGCCCTGGCCGAAAACCTTTTCGATCAGTCCGTTGGCATCAGTTTGTGGCTTCCCGGCAGGCATTTTTTTGACTAAGGCCGTCTATTTTGGTTCAATGAGGCGTAACGCCGCGTTTTTGCTATCAAAAATTATTAAAAACCAAAACTCCGATAGCGTCGAACTAATATCTTAATGTGTTCGTCTAAGTAACCGAAACAGACAGCAGATATTTGCGGTTTTCCAGGATATTCATGAGCTTTTTTTCCACTTTACGATCAAATCGCGGAACGATACTTGTTCTCAGCTTGTTGGCTTTGGTAACGGCGATATTCTCGCTGCCATTTATCCTAAGCACCCGTGCCGCTGATGTCGTGCGAACCGACTCCAGCCACAATGCGGGTTTGCCAAACTACGATATTCGCAGTGACAAAGGGGCGATCTTTACACTCGCGACGTATCGCGATGCGGTTGGCAAAAGCGCGGTCGATGTAGCCGATATTAGAGATGAATTTGTCGCCGGTGAGGAAGCTCTGCGACAAAGCGTTCCAACGCTCAAGATCGAATACAACACCGATATCCGAACTCCCGAGGTGATCGCTCCCGACGTCAAGCAGGGCAAAGCTTTCCTGTCAACACCAACGAGCCAGAAGAGGTCGGATGTATTAAAAGCGTTTCTCCGCGAGAACTCCGAGCTTGTCGGCGTCCGCTCTTCCGATATTACCGAACTCAAGGTTGCTGCCGATTACACAAATCCGGATGGCAATTTGTCCTTTGTGGAGCTAAATCAAGAGATCAATGGAATTCCCGTCTTCCGCGGCGAGGTAAAGGCCGGATTTACAAAGGCCGGCGAGATCATTCGCGTAATAAATAATCTCGCTCCGCGGCTCGACGGTGCCCCTATCTCGACCGATTTTGGCGATGCCGGTAAAGCTGTGATCGCTGCGGTAAAACACATTAACCTCGACGCCACAAAACTCGATGCCGTTCCGAACAAATCCGCATCGACATCACTTAAAACCGTTTTCGGGGCCTCCGATACGGCAACGACCGCCGAGAAAATGTACTTCCCGACTGAGCCCGGCGTTGTCGTCCCGGCGTGGCGGGTTTTGGTCTGGCTTCCGGTAAATGCGTACTACGTCATCGTCGATGCCAACGGCACGATGCTCTGGCGAAAGAACATCACCGAAGATCAAACACAGACCGCGACATACAGCGTTTACGCAAATCCGAACGCGATGGTCAATATCGCACACAGCCCGTTCCCTTTCTCGCCTGGCCCGATATCGCCTGCCGGCCAACAGGGGTCTTTGATCTCACGGAGTATGATCACGCGGATCGGAAACGAAGCTCCATATACATTCAACAATCTTGGCTGGATACCTGACGGCAGCTTTATTACGGACGGCAACGCAGTTCAGGCCGGGCTCGACCGCGATGGCACGAACGGCATCGACCCAAATAGCGAGGCCTTTAGCAATACGCGTCTCTTTTCGTTTGACTACAACCCGTTCAATCCGAACACCGGCACTGGCGACACTCCGTTTCCGACACCTCAAACCTACCCCGGATCGGCGTTTCAGCAAGGTATGATCACGCAGCTTTTTTATACGGCAAATTGGTTTCACGACGAGACTTATCGTCTTGGGTTTACCGAAGCTGCGAGGAATTTTCAGAACGTAAATTTTACCGGTCAGGGCATAGCCGGCGATCGTGTCAGTGCTGAGGGACAGGATTCGTCAGGTTTTAATAATGCAAATTTCTCGAGCGGAGCTGACGGCGTACGTGGCCGAATGCAGATGTTCTTTTTCTCCGGGCCAAATCCCGACATCGACGGGAGCCTCGATTCCGATGTCGTGATCCACGAGCACATGCACGGGGTTTCAAACCGGCTGCACGGCAACTCCGCCGGACTGTTTAATGATATGTCACGGGGGATGGGAGAGGGATGGTCAGATTTTTATGGAATGGCTATGCTCTCGACGCCGGCCGATCCGATCGACAGCCTCGCGACCAATGGAGCGTATGTTACATACCTTTTCCAAGGTGAGACGAATAACGCATATTACGGCATTCGCCGCTTTCCGACGGCGATCAAAACTTCCCTCGGCGGCCCAAACAGCCGCCCGCACAATCCGCTGACGTTTGCCGATATCGACGTTACACAGATGAATATTAGCGACGGAGCCTTCGCCCCTCGCTCCGTGAGCGGAAATTCGGATGCGGTGCATAACGCAGGCGAGATATGGTGCGTAGCTCTTTGGGAGATCCGGGCACGGATGATCCAACGGCTAGGCTGGTCAGTCGGAAACCGTCGGATCCTGCAACTCGTGATGGACGGCATGAAACTCGCGCCACTCTCGCCAACGCCGATATCCGAACGCGATGCCATCGTTGCTGCGGCTTTTGCGACCGGCGAAGCGGGCGATCTTGCTGACATATGGGCAGGTTTCGCTGCGCGGGGACTCGGTGCGAGCGCAAGTATTCAACATCTGGGCGGTACGTCGATCGGCGGAACAGGAACAGCGCGTGTAACGGAGGCATTTGATCTGCCAAATCTGTATCAGACGCCGGCTCTGACGGTCAGTGATTTCTTTGGTGACAATGACGGTTACCCCGAGCCGGGCGAAAATGTCCGCATATCGATCCCGCTGACGAACGCAACGGGACAGACCGCGACCGCGATCACATTGCAATTGGTTGGCGGCGGGACGGCAAATTATGGCAATCTGCTTAGCGGCCTATTGACCAGCCGCGATCTTGCCTATACCGTGCCGTTGTCGGCGACATGCGGCAGCACCATCACGCTGACACTCCAAGTCAACAGCAGTCTCGGCCCCGTAAGTTTTACGCGGCAGATATTTATCGGCAAGCCCGGAACAACTACTCAATCTGAGAACTTTGACGGCGTAACTACACCCGCGTTACCGGCTCTCTGGACCGCAGTCCCAGAAGCAGGCGGCGTAAATTTTGTCTCATCAACAACAACGCCCGACTCCGCCCCGAACGCAATGTTCGCTCTAAACCCGACGACCGTAGGCGGCGGCACGATCCTTTCGCCACCGCCCGTGTCCGTGACCTCAGCAACCTCGACGTTGACGTTCAGGCATAGCTTCAATACTGAGGCTGGCTGGGACGGCGGCTTGCTCGAAATAAGCATTGCAGGCGGCGACTGGCTTGATTTCAAAGTCGCAGGTGGCACTTTTACTCAGAACGGCTACAACGGAATTAACGGAGCCGGACGGAATAACCCTATCGGAAGTCGGGAATCGTGGACTGGGCGGTCAACACCACCGACCGCAGACTACATCACTACCATTGCCCAATTTCCTGCAGCGGCCAACGGTAAGATCGTGCGGATCAGATTCCGATTCGGCTCCGATGACAATATAGCGGGCACTCTGCCGAATCCCGGTTGGTTTATCGATAACGTCTCGCTTTCCGGGGCCGGTTTTGTGACAAGCTTTGCATGCTCCACCGGTGTGCCGCGTTCGCGGGCGGATTTTGACGGCGACGGCAAGACGGATCTCTCTATCTTCCGGCCAAGTGATGGCAATTGGTGGTTAAACCGCTCGACGGACGGTGTCACGGTCGCCAATTTTGGCCTGGCCGGCGACATTCCTACGCCTGGTGATTTTGATGGCGACGGCAAGACTGATATTGCCCTATGGCGTCCGTCGAACGGCGGTTGGTACCGCGTTAACAGCTTGACCTCGACGGTAACCGCGATCGGTTTCGGCATTGCCGAGGACATCCCGCAAGCCGGTGATTTTGACGGCGACCAGATCGACGATATTTCGGTGTTCAGGCCCTCGACCGGCACCTGGTGGCGACAAAATAGCAGCAACGGCCAGTATTTAGCCATCGGCTTTGGCCTTACAGGTGATCGGCCGGTGACAGGTGACTACGATGGCGACAGAATGAGCGATATTGCGGTTTTTCGCCCCTCAAGCGGTGCCTGGTACTGGCTCAACAGCAGCAGCCTGACCGTCTCGGCGGCATCATGGGGATTAAGTTCGGACATGCCGGCAAACGCCGACTTTGACGGAGACAACAAAGATGACCTCGCAGTTTTCCGTCCATCAGACGGAGGTTGGTATGTGCTCAGAAGCAGCGACGGCCAGCCCTTTATCCTTTCTTGGGGCCAGAATGGTGACATCCCGGTTGTGGGTGATTACAATGCCGACGGACGTGATGACGTAGCAGTGTATCGAGCCGGCAGCTGGTTCGTTTATTATGCGACTGGAGGCACATTTACCGGCCAATTTGGCAACGCGACGGATATCCCCATCCCGAGAAAACACATCCCTTAGGTGCTGATGCAATGTTTGTGTGCTCATATCTAGATACAGGCCATTTTACAGCCTTTAGAGCACTGGCTTACCCCGGAATAAAAAATGCCCGTCAGGCTTTTTGGACCTGACGGGCTTTCGGAAGAAACGATCAAGTTAGAATGCGATCAATTATGGTTTGATCGGCGTAGCTGCCGGTTCGGGTCGTGCCATACCCGGAGTCTGGAGGTATATCGGCTGTGGGCCCTCTACGACTGGTTGCGAGTTCGATGCGGGATTACCCATCGGTACAGGCTGAAGTATGGTCGTTGACCGCGGTGCGGAGCCATTCTGATTGGTGGCAAAATCATGTCGCGTGATACGCGGCGTGATAAAGAACAGGATCTCGTTCGTGTTGCGCTGAACGCCCTTACGCTTGAACAGGTTTCCGAGGATCGGGATGCTGCCCAAACCCGGGGTCTTGTCCTGGCTCTCACGCTCGTCGTCAAATAAAACGCCGCCAACAACGGTCGTTCCGCCATCGGGCACGACGACCTTGGTCTGCATGCTCTGTGTGTTGATCGCCGGGTTCGTCGCTCCGGCTGCTATCGTTGCCGTCGAACTGTTTTCAGCGGTGACTGTCAAAATCACCGTACCCTGATCCGTTATTTGTGGCGTTATTGCCAATCGCAACGGTACGTCAACGTAGGTCGTCGTCGCGATGACTGCGCCACCGGATGCCGCACCGGGTTGGAGTGTGGTGATAGGGATCTTGGTCGAACTCTTGATCTCAGCCGCCTGATTATTCAGAGCGGTTACGCGAGGAGTCGCAATTACCTTGGCCTGGCCCTTCTGTTCACCTGCGGAGATGATCGCGCTTAATTGAGCGGTACCAAAAACACCAGTCGTAAGGCCGATCGCGGTATTGGCGATCTTGGACGCAAGATCGTTAGTAATCGACGGATTCGGGGTCAAGCCCATGTTCACTCCCGAGGGGGTAGTCGGAAGAGTGCCGCCGCCGATGCCGCTGCCGCGGGCGCCGCCGAGAAGAGCTGTTAACTGTACACCGATATCACGGCTAAAGCTGCGTGAGGCAACGACGATTCGTGCTTCGATCTCGACCTGCGGTTCTGGCTGGTCAAGGATCGCGACGAGCTGTTTGATCGCAGCAATGTTACTCGCAACGTCGGTGATGATCAGGGAGTTGCTACGCGGGTCGATCTCGATCGAACCACGACGCGACAATCTTCGCTTGATGATCGGCAGTAAGCCTGTAGCTCCGCCACCGCCGCCGGATGCACCAGCGCTAGCGGAAGGGCCGCCCGATGGTGCGCTCGATGTACCGGCAGATGGCTCTGACGCTGCAGCACTGCCCGAGGCGGTTGCGTAGTTCAACCGGATCATTTCAGTGTATAGCGGCGTCGTATCGAGCTGGTTGTTCAACCGCTCGCGGTAAAGTTCGCCTTCGGTCGCAAGCGTCTTGTTGTCAGCGACTCGGAGAATGTTGCCATTCACCTGCACGCCGAGTTCCTGCGCCTGGAGCACCGAGTCGAGAGCGACATTCCAGGGAACGTCGTTTACCTTGACCGTAACGGGCACGTCTTTCACCGACTTGTCGATGACAAAGTTGATCCCGTATTGATCGGTAATATAGCTGAGAATGTCGCGAATGTCCGCATTCACAACATTTAGGTTGATCGGCTCGCCTTTGAATCCGGCTTCGCCGTAGTGTTTGCCTTGGTTCTGCGGCTCGACCTTTTGGGCCGAGATCGCAATCGCAAAGCTCGAGACAATTGCCAGTGCAAGAACGATCTTTGTGAAAGTTTTGCTGATAAAGTTAAGGGACTTCATGTTTCCTCCGTGATGGATCGACCGTTTTGCGGTCTTGGCATACGGCCTATTGGCCGTCATTCTTTGCAACTTTTGCGGGCTTCTTGGTTGTGCCTTTCTTTGGCGTTTCCTTTGCGGGTTCGCTGGGCTGGCGGTTCATTTCGTCAAGCGGCGACAGGAAAGGGTTCGAAACCGGCCTTTGGTCCTTTGTGGCTGACGGCGGCTGATCATTGCTCGCCGTTTGAACGGGTTTGTCGGCGGGCTGCGATGGGGCCGTGCCTTCGACCTGAGCTTTTGTCGAATAGGTTTTGAGTGGCTTGTTCTCGACCGAGGCGACGAATTTACCGTCAGAAAGCTTGGTTACCTTGCGAAAGACGAGCCGATTTTCCTCGACCGCGACCAACTGCCCGTCAAAAAACTTCTCACCCGGATATATCGTATATGAGAGCTTGATCGGCGTAGCTTCGACCATCGCTGCATAGCCCCGTGGTGTCTTAAAGATACCGGTCACTGCCATTTCGTTGAGCGTGAGTACACTCGTGACCTTTGGCAGCGTAGCGCCGTTTGCTGCAGCCGTATCGCGAAGCTGCTTAAAATACTCGATGCGAGCCTCGATCGCCGGTGCTCCGTAGGCCACAGGTACCGTCGGGCCGGCCTTTGTCGATTTTGCTGTCGTTGCCGAAGGTGTAACGGTCTTTTTCGGCTTCATGTAACCCGGCTTCGCAAACGGATCTCGCTGAGCATTGACCTCGGTGAGGCTTCCGCCCACGAAAACGAAGGCAGCTGCCATCGCGGTGAGGAATGCAAAGCGTTTCAATGTCGATATGTTGGTCATGGCTTTCTCTCTCGTAGATTCCTGGTTTGTGGGAATTTGTTAGGCGGCGGGTTTTGCTGCGCCGGCCGGATTTGGCACGACTGACGGAGCACTGGCTCCCGGGGCTGGGGCAGCTCCTGGTGCGGCGGGTTTGCCTGGCGTTCCTGCGGCCGGTGCTCCTGGAGCACCCGGCGTTGCCGGTTTCGCATTCAGATCGGTCGGGGCCGCATAGTAGGCCGTAAGAAGAAACTGTGCGTGGATCGTCTTTTGATCGGTCTGCTTATCGAGCTGATTGATCTTAAAGTCCGTGATCGACACGATTCGCGGCAATTTTGCCATCGCATCAAAGAAAGCACGCAGGTTGGCAAAATTGCTGTCAACCTCGACCTCGACCGGCTTGGCCATGATCGAATCCTGCTGCGTATCGTCGCGAGGTGCAAAACGCATTACGACCATACGGCTGCCGTTAGCAGTATCCTGTAGGCCCTGAAGCACGTTGGTGATCTCACGCTGTTCGGGCAGAAGAACCTTGAGTTCCTCATATTCCTCGGCCTTGCTGGCATAGAGCGCGCGAAACTCATTGATCCTCTGCGTCGCGACACGAGCCGCCTCATTCTTAGCTTTGAGCTGCGACACCTGATCGTTTAGGGCGGTCACTTCAGCCCGTGTTTCGCTGGTGACGAAGTACCACACGCCTAGGTACAGCAATGATGCTACGCTAACCAGCAGTATCAGCTGGAAGTGCCACTTTAGATTCTTGATTTTCTCTAACATGTTGATTTCCTTATTCTTAGAGGTGTCGGACGATTAGTTCCTGGCTACCTGCACCGGCTTTGCAGCTTGAGATGGAGCTCCCGGCGCACCGGCCGTGGTCGGATTAGATCCATCCGGAGCCGGAGCTTTCGATGGCGTGTATGCGCATTTGATAGTAAAGTTCACGATCGCCACCTTTGGCGTCTCGCCATCGGCATTCGCCTTCTGAGGCGCATTCTGATTCGTTACCTCGGCACGGACCGTCTCGATATTCATATTCGAGAACAGGCCGTTTGAGAATTCGAGGCTTCGGCCAAACTGCGTGACCTGAGCTTCGTCCGGCGAATTGCCTTTAAGGATAAGGCTGTCGCCTGATTGCTCGACACTTTCGAGATACAGTCCCGGGACCATTGCAATACGTTCACGCATTGCATCAAGCACAGCACTGGGGCCCGCCTGTGATGCACGCAGGTTCTTGATCGCCTCGATGCGAGCATCGATGTTTGCGATCTTGCCTTCGAGCTCTTTTTGTTCGGCTATGACGACAGCGAGTTCGGCCTCGATACGCTTTTGCTCATCGAGCTGACGTTCCGCCTCGGTCTTTGCCATCTGCGTACTGATCACATCCCAGCCGATGACGGCGGCGAGCAGCACCGCAACAACAACGGACATGAGAGCGAGACGCGATGCGGAACTCGATATCTTTTTATCGACCACGGCGACCGTGCCGTTCTGTCTTTCGGTGACGGAATTTAGTAGATTGATCTTGATCATTGTGGTTAAACTCCCCTTACTGCCAATCCTACGGCCACGGCCATTTCGGGCACGATCTCGCTAAGGTAATCAGGGTCAAATTTCTTTGTATCTACATTTATGTTGCGGAATGGATCGAGAATTTCGACCGGAAGCTCGAGACGCTGCGACAATTCCTGTGCAAGTCCGGCAAGCTTAGAACCGCCGCCCGAGATGAGGATCTTTTGAACCATCGTCTCGTTATCCTCGGATGTCGCACGATAAAAATCGAACGTTTTCTGAATTTCCATCGCAACGATCTCGGTCACGTTGTTCATCAACGGTTCGATCGATTTCTCTTCGAGGCCGTCGACCGCATCGACTACGCCGCGTTTGACGGCTTCTGCCTGCTGGAAGTTAAGCCCCAGGCTGCGTTGCAGCACGTCTGTGAACTGGCTACCGCCTACTGTAATGTCGCGTGTAAACAGCGACCGCGTACCTTTGACGATATTTACGTTCATCGTCGAGGCACCGATATTGAGCAAGGTCACGACCTCGTCATCGGTCGGGTTGTAATTGACCTCATAACAGTTCTGTAGGGCAAAAGTATCGACATCGATCACGACCGGCGACTTGCCCGCAAGCTGGATAGCCTGCTTGATATTGTCGATACGCTCGCGTTTGCAGGCGGCGATCAGGACGTGCGTAGCTTCGCTGTCCTCGGCGGTCACCTGATAGTCGAGGCTGACATCAGCGAGGTCATAAGGAATATGCTCCTCGGCGTGCCAGTCGATAGATTCTTCTAATTCTTCGCGGGTCATCGGCGGCAGAACGATGTTCTTCAAGATGACCGAGTGTCCACTAACGCCGGTGACGACGTTGGTTGCATTGACCTGATGGTTGGTACACAGGCTCTGGATAACGTCTGAAACGACGTTAAGCTCCATTATCTGGCCATCGATGATCGTGTCACCGGGCAGATTTTCAAAGCCGAGGCTCACCAGATTGAGGCTGTTCAGCTTGCCATTGAGTTCGACCATCTTGATCGAACTCGACCCGATGTCGAGACCGGCAATGCTTTTCTTTTTACCGAACATTTATTTCTTGCTCCTTTTTAGCATCAGTGCAACGCTTTGTTTTGGTCGCGTAAAATTTTCTTGTCCCCATCCGAAGTGCAGATCTTGTATTGCTGAGGATCGTTTTGCCACTAGTTTGAAAAACCGGAAAGACGAGGATGCAGCTCGGCGGGGTTGACTAACTGGATGTGCCAAAACCCGCATTTTTCGGATGTTTCGACCACGAATCGTGGAAATGGGAACTTATCATTTTTAGAAAACTTTGCCGCATTTAGTGGCGATAGGTGTACGACTCATATAGTCGTTACTCTTAAAATTTACAGGAATGCACAATAACTGTCAACAGTTTTTTACATTGTTTAACGTCGAAATGAAAGAAATATATGCAGGGTGACTGTGGCATTCGGTCAGAATGACCTGATGCCCGTCAGAGAACGTGAGGATTTTAGTGATATTGCTGTTATTTTTGGCCGTCGCGCCTGAGTTCGGATCGTGCGATCGATTCAAGATGCACCTCGTCCGGGCCATCGGCAAGTCGCAAACTGCGGGCGTAGATCCAAAACTGTGTGAGCGGGAAATCCTGAGAAACGCCGCCGCCGCCGTGGACCTGTATCGAACGGTCAATTATATTGAGAGCCATTTGCGGAACGACGGCTTTGATCATGGCGATCTCTCGGCGTGCGGCCTTGTTGCCGGCGGTGTCCATCCTCCAGGCAGCTTTTAGAACAAGCAGGCGAGCCTGATCGATGGTACAGCGGGCTTCGGCGATCCATTGGCGAACAACGCCCTGATCGGCAACTGCCTTGCCAAATGCCGTTCGTGACCTGGCACGCTCACACATCATCTCGAGCGAACGCTCGGCGATGCCGATCAGCCGCATACAATGATGGACGCGTCCCGGCCCGAGCCGCCCTTGTGCGATCTCAAAGCCACGGCCCTCGCCGAGCAGTAGATTCTCCTTCGGCACGCGGACATCGGTAAACGTGATCTCGGCGTGCCCGTTCGGAGCATCGTCAAAGCCAAAAACATTCAGCATTCGTTTCACCGTCACGCCCGGAGCGTCCATCGGGACGAGGATCATCGATTGCTGTAAGTGTTTCGCCGCCGTCTCGTCAGTCTTTCCCATAAAGATCGACAGCTTACAGCGTGCGTCACCGCCGCCGGTCGACCACCATTTGCGACCGTTGAGAATGTACTCGTCACCGTCGCGAACGATCGAAGCCTCGATATTCGTCGCATCCGACGAAGCAACATCCGGCTCGGTCATCGAGAAACAGGATCGTATCTCACCATCAAGCAAAGGCCGCAGCCACGCCGCCTTCTGCTCGGGCGTGCCATAAAGGTGTAGCACCTCCATATTGCCCGTATCGGGCGCCGAACAATTAAAAACCTCGGATGCCCAAACAACACGGCCCATTATTTCGGCAAGCGGAGCATATTCAAGATTTGTCAGGCCTGAGTCGCTCGGCAGAAACAGATTCCACAACCTCGCCTCGCGAGCTTTATCCTTTAGCAGCTCGATCAGCTCCGACGGTTCCCAACGGTTTCCGCTGTTTATCTCATCGACGTATCGCTGCTCGTTCGGATAGATGTGCTCATCCATAAACGCCGCAAGCCGCTGTGCGATCTCTGTCGCCTTTTCCGATGCCGCAAAATCCATGCTCACAAAATAGCACAAAAGGATATGTGGCCGTTAAGCCGATGGCTTTGTCCATATCTGGAGAGCGAGATTGGCGAGCGAAAATTGAACGCGGATCGAGCGGATGAGGCAGGTGATACGGATCCGAAAGATAATATTTGTCCGTTGTATCCGCTTAATCCGCCCGATCAGCGTTCAAAAAAGGGCCTAAATCTGCGGGTTCATAAACTTTTTTTCAATTATTTTCTGTTTCGTGCATAAAATACTTGACAATCGTTGTATTCTATGCTACACTCGTTTTGAAGTTGGATCTTTGACAATTAACGCCTAAGGATAATCGGCACGTGAGAATTGGGAAGCTCATCGCCTTAAATACTGGTCAGAGCATAACGAAAATTGCCGTTCTTCTTGGTCGTCGGCGGCGGTTTGACGTTATCATCGTGTTAAAGGGGACAAGACGCGAGATATGGCTGAGACCAGACCGATCCGACCGGGTGAAGAAATAGACGTGAAACGTCTAAGCGCATTTTTGAGTAAAGCACTCGATATGCCAGACGGTGAAATTGAAGTAGAGCAATTTCCCGCCGGCAGCTCGAACCTGACCTATCTCTTGCGACTGGGACGCAAAGATTGCGAAAGCCCGCGCGAAAGCCAGGGCGAATCATTCAACGTAGATACAAAGACGCGAGAATACGTGCTCCGCCGTCCACCATTCGGCAACACGGTTAAGTCGGCACATGATATGCAAAGAGAGTTTGACGTGCTCTCAAAGCTATCCGCCGTTTACACACCGGCCCCAAAACCGCTGCTCTTTTCCAGCGACGAATCGATCATCGGCTCGGAGTTTTACCTAATGGAATGCCGCCAGGGACTCATAATCCGTGGCAAAATTCCAGGGACACAAGCCGAGGATGCTCAAGCCCGCGCATTAGCAAGGGCGAAACACGGCCTCGAGAATTCACAAGAGTTTCGTCAAGAGGTCTGTCGGTCGTTCATCCAGAACCTCTCCCGGCTTCACTCGCTCGATCCCAGAGAATCAGGCCTCCAGGATCTCGGCAAGCCCGACGGCTACAACCGCCGGCAGGTCGAAGGCTGGACAAAACGATACTTCACAGCGAAAACTGTCAATTGGGACTCACTCGAAAAAACGATCGTTTGGCTCAATGACAATATCCCGGCAGAATCCGGTGCGTCCCTGATCCACAACGATTACAAATTCGACAACGTGATGCTAGACCCAACCGATCTCACAAAGATCACCGCCGTACTCGATTGGGAAATGGTCACGATCGGCGACCCGCTGATGGATCTGGGGACGACACTCGGCTACTGGATGTCCGCAGGAGCAGGTAACGAATTGCTCAATATGCCCTTCAACCCCCGCGTCCTGATGGAAAATATCTCGCGACGAGAACTTGTCGAAATGTATGCTGAGTCCCAGGGACTCGCGATTCCCGACATGCTCTTCTACTACGTATTCGGTACCTTCAAGATCGCGGTCATTGCGCAGCAGATCTACGCCAGATACGTTAAGGGATTTACCAGGGACTCAAGATTCGCCGGCTTTGATAAATTCGTTGCCGCGTTGGGTATGATTGCGGCAAAGGCGATCCAGCGGCAAGAGATTTAAATAAGGATTTCTCTGCGTCCTCAGCGATCTCTGCGTTTAATTCGATTTTTAACGCAGAGACCGCAAAGATCGCTGAGAGCTGATTTAATTTTCTGCCGTCCGCTCACGCCAGCTTTGCGTCGGGCCGCCGGCGTCGACGCGTTTCATGGTGATCGCTCCGGGCGAGGGACAGACGAGAGCACACAGGTTGCAGCCGACGCATTCTTCTTCGATGACGATCGGGTATTTTACGCCGTTGACCTCTTCGAATTTGAAACTCTGGTGCGCACCGTCTTCGCAGGCTACGTAACATAGGTTGCAACGGATGCAGTGCTCTTTGTTGACGTGAGCCTTGACGTCGTAATTGAGATCGAGGTTGCCCCAGTCGGTAACGCGGTTGACGGATTTGCCGATGATGTCATTGACCGAGGCAAAACCTTTTTCGTCAAGATAGTTGTTCAGCCCGTCGATCATGTCCTCGACGATTCGATAGCCGTAGTGCATCACCGCCGTGCAGACCTGCACATTTCCGGCGCCAAGAAGCATAAATTCGACCGCATCTCGCCACGTATTGATACCGCCGATCCCGCTGATAGGGATGTTGAATTCCGGATCGCGTGCAAGCTCTGAGACCATATTGAGCGCGATCGGTTTGACCGCGGTTCCGCAATAACCGCCGTGCGCCGCCATGCCGTTGACATTCGGATACGGGATCATCGTATCGACATCGACGCCCATCACCGAGTTGATCGTATTTATCAATGAAACGGCATCGGCACCACCACGTTGAGCCGCGTGACCCGGCGGCACGATATGCGTGACATTTGGCGTAAGTTTTACGATAACGGGAATCTCGGCAACTTCCTTGACCCACTCTGTAACCATGCAAGTGTACTCAGGAACCTGGCCCATCGCCGCACCCATTCCACGCTCGCTCATACCGTGTGGACAGCCAAAGTTAAGCTCAAACCCATCGCAACCGGTATCTTGGGCTTTCTTCGTTATATCCTGCCACGCTTCCTTTTTCGACTCGACCATCAGCGAGGCAATGACCGTGTTGTTCGGATATTTCTTCTTACACTCGGCCATCTCCTTGAGATTGACCTCAAGTGAGCGGTCGGTGATCAGCTCTATATTATTGAGCCCGATCATCTTAAGCGGTCCTTGGTCGAGAGCCGCGAGGCGCGACGAGACATTGGTGATCGGCTCACCCAGCGTCTTCCAAACCGCCCCGCCCCAACCGGCGTCGAACGCACGCTCGATCATCGATCCCATATTAGTCGGCGGCGCCGATGCGAGCCAGAAAGGATTGGGAGATTTGATACCAGCGAAATGTGAGGTTAGATCAGCCATATTTTTCTATTCAAATCTTAGTCTTACCGGTAGCCGTTTTTTCGTTTTCGTGGCCCTGTTTATTATCCAAAGCCTCCAATCCCCCTTATCTATATTGCTTGGCATATTAACAAGGATGCCGCCGGAATATTCGTGCTCGGATATTGGAAGACCCATTACTTTGTTGCCGTTCTCTAATAAAACGGATAAATCTCTGACGGATCTTACATAATATTCCCCATAGATGACCAAGTTATTTTCCTTTTTAACAGGAATGAAACTTGACGAATTGTTTTCAAAATAAAAGCGTTGAAAAAAAGGATTAAAATTATACGATTTCTCTTTGTTGTATTCGGGATGGTCAACGTAAGAGCTGGATTCCGGATCAAAGTCCGTAAAGTCGGCGACCCGTTTCCAATCCGAAAAGCTGTCCTTGTCCCAATATCTCGTATAGATCTCAAGCTTCCCCCGTTTTACACCTTCGGGAAAATTTACCCAAGGTAAAACCCCGAGCCGAATCGGCAATATCCCGAGTATTTTACCGCCCTGAAGAAACATTGCCTCAGCTCTCCTCGGAATAACCTCTACGCTTTCAACCGAGAGTTTTGCGGGCGTTTCTACTATCTTGACCTTAAGGGGCTGTGACCATTCGGACACTTCATCTTCAATCCACGTCCGCGTTTGGAGAACCATTTCTCCCGCCCGAAAGGACCTCGGAACCCGAATATGTAACCTTCTAAAATCCGTCACATACAATGATCTGACTTGCCCGCCCTGCGTTAATTTCACCTCTACTTTTGAAGCTTTATATATTGGGCGTGCGTCGTTAAAATAAAGTTCGGACCACTGTCCTGTCGCAAGCGGAACGAAATACTCTTTATTAAATTGTAACGGGATCGGCCCTTTCCTGATCTCAAAACTAATTTCGTTGCTGACTCTGTAAGGACCGGTTCGTTTGTCTACTACAGTAAATCTTGCGATCCCCGGATAGGCCGTTCCCGGAACGTCAAAATGGAGACTGTTGCCGGTTGACACGCCGAAGATTGTCTTTGGAAACAGTTGCCCTTCGGCGTCTCTCATTTCAAGTATTTGGTCGGCACTAAACCCGCTTCCCTCGATCCAGACAGCATTACCTGGGTTGATGATAGGGGCTGACACAGCCGTAAGTTTTGGAGGCTCGGCAGACCCTGTAACATTGGCAAAAAATGGCTGACTGCGCTTGCCGCCGACCTCGGCCTCAACTCTAACATTCCCCGACCGCAATCCCTTTGGAACTCTTACATTGGCTCCCCATACACCGTCCGACCCCATCCCGCCGCCATCGGAATACGTCGTTATGGACGTTCCTCCTTGTGAGAAAATAACCCCCGTCCTTCCATTACTTTGGTATAGACCTTTCCCCTTAATAAATATGAACATGTCCGGGAAAATATTTTGCGGTATGACTTGGTTTATTTCCGGCCCGCCAGAGCTAGATTGAGCAAATACATCATTGTGGGCGAGTGACGACAATATCGCTGGAAAAAATATCAAGCAAAATAATTTCTTCATAGCCAAATTCTTTGCTTAAAATGGCAAATCAACTCCCCGCAAAATTAACCATTTCACCTGTCAAGTTTAGATGCATACCCTGTGCGGCGAGCTTGCCCATCTGCGAGGCATCGACGGCTTCTTTGCCGCCGTTGGCACAATCACCGCCGGCGAAGATCTTTGCGTTCGACGTCTGCATTTGTTCATTGACGACGACACGGCCTTTCTCATCGACGTCGACACCGGCAACGGTTTCAAAGAATCTGCGCATTTTCTGCTGCCCCGTTGCCTTGATGACCATATCGCATTTGATCTCAAAGAGTTCGAGCGAGCCGTCCGTTTTTTCATAGCGGAGGCCGGTGACGCGAGTATTTCCGTCATCCGCCATGATACCGATCGGCGCGGCTTGCCAGACAAATTCGATACCATCCTTCCTGGCGAGTTCGAGTTCGTAATCGTACGCGGATGCATCTTTTTCTGTTCGGCGATAGACCAGGATCACGCGTTCGGCACCAAGGCGTTTTGCCTGGGTAACAGCGTCGATGGCGGTATTTCCCGCACCGATTACCGCGACCGTTTTCCCGAGCGGTACGCTCATCCAATCACGCGTTTTGATCTTCTCGATAAATGCCAAAGCATCGTAAACGCCGTCGAGATCTTCGCCGGGAATATTGACCATGTTGGTTTCGCCAAGGCCGACTCCGATGAAGACGGCATCATGTGCCGTCATCAACGAACTAAAGCTCACCTTGTTAACTCCACCAGCTTCGGCCGGTGCAACGAGGTCATCGCCCACGATCTCGGTATCAGTTCTGAACTCGACGCCGATCTTCTTGATGTGTTCGACTTCGCTCAGCGAAACGGCCTGCGGCATTTTATATTCGGCCATGCCGTAAGTATCCAGACCACCGGCGAGCGGTTTGCGTTCGTAAACGGTCACGTTGTAGCCTGTCCTCGCAAGATAAGTCGCACACGAAAGCCCAGCCGGGCCCGAGCCGACGATACCAACAGACTTCCCATTAAACGGCCCTTTCGTATAGATCCGCCTTCCGCTACTCATCGCATGATCTGTAGCATGACGTTGCAAGCGGCCGATCTCGATCGGCTTTTGAAGAAGAGTTTTCTCGACACATGCACCTTCGCACAAGACCTCGACCGGACACACACGTGCACAGCTTGCACCGATCGGATTCGCGTCAAAGATCACCCGTGCCGAACCATGCAAATTGCCGCTTGTGATCTTTTTGATGAACGACGGCACATCAATATGCGTCGGACACGCGTGCATGCACGGAGCGTCGTAGCAATAAAGACAACGATTCGCCTCATGCATCGCCTCAGCCGCGGTCAACGCGGGGTTGATCTCGGCAAAATTCTGCTCGATCTGAGTTATGTCGAGCGGTGTGCAGTATTCATTTGCCATAAGAGTTATTCACCACAGAGTCACAGAGGACACGGAGTTTTCAAAAAAATATCTTATCTCTGTGGTCTCTGTGCCTCTGTGGTGCAATCTTTCTTAATCCGCCACGATCGGCCCGTACGCATCGGGCCGGCGATCGCGGAAGAATTGCCATGTGTTACGAACCTCGCGGATCATGTCCATGTCGAGATCGGCGACGACGAGCTCGTCCTGATCACGTGTGCCGACAGCGAGCATCTGGCCGCGGGGATCGCAGAAATAGCTCTGGCCGTAGAATTCACCGATGTTCCACGGGGCTTCGGTTCCGACACGATTGATCGCTCCTACAAAGTAGCCATTAGCGACTGCGTGTGCGGGCTGTTCGAGTTTCCATAGATACTCGCTAAGGCCGGCGACGGTAGCCGATGGATTAAAGATGATCTCGGCACCATTTAAGCCGAGACATCTCGCACCTTCAGGGAAATGCCGGTCATAGCAGATGTAAACGCCGATGCGTCCAACCGCAGTGTCAAAGCACGGATATCCGAGATTGCCCGGGCGGAAATAGAATTTCTCCCAAAATCCGGGAGCGACATGCGGGATGTGCGTCTTACGATATTTGCCGAGATATTTGCCATCGGCATCGATCACAGCGGCCGAATTATAGTAGATACCGGTCTGCTCTTCCTCGTAGATCGGTACGATGAGGACCATGCCGTATTGCTTTGCGACTTCCTGCATCAGCTTGACCGTCGGGCCATCGGGAATGCTTTCGACCGCTTCGTACCATCGCGTCGTCTGCTCGGCGCAAAAATACGGCGTGGTAAATATCTCCTGAAAACACAGCACCTGCACGCCTTGGGCCGCCGCCGCCTCGACGTACTTCATCTGATGATCGAGATTCGCTTGTCGTATCTCCGGTATCGAATCATCGATCGCCCCGACATTATGTGCTTGTATCAAGCCGCCTTTGACTATCCTTCCCATGCAATAATTCTCCTCAAAATCATTTCTTCACCGGCGGCGCAAAGACAGCATCATCGACCGCCACATTTGTTTTCACCTCAACGATCTTTCGCGTCCACTGAATATGCGGTACGGCATAATGGAACGTCGTCGGCAGCTTTACACCGCCTAAGTCCTTATAATCAGCGTAATCAACCTGATAAACAAACCCGCCCAAAACCGTCGGTGTAGAAACTGCACGCCTTACGAGCAGCCCGGTCACGACATCGAAATACAGCCGTTCGCGAACGTTACTCGCGGTCGTACCGATAATGAAATAGACTTCTTTGCCGTCAATGCGGTCGATCGCGCGGTAGTCCATTCTCGGAAACGTCAGCTTTATGTTCCCCGGCGAGAACATCTCGGCCTCGCGTTTTATCTGTTCTGCTTCGTCCGGTTTTAGTTCGATCGGATCGCCGCCGCCAAACTTGCGGCCCGTAGTACCGTCAAATAACTCACGGACAACGTATGTTCCGTACAACAGATCAGCCCTGTATTTATTACCCTTTAGCCAGATTGTTTCGGGCTCGGTCGTCTTGCCGTCAGGCTCGACACGCATCGATTTGATCTGTCGGGAGGTCACCTTGGCGAGGTTTGCTTTTCCGCCCAACGCGGTCTCGTATTTACCGATGATCTCATCTGCCGTCGGACGTTTTTCGGGCTGGATCGGGCGTTGCTCGGGCGGTTTCGAGGCGACGAGCGGGAAGCTTGGCTGCGGATGCGAGATGCCGCGGTGACACGAATAGCAGTTGATCTCCGGACGATTATTGAACTGCGTCTTGTTGAGATCAAAGACCATCTTGATCATCTTCCGGGCGGTGTCCTTATGCTCGTTGCCCTCTTTCTCGTAGTCGGCATCGTTCGACGAATGGCAGAATTTACAATCGACGCCTAAGCTCGCCGACATCATATTCATCACCTTGCCCATTTGATCGGCCGGCATATCATTGAGCACCTTGATGCTCTTAAACTTTTGCCCCGCGGTCTCGACCTGTGTTTGCGTGCTGCCCTTCGGCACCACGATGCCAAAAGCGGCTGCGATGAATACGAAAATTGCGAATAGTTTGATCTTGGTCTGCAAGGTGTTTTTCTCCTAAAAGTGTCTAGCTCATCCAGTTGACGCCAGCCTCCGGGTTCCATTTGGTCGTCGTTTTTTTCAACTTCGTCCAAAATTCGATCGAGCTTTTGCCCGTGATATCGTTTGCACCAAACCGCGAATCGTTCCAACCGCCGAACGAGAACGGCTCACGGGGCACGGGCACACCGATGTTGACGCCGATCATACCAGCGCTTGCGTGCTCCATAATATACCGAGCCATACCGCCGCTCTGCGTAAACACCGACGCGGCATTACCGTATGGATTGGCGTTCTCGATCTTGATCGCCTCGTCGACCGTATCCGTTCGCATGATCGAGATGACCGGGCCAAATATCTCTTCGGTCGCGACCGACATTTCCGGCGTTACAAAATCGATCACGGTCGGACCGACATAGGTTCCATTTTCCTTTCCATCGACGACGGCTCCGCGACCGTCAACAAGGATCTTTGCGCCGGCTTGTTCCGCCTGCGAAATATAATCTTCTATCCGTTCTTTTGCTGCTCTCGAAATTACAGCACCTAGATTATTACCCGGCACGACCTTGCGTGCTTCGTCGCAAATGGACGCAATAATCGGATCGACGTTGCCAACCGCCAGCATCGCCGAGGCGGCCATACAGCGTTGGCCGGCACAGCCTGACATCGATGCCGTAACATTGGTCGCGGTCATCGACGGGTTGGCATCGGGCAGGACGAAGAGATGATTCTTTGCACCCCCAAGAGCAACGCAGCGTTTTAGCGTATGAGTACTCTGCTGATAGACAAGTTTGGCGACCTTGGTCGATCCGACAAAACTCACCGCCTCGATATCAGGATGAGCACAGATGCCCTCGACGATCTCTTTGCCGCCGTTTATGACATTAAAAACGCCGCCCGGCAACCCGGCGTCTTTGAGCAGTTGAGCCATCCGCAGGACCGATAACGGCACCAGCTCGGACGGTTTCATTATCATCGTATTGCCGAGAACGAGTGCATTCGGCATCGTCCAATTTGGCACCATCAGCGGGAAATTGAACGGCGCAATAGAAGCTACGACACCGACTGGAAAATGCTCGATACGGCATTCGACGCCTCGGCTGACCTCCAAAACCTCGTTCGAAACAAGCTGCGGCATCGAACATGCAAATTCGGTCAGTTCGATGCTCTTATCCACCTCGGCCTTTGCCTCATCCCAGGTCTTTCCGTTCTCTTCGGAAATAAGCGCCGTCAATTCATCGGAATTTTGCTCAAGCAAGTTTCGGTAGCGAAAGAAAACCTGAACGCGTTCCTTGATCGGCAATTTACTCCATGATTCGAAAGCTTTTTTTGCCGACGCCACCGCATTGTCCAATTCCTCTGCCGTCGACATCGGCACTGTCGACAACAAATTACCGTCGAGCGGTGATATGACGTCAAGGTCAGCACTCGACGTGCTATCAACAAATCCACCGTTGTAATAATTCTTAACTCTTTGATATTTCATAAAAGCTTTTCACCACAGAGGCACTGAGAACACGGAGAGAAAACTCGAACCGTGGAGCCAAAATATCTTTCTAACCAGGCTCTGTGCCCTCTGTGCCTCTGTGGTGAATGATTTTCGGCGGAATCGCCGCCATCAACACCCAGTGCACCACAAATGCTACGCCAAATCCAATAAACCACCCATAATCGTAAAGTACACTGAGACTTGGAATTATCAACCCTATCCACGCGAAAAAGCAACCTAAAAGCGTCGCGACGACCGCCCTCCAGTTCCAACCGCCGTATTCGCCTTTGCTGCGATAGAGGTCGCCCAGATTCAGGCCTGTTTTTCGCACGAGCCAATAATCCGCAATCAGCACTCCCGCGATCGAGCCAAGGCCGCCCGAATATCCGACGAGCCAGCCGAATATATAACCCGACGGATCGGCGAGAAGCTTCCATGGCTGCATCAGTATGCCGATAATTCCGGTGATGAGGCCGCCGGTGCGAAATGAGATGAGTTTGGGGAAAGCGTTGGCAAAATCATTCGCCGGCGAGACGACATTGGCGGCAATATTGACCGAGAGGGTAGCGACTACGACAGTGAACATTGAGATCGCTACTACAACGGGTTGTGAAAACTGTCCAACCAGTTTCACCGGATCCCACGCATCGCCCGGATTCATATTCGGGAAAACGATCAGTGCCGCAGATGTGATCAGAATGCCCATCGCGGCAAACAACGTCATCGTCGTCGGCAGAGCCACAACCTGCCCTATCGCTTGTTCCCGCTGGCTCTTACCAAACCGCGTAAAGTCCGGCATATTGAGCGAAAGGGTTGCCCAGAAGCCGATCATCGCCGTCAAGCTCGGAATAAATACCGGCCAGAACTCGGCAAACGTGGTGAACTTGCCCGGCTCATTAAGCAGAAAGCCAACGCCGCCTCCCTGATACAAGATCCACGCCAGCAACAATCCCGTCATTATCAAAACATACGGCGCCGCCCAATTCTCGACGATCCTAAGCAGATCCATACCACGATAAATGATTGCGATATTCATCGCCCAGAATATAGCAAACGACAGCCACTCAGTCGGCGTGTGCCCACCAGTTGGCCCGCCGAGCAGCGTCGCCCAACCCGGAATAAACGCCGCAAAAAAAGTCTGCAAAGCCTGCCCACCGATCCACGCCTGAATGCCAAACCATCCGCAAGCTACGATCGCCCGCATTAACGCTGGTAAATTCGATCCAACCGTTCCGTATGCCGCTCGTGCAAAGACCGGAAATGGAATACCGTACTTTGTGCCCGGATGCGAATTAAGCAAGATCGGTGCAAGCACAATAGTGTTGCCAAGCAAGATCGTAAACAACGCCTGCCACCAGTTCATCCCCGCCGAGATCAGCCCCGACGCCATCATATAGGTCGGTATGCAATGCGCCATCGAGATCCAAAGCGCGGCGTAATTGTAAGTCGTCCACGTCCGCTTCAAGATAGGAACGGGAGCGAGGTCTTCGTTATAAAGCGACGAGCCTTCGATCTCGTTAAAAACATGCGGCTGCAACTCAACGCGGCCGTCTTCGTGTTGTAGTGTTTCGCTCATATGCTATTTGATCCTAAATAACTTAAGCCATTCAGGCATTGCCTGAAGCTGATCGCCATGGTCTGCTCCTGTGTTTCCGGCATAGCCCCGGATATGAAAGCCTTTCAGATCGACCTCGCTAGTTTGCTGCATTCCGACCGGCCCGTTTCTCAATTTCGCCTTGCGCTTTACGCCGAGTGTCGAGAGCAAAAAGTCAACACATTCCGTCGTGCTGGCGTATGTTGCAGGGAAGATCTCGGAATGAGAGATCAGAAATCCCTTGTTACCTGTTACGGCTTCGCGAGCGAATTTGACATACGAATCGAGATCGTCTGCTTTAATAATACCGCCATCTGCGAGCCGTTTCCCTTCGGGCACATAGCTCGCGTGGATACCGTCGAGCAATAAGACATTCTTAACCTGCCGAAAATTTTGCTCATGCCTTAGGATCGCCCGTATCGCACCGTACCCTGCCGAGAAGCCAACCAGCGTAATCGACGACCAGCCCTTTCTTGCCAACAAAACTTTGCTTGCTTCGTCGATCAGATTCTGAAACGCTTCGGGCTGAACAAACGGATTTCCGTACACCCGCGAACCGGAGCCGAGATTTACAGTAATCAGGGCCGCGTGCGGAAAATGTTTGGCAATATGATATTCCATCAACCACGGCACTCCGTGAAAATGAATGATGAGAGGGATCGGTTTACCGAGCCTAATCTCTGGAGCTGTAAATAGGATCGCTCCTTTCAACGCAGCCAATTCATTTCGACGGCCAGGAACCTCCACCCGAGCGATCCTCGGATGTGGCCGTGTGGTATCGGTCATCGGCGAAGGATTTTGTGCGGCTTGCTGAGGTGAGGCTGGTATCGCAGCGACAACTGCCAACACTAATGCACACAAACTCATCACGGCCAACCTGGGGCAACACGCGACCCTGTTGTAATAACAATCCCTCCAGCATTCAGGGCATCTTCTCATAGGTTGAGGATACGGATTTTCGCACCATATTCTAAACTAATAACTGCCATTTTGTGCGGGAGTATGCGACGTTAAATCCATTCTTTTGAGCATTTTTCTGCGACTGGCTGCCGGGGGCGGCCGCCATTACGGCGAGCGTGCAGCCGAGGTTGGCGGCGTAACTGAGTCTTGCTCTCAGGAGGGCATTTTGGGCACCTTGGTTGCGGCCCTCGGGAATCGTGCTTGCACCGGCGAGCATCGCGACCTCGCCGTGGACGAACATCATTCCCGTCGAGATCGCCGTGCCGTCCAGCTCGGCAAGATACGGATACGCCCCCTCACACTGGGCGCTGATGCGGCCGAAGTTGAACATAAAGTCTGCGAGACTTTCATGTTCCGTCGCCCATCCGGCGGCCGACGTTCGAGCCCAGAGATGGACCTCATCATCTGCGATCACCCTCGTCGTGATCTGTGAATTCTTCTGCTCGAATTCGACCGCTCCGATCTCGCGAAAAAGGACCGTCGACAGTTCGATCGGCTGGTAGCCGCGTTCGTTGAGCAGCGGCGTCAATGAAGGATCTGCCATCGGACTGACCTCGTGAAAGACCGGCGCCCCGCGTTGCTTGAAAAACGCCTCGATCTCATCCAAATGTTCGCTCGTGATCTCGTCAAACATCCCAAGCCCGAACGTCTGTGTACACGGCGATTCGACGCCGTCGAACATCGCATACGCCCCGCCAACCTCTATCCACGTCGCCCCTACCTCTGGAGTAATACGCGCTCGCGATTCGACGAATGAAGCGTTAGACCGAGCCTCCGCTCGTTCGAGTTTTTGCGATAAGGTTTTGTCAGAATAGATCAACTTGTTGTTCCCTTCGTATCTGACACATTTATCCCAGCCCGTCGCAGATCTTCAGCTTTTTCAGGATTATTGGTCATCAATATGACGGAACCAATCATCAGGTCGGCCAGTATCTCCGCCGCCGGACGAAAGCTCCGCGCATCTGCCGCAAATCCTGCCATCTTGTATGCTTCCCCTTGGCTGTGTCCGGCCTTTTTAAAGGGAATGCTCTTCATCAAAGCAAGGTGCCCGTTGCCCCTGCCTTCCTGATCGAGAAAAATGATAACGCCTCTCCCGGCTTGCCGTATTGCAGCTTGTGCCGCTGCCATCTCATCGGCACATTCGCACTCGATGCTGTTAAAAACATGGCCCCCGATACATGCCGAGTGGATACGACAAAGAACATCTTCTACACTCTCGACATCGCCCATCACGATAGCGATCGACTCATTCTGGCCATCGGAAAAGAGGATTTCGGTGAATGTTCCGAACCTTGTTTCTAGTTCTCTTTTGGCAAGTCGAATGAGCATCTTTGATTAACAAATCCTACGGCCTGCGAACCACGCCTTTGTCGCCCGACATCTCCCTTTCCTTGTTTAGCTCGACCATATCGACGCTCGATGCCGAATCACCGATGAGGTGTTTGCAGAAATAATCCGCCCGCACCCAAAAGAAGTAATTGGTGGCGTCGGCGTAACCGTGACGTTTGCCAGGGATCACAAGCATGTCGAATCGCTTGTTCGCCTTGATCAGAGCATCGGCCATTCGCAGCGTTCCGGCCGGGTGAACGTTGTTGTCGATATCGCCAGTTGCAAGCAATAGGCGGCCCTTCAGATTTTTTGCGAGATCTGAGTTCTTATCGATGTCGTATTCAAATTTGATGTTGCCGTCCTTGTCGGTCACCTCCTTGACACCGTCGTGTTTTGCGCTCCATGCCCGGTTGTAAATGTTGTTTTCGTGATTGCCGGATGAGGAGACCGCGACCTTGAAGAAATCCGGATAGACCAGCATCGCCGCCGTTGACATAAAACCACCGCCAGAGTGGCCAAATATGCCGACCTTATCGATATCGATGAAGGGCATTCGGCGTGCGAGTTGTTCGATCGCCGATTTCTTATCTGCCAGGCCGTAATCACGTAAGTTTCCGTAACCATAGTTGTGATACCACTTCGATCGCTGCGGATTGCCTCCGCGATTGCCGACTTCGATAACAATAAACCCAAGCTGGGCGAGCGTAATACGGTCATTACGCGGCGTAAATGTCTTTGTAACGCTCTCGGTCTGCGGCCCGGGATAGACGTAGGCAATGATCGGATATTTCTTGTTCGGATCGAAATCGAAAGGCTTGTACATCACGCCGAAAAGATCGGTGATGCCATCGTCGGCCTTGACCTTAAACGGCTCCGGGAACTTAAATCCCGACTCCATCATCGCGGAGAGGTCAGTGTTCTCGAGCGGCATCAGTTTCGTACCCAGTTGGTCATAGAGCACAGATTCCGGTGCCGTGTTGACGCGTGACGAATTATTGACAAAATACTTGCCCGAATCCGACATCGAGATCGCGTGCGAAGCGTCGCCCGGATCGAGCAGCTTCATCCCGTTGCCGTCAAGACCTATACGATAAGCATGTTCGAAATATGGATCTTCGTTAGCCTCTCGGCCATTCGCCATTAGGTAAAGCGTGCGGGTCTTTTCGTCAATGCTCTCGACCGAGTCCGCATAAAACTCGCCCGATGTGATCTGATTCTTGACCGCGCCGTTCGCGTCGAATAGATAATAATGCCCCCAGCCGTCGCGTTCCGACCAATGAACAAGCTCCTGCCCGTTATTGATCAGCCAAAGCGGCTTAAATTCGATATAGGTATTCAGCCGTTCCTCGATCAGCGTTTTCACCTCGCCGGTCGTAGTATCGGCGACGCAAACGTCAACCCGATGCATGTCGCGGCTGGTGCGGTTGAAATATAGTTTGTCGCCAGTATCGCTGAGCCATTTTGGCTCAACGCCGGCCGTCTGCGGAGCGCCGCCCTGCTGTTGCTGCTGCTGGTCTTGTTCACCGGAACGATCGACTTGTATGTCGCGAGCACGTTCCCGTTCGAGATTTGTTACCGCAGCGGTATATATAGAGACTGTCTGGTCCTTAAACCGGTCGGTTTTCACCCTAACTCGGGTCTTTGACGCAAGATCAAAAACCTCGATCGCCGACTGCGGCTGATTTGCCTCGCCCGGCATGCCATATCGATATGTCTCCAGCTTCGGCCGTGGATTGGACAGCGAGTTTATCACCCAAAGATCGGCCACCTTGCGAGAGTCAACCTTAACCACCGAGATCTTTTTCGAATCCTTTGACCAGATAACGCGGATCGCCGGGACGCGTGGCGTTTTGTTCTTTTCGCTAAATCGATATGGGCCTTTCTCTTCCTCGGACAAACGCCGGGCGTAACCGAAGTACTCTTCGCCGTCGGTGGTAAGCTGCGTTTCGACGATCGTGGCATCGTCTTCTTTCTTGAGAGCCTTTGCATAATTGTCCGCGTCCATCATGAAGAGGTTTTCGCCCCGTGCAAAAACGATCGTCTTGTCGTCCGGCGAGACCGCAGCCCAGCGGGCTTTTCGTGGCGGAGTGTAGTCAGGAACAAGCTTCAATTGCGCAGTCGCGAGGTCGTATTCAAAATAGATCGTGCGGTTTCGTCCGCCACCGCCGCCTTGGCCGGCAGTTTGATCTCCGGTCTGACCAGTACCCTCGCCAGCCGCTCTCGCGGGCGGCTCTTCCTTTTTCAGGCCAGGTATCTCTGCATCGCGGGGAACGGTGACATCCAGCCTGATCGCAGTGTCCTTGTTAATAAACCGGATGGTCGTGATCGGCAAATGCTGTGCGTCGTACGGAATTCGCGTCAACGTTGTCAGCAACGCCGCCATCTTGGCAGCGTCGAACACCGGCGTCTTTGTCCTTTTCAACGGGTCGACCAAAACAAACCGCTTCCCAGAATTGGTCTCGTAGCTGTACCAGAACCGGTCGCCCGTCTCCAGCCAGTGCGGCGTGACCGACGTGTCAAAAAGCATTTTGCCGACCTTCGCCGACGTCCAACGCGAAGCTAACTCATAGTTCGCCTTTTTCACGCGAGGGTCCTGAGGCGGTTTCGCCATCGTGTCCTGACCCGGGACGGTCGATGAAAGTAATATTGCGACGATGGTCCAACCAATAAGTTTGCGGACAAGGTTCTGTGATCCACTTCGAAGCGGCATGAAGAATTCCTCCTGACTTTTGAGAACGATTATTTTATTGCTGCGTCAGAACTGTAGCATTTATGGGGCGAAAAAATCCAAATGGCCGGCCAAGTGTAGCCGATACCCACTACTGGTCGGCATTATGTCGCAGCCATTTCAGAGCACGCTCGCGGTTGGTAAAAAACTTCACCCGCACGCCCTGCGATGCCGCGATCGTCTCATAAAGCTCAGTCTGTGCCGTGGGTCGAAAATCAGGAATAGCGAATGCGAGCCACAGCCTCGGAACGGTCGCGGTCTTTCGCCCGGCATCGATCACGTCGGATGTCTCCCGCTCGCCCTCAGGTAGAATGCCCTCGACCAGCACGCGGCGTGTCTTGTGCCTTTCACACGCGTCGCCGATCACATTCCAAAGAGCTTCCCGATAGCGCGGATCTACTTTGAAACTTTTCCCCAGTTCAACGTGGACGTGGTCGTCGCGAAACTGTACCTCAAAACCACGGTCGAGGACGAGCGGAGCCAACCAGACAGTAGTATCGCCTTTCTTTTCGCTCATACTCATTCCTCCAAAAACTTCCCGCCGAAAATGTCTTGGTGTTAATATCGCGTTCGGACAGTCATGTCCCGCCTATTTCTTTAGTTCCGCCATCCAGTTCAGCACGACAGTAAACGGTGAAAGATCTGCGTCCTCGGCTCTGGTGACAAAGAGAAATCGCTGGCCGTCGCCGGTCATCGACCAGGCACGGTTCATGTCCGCCCGGAGCGGGCCAATATCGAACACCTCTCTTGGCACTCCGGCCACTATTTTAGGGCCAAGCGTAACATCCACCTCCATCATCTTGCCCTTGTTATCGTAGTAATACAGAGCGCGGCCGTCGCGTCGCCAGGTCGGCATAGTGCCGCCGCCCGTCGAGATCGGCCACTTGGCACCGGAGGCCGGCTCGCCCGGCACAAATGCCTGGATATAGATCTCGGAACGCCCTGTTTCGTTGGAGGAATACGCGAGCCACTTGCCATCATGGGAAAAGCCGCGCCACGATGATTCTTCGAACTGTGTGCTCAGCCACGGATAGGGTTTACGCTCATCCTCTATGGGAAGGATCCACAGGTCACTGCGTTTTTGCGGATCAAACTCACGGTAAAGAAGAAATCGGCCATCCGGCGACCATTGCATCGGATACTTCGAATTGACAGACTCGAACAGCAACTCATCCTGGCCGGACCCGTTCGCCGCTTTCATATAGAGACCTGACTTCTTGGTCCGATCTGACATCCATACGATACGATTTCCATCCGGCGACCACGTGGGCCAGCTATCATCGGCCGGATCGACGGTAAACTTGCTCTCAGTACCCCGCGCCAGATCAAAGAGCCAGATGTCCTGCTTTCGCGTCGTCGCATCGGAACGTGAGGCGGCGATCTGCTGGCCATCTGGTGAGATATCGCGAAGGCCGTAGGTTCCCACCGGGCCTACTGTTCCCAGCGTTTTGCCGGTGCGGTCAACCCAAGTGAGCCTTTGATCCATGCTCCCTTCCGCAAAGACCATCATATTTCCCGTAACCGCGATGCCTGAGTCGGCGAATTGCAACTGATCCGCCAGACGCACCGCTTCGCCCGTTAGCTGGTACTGCTTGAGGTCAAACGACTGAGCCATCAATACGTCCTCTCGAGTAAAAACCATGTACCCCTTTCCGCCCGCGTCCGGGTCCTCAACCACATATGCACGTCCGTCCGTAGCAAGGATCAGTTTTGCCTCGCCGCCGTCGAGCGACGATAGATAGATGCCTTGCTTCTCCGGGTCTCTATTTCCAACTCTATAAAGAAAATGACGGCCATCGGGCAAGAATGCTGGCCAGATATGTCCAAGGTCCCCTTGGGCCTCATCAGCGGTAGTGATATCGGTAGGCGATCCGCCAGCCGCGGAAATACGCTGGATCGCTTTGCTTGATGCAGAGAAGATTATCGTCCCGTCGCGATTCCAGTCCCCGGAAAGGCCTCCGACAGGCGCCGGGCCAACGGTAGTGGCCGAGCCGCCGGACAAAGAGATCTTGTTGAGTTTTCCACCTGCGGAAAACGCAATGAACTGACTATCAGGAGACCAAAACAGCCCTTCAGCGTTCTCCGTTCCTGCAAGCGGCTTGGCGGTTGATGACGCAAGCGGCCTTAACCAGATCTGCCGCTGGCCCTCGACGACGGCAACAAAAGCCAGCGTACGGTTGTCCGGTGACAACCTCGGCCTGTCAAAGCGTGTCGCTTTCTCCGGCGGATTCACGAACAAACGTACCGGTTTTGCGGTCAGAACCGGCCGCCTAACATACATCACGCCGAGCACCACACAGCCGATCAGCAGCACTCCGGCGAGCAGCCATGGCAGCCACTTACGCGAAAAAAAGGCAGGCAGCCGAAGCGTGACCTCGTTCGTGCCGCCGTTCGCCTTTAGCGTCTCGGTCAAGTTCTCATCCGAGCCTCGGTCGCCCGACAAGATCGCCGTCACCGGCTCGTCCGCAACCGGCCCCTGAACAAGCGCACTGCCGTCATCGAGACAATACAGCAGACTGTCGTCGAGATAATCTTTTCTGCATTCAGGGCATCGTTTCATAACAAAACCGAGACTATTTTTTCAGCGTCGAGGTCCAGTTCAGGATCACGTTGAACGGTGCCTCCTTGCCGGACTGAGCGGGTGAGTTGATCAGGAACCGTTGGCCGTCAGCCGTGACGGCGTATCGATTCGGACTAGGTACCGAGATCTCTGTTTGAAACAACGGCATTGTCGCTCCTATCTCGACACTTCCACCCAGTTTTACATCTACCGCCATCAGTTTTCGGTCGGTGGCCACGTAATAGAGTTCCTTGCCGTCGCGTCGCCAGTGAGGCTGCACCCCGCCGCCAGTCGAAACTCGCCATTTTCCTCCGCCGATCGGGAAGGTCTGGATGTAAACTTCCGATTGGCCGCTCTCGTTTGACATATAGGCAAAGAAACGCCCGTCCGGCGAAAAATGGCCTTGACTTTCATTAAATTCGGACGTCAGCAACGGATAGGGCTTTGCATCGCCGGTCATCGGCAAGACCCAGATATCGATGCCCGATTTCTCACCATTGCTCGCAAACAGGACATTTTTGCTGTCGGGCGACCAATCCATTCCGCTCGTCTGAACGCTAACGGCATCGCTTAGCAAATCATCATTCCCGGCACCGTTTGCAAGTTTTCGATAGATCATTTGCTTGTCGCCAAATCCGTTGGAACTAAAAGCAAGATACGTGCCGTCGGGTGACCAGGTCGGGTCGTCTTCCCGGAGGGCTCCAAATGTAAATCTCGTCGGCAAGCCGCGTTCCAGGTCGAACATCCAAATATCACGGTTGTTATCAACGATTCGCTCGACCGCTGCCATCTTGCCGTCCGGTGACAAGGTTACGTCAGAATATTCGCTCGACGGGCCGACCTTCGCGATCTCCTTGCCCTGACGGTCAAACCATCTCAGCTGGTTAACACTGCCGCCACCCGGCTTATAGACCAATGTCCCGTTTTCAGAAACCGAGAATGACGAGTAGCCAAAGGTCGGGTTGAAACCAACGTTTTCGAGGACGGCGACGGGATCGCCGGTGAATTGGAGCTTTGAGGCATCAAATGGCTGTGCCATTACCGTTGTGTCGCGGGCAAACATCAGATATCCCGGCGCAATGTAGGAAACGTCAGAAGAATTCTTGAATAGCGACTTTCTCTCTTTCCCGTCGATCGAAGCGATAAATATCTCCGGTGGATCGGTCGGGCTGCTATTATGGCTCCGATAGAAGAAGTGTCGCCCGTCCGGCAAAAAGCGAGGCCATATATGTATAGTTTCCTTCCGTGATTCATCTAACGGAAGAAGCTCAGAAACCTCGCCGCCCGCCGCGGATACACGACGAGTGCCTTTCTCGCCCCCAAATACGATCACACCATCACGGCTCCATGCTCCGGTGTAACCTCTCGGAGCATCGCAGATCACCTGCACCGGTCCGCCGCCGATGTCGACCTTTTTTAGTTTGTCATTCGCAAAAAATGCAATCGTTCGGCTGTCTGGGGACCAGAACGGACCGCCGCCGGCGCCATCCGTCCCGTTAAGCCGCTGTTCCGTCAACAACCCAAGTTCACGAGCATAAAGATACGGCTTGCCGTCGACCGTCATAATGAATGCGATTGTGCGACCGTCGGGAGAAATGAACGGTGTGCCGATATTAGTGCCGGCGTCAGACGGAGGTATGGCAAAACTCACCGGCCGCTGATCGGGCACCGGCCGCCGAATATACATCACGCCGAGCACAACGCAGCCGATAAGCAGCAGTAAAGCAATGGCAGCGAGTGTGCGGATAAGCCACGGCGACCCATCCGTTTCAGGCTCGATCGCATTCACTGCGGTCGTCATTTTTGCTCCCGACGAACTCGTCGGAGCCGAAAGGGATTCGAGTGCGAACCCAAGGTCAGCCGTCGATTGAAAACGCCGGTCCGGTTTCTTTTCGAGGCACCGGCGGACGATCCGCTCAAGCGAAGGGCTGATGTTCGGATTTGATTCCGTCATCTCCGGCGGCTCTTCTTTGACGATCGCCGACATCGTCTCAGCCAGCGATTCCTCCTGAAACGCCCGCCGGCCGGTGATCATCTCGTAGAGGATCAATCCGAACGAAAAGATATCCGATCGATGATCGACGACTGTCCCGCGAACCTGCTCCGGCGACATATACCCGACCGTGCCCATTACCACGCCCGGATCGGTCATCGCCCGACGAGTGGCATCCTCGGAACCGTGAATATTTGTGTCCTGCTCACGCAGCTTGGCGAGTCCGAAATCGAGTATCTTTACTCGTTCATCGTTTGTAACGAAAAGATTCTCAGGCTTCAGATCGCGGTGAACGATCCCTTTCTCATGCGCCGCCGACAATCCGCTAACGATCTGCTGGGCGTATTCCGTGACTTTTCTGAGCGGGATTGCACCTTCGTCAAGCCGAGCCCGCAGCTCCTCGCCATCGAGCAGTTCCGCAACGATGAACGGCGAGCCGTCGTGCTCGCCGATGTCGTAAACGGTAAGGATGTTTGGATGATTTAACGCGGATGTGGCCTTTGCTTCCTGTTCAAAACGCCGCAGACGGTCTTCGTCGCTCGACATTTCCGACGGCAGCACTTTGATCGCCACCTCACGATCAAGCCGCGAATCGTGGGCCTTGTAAACCTCGCCCATTCCACCAGCTCCGATCTTGGAAATAATACGATAGTGCCCGATCGACGAGCCGATCTCTATTCCTTCGCCCATATTTACTTGTCGCCTTGGTTGCTACAAGTTAACACAGGTTCCGCGTTTGACGAACTGCCCATCGCCCTGTTTTCCCGAGTGTTCGCCGTTCTGAATAACAACGCGGCCGCGTGAGAGGACGGTCTCGACCTTGCCTTTGACCTTCCAGCCTTCGTAGGACGAATAATCGACCTTCATATGCTCATTCTCGACGCCGAAGGTCGTTTCGCCGTTTGGGTCAAAGATGACGATGTCAGCATCAGAACCAACTGCGATCGTGCCTTTTTTTGGAAACATGCCGAACATCTTCGCCGCAGCGGTCGAGGTCAACTCAACAAAACGATTCAGCGAAATGCGATTTTCGACAACGCCGCCGTTGTAGATGAGTGCGAGGCGATTTTCGACGCCGGGAGCACCGTTCGGGATCTTGGTGAAATCACCGAGACCCAGTTCCTTTTGCTCTTTCATGCAGAACGGGCAGTGGTCGGTGGAGATCACCTGCAGATCGTCCATCTTGAGGCCTTTCCAGAGCTCGGCACAGTTGTGTTTCTCGCGAAGCGGCGGTGTCATGACGTATTTCGCACCTTCCCATCCATCGCCATAATCGTCGATTGAGTGGAAAAGGTATTGCGGACAAGTCTCGGCAAACGCTGGAATGCCGCGATCTCTCGCCTGGCGAACCTGATTCAATGCGTCGGTACACGAAAGGTGAACGATGTAAACCGGCGACTCTGCCATCTCTGCGATCGCGATCGCCCGATGAACGCCCTCGGCCTCGGCGATCGTCGGTCGCGTGAGAGCGTGATACTTCGGCGCGGTTCGGCCGTCGGCAAGGAAGCGTTTAATGATCTCGTTTATTACAATTCCGTTATCGGCGTGCATGCAGATCAGCCCGCCCCGTTGACCCGCAGCCGACATCGCACGAAAGATCGTCGCGTCGTCCGCCAAAAACACGCCGGGATACGCCATGAACAGCTTGAACGACGTGATTCCCTCGTCCATCAGCTTGTACATCTCGGGTCCGGAGTCGTCCTCGAAATCGGTCGTGATGAGATGAAACCCGTAGTCGATCGCCGTCTTGCCCTCAGCCTTTTTGTGCCACGCATCGACGCCGGCGGTCATCGATTCGCCCTTCGTCTGCACCGCAAAATCAATGATCGTCGTCGTCCCCCCAAACGCCGCCGCCCGCGTTCCCGTAAAAAAATCGTCGCTGCTATACGTGCCGCCAAACGGCAGCTCCATATGCGTATGCGGATCGATCCCGCCGGGAATCACGAGCCTGTCTGAGGCATCAATAACAACATCCGCCTCCATATCCAGCCGCTTGCCGATAGTCGTCACCGTCTCGCCGGCGATAAAAATATCCGCGTGATAGTCGTCCACCGCAGTAACAATACGTCCGTTCTTGATTAGTGTTTTCATATTTGATTCACCACAGAGGCACAGAGAGCACTGAGAAAACTAATTAATTCTTCTCTTTATGCCGTTTTTCAATAAGGTCACGTTGAAGTTTATCAGGAGCCCAAGCTTTTTGTTTGCTAACTTCAAATACGTTATGAGTTGCGCTTCATGGATGGGGAGCATGTGTTCGACTGACTTCAGTTCGAGAACCACCGTGTCTTCGACCAATATATCAATGAAATAATCTGCATCGAGTTGGAGACCTTCATAAACTATCGGCACTTTAACCTGCCTTTCCGCTCGCAGACCAGCCTTTGTCAGCTCATGCATCAGACACACTTCGTAGGCACTTTCGAGTAAACCCGGACCAAGAACTCTGTGCACCTTTATCGCAGAACCGATGATCTTCTCGGTTAAGTCATTCAATTCCATAAGAATAAGAAATCACCACAGAGCCACCGAGGACACTGAGAAATGAAAATCAAATATCCGTGAACAAGTTCCAACCATTTGCTTCAAACCAATTCTTAAAACCTCTGCGATCTCTGTGTCTCTGTGGTGAATCACTTCTTACCCCGCTCAATCAGCATATCGCGCATCCGGCCCGTACCAACATGCATTCGCTCGATCTTGCCTGAGCTGTCGCGAGACGCCCAGAGTATATAGCCTTGCGCGAGGAAATGGTCTTTATAGATCGGTTGAAGCTGAAATCTAAAGAGCGGTTTGTTAACGAGAAACGCGTTTCCGCTCTCTATGACAACCGCCACTTTTGCCTGAGCCTCTTCGCTCCACCAGTCGCCGGAAAACTCGTTTAGCTCAGCGGCGGTCGGTGTCCATGCCGGATGTAAAGTAAAGCGTGTGATGTCGCCGTTATTGTTCCCTTCGCCGGAGACGGGCTTTCCGTCTTTGTCGAACGTGAATTTGATCCGCGTATTGCCCAGTATTAAGGTGTCCTCCGCGACGGCGCGCATAGGCTGGCCGTTGAAACGAAGAGAAGCATTTTCTAAAGTAACGCGGCCCGGAAAGCGTGTCGTCTCGTTTCGCCAGAGGCCGACAAACTTTTTCAGATGTTCCTCGGAAACTGTCGCCGCTACAGGGGCTGCCGGCTGAGGCGATGCTGGGTACGGCCCGAAGATCTCATCGGTGATCGCCGCCGCCAGGCCGCCGGCACTCGGGCTTGTACCGTTGCAGAGTACCGCGACCGATACTTTCCTCTCGGGATAACGGGCTAGAAAGGTCTGATAGCCTGCGGTCGAGCCGCCATGCGACACGTCTCTCATTCCTCGATAATCCGCGACGACCAGGCCAAGAGCGTAGGGTATCTTACGCCCGTCATTGAGTAGGCCTTGTGTTTCGAGCGCATCGACAAGCGGCCCGCCCATCGATCGTGAATCGAGCATCGCGTTCCATTTGAGCCAGTCGCCAACAGTCGTGAGCATCCCGCCATTGCCGTAAACATTCATATACGGCATGTTCAGCACCCAGGGAGCATTGTTTCCCTGTCGCGAATAACCAAGAGCCCGGCCCGGGACGATTCGCTGAAAATCATCTCGAGTCGAGCTGTTTGTCATCCCGAGCGGCTTAAAAAGCCTATCCTGAACGAAGGCGGGGAATTTCTGTTTTGAAACACGCTCGACGATCTCAGCCGCAAGCTGATAGCCGCTGTTTGAGTAAGAATATTCCGCCCCGGGCTTAAAATCGAGGTACTTTTGTCTGAGGATCACATCGACGGCGGCGGCCTGCGAGATGGTTCGGTCACCCCGGCCGAGTCCGGTCAATGCCATGACCGAGCCCCAATCGCGAAGCCCCGCCGTATGATTGAGCAAATGCCTGATCGTCAGCGGCGAACCGTAATCCGGCAGTTCGGGAATGTATTTCCGAACCGGATCGTCTATGCTCAGTTTCCCATCCTGCTGCAACAAGACAAGAGCAGCCGCAGTAAATTGCTTTGCTACAGAGCCCGATTCAAAGATGGTCTGCGCGGTATTCGAAACGGTGTGTTCCATCTCAGCTAATCCAAACGCCTTTTCGAAAACGCTTTCGCCATTCACCGAAACACCGACGGCACAACCCGGAGCCGGCAGGGTCACGGCCTTAGCCGCTTTTTCAAAAGCACGTTCGGCACCCGCAACGACCTTTGCTTTGTCCGGTACCTGACCGACCGAAGCGAGAGAGCAGACTGCGATCGATAAAACTCCAAATACGATCCTGACTTTCATAAAACGTTACTCCTTTGGTTTTGAAACTCGAACAAACGGCATATCACGCAAACGTCCTTCACCGACGTGCATTCTCACAGGCTTGCCGGACGCATCACGATCAAACCAGACGATCTGCCCCGAACCGGTGAAACAATCCTTGTATAGAGGCCTGAGCGCCATTCGAGGGGAATTCTTGATCGCTAGGAATGCGTTCGCTCCTTCGGCAATAAACTTAACCGTGGCCTCGGCTTCATCGCTGAACCAGTCACCCATGAATGCTGTAAGATCAGCCGCGGCAGGCTGCCATTCGGCCTCGACCGTAAAACGGATCGTGTCGCCGTTCGAGGTCGCATCGACCGAAACGGGTTTTCCTAAGCTGTCGTTTTTGAACGTAAGCCTGGTCGAGCCGCCCATCATCGAGCCGTCGGACATCGCCCGTATCGGTGTGTTCCCGAACCGCAGTTCACCATTGTTCAAGCTGACGCGCGTTGCGGTCTTATTTCTTTCGTTTTTCCAAAGGCCAACATATTTCTCAGGCTGTGGGACAGACAGCCTTTCGGCGTTTTCTGCGGTAGGAGCAGCGGGAAACGGGCCGAGGATCTCGTCAGCGATACTATTCGCCAAGGCGGTCGAATCCGGCGCGGTTCCATTACATAGCACGGCGATCGAAAGCTTTTTATCGGGAAAACGCGCAAGGAATGTCCGATATCCGGCAGTCGCACCGCCGTGGGCGATCTGCTTATTGCCTTTATACGAGCCGACGGTCAGGCCCAGGGCGTAACTGATCTTTTGTCCATTGTTCAGGACGCCTTGAGTTTCAAGAGAATCGACGAGCGACGCGTTCCAGGTCTTAGCATCGAGCATCGCGTTCCACTTCAACCAGTCGCCTTCCGTAGTCAGCATTCCGCCGCCGCCGTGGGCGGTCATCATCGGCATATTCAGACGCCACGGGCCTTCACCGCTCTTCGAATACGCCTGTGCCCGGCCCGGCGTGATCCGCTGAAAATCGTCGCGGTAGCCGGTGTTTTTCATTCCGACCGGCTTCAAGATCCGCTCGGCGACAAAATCCGCAAACTTCTGCTTCGACACTCGCTCAACGATCATCGCCGCGAGCTGATATCCGCTGTTCGAATACGAGTATTCCGCTCCCGGTTTGAAATCAAGGTCTTTTTGCCGCACGACGGTGTCAAAGATCATCTGCTGCGTGACAATATGTTCGCCTGCCCCTTCGCCGCTCAGAGCCCGCACCGAAAACCAATCGCGAAGCCCGGACGTGTGATTAAGCATATGCCGGATCGTCAACGGCGTTCCGTAGTCGGGCAATTCCGGCAGATATTTCTTTACTGGATCATCGATACTTAGCTTACCGTCCTGCTGAAGCAGAACAAGGGCCGACGCGGTAAACTGCTTCGCGACCGAACCCGATTCGAAGATCGTGTTCGGCGTATTCGGAATGCTGTGCTCCATTTCGGCGAGGCCAAACGCCTTTTTAAAGACCGATTCGCCGTTCACCGAAACGCCGACTGCACAACCGGGAGCCGGCATCGCAACTGACTTCGCGACCTTTTCGAACGCACGATCGGCGCCCGCAATGACCTTTTCTTTGTCGGGAATCTGCGCAAGAAATGTTGAACCCAACGCAAGAACAACTATAAAACCCGGAATTATCTTCATAGGGACAGTTACTCCTCGAGAGCGGTACTAACGGTTTTCTGGAAACAAAAAATACAGTAATTTAGCTTGGATCAAGGCCAAATAATACGACCTTGCCTGCCGTATCGCGGGCAATAACCAACCTCAAACTCATTTCTGCGTATTCGATCTGATATGTGTACGTCACGAGAGCACTAGTTGTTCTTTCCAATAACAAAAATTTATTCATCGGACCGAGGCCCTTTACGAATTCAAAAAGTCGATCAGGCTGACTAAAGAGTGCCTTTTGCAACTCGGGACTGAAAGCGCTTTTATCGACCGTTCCGGCGATCACTTTTTCAAACAAACTCTTTAATTCAGCAGTCGCTTTGGGGTCAGGATCAATGATGCGTTTGGGGATCAGCGTTGGTTCCAGTATCTCCGCGATCCCGTGCGCGAACTTGCCCGGATCCATATTTTCCAGATTTGCAAATAGTATGACCGTTAGCTTCTTATCAGGATACCGAGCGATAAAGCTCTTGAACCCCTGCCAAGCACCGCCGTGCTCGATCACACGGCTGCCATTCACAGATTTGACAATCCAGCCGAAGCCGTACCAATAGTCTTTCCCACTATTGAGCTTCACCGGTTTCCACATCGCTTCGTAGCCGGCCTTGCTGATCAGCTTGCCGCTCTCCAACGCAGCATCCCATTTCATCATGTCGAGGGCGGTCAAATACAATGCACCGTCCGCCGTGGTATTGAGCGACGGCGAGACCCACTCTTGATTCTTCAGCTCGCCCTTGACCAGCCGGTAACCCGCCGAACGGTTAGGGATAATATCCGCCTCGCTGATTATGCGTGCCGTAGTCATACCGAGCGGCTTGAACACTCGTTCCTGCAGGAAATCGCCATAAAATTTCCCTGACACCTTTCCGACGATAATTCCAAGCAGTACATAACCGAGATTGCTGTATTGCCATTTTTCACCGGGAGCAAATGCGACGGGCACCTCTTTGGCAAACTTAAGAAACTCGGCTTCTGTGTAATCTCGTCGAAAATCGAAATTGGCCGGATAATCCGTCGTTCCGCTGGTATGCGTCAGGAGGTGACGGATCGTAATGCCCTTCCAACTATCCGGAACATCGCCCAAATATTTACTTATCTTCTCGTCAAGCCCGATCTTGCCGTCCTCGACAAGGATCATAACGGCCATCGACGTAAACTGTTTCCCGACCGAACCCGATTGAAAGATCGTCTCCGGCTTGACCGGCACATTGTGCTCGATATTTGCGAGGCCATAGCCTTTTACTATCAACGGCTTGCCGTTCTTCACAATCGCCAGCGAAATGCCGGGTATCTTTTGCCGTTTCATTTGAGCGCTCACGAATTCATCGACCTTGGTCGTCAGGGCATCCTGCGCAACTGAGTGGTTGGTTGTTACAAGGAGAATGGCGAGTAGCGCCCAATGGTGGTGTCTTGATTTCATAAGCTTAGATCGAGTCCAGGCTTTTTCGCATATCCAGCAAATAGCCCGAGTATCCGCATTTCTCATAGGCCCTGATCGCCGAAGGGTTATTCGTATAAACTTCCAGCCGCATTTCGGTCACGCCTTGCGAAGCGGACCACTGTTCAAGAGCCTCGATGATCCTCTTGTTCACGCCCTTCCCGCGATGTTCCGGCGCCACGTACATAAAGCCCAAATATGCGTGCTGTCGATGCTTTAGATACGGTTTTGAATCCTCGATACGAGCATAACCGCAACCGATCAACTCGGAATCGAGTTCGGCAACGACCAGTTCAATATGCGGCGGAACGATCATTTCCTCAAGATCGTAATAACGAACAGCCTCGTCAGTTCTTATCGCATCATCGAATGGCTGCTCAGCCTCGATCATTCCCCGCTCGAACTCAAGGAGTACGTCAATATCGTTCAAGACTGCCGGCCTTACGATCAGTTCTTTCATTCCAGTATCTTCCATAAGAAATGGTCACCACAGACGCAGAGGACACTGAGAATACATCAGATAAGAACCGAACATACCAGCCGTCGAAGACGGCGGTATATTTGTAGCCCATATCGCGAGATATGGGTAACGTCGTCACCCCGTCGACGGTTTTCACCGTGCGCTACAAATATTACGTCGGCTCCGCCGACTCAAAAACCGTCAAAAACTTCTCTAGGCCCTCTGTGCCTCCCTGGTGAGTCTACGGCCCCTCATCCAAGGCCTCGATCCGCTATTTATGATGTGGCGAAGTCTTATAGTGTTCCCGTAACAGGTCTCCGCCGAAGTCGCCCTCGAAATCTCTCCACACCAAATGAATGTGGTTACCGTTAAGGTTGTCAAACTCCACCAAAAACGACTTACCCTGGATTCGGTAATAATGCGGTTCGGTTTTGATCGCCCTTCCGGCCCAGCCAAAATGGATAGAGCCAAGGCCTTCGCCCTGGATCTTAGCAAGGCGTGTCGTCGCCAGGTTTTCGGGCATCGAGGAGAGTATTGAAGACAATAGGCGCTTGAGAATCGTCTTCTGGTCCGTCGAGAGGTCCTTTGCAGCGATTCCCACCTGCGGCAGCGGAGCGACCTGTGTCGCGCTTCCGGTTACGATCTCGACAAACGAATCCGTTTGGAATATTGCCTTCTGCTTCTGCGCCGGTGAAAACGAACTCATAAGTTCAAATGCCACGTCCTGCTCCACGGCCAAGGGCCTTGTTCCCTTTCTTGGCCCGGTTGTTATTTCCGCCGGATTAGACCCGAAAAAAAACGGGGCGAAGGCGACGTTGTCCTTAACAACCGTAAAATTCAGGACAACATGATGGCCTTGAAATGACCATCCCCAAGTCCCTTCCTTGCTCGGAGCACCGTAGATCGCAATGAAGTAGTTTTCCGGGATCCGGCTTGGGTTTGCCGGATTGAGTTCGCGGAGCACATGCTCCAGATCCATGATCGTCCGCGTCTTTTCGTAACCGGCACTGCTCAGATATGCCTTCATTAGATCGTAGAGCCGATCCTTCTGCTTCGCCTCGAGATCTTTGACGGCGATGCCGCCGGGAAAGCTCGTTGACGCAGGAAGATATGACCACTCATGAGGGGTCAGGCCATAGAAGGGAAAAACAGCCTTCTTTTTTTGCTCGGCCGAGAGTGAGTCAATAAATTCGATGGCCTTGTCGGCACTGATCGAGAAAGGTTTGTAGGGTGTGTGATTGCCGCTGATCAGACTGAGAAATTCCTGATAGTCGCTACTCGCGATCGTTTCCCCTCTCGCCTCGAGCTGTGCGGCATTCAAAGCTCCCGTATGCTTCAAGTCAGATCGAGAGACAGTATGACCGTAAACTCCGAGCGAAAGAGTAAGGAGTAAGAAGCACAAACCTATTAATGCCATTTTCATATTTTCAGCAAGGCGCAAGGCCCGTCTCCTAACACAAAGCCAATCCTGCATCGAGAGCCTCGACCAGCCGATCGACCGTATCGGTCGTCGTATTCAGCATCAGTCCCGTCCGGATGACGTTGCCGTAGAGGCCGCCTTTGCCGATTAATACCCCTTGTCGCTTTGTTTCTTCAAATACGCGCAAGACCGCTTCCGGGTTCGGTTCTTTTGTCTTGCGGTCTTTGACGAGTTCGACGCCGAGCATCAGGCCCATTCCACGAACGTCGCCGATCACGGCGTGCTTCTCCTGCAGCTCGTGCATTCGCTTCAAGAGATAATCTCCGACAACACGAGCGTTTGTTCGCAGGTCGTCTTCTTCGATGACATTAATGACCGCAAGACCGACGGCCATCGAGACTGGATTGCCGCCGAATGTCGAGAACGTCAATCCCGGAAACGCATCGGCGACCTCGGGCGTTGCGATCGTCCAGCCGATCGGTACGCCATTGCCCATTCCCTTTGCCGAAGTAATGATGTCTGGCTCGACCCCCCAATGCTCAATGCCAAACCATTTGTCGCCCGTGCGGCCCCAGGCCGCCTGAACTTCGTCTGAAATAAACAACCCGCCGTGGCTGCGTGCGATCTCGGCGACGCGCGGGAAATATTCCTTTGGCGGGATGATAAAGCCGCCAACGCCGAGGATCGTCTCGGCCATGAATGCCGCGATGTTTCCGGTCGTCGTCGTGTTGATAATATCCTCGACATCGTCAGCACAGGCCACACCGCACGAAGGGTATTCGAGCTTGAATGGGCATCGATAACAATACGGCGCCGCCGCGTGAACAATGCCGGCCACCTGCGAAGCTATAGGCTTCCAGGTCTTGTGCCCGATGGTCGAAAGCGCCGTTGCGCTGCGCCCCGCATAACTGTGGCGAAGCACAACGATCTCGTTATTCCCCGTCGCGATTTTTGCCGCGAGAATGGCGGTATCATCGGCCTCAGTGCCGCTGTTCGAAAAGAACGATTTCTTCAAATTCCCCGGCGTTATCTCAGCCAGCTTCTCCGCCAGATCGCCTTGCGGTCCGTTGGCATAAAGCGTCGAGGTATGAGCGATCGTATCGACCTGCTGCTTCCACGCGGCATTTACCCGCGGATTGGCATGGCCGACGCTCACCGTCAACACACCGCCGAATGCGTCGAGATATTTATTGCCATGATCATCCCAGACGTATTGGCCCTCGCCTTTTACAATAGCGAGTGGCTCCTGGTAATAGGTCGCAACGGCCGGAAAAAGAAATTCTTTGTGTTTACGAACGGCATCCGAAACCGTCGATCTCTGTTCTTGTGGATTCATAATATTTTTTGTGGCGTTTGCCTGACGAAACGCGCGAAAAGAGTAAGGTATTCTACTCCATTTTCACCAAGATGGGGCGAGAAAACACGGTATTTTCTGATCGTCGAACACGTGACACTTGCGTATCAGAGGGCATTTACGGTCAGTTTGGCATCGGCTTATTTCCAAACGTCAAGATACTATTTGCTGTCCCCGCTACTTGCCTTTTTTCGGATCGTTTTTTCCGGGATCGCCGATCTCCAGATCTGATTTGTCAAATTTAGGTATCGTCAGCTTCCAGCCGCCATCCTCTTTGATAAAGTCCATCGTCGACCAACCGCCCTTTTCATCCAAATACTCGATCGTCGCGGTGTCTCCGTCGATCTTTTCATTTCGGGCCTCGGCAGTCGGGGCTTGAGGTTTTTCGCACAGTTCGAACAAAAGTTCGTCGAGAGTCTGTTTCTTATCGCCCATTCCGCCGAGCTCGGTAAAGAATTCGATTATGTCTTTCGACATCAGCTTCTTGAGCGCAGGAACGTCCTTATTTTTCCGGGCCGCATACGCTGCCTTGTACGCGTCGGTCGGTGTCGCGATCGAATTGGTTGACGTATCCGCGGCGACCGGTGCGGCGGTGTTCGCGGCAGGGCTTGCATTAACGGCGACTGCGTTTCCAGCTTGATTTGATGCCGTATTCGCATTTGCCGCCTTCTGACACGAAGCCACCGATAAAGACAAGGTCGCCGCAATGGCGAGCGCAAGTAGATCAAATTTGGTTTTCACATTTTCTCCTGACATTAGATCTGGTCTTTTCGAATATCCTAGCTTGTCGGCCCCGATCCGGCTATTGTGAAGCCACAAATTCACCTTGCGAACGCAATGCTCTTCTCGCCTCAGGCAAGATGCTCAGCATCATAAAATCGTGAAAAGCGTCCGGGTATTCCTCGTATCTGACATCAACGCCTGCGTCGAGACATTTCCGGTGAAACTTGCGGCAATCGGCAAGCAGCAGATCGGCCGTTCCCATTTGAATAAGCGTCGGCGGCAAATTTGCGAGGTCGCCAAACATAGGTGAGATCAGCGGATCTTTTGGATCGGCACCGGCCAGATACGCCTCGGCCGCACCGGAAAGACGTTCAACCGTCATCATCACATCCTCGTGTTTATTTAGGTCGATATCAGGATTTTCAAGCGTTAGATCGACCCACGGCGACATTAGGATAAGCTTTGTTGGCGTCGGCCCGTTCATCGATTTGAGCCTAAACGCAGCCGAAACCGCCATACCCGCACCAGAACTATCACCGAGGAAGTAACAATTCGTCGGGAGATCAAGATAGTTGACCAGATCGATTATTTGATCGAGACCGCTTGGATATGGCTCTTGCGGGGCGATCGCATAATCGACCATGATTCCGGCCATCTGCGTTTGTTTGCAAATTCGGCCCAGGTATTCCCAATGTTCCTTGACCGGCCCGAAATAGAACGCTCCGCCGTGAAGATAAATCAAAACGCCGCGATCTGCGTTTTGCCTGTCGACCCAAAAAGCCCGAGTCGCATGATCGACCTTTTCCGACCTGCGAGCGATCACCCTCGGCGGATCGGGCACGTTGAAATTCTTCTGAGTCTTAGCCGCATCGAAATCCCCTTCGTCGCGAAAAACGAAACGCACGTAGAACTTGGCAAATGTGTTGAGAAAACTCACAGTTTCGCCCCGGGGTCATCAATGAACGTAGCGGTCGTCTGCCGCGTTCGATCGACGTTCAATTGCAGCACGTCCGGCCGCGAGTAATGTCCTGCGGCGTCAAAATTCTGACGCTCCTCGCGAACGCGTTTGTGGTCGATGGTCGCAACGATCAGCTTTTCTTCGTCACAAAGCGGTTCAACAACCCACTCACCGTCGGGCCCGGCAATGCACGAACCGCCATTGGCAAGAAACTCTGGCGAATTTGCGGCGAGCTTTTCGATATTTGGAAAGTCGGATGGAAAATCACTCTTGCGCATCAGCGACGAAACCGATGCAACATACGAGCGTGATTCCTTTGCAATGAACCGGGTGATATCTACCGTATTTCGGAGGCTTCCGGGCCACACGGCAATGTGTAGGTCTTCGCCCTGAGCGTACAAAGACGTCCGTGCAAGCGGCATCCAGTTTTCCCAGCAATTAAGCCCGCCAACTGTAAATGCTCCAAGCTCATGTGTTCGCAACCCATTTCCGTCGCCCGTTGCCCACGTCATCCGCTCATCATAAGTTGGCATCAACTTGCGATGAACAGAACCGATCTCGCCATCCTTATCGATGTAAACGAGAGATGCGTAAACGCTCTCGCCGCGATCGGCGGGACGTTCGAGAATGCCGATATAGATCGCTATCTTTCGTCCGCTCGCAAGCCGGCAAATACCGTCAAGATCGCCGCGTTCGATGCAGACGGCTTGATTGACATACTCAGCATGAAACTTTTTATGAAACGAGGAATTGAACGCTGTCACGTTCGAGTATTCGATCCAAAAGGGATAGCCGGGAACCAAGGTCTCGCCAAAAGCGACAAGATCGCAGCCATCGTCAGCGGCCTGGTCAATTCGTTCGGAAACCTTTACTAAGGTCTTGTCTCGATCGAACCAAACAGGTGCGATCTGTGCGAGGGCAATGTTCAGGATGTCGGGCATTATCGTTTCAATTCGGCCTCCGCCGCGATGTACCCAAAGCTCGCCCACTGATTCCCGGCCGTGATCTTGCGAAAAACATCCATCGCCTTGTCGCGGTCGCCATTATAGAGATACCAATTTCCGATGCCATAGCCGAGCGAAGCATTGCCGAGTGTTTCCGCTTTATCGCCAATTTCAGACATCAATGCTTCGCCCTTTACCTCGCCGCGATAGAGCCGGAGCAGCTTGAGATAATCGGCATTCTCGATCACCTCAAAGTCGCCGTTGATCGGCTCAAGCAACCGTTCCGCATCCTTATTCTTTTCCAGACGCCTCAGCGCCATATAGTACCAGTGCGATGTCGCGGCGAGCATATCGTTGTTCTTTGAAACTTTCATGCACTCTTTGTATGCGTTTAACGCCCGCTTAAAGTCGCCCTTGAGATAATACGCAAGCCCGAGGTGATACCAGATGTTTGATTGCAGCGTCCCGGTCGGAATGTTCCGGGCATTTGGCATTCCGTCAGGCTCGACCTCGTCCGTTCGGCCCTTGGCCAGTTTGGCAGCCTGTTCAAGATCCTTGATCGCATCGTCAAAGCACCGCAGAGTAATGTACCGGTGTCCGCGATGGCGATAGAGCCGCGCATCCTGCGGCCAACGTGCGATCGCCTTAGTGAAAATGGCGATCGTATCTTTATAACGGCCTGTGTAACCGGTTCGGCGCCCGTACCAGATCGTCGAATCGGCATCGCCGCCATTTGGCACCGTAAGTGCAGTACGGCGAGCCTCGTCGAGTTTCTTTTCGAGATCGGCTTTTGCCTCGGCCGACATCGCCGGTGCAACTTCCTTCGCGGCATCCACACACGGTTGAGCCAACGCCATTGACGCGCCGACGGCCAAGACCAAAACACACAACACAATTGTTTTCATAGCGGGCATTCTAGCAGAGAATGGAACTCCGTCGCCACTGTCTCCTTTTTTGCGGTTCTTCTTTGCGTTCTTCGCGAGCTTTGCGTGAAAATGCCCCTATGAGCCTAAACAAGTTTGTCTATTCCCTGCCCGACGAAATTGATCGAACCTTTCAGAGCCAGATCGCTATGTCTCGCGACACCAACCAGATCGCACGCATCTGGCAAAAGGACCCAACCGTATGGACGGGCGAGGACGAGGCAAAATGGCTAGGCTGGCTTAGCATAGCCGGAGAAGAACTTGCGGAAACACAGAAATACCTCGACCTTGCCACCGATATCGCCAAATTCACCGACGTTCTGCTGATGGGAATGGGCGGCTCGTCCCTGTGTCCTGAGGTGCTGGCTATGACCTTTGGCAAGACGAATTTTCACATCCTTGACTCGACCGTTCCCGCTCAGGTCAAGACGGTGGAGGACAAGCTTGATCTCGAAAACACGCTCTTCATCGTCGCCAGCAAATCAGGCTCGACGCTTGAGCCGAACTGCTTTAAACAATACTTTTTCGAGCGCCTCTCTGAACGCGTCGGTCGCGAAAACGCCGGCCGGCAGTTCATAGCCATAACCGATCCCGGCTCAAAGATGGAACAGGTCGCCAAAGACGACGGCTTTCGCCACATCTTCTACGGCAAACCCGAGATCGGCGGCCGCTTCTCTGCCCTGTCGGCGTTTGGAATGACGGCGGCGGCGTCAATGGGAATCGATGTCGAGCCGTTCCTGACCTCGGCAAACGAAATGGTCCACGCCTGTCGCAATCCGTTGCAGAAGCCCGCACGAAGTAAGGGCATCCCCGACCCAGAATCAACATCGAATCCCGCAGCCGTCCTCGGCACGATCCTCGGCATCTGCCACAAACACGGACGGGACAAACTGACCATCTTCACCTCGCCCGAGATCCACGACCTCGGAGCCTGGATGGAACAGCTCATCGCCGAATCCACCGGCAAAAACGGCGTCGCGATCATCCCCGTAGATCGCGAACCCGTTCAAAGTGCAGCCTTCAGGCTGTCTCCGGACGGCGAAGAGTCTATCGCCGAATACAGGACCGACCGTGCCTTCGCTTTCTTGTCTTTACAAGGAAATACCGATCTCGACCCCGTTTATGAAGCGGTAACAGCGGCCGGCCATCCGGCTATTCGCATCGAGTTGAATTCGATTTATGATCTCGGCCAGGAGTTCTTCCGCTGGGAATTCGCCACGGCCGTCGCCGGTGCGATCATGCAGATCAACCCCTTCAACCAGCCCGATGTCGAATCCGCCAAGATCGAGGCCCGTAAGATCACCGACGAATACGAACGTACCGGCTCGCTCCCCGCCGAAGAACCTTTCTTCGAGGGCGAAGGCATCAAGCTCTTCTCGNNAACTAACATCAAACGGCGAAGACACCGCCGCTGCCATCATCCAAACCCATCTCGCCCAGATCACCACCGGCGACTACTTCGGCATCCTCGCCTACATCGAGATGAACCCCGAAAACGAAAGATCGCTCCAATCGATCCGCAAAAAAGTCCTCGCCCAACAAAACGTCGCCACCTGCCTCGGCTTCGGCCCCCGCTTCCTCCACTCCACCGGCCAAGCCTACAAAGGCGGAGCAAACAACGGCGTCTTTCTCCAAATAACCTCCGACGACGCGATCGATTTACCGGTTCCCGGACAAAAATACACCTTCGGCGTGGTTAAGGCCGCGCAAGCTCGTGGTGATTTCCAGGTCTTATTAGATCGAGGACGCCGAGCTCTGCGGGTGCATGTCGGTGCGGATGCCGCGGCCGATCTAAGACAGTTAGCGGTGTATATTGCGCAATAACCTTTACCAGATGCGTCTGTATTTGGTGGCGAGTTCGGCGAATCGCGAATATCGCAGGCCTGATGCTATGAAGTTGATCCCGTCGGTAACGAGTTTAGTAAA